>Ga0079997_112308_pt1 | contig 65627 bp, 60 predicted proteins | sample PerSpoCPS_CMetaG_FD_69200 | JGI IMG/M metagenome (GOLD analysis project Ga0079997, IMG submission 69200) | Archaeal communities from Yellowstone National Park, Wyoming, USA - Perpetual Spouter C (PS_C) MetaG (SPADES assembly) (version 2) | ecosystem: Environmental > Aquatic > Thermal springs >... | reverse complement strand
TCCTCGACACCTAAAACCCTACCATCGCCTAGCAGCACCCTCCTCACATAAGCGTTTGTGTATACCTCTAAACCTCTACTAACAGCATCTCTTAGGAAGGAAAGCCTCATCTGACCTCCTCCCCGCCCTTTAGGGCGGGGGTTCCCGCTAGGGCGGGGAGGTTTGGGATTACATCCCCTCTTCTCGAGGGTTTAATCCCCGGGCTGGGTCTTCAGCCCGTTACCCCTATCCCAGATGGGACTCGGGGTTATGAGTATGTTGAATGCTCCTACCAGGTCTGCGTTGAATACCTTGTTTAGCTTGGTGCATTTGAATAGTCCACGCTTAATTCTCTTCCCGCATCCCTCGCTGTACGAGGTGTGCGCCTCGTCTACGTAGACTACTGTTATCCCGTACTCTTCTGCAACCTCGTAGATCCTCCTCAGTAGATAGCCATATGTCCACACGTGGACGTTGTTGAAGTCTCCGCTCTCCTGGGCAATATATCTAGGGTAGCCAACCTTTACAATAGAGACTCCCACACTATAAAGCCACTCAATCGCCTGTCTAACCCTTGAGTCAATGTAGGACTTAACCTGCCTCCTCCACTTTGAGTATATAGACCTAAGCCTCTTAGAGGTCTTTAAGCCGTACTTATTCAGCGTGGATATTCAAGCTTTGTATACCTCGCCTTTAAAGGCGGGGTAGGACTCTCACACAGCTTTAGAGCGTTAAGGCTTTTAAACCTCTTTGTCGTATTGTACGCGGAGGGGGTTGGGGTGGCTCCGCCTGTGGGTGAAGTGCTTGGAGGGATGACCCAAGGGGGGACTATTCCCCGATTTGTACTCACAGGTGGAGACCCCGACCCCCTCCAGGCTCTAAGAGAGGAGATTGAGGAGAGGCTGAGCAGCAACTGGAGGGATGTTAGGCTAAGGCTGCTACCCACAGAGGTTGAGCACGGGAGCTTGATGGGTATAGGCTTGACATGTGTCAGGCTATACAATGAGCTTAACTATGAGAAGAGGCAGGCGTACTTCAGGGGAGAGCTCACCAGAGATAAAATGTACGAGATCGATAGGAAGTACTACTACAAGTACAAGGATGTCCTGGGCGTCAACGCTCAGGCCGTTATACAGAAGAATAATGAGGCTTGGAGCTCTTTCTTCGAGCTCCTGAAATTGAAGAAGAGAGGGAGATTACCACCGCATATCAAGAAGGTTTCACCTCCGGGATACTGGAAGGATAGGTTTACTGGTAGGAGGGAGGTACGCATACTAATCAGGAGTGATAGGTACCACTTGGAGCCCGTAGACGAGAATGGGGGTTACCTTGTTCTAGAAGACTTCGGATTAAGGATAAGGTATGCTGGTAGGATCAAGTGGGAGGGTAAGCAGGGTAGACTTGAAATAGTATACGTTAACGGAAAGTGGTTCGCCTATGTACCAATAGAGGTTGGAAGGGAGCCGCCAAAGTCAAACAGGAAAGGCTATGTAAAACCTAACTACAAGGATAAGAAAGGTAGGATTATTAACCCTAGGAGTATAAGGCAGAGGGATCCTATTGGTGATGAGAAAGCCTTCATGGACATGGGTTTAAACAACCTATTCGCTGTTGTTACAACAAACGGCTATGTGTTGTTAGTCAAGGGTGGTAGCATCAAATCTGAGTACTACTGGTGGAAGAGGGAGATATCAACATACCAAGCTGTAAGAGATCTACTTAGAAATGCTGGGCTCCCAACGTGGATCTTATACCACGAGAAATACCTTGAAGCAATGTACACCAGGGATGAGAGGCTAAGACACCTATACCTAACATCAATTAGATTCCTAGCAGAAACACTATGGAGTAGGGGTGTTCGCAAACTATACATAGGATACCCAATAATGCTATCTCAGGATAACGGAAACGAGTATAACACAAACATATGGTGGTACAGGAAGATAGTACTATGGATTGTAGACGTGTTCAGAGAGTACGGCATAGAGGTTGAGCTCGTACCGGAACACTATACAAGCAAGGAGTGCTCTGTATGCGGAGAAATACATGAGAATGGCAGGGTTTACAGGGGTTTGTATGTATGTAGGAGGATCGGGAGGAAGATAAATGCGGATGTGAACGCATCACTTAACATGGCGAGAAGACAGGGGTATAGGATAAAGGTGACGAGGAAGATTGAAAGCTACATTGTAACACATAACGGTGTCAAACCATTAAACCCCCATCGGAGGGCTAACACCCAAGACCCAGAGATTCGAAACCCCGCCCTTTAAAGGGCGGGGAGGGGTCATACCAATCCGGGACTCTTATGCCATTGACTCTCCGTGATAATGTATATGGTTTAATGTCTAGTACTGGCGTTCCATTATAGAGGTCTAAGCCTCTGACTTTGAGCCTTCTACCTTCTACTGCTAGGAGTTCCACTATGGTTACAGCTATAGGGTTAGGTCTATGTGGTGAATCTGAGGCGAAGACCCCGATCTCTGGGAGCTCGTGTTCTCTAATCCCTAGCTTAACCCACCTTCTAGGCCTCACTGTTAACACTGCTCTCTGCTCGCTCGATACTTTGTGCATATAAGCTATTACTATGATGTGCGAGAACCCCTCCAGGCCCTTAAGTGCGGGCTCATACTCTGGTAGGATCTCTATGTAGCCCTCCACACCTCCATGGGATTCTCTTACCACCTCATCCGGTAGGTCTACAGTCACGTAGCCTACCGGTTTGAACACTATCTCCACGGCCGTCGAACCCCATGGGGGTTACCTTAGAGGTCCTATCACTCCCTTCTCTCTTAGGATCTTAACCCTCCATGTTGGGGTTACTGTTTTGGGGTGGTTTGCTTTAACGTTATCTATCCTTGTTACGCTCGTGTTCTGAGGCCATTTTCTGGCCTCCTCTGGATTCTCAAGGGCTACCCTCTCTATCTCCTTCAGCCTCTCCACGTAGGCGTCTATGTTCTCCTTCGTCTCGCTCTCGGTGAACTCTACCATTAAAGCCTCCTTTACTATTAGTGGGAAGTATATTGTTGGTGCGTGGAGCCCAGCGTCTAGGAGGCCTTTCGCTACATCCTCTGCTGTAACCCCCGTCTCATACTTCATCCTCTCAGCGCTTAGAACAACCTCGTGCTTTCTAGGCCTCTCTGGGTTGTAGGGTAGTGTGTAGAGTTTTGTTTCACTCAACACCCTCTTTATGAAGTAGTTCGTGTTTATAACCGATGTTTCACCTGCTAGCCTTAAACCCTGCGGGCCCATTGAGGCTATGTATGTGTAAGCCCATATCAGCTGGCTTACATTACCAAGCCATGCTCTCAGCAGCCCCACGCTATGGCTACCGGGCTCCCTAACAGTATACCTTCCAGTCCTCTCGTCGAAGGTAACCCTGTAGCCTGGAGTTATGTCTACGAGAGTTATACCGTCTTTAACAGGCCTCCTCTTAACGCATACAGGCCCAGCTCCAGGCCCTCCACCACCATGTGGTGATGAGAATGTCTTGTGGAGGTTTAAGTGTAGCACATCTACACCCATATCACCTGGCCTAGCGTAACCCAGTAAGCCGTTGAGGTTAGCTCCATCATAGTATAGTAGGCCGTCAACACCGTGTATTAGCTTAGCAACTTCAACCATGTTCTCGTCGAAGAGGCCTAGTGTGTTAGGATTCGTTATCATAAGCCCGGCTGTAGACTCGCCGACAACGTGTTTGAGAGCTTCAACGTCAATATTACCCCTCTCATCAGTAGGTATCTCCACAACCTTAAACCCAGCCATAGTTCCGGTTGCAGGGTTAGTGCCGTGAGCTGAGTCTGGGACTAGTATCTCCTTCTTAACATCGATTGACCCTCTAAGCTCATGATATCTTCTTATGATTAGAGCCCCTGCTAGCTCCCCGTGAGCTCCTGCTGCTGGGTGGACGCTACAGTAGTCCATACCTGTAATCGCTTCAAGCCACCTCTCAAGCCTATATATTATTTCAAGCAAGCCCTGAACATAATCCTCGTCGACTAGAGGGTGTATGTATGAGAGTTTCTCGTGGAAAGCGTACTTAAACGCCACCTTAGGATTGTACTTCATAGTACAACTCCCCAGGGGGACAGGGCCTAGATCGACACCGTAGGACATCTGGGATAACCTTACAAAGTGCCTTAAAACTTCTATCTCGCTAAGAGAAGGTAGATTGGGGGGCTCACCTCTGGAAACCTCCTCTGGTAGCCTAAACTCGCCTACAACCCTTACAATCTCATCATCAAGTCTTGGTGGTATGAAGCCAACCCTGCCTTCAAAGCCCATCTCAAAGACTAGGGGCTCACTCCATCTAGCCTGTCTGAAGTTCATAGTGTTTCACCTCGATACAAGAGCTTCAACACTTGATACAAGCACATCTATATCCTCTCTGCTGTGAACCTCGGTTACTGTTAGGAGTAGATCCCTCTCGGAAAACCAGGCTAGGCCGTTCAATGGAATACCGGCTACTATGCCATGCCTCTTCAACCACTCCTTAAGCTCTAACGCTTTAACGGGAACCCTAACTGTGAAGTCCATTACAAACTCACCTTTAAGTAGGGGGGCTTGGACCCCCTTGATCTCAGATAGCTTTTTAGCTGCATAGTGGCTCTTATACCATATGTGTTTAGCTAGCTCAACGAGACCTGTTTTCCCCAATAGGCTTAGGTATGATGCGACAGCTATAGCCATTAGAGCTTCGTTTGTAGTTATATTGCTTGTAGCCTTAGCCCTCCTTATATGCTGCTCCCTCGTCTGCAATATCAGTGCGAAAGCCCTCCTACCCTGAGCGTCCTCTGTTAAGCCTATGATCCTACCTGGCATGTTCCTAACGAGATTACCATCCCATCTAACAGCGAATATACCTAGGTAGGGGCCACCGTAGTTTAAGCTTAGACCCAGAGGTTGACCCTCACCTACAACAATGTCAGCTCCAAGCCTCCCCGGGGGCTTGAGTATAGCCATGCTTATAGGCTCAACACCCATTATGTAGAGAGCTCCAACCCTACGAGCCACATCACCTACATGCCCTACATTCACATCAACGACACCCGTGTAATGAGGGTACTCCATGTACACTGCAGCCACATCACCTAAAGCCTTAGAGCTTAGATCGTCTAAGTCAACATAGCCCATCTCCCTATCAACCCTAACGTCCACGAGGACACCACCATGGGGCTTAACATATGTCTCAGCAACCCTCCTATGCCTAGGGTTCATGGTCTCAGGTACGAGGAAGACCCTCCTACCAGTAACCCTCATAGCCATAAGCATAGCCTCTCCAAGAGCACTACTCCAATCGTACATAGAGCAGTTAACAACATCCATTTCGAGGAGCTCAGCAACCAAACTCTGATACTCGAAGAGAGCCTGCATCAAACCCTGGTTAACCTCAGCCTGGTAAGGGGTGTAAGCTGTGAGGAACTCAGCCCTGGAGATTATATACCTAACAGCCTCGGGCACATAGTGAGGCCAAACACCACCACCCATAAACGGGGGCACACGTGGAGGGCTGATCCTGGAGAAGAGCTCATCCATGTGACGTGATACCTCAATCTCGCTAAGAGGCCTACCAAAACCAATAGGAAGCATATCCCAATCCCTAGCTTTAAACCTCACATCCTCAGGAATATCCTTGTAGAGCTCGGAGACATCACCAACACCAATGTACTCCAGCATAGCCCTCCTAATACCATCAACACTATTCGGAACCCACGGATGAGCCAACCACGCACACCAATGCTAAACAAGATAGTTAGTAGTATTTATAACCACCGAACATCGAGAACAACAAGTACGCTCCCCTCACCCCGGTGGGTACACAACGCACTCGGCTTTAGCTGATGAGAGTGGAAGTCCCGGAGTAGACTTGATACTTAAGCTTAGCAAACCTCGCCTTTAAAGGCGGGGTAGGGCTCACACAACTTTAGAGCGTTAAGCTTTTAAACCCCTCAGGTACGCTACCAGGATGTTGATGAGGTTTAGCTAGGGTCGAGGGCTTGGAGGTTGCGGGGCCGGAACCCCGCCTTGGAACACAACGTACCCCCGGCCCCGATGAGATGTTGGAAACCATAACCCCCACCCGGAGGGGTAACACCCTAGACCCAGAGGTTCAAAACCCTGCCCTTCCAGGCGGGGAGGGGTCATATCCAGGTTAACTTAGGGCTGAACAGATGTGGTGGTTGAAGTCTATCAAGCCCCGCCCTTTAAGGCGGGGAGGGGCCTTTCAGACTTTGTGGCAAGCCGCCTTTCTAGAAGATGCTATGTTCCTAAGCTTAGGTTCTACATCCCAGCATGTTCTATCGGCTAGAGGGCATCGTGTAACAAATCTACACCCTCTAGGCGGGTCTATTGGGCTTGGTGGCTCGCCTCTAGCTTTAAACATCTCATCTCTATACGCACCTATGAATTTTGTCGAGGGGGATGATGTGAGTAGCATCTTCGTATATGGGTGTGCTGGCTCTCTGAGCACCTCCTCTACGGGGCCCTCCTCTACGAGTACTCCAAGGTACATGACAGCTATTCTATCCGCTATAGCCCAGACAAGCCCTATATCGTGCGTTATGAATATAATGGATAGTCCTAGCTTATCTTTTATATCCATGAGCAGGTTTAGTACGTGAGCTCTAACCGAGACATCTAATGCTGAGACTATCTCGTCTGCAACTAAGATCTCGGGCTCTACAGCTATAGCCCTAGCTATGGCTACCCTCTGCTTCTCACCACCCGAAAGCTCGTTAGGGTATTTGAAAACGTGGTCTTCGCTTAGACCAGCCAGCCTAAGTAGCCTGATAACCTCCTCTAAGAGGCTATCCTTAGAGAGACCTGGGTTCCTGCTTAGTACGGCCTCCGCCAGTATATCGAACACCATCATCCTAGGGTTTAAGCTACTATCGGGGTTCTGGAAGACCATTTGTATCCTGTGCCTAACCTTCCTTAGGTTGCTGAAGATGTCGAGCCCCCTGTAGAACACTTTACCTTCATCTGGTTTTATGATACCAGCTATAATCTTGCCAAGAGTGCTCTTCCCAGAACCGCTCTCCCCAACTAAAGCTAAGACCTCCCCACCGTTAAGGCTAAAACTTACGTCATCAACCGCTCTAACGTATTTCCTCTTAAACCCAATGAGGCTAACTCCCAACGGGAAGTATTTTCTAACATTCTCCACCCTCAGTATCTCCACCATTACTCACCCTTGTACAAATGACAGTACACAACCCCTCCTTTAGCATCGACAACCCGTTTAGGTTCGTAAATCCTGCATTCATCCATAGCTAGAGGGCATCTAGGATGGAATCTACAACCTTTAGGTGGGTCTATTAGGCTTGGAATAGACCCCTTAATAGCCTTTAACCTCGCCTTCCTATCATACTTTACAGACTCCATTAACCCCCTGGTGTACGGGTGCTTAGGCTCAGACACTATAGACTCCCTATCCGCTATCTCAACCACCTTCCCCGCGTACATCACCATTATCCTATCCGCTATCTCAGTTAAAAGGGCTAGATCGTGTGTAATGAATATTATCGATGACCTGAGGGATCTTCTAAGCTCGTTGAGCAGATCCACTATCTCAGCTTGTATCGTCACATCGAGAGCTGATGTAGGCTCATCAGCTATTATTAGATCCGGCTTCTCGGCTATAGCCATTGATATCAGGACCCTCTGTTTCATACCCCCACTCAGCTGGTGAGGGTAGCTTGCAACCCTCCTCTCTGGATCGGCTATCTTAACCCTCCTGAAGATCTCAACTACATCCTTTAGGAACGATGATATCACACCACCTCTATGTGCTTCAAACACCTCTGCTACCTGGAAGCCGGCAGTGTATACCGGGTTGAGGTATGTGGTGGGGTCCTGGAATATCATTGAGATTCTTTTACCCCTAATAGATCTCCACTCACGCTCGCTAAACTTTGTTAGATCAACCCCTTTAAACAGTATCCTGCCAGAGACTAGTTTAGCGGGGGGTCTTAGTAGACCTGTAATGGCTAGGGCTAAAGTGCTCTTCCCAGAACCGCTCTCCCCAGCTATCCCGAATATCTCGCCTTCACGCACGTTAAAACTGACTCCATCAACAGCTTTAACGACGCCCTGAGGTAGCTCATAGTAGACTCTTAGATCTTCAACTACGAGGATATCGTTCATAGAGCTACAACCTCCTTACAAGAGCTCTAACCTTAGGGTCGAGTGATTCTCTCAACCCATCCCCCACCATGTTAAAGGCTATTATGGTGATTGATATTACGAGGCCTGGGAAAACAACTATGTGCGGGCTTTTGAAGAGGTAAATCTTCCCACTACCAATCATAGCCCCCCATTCAGGGGATGGAGGAGGCACTCCAAGCCCTAGAAACCCTAGGGCTGATGCGATTAGTATTGCTAAGCCCATATGATATGATAGCTGGACTAGCACAGGAGCCATTACGTTAGGTAGGATATGCTTTACCATAATGCTCCACTCACTAAGACCTAGCATTTTAGCTGCTACAACGTAATCCTCCGTTACAACCTGTAGTACAGATGCCCTTACAAGCCTTACGTATACTGGCATAGAGCTAACAGCTATGGCTATGACTAGGCTGTGGACCCCCTGGCCTAGGAAAGCTACTAGAGCTATAGCTAGTAATATGGTGGGGAACGCTAACAGTATGTCGTTAACCCTCTGGATCACGGTATCCCACAAACCCCCTCTATAACCTGATATAAGCCCTAGGAGGGTGCCGATAGAAGCCCCTGCTATAACAGATAAAACTGAGAGCCCGAAGGTGTATCGAGCTCCGACAAGTATCCTCGATAATATATCCCTTCCTAGCTCATCCGTGCCGAGCGGGTGTTCGAGCGATGGAGGTAGCCGGGCCTTTGAGAGGTCGAACTCGTATGGATCCCGAGGGGCTATGTAGGGGCCTATCACCGAGATTACAGCCATGATTACTAGTATATACAGGCCTATGTAAGCAAGCTTATTTGATTTAAAGACTTCCCACTGCTCTCTGATCCTCCTTCTCCTAGCCTCCCTTACTTTATGCAGTAACGTCATCTTACCCTCCATAGAACCTCCCTTATCCGTGGATCTACTAAGGCGTAGGCGATGTCTGTTACCAGGTTCAATAGTATGAAGACCCCAACTATAAACATTATTATGCCTTGGGCTAGGACGTAGTCTCTAAAGAATAAAGAGTCTACTAGCAGGGATCCGATGCCAGGCCATGCGAATATAGTCTCCGTTATTATAGCTCCTCCTAGTAGCGCCCCTAGTTGTAAGCTTATTATGGTTAGTATGGGGATTAGAGAGACTCTTAGGACATGTCTTAGGAGTACTTTACTAAACGGTAGACCCTTAGCGAGAGCGGTGAGAACATGGTTGCTTGAGAGAGCTTCTAGAACTGCTGCTCTCGTCATCCTAGTTAGGTTACCTGTTAGGAAGAAAGCTAGGGTTAAAGCTGGTAGTACAATGTGTTTTGGAGACTCCGCACCACTAGATGGAAGTACTTTTAGCTCTACCGCGAATATGAAGATCAGCATAAGACCAACCCAGAATACTGGAAGCGAAGTCCCCAGTATACCGAGTAGGGATGCAGCATATGCTAAAATAGATCTAGGTTTTAAAGCTGCTAGTACACCTAGAGGTATGGCAATCTCCACAGCTATAGCTTCCGCTACTAAAGCTAGAGCTATGGTGTACGGTAGCTTAGCTAGTATCTCGTTTAGCACAGGTGTACCGTATTTAATGGATATGCCGAGATCCCCTCTCATAATACTAGTGAGGTAGGAGATTAGTTGTTCGTAGATAGGCTTATTCAACCCGAGAGCCTCTCTAATCCTGGCAACATCCTCCTCAGAAGCCTCGGGGCCTGCTAGTAACCTTGCGGGATCGCCTGGTAGAAGCCTGACTATCAAGAAGAAGAGTATCATGGCTCCAAAGAACGTTACTATAGCTTGGAGAAACCTAAAAAACAAGTATGTGGATAGGCTAGACGCCATTTCTATTAAACCCTAGCTGAAGTAAGCTTTGTGGAAGAATATTTGCTCTCCGTCAACATAGACCATTAACCCTTTGAGACTCTTGGCCCCAGCGTAGAACCATGCTTGTGTGTAGAGGAAGATCCATGGAGCATCATTCCATATAATCTCTATTGCCTGCCTATACAGCTCCCTCCTCTTACCTTCATCAACCTCCCTCATAGCCTCTTCGAGAAGCCTATCTACCGTCGGGTTAGAGTAGTGTGCTGCAGCTAAACCCTTGGGGGGAGCTTGACCGCTATGGAATTGGCCGTAGAGTGTAAAGTGGGCATCAGCCACACCAGGCCCCCATCCGAGTAGAACCATATCGTATGTCTTCTGGTCGAGAGGCTTTGTTAGCTCAGCTACGAAACTAGGCCAGTCCATGGTTTTAAGCTCTACCTGCACTCCTATCCTTGAAAGGTATGCTTGGACGGCCTCAGCAACCTGCTTGTCCTGGAGGTACCTACCTGTGGGGTGTAGTAATACGACCTTGAACCCCTGAGGGTACCCTGCTTCAGCTAGGAGTTTCCTAGCCTTATCAAGGTCGTAGGAGTATGGTTTCATTGGGTAGAAGCCGAAGAAGTGATCTGGTACCGGTGCTTTAAGCTCTACGCCTAGGCCGAAGAGGATGTTTTGGATTATAGCGCTCTTATCAACAGCATAGTTTAGAGCCTGCCTAACCCTTGGATCCGCGAGAGGCCCTTTAGGTAGCATGGCTATGAAGATAACCCTATTGCTAACCGGTGTGAGAACCTGGAACCTAGCATCCCCCTTCACCCTATCAAGCTCTGTTGGTGGGAGGTTGTAGGCGAAATCCACATCTCCAGCTAGGAGAGCTGCTAGTCTAGTCGAAGCATCCGGTATTATAACCCACTCTATCCTCTTAATCAGAGGTTTGCTACCCCAGTAGTCTTCGTTAGCTTCGAGAACAACCTTCTTACCCTTCTCCCACGACACGAACTTGTAGGGTCCTGTGCCCACGGGCTCGGTTATAGTCTTGTTACCGTACTTCTCGATCACCTTAGGGCTAGCTATTAGGAGGTATGATGCGAGAGCCCTTAGGAAGGGGGCGTAGGGCTCCTTTAACACGATCTTAACAGTGTACTTATCAACAACCTCAGCTCCTTTAACAGGGCCTAACTGAGCTCTAAGCGGAACCCTAACAGTTGGGTCGACCCAACGATCCACATTAGCTTTAACAGCGTAAGCATCTAACTCCGAGCCGTCGTGGAAGCGAACCCCCTTTCTTAGATAGAACGTGTACGTGAGACCATCAGGCGAAACCTCCCATCTCTCCGCAAGCCATGGGATAACGTTACCCTTCTCATCATACCATAAGAGTGTTTCATAAATATGCCTTACAACATTCTGGACCACAGTAGTAGTCTGACCATGCGGATCAACAGTATCAAGATCTATACCTATAGCCACCTTTAACACATCCTTAGCCGACACAGGCGTCCGAGGACTCTCAGCTGTAACTGTAGTTTGAGTAGTTACAGGAGTTTGGGTAGTTACAGGAGCGGTTGTTGGTGTAGTTGTAGTTTCGACCCCCCTCCCAAACCACCCAGTTAATAGCGAAACCCCTAGGATAGCCAGAACTAAAACTACAACAACCCCCACTATAACAGATCTTGATACAGCACGCCTCAAAACCACCACCTTTCCCTACAGTCGCCTAACTCTCGATTAAAACTAAGCTAATATGCATTAGTATATATTTATAATGTTCAAAAGTGTGAGTACCACGTTGGAGAAATCAATTGAGAAAGTGTAATCCGTAGTATTGCCCATGTGAGGTTGTGTCTAACCCTTGAGGGTAAGAGTGGTGGTATTGAGCTTAGCATGCAACTATGAAGATAGCTTCAACCCTCCACTAATCTTTAACAATATGTAGGATAACATGTGCTATCATATTACAATCTTAGGTAGTTTCTGTAGTTTAATCCATTGGCTACATAGTCGGCTATGCTTGGAGAACCCTGGAAGAACTCTCTTATTAAGGCTTAGTGGTTTTAAGCTGGAGCTCTTAACCCATAGCTTAGCTTCTTTAGCTTAAAAGGCTTTAGTGTGGTAGCGATCTTAGTCTTTCAGCTACCCTAATGGCCTGCCAGCTTTCCTTTGGGTTATGTGTTCTAATAACATGTGCTCCGTTGAGTACTGTTATTGCCTCTACTGCTAGGGATGCTGGTAGTACTTCTTCTGGGTTGTTTACACCTGTTATCCTCCATAGGAAGGATTTACGTGAGACCCCTACAACTATTGGTTTGCCTAGCTCTCTTAGCTTATCTAGATTTGCTATAATGTGTAAATCCCACTTCCACCAAGGCCACTGCTCATCTCCATGTCTAAACTCTCCTCTCACCACATAAGGCTTATCCCCTTGAGGTAGTATGGGAAACCCTATGCCTGGGTCTACTGCTATTTTCCTAGGGTCTACACCGCATCTCTCGAAATGCTCTACAGACTCTATTACAGCGTCAACCACCCTTCTCACGGGATCTACACCCCTCCTAGCCTCCCTCTCCCTAGCCATCAATATAACTGAAGCATCATACTCAGCCACGACACGGCACATCTCCGGGTATAGCTTACCACCAGTAACATCGTTAACAATAGAAGCTCCCACCTTGAGAGCATATTCTGCAACCTGAGGTCTAAAGGTATCAATACTAACAGGGATCCTAACACCTCTAACAATATCAGGCAAAACCCCCCTAACCCTCTCAAGCTCCTTCTCAACAGGTATCCATGCATCAAGGTAGGGTGCAGTAGACATAGCCCCAACATCAACGAAATCAATAAAACCCTCAAACTCCAAAACCCTACTCACAGGATCCTCTAGCACAATAGAACCCTTATAGAAGGATTCAGGAGATAGGTTGATCGCAAGCATAACCCTCACAGGGTGCACATCGCCAACACTGACACCACCCAAAACACCTTCAATCACACCGCCACACCCCATACCAGTAAGGCTATCTAGACTAATAGCCTTGTAGTAAAGGATGGTGATAAAGGTTGTATATGGAAGCATGGGATGTAATGTAGTAAAATGTTGTAGTTAAATTTAAGCACGAACAATATATTGTATGGTTGAGCGGTGGTTCTATGAGTGGTTTTGGTGACTGGGTTTACGAGTTCTTTGTTAGGAAAGGTGGGTTGTACCTTAGGGAGCTTAATAGGATGTGGGAGAGTGCTCCTAGGGAAGCTTTAAGTGTTAAGAGGATCCTCGAGTCTCTTGGTGTTAGTGAGGGCTCCCTCATCCTCGATCTTGGTTGTGGTAATGGGAGGATCTCTGTTAACCTTGCCAGGCTAGGATTTAGGGTTGTCGGTGTTGACATATCACCTATCTTCATCGAGGATGCTGTTGAGAAGGCTAAACTACATGGTGTTGAGAGTAAGGTTGAATTCAGGGTTGGTGATGCTAGGAGGGTTGATGAGGAGCTCGGGGGAATGCTATTCGATGTTATCCTAATCTATTGGACCACGATACTAGGCTTCTACGGCGATGAGTCTGTAGACGTTGACATACTGAGGAGAGCTCTTAGGATAACACGTGACGGCGGTTACCTGCTGGTACTAAACTCTGCGAGCTACGACTCCGTAGCACTAAGGGCTGGGCTCGTGGAGGCTAAGGCTAGCTACTACACCGATGTGGACGAGGAGCTAGCTAGGGTAAGCGTTTCAGACTTCGACCCCGTGAGATCAATTCTAACAGTGACGAGGAGGTATTATAGGAAGTCTGATAGGAACCTCTTGTTCCTCGACGAGGTCACATTCAAGATTAGAGTTTACACGCTACACGAGCTAGTAGGAATGGCTGAGGAGAGCGGGTGGCAGTATGTTAAAGCATACAAGGACGTAGAAACCCTCGAACCATACACACCAGCACTAAGCGGTTTAAACGTTGTATTTAAAGCAGTATAGGCTTTCCTAACAGGAGCTCCACATAGATCCAAACCCTCCTGGAAGGGTTGTTGAAAAGCTTTACAATAATATTTTAAACTTTAACATAGAGGGGTTACCCTAGGGTTGGTAGGATGGGCTACATCAAGGTGAAAGCATCTTTCTACAACGCTATCGACTATGTTGGGTGGTTGAGGGGTGAGCTATCTGAAGCTAACGTTAGGAGGGTTGATGTTGAAGCTCTAGTCGATACCGGTGCAACATACCCAGCGTTACCAGAGGATCTTGTTGAAAAGCTGGGTTTAACGTTGCTAAGGGAGGTTGACGGTGAGACAGCAGGTGGGGTCTCCAAGCTTAAGCTCTACGGACTTGTTATAGTTGAGATCGAGGATAGGATAGCGGAATGCCCGGTAATACTAAGGCCTAGAGGGACAACCCCCCTGATCGGGGTGGTAGCATTAGAGCAGATGGGGTTCAGAGTCGACCCTGTAACAGGGAAGCTCGTCAAAGGGTTACCTCTAATGTTGTAGGTAGCGTAGCCAGCTCACGAACCCTCTACGATTGACCACAACTAACCTCCCATTAACCGCTACCCGTGAGCCTGCGAAGACCTCCTAGCTGTTGAAGCGGAGGTCTCGGACTAGGGAGGGTTAAAGCTCGTAGAACCAGGAAGTGACGGGGTTGGAGCTGAAACGTGTAGGTTATAAGATCCTTCGAGCGACTTCTAGGTAACCTCCTAGGCTATTGAATCGCTTGATGTCTAGTTAGACGAAGTTAAGACTATCAACCGGGATCCCGGCATTGGGATAATTCCAGGAGCTACCTCGGGGAGATTCTTTAAGATTTATTAATTTATTAAAAGAGTGGTAATGTGGTAGTAGTGAGAGGTGAGCGTCTTGGGTAGCTACGTAACTGTCTCCACTAAGGTTAGACGGGAGGTTGTCGAGAAGGCTAGGATGCTAGGCATTAACATATCAGAGTTCCTACGTATGAAGCTTGAGGAGGAGGTTAAGAGGAGGGAGCTTGAGCTTACCAAGCAGAAGCTTGATAGCCTAAGGGATGTCCTTGAGGCCTTGGATGTCGAGAGAATCGCTGGACATGTGAGAGAGGATAGGGAGGCGCGTTGACATCAGGCTATCTCTTTGACTCTTCATCCATTATTAAAGCATTGAAATTAGGAAAGGTTGATGTCCTGGTAGGAGGCTATATACAATGGCTTACTATCTATGAGACCTTAAACGCTCTATGGAAGGAGGTACATCTACTTAGAACAATCCCAGAGGATAGGGCTTTGGAGTTCACAGAGGTACTGGGGAGATTATTCGACTTCATGAAGATCCTAGATGTGAGAGGATTAGAGAGAGGTGTTTTAGAAGTTGCTGTGAAGCTGGGGGTTACGGTGTATGATTCATCCTACATAGTACTTGCTAGGAGGTATGGGTTAACACTAGTGACTGAGGATCGTAGGCTGAGGGCTAAGGCTCAGGAGGTTGTGAGATGTGTAAGTGTAGACGAACTAACATGATCAACCCACGCGCCTAGACAACTTGTAAAATATGCGGATTCGCATTCTACTAGTCTTGTTCTTTGGTATGCCTTAGCAGCCCCTGGAAACTCCCTCCTAATAATCTAAATACTCTCTTTACATAGGTCTTCTAATATTGTTGTAGTTGAGGCTTTCCCATGTAGCCTAGTTTGCTAGGCTGAGGTCTTCGTATTATCTATGCACCCCTATCCACTAGGAGGAGAAGTATACCTCTTCAATAGCTCTAGCTCTTACCACTAAGGTTACAACTACAAGCCCTCATTCTTTAAGAGGGAGCTGTTAACCGTAGTGATCGTGAGAGCGTTAAGGTAATTCGCGAGAGGCCGAGAGAACCCATGTCATCTTAAACACTAGCTACCTTAAGCCTTGTCAGGCTATGGAACTCTATGGAGCTCCTCGGAAGCCGGGGAGGTCTTTTACACTTTGACTGGAGGGTCGTAGAGAGGGCCTGAGAGCCTCCTGTAATGGAGGTATCTGGTGGTGGCCACCAGCTAGTGGGGGGATTTCGTCTTTAAACAATGGGGGTTACTTAGGGGCCTTCTCTGTTGTGCTACCAGACGCTATTCTTAGATCCATGAGCTCCATGAAGGCTTCTGATATCATGTAGTGTAGTCGTAGCGGGTTCCTGTTTATCACCCTCACACCCTCTGTTAAGGCTTTGAATCTTAGTAGTGGTGGTGCTTCATCCAATGGTACCACGTCAACGTTAACCCCCAGGGCTTCCTCTAGCTTCGATGCGATCTCGTTGAGCTCCTCCAGGGTTAGGGGTTTCACCGCTATAATGCCTACATCCACATCCCTCACAGTGCTCCTACGTAGTATTGAGCCGAAGACTACCGCCACCTCAACCCACTCGAAGCCCTCCAAAACCTCCTTAACTGTTTCAAGCACCCTCGCTAGATCCAGCTCGAAGTACTCTACGCACATACCCTAGCCAGCTCCCATGAACTCCTCTACACACCTAAAATCCCCCCTTATGCCAGCATGTATAAGCCCGTCCCCGCAGACGCTATACACGATGTCCAGCCTGGAGGCACCTTGAGTGTAACCGATTCTACCTTGAATTACCCCCAGCCTCCTAGGTAGAACAGCTGTGGGCACTCCAACATAGGTTGGATTAGGGAGCGTAAAGTTCATAAGCCCTACGAGCGCATATGCTGAAGTTGCATTTGAAGCTGGTAACTTGTAACCGATGGGGAGAGCTCCACGACTATAAGGTAACCCTATAGCAAAACCCCTTTAACACCAACCCTTAACGCATTCATAGGAGGAGCTCCAACTCCCCACAGGGTAACTCTACTATCATTGAATGCATCGTCGTAAAAGATGTTAGCCTGCAACTCGACGATCTAAGCCTCTAGAGGTACTCTGTGAACCTTAAAAAGGGAGAGGAAAAGAGATTATGGGGTTAAGAGATCCTTGGATGGAGTTCACCGGCTTTCAATGTAGAGTGAAACGGGGACCTTGTAGTAGCAGGGGCTGCACCAGAAGCACCACCATGGAGGATCCTTCCTGTACGATAGCTTAGACTGCCTCATATAAAGATACTCGTAGTACTGACCCTCGTTTCTAATCACACCATCAACGTATACGGTTTCAGACTCACCCCACGATATGGATGGTGTAATCATAACAGCTAATGGTACTAGGTGGGATGCAACTCTTCGCACCGCAGAAGCTAGAACAGGCCCAGGAGGCACCTCGAAGTCAGCTTGACACGTATCAACATACGTTTCTAGAAAACTACTTAAGAGTCTGGCCTGGTTAGGGCCTAACGTGTACGTATAAACATACTCTGTTAACGTGCTGTTAAATATCCATTCTCTTATGAAGCTTGGTAGGCGTTCTCTCCTAACACCACCCTCAATGTAGTATTCCTTAAGCTGTGAGTCATATGTTTTAACAACATCTTGTACAAAGAAATCCACCTTATCACGACCTGTATAAGTCTCATATCCAAGGCAATCAACATAGTACTCGTAGTAGAATACGTAGACAGGCCTAGCCCAAATCCATATGTAAGCCTCCTCCCAGGGCTGAACATTAGATAGTATATCGCCAAACTTCACCTTCATATCCAGCGACTTACCCCCAAGGTAAACATTACCGGAGAGCCCTCCAGTTATATCTATATTGTTTTTAAGCTTCTTCTCAACCTCAAAACCAATACCTATGGTCACGTAGAACCACGTATACTTCTCAGATCTATATATAATAGATGCCGATATGGGGCTTGAGGAGCTGAACGCATTGTATATTGTTAGGAGTGGTGTCCTAATATACAATGTTCCATCACGCCATAACAGGTGGTCGTACCCCTCCGGGGGTCCGCCTGCCTGTACGTATGTGTTAGGTGTTATCCTGTACACAGGCTTCCAGTAGAAGTAGCCATAGCATCCATCTGCTACCCTTATGTTAGCTTCGATCTTAGACCCGCTAGCCCCTCTGGCCTTCTTTGGTACAGCTATCTTGACCTTGTAGGCTCTCTCCTCACCCTCCAGTATCCCCTTTGGGCTGTATGTGTAGTAGTAGCTTACCCTCTGTACCACCTCACCGCTGGTCTTATTGATGATCCATAGGTTTAGTTGTACTGCTGTCCCACTATCCCTCGTTACGGGGCCTCTCTTCTCCTCGAATCTAACCCAGCCTTCCGCTACATCTTTTAGAGCTCCTCTAGCCTCAAGTCTTAGCGTAACCCCTCTAACCTTACCCTTGTGAACCTCCTCCAGCACATCTGGATCATCTGGAGGTGTTATAGCGTAGACCTGGGCAAACACCTCGAGCTCAGCTGGTTTAGAGAGGGCTCCTAGGCTTGTTATAGGTCTACCCCTCTCATCGTAGAGCTCAAGATGGAACACTATGGCTCCAGCTTTGGACTGCTGGGCTAGCACGTAGGAGGCTGTGGGTAGCATTAAGGCTAGGACTATGAGTAGGGATGCTAGTGCTAGAGCAGTCCTCCCAATAGCCTGCAACCCCCACGCACCTGGAGAGAGAGAAGACGAGAGCTTAAAACTTTTCCCCTACCCCAACCTCTATGATTCTATGTACACTCTAGCCCTGTAAGCTCCATCCGTTATAGCTATATGCCTTTTACCCCTATAGACTCTCAGTCCCCTCCTCTGAGCCTCCTCTACGACCCTATCCAAGTCCCTGCATTCGAGCTGTATGTATGGTGGGTGGTAGTCTATGAGGAGTAGGTGTCCAGCCTCCACAGCCTTCCTAGTGTATTTAACGGGCTTGCAGAGCTCCAGGAGGAATCCCATGTAATCTGGTATAGCTATCCCAGGCACTATCCTCACGTAGTTAACCATAAGTCTTCAACCTCCTCAAGATCCTCTCCAGCTCCCTCTCCAACCCAGCTTGTTTAGCCCTTAACCTAATGTAGTCCATGTCAAGCTTTCCACGTAGTTGTAGGAGGATCTTCTTCACATCATCTATGTCCTTCCTCTCACCGGACATCAACTTCAATACTATGAGGTCTTCGGGTGATGGTAGGTATAATCCAGGTTCTACCTCAGAACACCTGGAGATGAACATATCATCAAGTGTTAGAGGTGCATAGTTGATATCAACGTGTACATCATCGCTATTAACGTAGAAACCCCACTTCCTCCATTGAACCTTGAAACCTCTATCTCTAAGCAATCTTGTGATTTTATCCCTAAGCTCTACATCGAAATGTCTGTCTATGAAGAGATCCCAGTCCTTAGTCTCCCTACCGATATCTACTCCGTGCATTACAAGGCTTCTAGCACCTATGACGAAGACCTTGAAACCGAGGGATCTAAGTGTATCGATTACAACGCGTATCCTAGCTAGATGGTCGATGGTCGACATCTCAGGCCCTCCCAATCCCACCTGGTTTTAAAGCCTGTAAGCCTATATTTGCTTGATGCTTCAACCAACTTCCTACATAGCCTTGTTTAAAGGTTTTGGTTGTACTAGCGGTTCCCCGGGTTTGCTGTCACTTGATTTTCGATGGGGAGAGTGTTGTTAAAGCTTTAGAGTTCAAGGCTAGGGTTAGGAGGGTTCTTGAGGACACCCTTAGCGATGATGAGGTTTCCGTTGCTTCTAGGGATTGGCATGCTAGGCGTGAGCCTATACCCTGTGGTATGACTGTCCATACTGGTGTGGGTTGTAGCTATGGCTGTTTGTACTGTTACATCTACGATATGGGTTTCCCCCCGAGGCCGTCCCCCTACCCTCTCTCGGGCCTTCAGCTTGTCTACGCTCTAGCATCGAACCCCTACTTCGTCCCAGGAGCTCATGGCACGTTGCTTGCCTTCGGTAGTGTTACAGAGCCCTTCATGGAGGCTACCTTCTGGAGGGCCCTTGAGTACTTTAGGGCTTTGAGGGACTACCTAGGTAACCCCCAGCAGGTTTCAACAAAACCCTCCCTAGGCGATGATAGGGTTGAAGCCCTGGCTGGCTCCGTGGATCCAATGATAGACATCCTGGTAACCGTGGTTACCCTGAGGTACTGGAGGAGGCTTGAGCCTGGAGCTCCTAGCCCTCTTGAGAGGTTTGAGACTGCGTCTAGGCTAGCTAGGAGGGGGTTTCATGTAACACTCTTCATGAGGCCTATCGTACCAGGGGTTACTGATAGGGAGGCTAGGGATATACTAGAGCTAGCCTTAAGCCACGGTGTTAGAGATGTTGTGCCCGGCACCCTGAGGGTTACACCTAGGATCATATCCAGGCTTAGGAGCTCAGGTGTAGTGGATGTAGGTGAGGTTGAGAGGAGGCTTTCGAAGCCCCTCAGAGGGCCCAGGGTTCAAATCCCAATCAAGGGCTCCGACCTGAAGAAGATCGTTGTTAGGGAGGCTGAGAGGCTGGGCTTCAGGGTACACCCTGCTAGTTGTGCTTCAAACATAGCATCTCACGGGCAGGCTTGTGCCGCATGCAGCCTAGGCCCCTGTGGTGACACAAGCAAGCTACCCGAGGTTACTGTAGAAGGTGTCCTGGGGGCTGCTAGAGCTCTAGGTGTTAGAGTGGAGGATGTGAGGATTGAGGGTTACAGGGTTTACCTTAGATGCCTTGACTCAAGGGGTGAGTGTAGGAAGTTGAAGCACTACATCATCGCACTTGCCAGGAGGCAACCTGTTATAAGGAGCTCCTAAACGTTAACCCCCCGGTTAACGGCCCTGCCTACCACTTGAACGCCCTCATGCCCGGGTAGACCGCTGTTGGCCCTAGCTCCTCCTCTATCTCGAGCAACCTGTTGTACTTAGCGGTCCTCTCACCCCTAGCCGGGGCCCCTGTCTTTATGAGGCTTGTGTTTAGGGCTACAGCTAGGTCTGCTATGAATGGATCCTCTGTATCACCACTCCTATGGCTTACAATGACTTTAAGCCCGTTGCCTAAAGCTAGCCTAGCGTAGTCTAGGGCCTCTGTTAGTGTTCCAACTTGGTTGACCTTTAGTAGAGCTGCGTTTGTAGCCTTTAGCTCAAGGCCCCTAGCTAGTATCCTTGGGTTTGTAGCGTACAGGTCATCTCCTACAATGAGAGCTCTCCCAGCTAGCCTTCCTGTTAGCTTCGCTGTGGACTCTAGGTCATCCTCCATGAAGGGGTCCTCTATGTACGCTACAGGGTACCTCGATGTTAGGTCTAGGTAGTAGTCTAGGAGCTCCCCTGCCGAGAGCCTCCTACCATCAACCTTGTACACTGCCTCCCTCCCATCGTACAACTGGTTTGCAGCCACGTCTACGCCTAGGAGTACATCTGATCCAACCTTGTAGCCTGCTCTCTCAACCGCCTTAACAAGAGCGTCCAACGCCTCCTCAACAAACCTCATTGGTGGAGCGAATCCACCCTCATCACCAACGTTTGTCGAACCTAAACCATACCTATCCCTTAGGTAGCCCTTCAAGCTCATGTAAACCTCCACACCAGCCCTCAAAGCCTCTGTGAGCGAGTCGAACCCAACGGGGGCCACCATGAACTCCTGGAAGCTCAACTCGTTACCAGCGTGGACACCACCATTGATTATATTCATTAGCGGTACTGGTAGCGTTCTAGCACCGACACCGCCAAGGTAGGAGTATAGTGGGAGCTCCGACTGGGAGGCTGCAGCCTTAGCTACAGCCACACTAGTAGGGGTTGTAGCGTTGGAGCCTAGGTTAGCCTTGTTAGGAGTCCCATCTAGTGCTATGAGGATGCCATCGATGTAAGATTGATTCCTCGCATCAACACCCCTAAGCCTAGGAGCTATAACCTCGTTAACCCTAGCAATAGCAATACCAACACCACGACCACCCCACCTAACACCACCATCCCTAACCTCAACAGCCTCCCTCAAACCCCTACTAGCACCACTAGGAGCAAGAGCAACACCGACACCACCACCCTCAAGCCTAACAGAAACCCTAACCGTAGGGGAACCACGAGAGTCGAGAGCAAGAGAGCCCCTAACATAGGCTATAGCATAGGGGTTCAACCCAAAACCACCCCACAGGACTACAACTACCACCCAGCAAAATAAATGTTAATGTCAGAAGGCAAACCCCTTATAGAGTAGAGAGATTATGTGAAAGCATTACAAATTGTCCTAGGAGCTCCGCTAACCAACAGAGGGCATCCGTGTACCCTCATAAAGCTATAACGATCTTAATTTAAGGTTATGTACATAGGTGCGCCATTGTGACTGTAAACTTTACTATGAGTTATAAAGATTTAAGGCTTGACCAATCCATCTATGGTCGAGCAGCCCGGTGTGGGAAGGAGGTCCGATGGTCCCACCGGGGCCGAGGCCCCCCGGCCCTGAAAAGGTGATGCCCCAAGAATGGGGAATCCGAAAGGGAGATGAGGAGTGCGCATCCGAGCGGAAAACCGACAAACCGCTCGGGGAGGCCTAGCATAAGGCTAGGCCTCCGGGGATGCGGGGAGGGGGTCGTGAGAGGATGAAGGAGCATGGGGAGGTTAACTGGAGCGAGGTTATCAGACGTGCTATTGAAGAGTACCTCAGAAGGCTGGAGGAGACTGAGACCTCCATACCCTCCGAGAGGCTTGTTGAGGAGCTGTTGAAGATGGGGTTGAAGCCTGATATGTTGGAGCCGTTGAGTCCTGAGGATGAGGAGAGGCTTTATAGGGATTTGAGGGAGAGGACGTGGGAGAGAGTAAGATCTACGATACAAGCGCAATCATAGAGCTTGCTAGGAGGTCACCGGGAGGGCACCCTATGTATCGATAATAACTGTTATTGAGTATCCACCAGCTGTAGGATACGCTGAGAACATACTATACCCTACACGGAGGGACTATAATCTCGCTATAGCGTGGCAGAGTAAGCTGAGAGCTCTTGGTAGCCCCTTACCTGCAACAGACCTGGTAATAGCCGCTCAGGCGGTTAACAATAACATGGTGCTAGTAGCTAGAGATAAACACTTTAAAACTCTAAAGGAGACTGTAGCAGGTAACCTCCAGCTGGAGATGCTGGGCTGATGGACGGCTCGCAAAGTAAACGTTGTGTAGCACACCCGTTTACCTCAAAGCAATGGGAGAGGGGAGCTCCGAGCATGTTGGATGTCTAGTCTGAGACTGGGGTTTATTAGGGTTAGGGTCCTCTCTGTTTTAAGGTGTTTCGGTGTTGGTTGACTGGGGCTTGGTAGCGTTCGCTGTGGTGTTAGCTGTTTTATGGGCTTTGCTATGGCTTAGGTTTAGGGGTTCTACTGGTAGGGTTAGGGTTTACCCTCTACTACTCATAGCTAGGACTGGGATTAAGGGTGGCCCTCTGGGTGGAGCTCTAGCTAGGCTTCTAAGCCTCTACGGCTGGTTCTCCATTGTAACCCTTGTGATTGCAATGGCTTTCTTCTACTACCTAGCTGTAACCATCTTCATTAGAAGATACATTGCCCCACCCCCGGAGCCTGGGTTTGCTGAGGGTTTCGTACCACTACTACCAGGTATCACCATACCCCTTGATGAGCTCCCACTCCTGCTAGTACCGATTGGTATAGCAATACTACTCCATGAGCTTGCACACGCTCTAGTAGCTAGAGCTGTAGGTGTGAGGGTTAAAGATGCAGGCTTCATACTACTAGCCTTCATCCCCGGGGCTTTCGTGGAGCCTGATGAGGGGGAGCTTAGGGGAGCTCCTATAACATCAAGGCTTAAGGTATACTCTGCTGGCGTAACGGCTAATGTTATACTAGCAGCTGTAGCATTCGGACTCCTAATTCTACTAGCACCAGTTCTAAATAATGGAGTCATAATACTGGACGTTGAGGGAGGCTCACCAGCAGACCTAGGAGGGCTAAAGAAGGGTATGGTTGTGGTAGAGGTTAACGGTGTAAACGTTAGAAGCCTAGACGAGTTCCTAAGGGTCCTTGAGGAGCTGGGGGTCAGGGATAGGGATAGAACTGTAACGATAAACCTCAAGGTCCTACATGAGGGTAGGGAGGAGAGTGTAACAATTGTTAAACCAGAGGGGCGGGAAAGGCTGGGGGTTAGGATAGAGCAAAACTACATCTTTAGAATCCCAGTAACCATGTTACAAATACTAGTCATAATAAACCTAGCCCTAGCACTGATAAACGCAGCACCAATACTAATCCCAACACCAGCAGGAGCAATAGCAAGCGATGGAGCACACCTAGTAGGAGACATGATAGCAACACTACTTGGAGAGAAGACCAGGCCTCTGGTAACAGCCATAGGGCTAGCAACACTACTACTAGTAGTATCCCTACTAACCCTAACCCCAATAGACCTATTTCCGTAGACTCCTAATTCCCATGCTACCTAGAACCTCTCCCCCGCTATTACAGCTTATCCAAGAAGGGGTTCCCCGGGGAGTTTGAGGTTTCCACTTGGGAGTTGTAGTTTAGATTTATAGATATAGCTTAGAGATCGAGTCGTGGTTCGAGATCTAGGTAGTTTCATGGTCTGTACTTCCATGTCTTATCGCGATGTTAGGTTTAGGATTCTATGTATCTTCTTTTGAACTCTGTGATTGTTATCCCGATTATTCTTCCTTTTGATATGTTGATGATTATGTTGTCGTCTACTAGTATTGATTCCTCAGCCTCTTCTTTGCCGAAGAGTATGTGGAGTGTATCGCTGCTCTTATCGTACTCTACCCATACGTCCTCGATGCTGGCTAGAGGGTATGATGTTATCCTGTCTTTAGCTTCTTCGAATTCGCTCACACCACTTCTACCTCCACGACCTTCTCACCTTCTAGCCTCCAGGCTTTTATTGTATCTCTACACGCTATGATCCACGGTATTGGCCATAGCTTCATTCCTTTTAGGTCTAGGTGGCTTGGGATCGGAGGGCATGTTGGGTGTGTGTGGTACAGTGCTATGACCTCTAGTTTGTAGAGCTCTGCAACTCTATGCGCTTGAACTACATGCCATGGGCTTGCTCTGAACTCTACAGGGGATCCTAGCTCGTTATCAACCCTATACACTACCACCGCCTCCACAGTGTCCTCCACCTTCACTCCTAGTATAAACCCTACGCTCTCCACACTGCCTACGCTAGCCTGGATGAAAAGCTTCAGAGGGCCTAGGTTCATCTTCAAAGCTCTACCAACCTCGCCTTCATAGTCTTAAGGTCTAGTAGTGCTACACTAGGCCTGCCCAGGTAGCCGCTGCAATCACCTGGGTTCAACAGGAGGACACTCCTCCTATAGTCTATTGAAGCCTCATGAGTGTGACCGTAGAGTACTGCATCCCACCTCTTAGACTCAGCGAGAGCTGATACCACCTCGTAGGTTGTATTTGGATCACCAAAACCATGGGTTAGGAGGAGCCTCCTACCATTAAAAACCACAACCCTAGGTTGATCACCAAGGTTAACTCCATAAGCTTGAGCAACCCTAAGTAAGCCAACCCTCTCACCATCATTATTACCGAAAACAGCCTCAAAACGAACTCTAAGACTCTCAGCCAAGAACCTGAGGGTGAAAGGGGCAACAATATCACCGAGATGTAGGACAGCAGAGACACCGGCCTCCGAGAACACCCTAGAAGCCCTCCTAACACATTCAATAGAATCATGACTATCACTCATAACACCAACAATCAAAACAACCACCATAAGACTAGAACACGCCCAGGTCTTTAAATATAATAGCCCCGAACAGCCTAAGGAGGGCCCCAATACGACTACAAACTCCCATACCCAGACCCATGAAAACCCTAATGCCAGGGTTACCTAAGAACTATGGTCTGGCCTGGAGCTAGAAACCCTGATGCTTAAAGCTCTAAGCCTAAGAATCTAAGTAACCCCACACTATTATCTTAGGGCTGGCTGGAGCTTCAACAGTAACCCACTATAACCCCTCATGGTGGGAGCTCCTAGCACGGGCAACTTAGAGAGATTAATGTTCAAGGGAGTATGGGGGGTTGTAGGTTTAGGTTGGTGTGAAGCCGCTCTCAAACACTATTGTGTATGCTATCCATGGAAGTGGGATGCGTAGTAGTTCTTATGATGTGGGTGCTTGCACGCTAACGCTATTGTGAACCTGGAGGTTAACATGCTTAGAAGCTCTCGTACTAGGGCTTCTATGGTGTAGGCCTTACCTGTAGGTTGGTTTAGTGAGAGGTTTCGTGTTTAAAGGGTTCTCCTTAACCTACGTGTTTGGGGGTTGGTTTTGGATTTGGTTTTACAGCTTGTTGTTGGCCTGGTTTTGCTCACGCTTATAGCTATTGCTATTACTGCTATCATCTATTATAGGGTTACTACATCTGATGTTTGTAGGGAGGAGGCTGGTTTTGAGGGTTAGGCTTGTTATATTCGATGTTGACGGTGTTCTCGTGCCTGTTAAGAGTAGCTGGCAGTATCTCCACGACTTCTTCGGTGTCTCGCGTGAGGCTGAGGTTTACAGGGTTATGTTTGAGAGGGGTTTGATAGACTATGTTAGGTGGATGGAGCTCGATGTAATGCTATGGGTTAAGGCTAGGGGTGGGCCTATTCATAGGAGTGAGCTCGTAGAGATACTATCTAGGATTGAGGTGGACCCTGAGGCTCCAGCTGTGTCGAGGTGGCTTAAGAGGAGGGGTGTGAGGATTGCTCTTGTAAGTGGGGGTGTAGACCTCCTAGTGTCGAGGGTTGCAGAGGTTGTAGGAGCTGATATATGGATGGCTAACAAGCTTTCATTTGATAAGAGAGGTTACCTAGTACCGAGAGGCGTCCCCCTCGTGGGGGTTTGGAAGGATAGAGCGGTGAAAACCATAGCTAGAGCTTTAAACATAGGCCTTGATAGCACAATGTTCGTAGGAGACTCTATATGGGATAAGCCAGCTATGGAGATTGTAGGCTACCCAGTTAGATATAGGGATGAGGAGGGGATCCTGGGGGATGTAGCGAGGTATGAGATTAGAAAGCTTGGCGAGCTGGTGGAGCTAGTGAAGCTTATAGAAGATGAGACCGGCCCTCTCTAGGCGAGGAGAACAGTTTAAGAGCACGTTAACCCATAACCCTCATTATCTCCACTAACCTCTCAGTATACTCTCTAGTCCCTAAAGGTGTAGCATCCCCCTTATACCTTGCTAGATCATATGTAACAAACCCCCGGCTTATAGCTTCTCCCACAGCCTTCTCAATGACGTCGGCCGCCTCATGCCAGCCTAGGAGCTCTCTTAGTAGGAGTGCCCCTGCTAGGATGGATGCTGTAGGGTTAGCTATATTCCTACCAGCATGCTTAGGAGCTGATCCGTGGGCTGGTTCTGCTACCGCAATCCCATCACCCATGTTTATGCCAGGTGCTATTCCAACACCTCCAACTAAGGCTGCCGCAACCTCGCTAACGAGATCCCCTAGCACGTTAGGGCATACTATAACATCGTAATCCCAGGGTCTGAGTATTAGCTGTTGTAACAGGTTGTCAGCAAGCCTATCGTTAACGAGAACCTTCCCCTCCGGAACTACCCCCTCCATCGACTCTATCTCCCTCTCCAGTACAATGCTATCTCTAAACTCGTTCAACGCAATCTCGTAAACCCACCTAGCGAAAGCGCCCTCAGTGAACTTCATCACAGTACCCTTATGAGCTATTGTAACCCTCCTACGACCCCTCCTAGTAGCCCATGATAGTGCAAGCCTTGCAAGCCTCTGAGTAGCACTCCTACTTATAGGCTTAACACCAACTCCTGTATCCGCTGCCAGCCTAACACCAAACCTCTCCCTAAGAAATCTCCTGAAATCCTCTGCTTCAACACTATCAAAAGCCCATTCTATACCAGCGTAGAGATCCTCAGTATTCTCCCTGAAAACCACAAGGTCGACCTTACCAGGATACATGTAGGGCGTGGGCTGCCCATACCACTTAACAGGCCTAATGTTAGCGTAGAGGTCGAGAAGCTGTCTCAGCAGCACATTAGCACTCCTATAACCACCACCCACAGGAGTCTCAAGAGGCCCTTTAAGAGCGGCCCTAACAAGCCTTATAGCCTCAACTGTAACCTCAGGAAGCGGTGTACCGCAAATCTCAAAAGCACCTCTCCCAGCTACCAGCTCAAGCCAGTGTATCCTCCTAGAACCACCATAGGCTACCCTAACAGCCTCATCTATAACTCTAACAGCACTCCCTATAACCTCAGGCCCGATACCATCACCTCTGATAACAGCAACAACAGGGTTACCTGGAACACTTAAAACACCACCATCATACCTTAACAGCTCAGAGCCTGGAGGTAAGGATAGATCCTTAATATCACATGGAACCCTAGCCATGAAACCTCACCTCAATAAGTATCCCTAGGCTAGCTGTCTTATAAACAATTTCTCGGTAGGTAGCAGTTCTTCACCTCTAAAAGCTCCCCGCCATCCAGCCTCTCAACAGTTAAACGAAACCTAGGCCACCCAACGGGAGCACTCGCTTCCAGTCACCCCGGAGGGTACATCCACCCCCCTCCAGGTAAACTAGGCCTATTAGAGGCTCATCGGCCTCAGCGCTTACAAGGGTAGTATAGGGAGAAAACAAACCTGTATGACCTGCGTTAGTAGGTAAGCAAAGAGATCTCATATGTAGAAGTGTAAATGATAGGGGTAACTGGGGAAACCGAGGCAGCCTCCAAACCTTAACCGCTACCACCAAAACCTTGGCTTCCAAAGGGAGTAGATTTCACTAAATAACTTATATTATTATAGCTCTTACCAATAAACACTTATTGGGTTACCTTAGAGGGGTTTAACGTGAGGTGGTGCTAGTGCCTCGGGAGTTTAGAGAGCTCCTTACGTTCGATGATGTCGTCTTAGTACCTGGGCTGGCTACGGTCGAGCCTTCGGAGGTAGATTTAACCTCGAAGTTTACGTCGGATATAGAGATCTACATACCCCTGGTTTCAAGCCCTATGGATACTGTTACAGAGTGGGGACTCGCTACTACTCTGGCGAGGCTCGGCTCTATTGGTGTTATCCATAGGAATATGGGTGTTGAAAGTCAAGTGTCTCAAGTTAAGCTTGTCAAGAGATCCAACCCATCCCCCTGGGCTGAGGTTGCTAGAGCTTCTCCTCGGGAGAGCTTTGAGGATGTTACTTTTAGGGTTGAAGAGCTCCAGGTGGGGGCTGCTATTATTTTCTCGGAAGGAAGCCCTGTTAGCTTTACTGTCTTCGATCAGGCTAACCCGGAGTTCTGGGCTAGGAAGGCTTTAGGCTTTATAAGGTTGCTTAGGGAGTATAAACCTGTTCCAGTTCTAGACGAGGATGGTAGGCTTAGAGTTGGAGCTGCTATAAGCCCCTTCGACATAGCTAGGGCTAAGGCTTTAGATGAGGCTGGCGTTGACGCTCTAGTCATCGACGTAGCTCACGCCCACAATGTTAATGTTATAAGTGGTGTTGCTAGGATAGCCAAGGAGGTTTCAGCGGACATAGTTGTAGGTAACCTTGGGACGAGAGAGTCTGTGTTAGACTTTATATCGAAGGTTGAAAGGGTCTCGGGGCTTAGGGTTGGGATTGCGAGTGGTAGTATATGCTCTACAGCTGAGGTAACAGGAGCCTTCATGCCAACTCTAACGGCTGTAATAGAGGCTAGATCTGCGCTAGAGGAGCTAGGGTTACACGGTAGAATTCCAATTATAGCAGATGGGGGTTTTAAGAATGCAGGGGATATAGCTAAGGCCTTAGTGGCAGGAGCCTCTGTAGCCATGAGCGGTAGGCTTTTCGCTGGAGTAGAGGAGGCGCCTGGGGTTAAGATTAGAGTTGGATCTAAAGTGTACAAGCAATATAGGGGTATGGGCAGTAGGGGGGCTATGGAGAGGAGGTTCGCCCTAGACCGTTATTCAAGACCATCTAAGGGTGTTGAAGAGGGTGTTGAAGGCTTGGTACCTTACAGAGGTAGCGTAGTCGAAGTTCTAGCAGAGGTGGTGGCGGGGCTTAAAGCATCGCTAGGTTATGCTGGAGCCCGCGATGTAGAGAATGCCTGGAAAGCCAGGTTAGCTAGGGTAACTCATGCTGGGAGGGAGGAGGCTAGACCACATGATGTAATGATTTAACCGGCCTTTAACCTCAACGCCTCAACTATTATCCTAGAACCTTCAACTACATTCTCCATTTTAGTTGCGAAACTAATCCTAACATGATCTCCTCCCATGAGCTCTGAGAACGAGGTCCCAGGTATCACTAAGACCCCGTGCTCGTACAATAGGTAGTAGACTAGATCCTCTATGCTCATCCCAACCCTCCTAAGGAACTTGGAGACCCTGGGGAACATGTAGAAGGCCCCTTGAGGCATGTAGGCCTCAATGTACTCAGACTCTGATAGAATGTTATATAGCACTCTAGCCCTCCTCTCAAACTCTGAAACCATCTCCCTAACAGGCCCCCAGTCGCCCTTTAAAGCCGCTACACCAGCCCTTTGGGCTATGCTGGGAGCGCAGCTATAGACTGTAACAGCTAGGTCTAGGATTGAAGGTATTACATCCCTTCTAGCCACGAGATAGCCTAGGCGCCATCCGGTCATGGAGAACGTCTTCGAGAAACCGTTTATATATAAAACGTGGTCCCTCCAATCCTCGAGTTCTAAGACGCTCTTAAACCTAACCCCCTGGTAGACGAAGTTATCGTATATCTCGTCGGAGACTAGGATGAGGTTATTTCTAACAATTATGTCGTAGAGCCCCTCCAACTCTTCAGGGCTTAAAACAGAGCCTGTGGGGTTATTGGGGTTGTTTATAACTACCATCCTAGTCCTACTAGTTACAGCCTTCTCGATAGACTCTATATCTAGTTTAAATCCGTAGCCGGGCTCGAAAACCATGGGCACGTAGACTGGAGTGCCTCCAAATATCTTAACAACTTGAGCGTAGGCGTAGTAACTTGGATCAACTACGATGACCTCATCGCCAGGCCTTACATATGAAGCTATGGCTATGAATATAGCTGTCTTAGCCCCAGTAGTTACTATAATCTCCTCTGGATCCACATCAGCACCAAACCTACCCTTAAGATAGGATGCTATAGCCTCCCTCAGCTCCGGTATCCCAGAGGTCTCGGTATAGCCTGTGAAGCCTTCATCTAAAGCTCTCTTAGCCTCCTCCCTTATATGATGTGGTGTCACATAGTCAGGCTGGCCTATCCCAAAGCTTATAACCCTCCTACCCTCCCTCATAAGCTTACGTGCTAAAGCTAGGAATGTGAAGGCGGTCTCACCCTTAATCTCCCTAAGCATAGGGTGTACTTCCAGAGTGGGGCTCCTCTTCAAAGCAACCACCACAATATGATCTAGCGAGGAGATTACTTAAAGAATGTGTTCTGTTAAGAATCCCACGTAGGTGTATTGAACATAAATTAGCCCCGCTAGCCTCTAACTACCAAGGGTGCTAAGGGTAGGATGCCCTCGACCGACATCAAGATTAGAAGGTTTACAAGAGAAACTATAACCGTAGCCGATGTAAGACTATCGGTATTAAAACTGGTTGAGGAGGAGGGGAGGCAGGTTTATGGAGATCCTTTGGAGGCGGTAGCCAGGATCCTAGAGGAAGAGCCTAGAAACCAGGACCTAGACTATGTGGTAGTCGAAGTCCAGGATCAAAACTCTAAGAGGATAATAGGAGAGGGGTTTAAGAGGAGAGGAGGTATACTCCTATACCCGAAACCAGTACAACTTAAAAGAGTGGGGATTGTAAGAGCTCAAACACTAAAACCTGCTGGTGAAACAGGCTACTATAGGTTTAGAGAGGAGGAGATAGAATGGTATAACATAGAGGATGAAAAAGTATACGTGTACGACCTAACCGTGGAAGCCCCCCAAGACATCGTATTCCTAGTAGTGGAAACAAGCGATGGAAGGAGTATAGCTAGGATACAACGTTCCTCGCCACACCAGCAATCCTATCGGCCTCAACCTCAACAAGATCAATCAAGTGAGAATAATGCAACCTCGTAAGATGCAGGAAGTAACCCCTCCGCGTGAAAGGACCCTTCCCGCATAGAGGGCAGACTAAAACTCCATTCCTCTCATCCCTCAACTGCATACCAACACTGCGAATAGCCTCAACAACATGCCTAGCTAAAACCCCACTATCAAACTCCCCAGGATCCACAATGCCACTAGCAATCCTAGCAACATAACCAGCAATCTTCCACCTAAAAAGACCGCGGCGGGCCATAAGATCTACCCACTTATAGAAGTTAGGTTGAGGATATAAATATTTATATGAAAATCCCTCTAAAATAAAGCCTCGAACACCCACTCGCTCCACCTCTCCGGAGACAACCGTTTCTCAGTAGATGGCGTTCTCCGCCTTTAAAAGGCTCCCACCATCCTCTCAACCATAACCTCCCTGCTTATCTGATGTAGATTGCTTTAAGCTTTAGACACTCTGGTATATGCTAAGAGCTCTCCCTCCGACTAAATAGGTGCACGTGAGCTAGGCTGACGGCTCCCCGCCTTGAAAGATGAGGCTTCCACTTGTGAGATTTAATGGATGGTGGAGGTAGGGGGTTTCCCCTCTAGATCTTAAGTTTCTCCGCCTCCCTTTCTATATCCTCTAGTGGTGGGATTTGAGCTATGCTAGAGGCTGTTACACTTATAACTACGGCGTGCTCGTCCGGTAGGTAGCTCCACTCATAGGCTAGGGTGATGTGTAACCCCGGTTTTACCCCGGGTTCTAGGTAGTAGTAGACTTCTAGGATTACACCTTTAGGGCTCCAGGCTAGGGATAGCTTATCTGCCTTATACCTGCAACTCTCCAGGGCCACCATCTCCACCTCTATGAGAGGTTCTAGGGGCTCGAAGTCTAGTGATTCAAGTTCATAGCACCCCTTGGCTTTAATGATGTCCAATAAGGTGTTTACAATGTTCCTCCAACTCTCGATACCATAGTAGACGAGTTCCTCTAACGTGCTCACAGCCCTCTTATCATCGCTCACGGCCAGATCCTTACCAAGACCTGCAATGTCATTAGAGTACTCCGCCAGGATATCGAGGAGAGCAAGAGTAACGTCTGAAACAGTAGTATTAAGGCTCTGAGCTAGCTTACTAACAGCCTCGTAGATCTTAGGGTCGACGTTAAGCCTTAACTCCACAAAATCCTTCCCGGGAGCTTCCCCTAACACGCTAAAACACCGAGTGAGCTAGGAGGGTAGGGAGCCTTAATACATGTTACAACCAGAGGACCCACATCTAGGGGTGGGAGGAGGCTGTTTCGATGCTAACCATTAGTGAGTAAGAGATTTAGGGTTTGTGGAATTCAATTGGGTACGGTGGCTTGGTTGGAAGTAGTGGTTGAAGCTGTCAATCTTGTGAAACGATTCGGTAGTGTAATGGCAGTTAACGGTGTATCGTTTAAGATAGAGAAGGGGTCCATATACTCGCTCCTTGGGCCTAACGGGGCTGGTAAGACTACAACTATAAAGATGCTCAGCACACTACTCAAGCCCACTAGTGGTGATGCATACATAGCAGGCTTTAGTGTTGTAAGGGAGCCTCTTAAGGTTAGAAGGATCATAGGCCTTATGCCCCAGGATCTTACAGCCGATGATGAGATGACAGGTTGGGATAATGTTATGATTCAGGCTAGGCTATATGGGTATAAGGGTAGAGAGGCGGAGGAGAGGGTTAAGAGAGCCCTAGATACTGTGGGCTTACTCGATGTTGCTACGAGGAAGGTTTCAACATATAGCGGTGGGATGAGGAGGAGGCTTGAGGTGGCTATGAGCTTAGTGCACGACCCCGAGGTCTTATTCTTAGACGAGCCCACACTAGGTTTAGATGTTCAAACACGGAGGGTTCTATGGGATCTTATAAGAGGGTTTAGGAGGAGCGGTAAAACAGTACTCCTAACAACCCACTACATGGAGGAGGCGGAGGTTCTCTCAGATAGGGTTGCCATAATAGATGAGGGTAGGATCAAAGCCGAGGGCTCCCCGGAGGAGTTGAAGAGCAGGATTAGAGGTGATATGATAAGATTAGAGCTGTACACAGACATTGATGTTAAAGGTTTAGCCGAAGAGCTATCAAGATTAGGCTTAAGCTATAGAGTGGACTCGAATACGTTAACAATATCAACCTATAACGCTGGCGAGACGCTCCCACTAATCATAAACATGCTAGCAGGTAAACGGGTTAAATCAGTGAATATTGTTAAACCTAACCTCGAAGAGGTATTCCTTGAGATAACCGGGAAGAGGCTTAGGGAGGAGAGCTTCGATGTATTCAAATACAGGGTTTTAACCCAGAGGATTAGGTGATTAAGAGTGTTAGACGAGGTTTTGGTTTTACTTACACGTGAGATTAAGAAGTGGATTGGGAGGAAGCCTGTTCTACTAGTATCTCTGGTAACCCCGCTATTCTGGATATTATTGTTTGGGAAGAGCTTTAACATAACAAGTATAGTTGAAATTGACATACCAAGTTTAAACTTGCCCGTAGGCGTAGCTCAATCCATTGTAGAAGCTATCAGGGAAAGGATATACCAGATATTCGGAACCAGAGATTACTTTACATACATAGCATCAGGCATGTTAGTTGTATTCGCTCTATTCCAGGGGATGTTCTCTGGAGTTAGCGTGGTGTTCGATAAGAGACTTGGGTACATGACGAGGTTGATGGCCTCCCCTATAAGGAGGGAGAGTATATTTGTGGCTAAGGTGTTAGCCACGGTATTTAGGATAACGGTCCTGGCAACAGTACTACTCATGGTAGCTTTCATAGCAGGGTTTAAGTTCAAGGAGGGCTTAACTGTCTTCGACGCTATAGGAGCCTGGATAGTGTTAATAGCTATAGCTGTAGCCTTATCGAGCATATTCATGATGCTAGGCTTCATCACAGATAGTCATGAGCTCCTATTTAGCATAGGTAACCTCGTCAACCTACCTCTAATGTTCACATCTAGTGCTCTATTCCCAACCAGCCAGATGCCCGAGTGGCTTAGGGTTATAGCACACCTCAACCCGTTAACCTATGGAGCCGACCTTGTAAGATTCTTCCTTGTAGGTAAGCCTTTAGATAACGCTCTCCTCTATTTCACAGCTGTGGTCTCGGTGTCAATGCTAACTTTCATAGCCTGCATGCTCCTATCCGTTAGGGTTTTGGAGAGAAGCTAGGTTTTCATTAACGTTTTTAAGTTTTAGTTTTTAAACCCCTATTTCCTTGTTTATAGTGGCGGGGTGCTGGTTGTGTGCGGTATTATTGGTGTTTGCGCTTTAAACCGTAATATCACCCCAATGATATCCCTTGGTCTTAGGAGGCTTGAGTATAGGGGTTACGATAGTGTTGGCCTAGCGATAATATCGGGGGACGGCCTGGTTATTAGGAAGGCTAAGGGGGATGTTGACAGCTTTCTCTCAAGGTTTAAAGTTGAGGAGCTATCTGGGCTTACGGGTTTAGGTCATACTAGGTGGGCTACCCACGGACCCCCCTCTGATGTGAATGCTCACCCTCACACCGACTGTAGTGGTAGGATAGCTATCGTTCATAACGGTGTTATAAGGAACTGGAATAGCTTAAAGAGGGTTTTAGAACTTAGAGGTCATAGGATCGTTAGTGAGACCGATACGGAGCTAATAGCACATCTCATAGAGGATGAGACCCCTTTCTCCTCAAGTTTCTTCGAAGCCTTCGTTAGAGCTGTCTCCAGGCTTGAGGGTAGCTATGCCATTGCCGTTTTAAATGCAGACGAGCCGAATAGAGTGTACTTTGCTCGTATGAAGAGCCCTCTGGTTGTAGGTTTAGGAGATGGTTTCAACATTGTGGCGAGCGATATTCCAGCTCTACTCGATAGTACTAGGAGGATTCTACTCATAGAGGATGGGGAGTTGGGGTGGGTGACGCCCACGGAGGTTAAGCTCTTCAAGTTAACGGAGCTCGGCTTAGTGAGTGTTGAGGATAAGGATTTAGAGTTAAGGGTTAGAGTCGTAGAGTGGAGTGTTGAGGAGGCTTCTAAGCAGGGATACCCCTACTTCATGCTTAAGGAGATAGTAGAGCAACCTTATTCCATTAAGAGTACCTATGAAGGTAACGTGGAGGATCCAACTTTAAGGCTGGCCGCATCCCTTGTATGGAGCTCCAGGAACATTATAGTGACTGGGGCTGGTACAAGTTACCATGCAGGCCTAATATTCTCCTACTACCTATCCAGGATACCTAGGCGGATATCCCATAACATCATAGCGTCGGAGTACAAGCTAGTAGAGGAAGCTGTAGGTGAGGGTGACATTGTAATAGCTATAAGTCAGAGTGGTGAGACATACGATACACTTGAAGCAGTTAGAGCGTTCAAAGCCCGAGGAGCTAGGATAGTGGGTGTTACAAACGTTATAGGAAGCGCCCTCTCAAGGGAATCTGATATAGTGATTTACATGAGGGCCGGGCCTGAGATAGGCGTAGCGGCAACTAAGACGTACACATCCCAGATAATGTCCTTAACCCTCCTAACACTATTCACAGCTCTGGAAGGAGGTGTCCTAGACTACTCTGAGGTGAGGAGTAAACTGGAAAAGCTGTCAGGTGCACATGAGATCGTGGCTAGAGCTATAGAGAAATCCCTAAACCACGAGATAGACTTATCCCTAGAGTCTAAGAGCGCCTACATACTAGGAAGAGGGCTAGGATCCCTAATAGCTAGGGAAGCCGCGCTCAAGATCAAGGAGATAGCATATATACACGCAGAATCCTACCCAGCAGGGGAGAGTAAACATGGACCAATAGCTCTAGTAGAAAAAGGCTTCCCAGTATACTTCATAGCCACAAGCGATAGCCCAGAGATAGAAGGAAACGTGATGGAGATGAAAGCTAGAGGAGCACGAGTAGTCGTAGTTAAAACAGATAGCTGGAACCTAGACGTAGAACCCGAAGACACTGTTAAAATAATAGAAATGCCATTAGGCGAAAACGAAATCCTCCTAGAACCCTACCCCCTAATCCCCTACTTCCAAATCCTAGCATATAAAATATCTGTAGCCAAAGGCCATAACCCCGATAAACCAAGAAACCTAGCTAAAACAGTAACAGTAGAGTAGAGCCGAACACCCAACCCTCCTAAAACCATAAAATCCCGTCAACCGCTTCTTCAGTAGATGGTGGTTACCCACCTTAAACTGATCCCAACGGTTAAACGAAGCCTAGACCACCCTACGAGATCACCCGCCCCCTAGTCACTCCGGAGGGTACATCAATTCCCCTCCAGCAACCAGGGCTTGAAACGCTCGTAGACCTTAAGATCTCGTTAGCCTCAGCAACTAAAGTAGTAGGAGATATTAAACCTAGCCTATACAACTTGTTACATCTCTAGTTTTAAGGCTTGAAGAGCACTAGCTCGCCAAGGTATATGTGAGGTACGAGTAATCATGAAGAGAAGCGAGGCAACCGCCCTAGCTATATTCCAACACTCACTGCATCCTTTTGAACTCCCTCACCCCTACAAACCCTACCTTACCAGAAGAGGATCCCAGGGGATACTGGAAACTAGTTGTGAGGAGGTCTTGTAGGGGCCTTAGAGCTTTGGCCCTACATCACCACTCAGAGCCCCCCTTATAGGGGGTGGTCGCTACATCGGCCCGTAATTTTAGGTTGTTTTTTAAAAGTTTTATTAGTTTCTCTTCTTTCGTGCTAAGCTGGACGTTTATGTATCCTAGTAGTTCTAGGGTTAGTAGGATTTTGGATAGATCTAGTGGTGATAGCCTCGTACCATCCTTGGCTAGCTTGCTTATTAAGGTTGGCTCATCTACTGTCTGCCTTCCATCTATTGTAAGCTCTTTTATGGCCTTTAACACCTTGTTAATGTTCGTATCATCACTCCAGACGCTCATAGCACACCACCAAGCTCGCTTAGACAACTGCCTTCTCTCAATCCAGACACCCTCCTCTTCCGACATGCCATTAGCATTGCTGAAGTAAAACCTCCACTCTGGGGAATCTCGCCTTTCACTAGGTAGAGATCAGCCTGCTTAGAGGACGATAGCAACTCCTAGGCACCACTTCCAGCCGTTATCTAGTTTGAGGCTTAAATCATTTCATTACCATTATCTTGAAAACGGGGAGCCCCCGCCATTTCAAGGGTGAGGGTGCCTCTGCTAGTGATTGTACTAGAATGTTATAGTTGGTGCTATAGCCTCCTTTCTCTCCTCTGCCTTTAGTTGCCTAGCTGTTTCAAGCCATCTCATGTAGAACTCTATCATATACCTTGTTACGCTAGGTCTAACCTTTCTTAGGGCTTCCTCTAGGTGCTTCCACTTGATCAGGGGGTTTGATATGTTCTCTCTCAAAGCCATCATCCCAGCTTCTCTTATCAATGCTGCTATGTCTGCTCCGGTGTAACCCTCTGTTACCTTGGCTAGCTCCACTAGGTCTACGTCATCGTCGAGAGGCATGCCTCTAGTGTGTATTCTTAGTATTTCAAGCCTCCCCCTCTCATCCGGGGGTGGGACGTATACGAGCTTCTCAAACCTACCTGGCCTTAGGAGGGCTGGGTCTAGCATATCAGGTCTATTAGTTGCAGCTATCACTACAACCCCTTGTAGCTCCCCTATTCCATCCATCTCGGTTAATAACTGGCTTACAATCCTCTCTCCAACCCTACTACTACCAATATCAGTTCCTCTAATGTATGCTATAGCGTCGATCTCATCGAAGAACACTACAGCGGGGGCGTATTGCCTAGCTTTCCTGAATATCTCTCTAACAGCCTTCTCGCTCTCTCCAACCCATTTGCTTAGAATCTCTGGACCCCTAACAGCTATGAAGTTAGCTCCGCCCTCCGTAGCTACGGCTTTAGCAAGTAACGTTTTACCAGTACCTGGCGGGCCGAATAATAGCACGCCCTTTGGAGGCTTTATCCCAGCCTTAGCGAACACCTCCGGGTATTTGAGAGGCCACTCTACTATCTCCCTAAGCTCTTGTTTAATAGCATCAAGCCCGCCTATATCGCTCCACTTAACCTCCGGGACCTCCACGTATATCTCCCTAAGACCGCTAGGCGTTATCTCCCTGAACGCTGTTAGGAAATCCTCCATTTTAACAACCATCTTCTCTAAAACCTCAGCTGGTATCTTCTCCTGCTCTATATCTATCTCCGGTAAATACCTCCTAAGAGCGGCCATTGCAGCCTCTCTAGCTAGGGCTGCAAGGTCAGCTCCTGTATAACCCTTAGTCATCTCCGCTAACCTAGCAAGATCCACATCATCGGCTAGGGGCATGTGCCTTGTATGTATCTGGAGTATCTCAAGCCTCCCCTGCTTATCCGGGAGTGGGACCTCAACCTCTCTATCAAACCTACCGGGCCTCCTAAGGGCCGGGTCTACAGCGTTAATCCTATTGGTAGCTCCAATCACTACAACCTGCCCCCTACTCTCAAGCCCGTCCATTAACGCTAAAAGCTGTGCTACAACCCTTCTCTCAACCTCCCCTACAACCTCATCCCTCTTAGGCGCTATAGCGTCAATCTCGTCAATGAAGATTATCGCTGGAGCGTTCTTCTTAGCCTCCTCGAATATCTCCCTAAGCCTCTGCTCGCTCTCACCATAGAATTTACTCATAATCTCGGGGCCGTTTATTGCAATGAAGTATGCGTCACTCTCATTAGCTACAGCCTTAGCTAGTAAAGTCTTACCAGTACCCGGTGGGCCGTAGAGTAGTATACCCTTAGGAGGCTCTATACCAAGCCTCTTAAACAGTTCAGGATGCCTGAGAGGGAGCTCTACAAGCTCCCTAACCCTGGCTATCACGTGGCTTAAACCACCTATATCCTCGTAGGTAACCTTAGGCACTCTAACCTGGGATACAGGTCTGTCGAGCACATCTACTATAGTATTCTCACCTATAACCACGGCTCCGCGAGGCTTAACATCTATAACCTGTAACTGGACACCCTGCCCTATAACCTGTACTACAACAATATCGCCTTCCATAACCGGCATGCCAATAAGCCTTTTCTTAACATACTTCTTGAAGCCCTCATCAACACTCATGTAGACTAGAGGCGCTAGTTTAACCTTAACAGCAGGCTTAACAACAGCCTTCCTAATTACAACCCTATCACCTATGTTAACCCCAGCATTCTTCCTAAGAAGACCATCCATCCTAATAACATCTAAACCTGTATCCTCAGGAAGAGCAGGCCATACCATAGCAGCAGTCTTCCTTTTACCCTCAATCTCAATAATATCGCCAGCCTCTAAACCAAGTTGCTTCATAACCTCGATATCAACCCTAACCCTCTTCCTCCCAGAATCCTTAGGCTTAGCCTCAGCAACCCTAAGAGAAACCTCCTTAACCTTACCCTCCTCTTCACTCAAACCCTAAACAACCCCAATTAACACTATAAGCGTAGACCCAGACTTAAAAACCTAAACTCAATACACCAGCTTCCCTAGCATACAAGAGCTGGGGTTCGGGCTTCATGAGGGTTTATGTTATTTAACAATGTACCCCCCATGAAAGCCCTTAGCTTCAAGTGGGGCTTACCACCATCACACCAGGGGTTTGAAGCGTTTTACCCTCATATAAAATTGCTAGATAATATCAACCCATGTAAGTCCAACTTGAAACAGTAGACAAGGGCTATTCATAGCTATTAGCGATAGCGCATCCGAATATTTTACATAACGATTTTAGTCTCAGGTATAACATCTACTATCGACTACTCTTTCTTTGTAAAAGTTATTTCAGTTATCTTACATGTATTTATGTGTACTTATAGGATCCCGCTTTAAGAATCACATTGGAGTGAGGTGAGCTGGTTGCTTAAATCTACACCTTGGGCTGTGGTATTAGGCCTCCTACTCCTCATACTAGTCGTTGGAGTCGGTGTTTACTACTTCTACAGTAGACCTGCTGTTGAGAAGCTTGTTATTGTTGTAAACCCCATGCCTAGGGATAGGGTTCAGGTTGAGGCTGTTGAGTTAGAGCGTTTTCTAGAGGAGAAGCTTGGAGTCGACGTTGAGCTATACTTCCCAACTAGTGTACCAGCTATTGTTGAGGCTCTCAGATACGGTCATGCTCAAGTAGCTCTGGGCGTTGGCTCACTCCCATCTGCTCTAGCCCTCTCCGTAGCCGATGTTGATATGGTCTTGGTTGAGGTTAGAGAGGTTATAATCGACGGTAAAGCTACAAGTGCACCCTACTACTACTCTTACTGGATTGTCTTGAAAGACTCTCCCTATACAAGCTTAGACCAGCTTAGAGGCAGGAGGGCTTGCTTTCCCTCAGAGCTCTCAACCTCAGGTTATGTTTTCCCGATGTATAGGTTAGTGGAGCTAGGCTATGTTAAAAGCCCTGCTGACCCCAAACAGTTCTTCGGAGATGTTGTTTTTGCAGGAGGCTATGCACAATGCTGGGAAGCCCTTAAAAGGGGTCATGTGGATGTTACAATAATGGCTGGGGATGTCCCAGTAAGCTTATACTGGGAGGCCATGAATAATAGTAGGGTTCTAGATAAACAAGGGCCTATACCAGCACACACAGTTTTAATCTCCAAGAAGCTCCCTGAAGGGCTTAAAAAGAAGGTTGTAGAAGCCTTTAAAGAGCTTAACGCTAAACCCGATCTTATGAGGAAGTTCGTCTCAGCTATATTCGTTAGGTTTGAGGAGAGGAGCGTGGAGGAGCACCTAGAACCTCTTATGAGAGCCTTAGAGGTTACAGGTCTTAAAGATAGGTATCTGAAAGGTGGTTAACCCTTAAATTAGGATGCTCTTCTACCTAGAACATATTTCTATAGCAATATGTTAGATGTGGAACATGTTCGTTTTACATGATTCATATATAGATATGATTATGGGATTTGAGGATAAACTTAAATAGGGGGTTCTCTAGTGAGCGATAGTGTTGCTGTTGAGATGAGGGATGTTGAGTTCAGCTATGGAAAGCTAAAGGTACTTAGCGGGGTGTCCCTTGAGGCTGGTTTCGGGGATAGAATTGCTATAATGGGTAGGAGCGGTAGTGGGAAGACTACTTTGCTTAAGATAATAGCGGGCCTGCTTAAACCGGAGAGAGGTGTTGTTAGGGTTTTAGGTCATAATCTAAGTAACGGTAGCTTTAAGGATGTTCAAGGTAGGATTGCCTATATACCCCAGAGCTCGGGGCTCGTGGAGGGGGGTTCAGCTCTTTACAATGTACTTCTAGCAAGAGCTCCTAGTAAGCCCACTAGGTTTCTACTAGGCTTTTGGGATAAGAGAGATGTTGAGGAGGCATTGGAGGCATTGAAGCTTGTGGGCCTTGAAGCTAAGGCTATGAGAAGGGTTGATAGGCTTAGTGGTGGTGAGAGGCAAAGGGTTTTAGTAGCTAGAGCTATATTCCAGGACGCTAGGATTGTCTTGGCTGACGAGCCTGTTTCAAACTTGGATTTAGAGACTGCAGAATCTGTTATGGCTAGTCTTGTAAGCTTAGCTAGTAGAGGGGTTACCATAATAGCTGTGCTACACGACCACGATCTGGCGTTAAAGTTTTTCGAGAGAGTCTATATTCTCAAGGATGGGAAGTTGAGGGAGTTACCTTGAGGCTTCTCACGCTAATGGCCGTTATAACACTTATACTAGCTGCCCCCCTAGGCCTCCTAGACCTAGGTTTATGGTTTAAAGCCTCATCAAATATGGCTGAGTTCCTGGTGGCTGAGCTAGGTTTTAGAGTGGACCTTATAGAGGATGCTTTTAAAGCTGTATACGAAACCCTAGTTATATCGCTTTTCGGGGTTTCATCCGGCACTTTGATAGCATACATCCTAGCCCCCCTAGCCTCCCCTATGATTGTTGGAAGTCGTTTAGCAACCCTATCCAGGCTCCTAGCTAATGCCGTTAGATCTATCCCAGCTATATTCTGGGCTATATTGTTTGTAATCCTAGTAGGCCCCGGCCCTAGAGCTGGGGCCCTAGCACTAGCATTATATACCGCAGCGTACCTAGCTAAGTTCTTCTACGAGATCCTAGAATCCGTGGATCGGGAGCATGTTAACTCCCTTAAGGTCATGGGGCTCAGCGGGTTGACGTTAGCTTCGGCTATGTACGCTCACACTAGAAGTCAGGTGGTGAGTAGCATACTCTTCATGCTAGAGTATAATGTTAGAACAGCTGCAATAATAGGTTTCGTTGGAGCCGGGGGTGTAGGGTACTACATATTACACTACATGAGTTTACTTGACTACCCAGCTGTTATAACCTTCATAGCGGTCACAATGCTCTTTGTCATAGCAATAGACACCCTCAGCTACCTTGCTAGAACCAGGGTTTAACGCAGACATAGAGTATATAGGGGTAGCTTTAAGCCTTAACTATCGTAGAACTTAGAGGTGGCATTTTAAATGGATGAAGTGCTTTTACTAATAGGGGGTAGCCAGGGGTCAGGTATTGAGACTAGCTCTCTCATCCTAACATCGGCTATGGCGAGGCTCGGCTACGGTGTCCTATCGAATAGAGAGTACTACTCTAATATAGTAGGTAGACACAGCTATATCCATGTAAGAACGTCTGCCACCAAGATACCGGGTGCCCTAACATATCCCGTCCACGTGGTAGCAGCTTTAGACGCTGAATCCGTGTTCTTCCACTTCGACGACCTGGCGAGAGGGGGTTACCTTATCTACGATACAGGGGTTTCGAAGACGAAGCTTAGACAGATTGCTAGCATGGAGCCTGAGACGAGGGCTAGGGTGGAGCTTAACCTTAAAAAAGCAGGGTCCGGGGATAGTGTTGAGGATTTAATCAACACCCTAGAGTCCTCCTACAACGTTAAAGCTGTAGGTCTCAGCTATAATAGCGTTCTCGACGTGCTCGCATCCAAGCTTAGCATGCCTAGAGCTGAGGCTCATAGGTTTAGAAGTAGCATTGTAGTAGGTGCTGTATGGGGTCTCACAGGCTTAGACCTCGATGCCTTATACTATGCGGTTGACAGAAGGTTCGGTAGGAGACCTAAGATTGCCGAGGCCAATAAAATCCTCCTCGAAGGCCTAGTAGAGGAGGTTAGAAGCTCTTATGGAACCCCTCTCAACCTCGATAAACCATCCCTTGGCCTAAGAGAGTTCCTACTAGTATCAGGTAACGACGCTGTAGCCATGGGCAAGATAGTGGGAGGGCTTAGATACCAGGCATACTACCCCATAACCCCAGCTACCGATGAATCGGTTTTCCACGAGACCTTTGAGAAGCTTGAAGTTGAAGGAGAGAGCCTCGGATCTATAGTTGTAGTCCAGACTGAGGATGAAATAGCCGCTATTAACTCTGCTATAGGGGCTGCACTAGCAGGCGTTAGAGCCGCTACGTCGACTAGCGGCCCGGGCTTCAGCCTCATGGTGGAGGGCCTGGGGTGGGCTGGTATGAATGAGACCCCGGTTGTGATAACATACTACCAGCGTGGGGGTCCTAGTACTGGGATGCCAACGAGGGGTAGCCAGGCAGATCTACTATTCACAACCTTCGCTAGCCACGGTGAGTTCCCAAGAGTCGTTATATCGAGTGGGGATCACTTGGAGGCATTCTATGACGCTATATGGGCTTTCAATATTGCCGAGAGATACCAAGTCCCGGTGGTGCACTTGCTAGATAAATTCTTGGCTAACATGTCTACAACAATCCCAGTACCAGACTTCACTAGGATAAGGATAGAGAGGGGCGATACACTCTTAGAAGCTGGGAACGGTGCTTGGAAGAGGTTTGATAAGAGGACCCCCATATCCCCTAGGCCTATCATAGGATCGGGGGCTATAACATGGTATACTGGGGACGAGCATAACGAGTGGGGCCATATAACCGAGGATGCTGTGAACAGACTTGAGATGTACGAGAAGAGATGGAGGAAGCTTGAGGTAATAGACTCGGAGATACCAGAGGAGGATAGAGCTAGACTCTACGGAGAGGGAGGCTCTGACTTCCTCCTCATAGGATGGGGTTCTGTTAAGGGGGTTGCCTTGGAGGCCCTAGGAGCTCTTGAAAGCAAAGGTTATAAGGGCTCCTTCCTACAGCTTAAGGTCTTCCAGCCTTTCCCATCAAGGCTTGTATCCAAGATACTATCAAACTTCGACCCTGAGAGGGTTATAGATGTGGAGAATAACATTATGGGGCAGGCGGCAGCTCTAATAGCTATGAACACTGGGTTTACGGTTAGGAAGCATGTGCTCAAATACACTGGGAGGCCTATGTATGTTATGGAGGTTGTAGAGGCCGTCATAGATATTCTTGAGGGTAGGAGATCTAGGGTGGTGTTAAGCTATGGCAAGTAGGTTATCCTATAAAACAGATGTCTGGATAGACTGGTGCCCGGGTTGCGGGGACTTCGGCATAGTGGCTGCTATGCAGAAGGCCTTTAACGAGTTAAACCTCGATCCATCAAAGTTAGTAGTTGTATCGGGGATCGGGTGTAGTAGTAAGACCCCACACTTCATATACGCTAACGGTGTCCACACAATACATGGTAGGGGTATAGCGTACGCTATGGGGATAAAGCTTGCCAACCCGGAGCTCACCGTTATTGTCAACGGGGGTGACGGAGATCTACTAGGCATAGGTGTTGCTCACTTCGTAGCACTTGGAAGGAGGAACCTAGATATAACAGTGATACTCCATAATAACCAGGTCTACGGGTTAACGAAAGGTCAGGCCAGCCCAACGCTTAGGAAGGGAGAGAAGACTAAGAGTCTACCAGCGCCAAACATCCAGGAAGCAGTTAACCCCATTGCACTAGCAATAGCCTCAGGCTACACATTCGTAGCTAGAGGCTACGCACTCTGGGTAGATCACCTTAAAGAGTTGATAAAACAAGCAGTAAAACATAAGGGGTCAGCCCTTATAGATGTGCTACAACCATGCGTAACATACAATGACATATACACTGTAGACTTCTACAAAGAGAGACTATACAAGCTGGAAGACGATCCGAACTGGGATCCCGTAGTGAACGCAAACACCTTAGATGAGGTGGAAGAGAAGGTATCCAGGGCATGGGCTAAATCGCTGGAGTGGGGCTCGAGAATACCAGTAGGTATATTCTATGTAAACCCACATGTAGACACGTTCGAGGAGAGAATAGCTAAGAGAATCCCACTATACTCTCTAAAGCCCCCGTCAAAGCAGGAGATAACGAAGGAGAACGGGGAGCCTTTGATAGGATTAGAGGAGTTCAAAAGACTATTCAAAGACTACATTATACAGGTTGTAGATAAATAAAATCTAAATCCTTAAGGGAAACAGTAGAATACATCAACCTATAGATACGGGCTCGGCCCCCACGTTATACCTTCTCCTCCACTCTTCAAAGGCAGCCTGCTCCTCAGCCTCTAGAACCCTGCCAATCCTATACCATCCAGGCTTATCCTTGTAAGCTTGAGGCGTTTCAGGAGTCTTGTATATACAATCTACAGGACAAGACTCTATGCAGCTGAAGTCATCCTTACACTTCTCCCATATAAGCCTAGCCTTCATGTTCTCATCGAACTCCAAGGCATCGTAAGGACACACCTCTATGCATGCACCACAACTTATACACGTATCCTGATCTATAACAACCCTAACATACTTAAGCAACTCAGACATACACAACACCACTCAACCTTAGAATGCAACCTAGGAGTATTTAAACCTTTTAGAAACACCTAGAATCCTACCATATAGACATGTATAGATAGGAATAAATAATATAAAAGCCGAAGACTGTAACTTGTAGCCGAGAAACACATGACCCCTCCCCGCCTTTAAAGGGCGGGGTTTCGAACCTCTGGGTCTTGGGTGTTAGCCCTCCGATGGGGGATTAATGGTTTGACACCATTATGTGTCACAATGTAACTCTCGATCTTCCTCGTTATCTTTACCTTGTACCCTATTTTTCTTGCTATGTTTATTGCTGCGTTCACATCAGCGTTCACCCTCCTCCCGGTCCTCCTGCATACGTATAAACCTCTGTAAACCCTACCGTTCTCGTGTACCTCACCGCATACCGAGCACTCCCTGCTTGTGTAATACTCTGGAACCACTTCAACCTCTATACCATACTCTCTGAACACATCTACTATCCACAGCACTATCTTCCTGTACCACCATATGTTTGTATTATACTCGTTTCCATTGCTCTGTGATAGCATTATCGGATATCCTATGTACAGCTTACGGACACCCCTACTCCACAGAGTCTCAGCCAGGAATCTAATTGATGTTAGGTACAGGTGTCTAAGCCTCTCATCCCTAGTATGCATAGCCTCAAGGTACCTCTCATGATAGTATACCCATGCTGGGAGCCCAGCATTTCTAAGCAGATCCCTTACAGCCTGGTATGTTGATATCTCCCTCTTCCACCAGTAATACTCAGATTTAATGGTACCACCTTTAACCAATAGTACATAGCCGTTCGTTGTAACAACTGCGAATAAATTGTTCAAACCCATGTCCATGAATGCCTTCTCATCACCAATAGGATCCCTCTGTTTAATACTCTTAGGGTTAACGATTCTACCCTTCCGATCCCTATAGTTGGGTTTCACATAGCCTCTCCTGTTTGATTTTGGTGGCTCCCTCCCAACCTCTATTGGTACGTATGCATACCACCTTCCGTTAACGTATACTATTTCAAGTCTACCCTGCTTACCCTCCCACTTAATCCTACCAGCATACCTTATCCTCAGACCGAAGTCTTCTAGTACAAGGTAGCCTCCGTTCTCATCAATAGGCTCTAGGTGGTATCTATCGTTCCTGATGAATATATGTATTTCCTTCTTACCAGTAAACCTATCCTTCCAGTATCCCGGAGGTGAAACCTTCCTAATGTGAGGTGGTAGTTTGCCTTGATTCTTAAGCTTTAGTAGCTCGAAGAATGATTTCCAGGCCTCATCGTTCTTCTGTATAACGGCCTGAGCGTTAACACCTAGGACATCGTTGTACTTGTAGTAGTACTTCCTATCAATCTCATGCATCTTAGCCCCGGTGAGCTCACCCTTGAAGAATGCCTGCCTCTTCTCATAGTTAAGCTCATTGTATAGCCTGACACATGTCAAGCCTATACCCATCAAGCTCCCATGCTCAACCCCTGTGGGTAGCAGTCTTAGCCTAACATCCCTCCAGTTGCTGCTCAGCCTCTCCTCAATCTCCTTTTTGAGGGCTTGGAGGGGGTCGGGGTCTCCATCCGTGGGTACAAATCGGGGAATAGTCCCCCCTTGGGTCATCCCTCCAAGCACTTCACCCACAGGCGGAGACAACCCCAACCCCTTCCGCATACAATACGATAAAGAGGTTTAAAAGCCTTAACGCTCTAAAGTTGTGTAAGAGCCCTACCCCGCCTTTAAAAGCAAGGTTCGCTAAGCACTAGTATATCAGAGCTTAGTAAACAGAGATCTACCGGGAGGGTAAGGATCTTCTAAACATCACATCTGCCTAGCATTGATTTAACCTTAAATCCTCTCTACTTTCACTATACCCACTCTGAAAGATAAAGTTCTTAATTATTAAGTTCACGTGTAGTTTGGAGATTCCCGAGAATCTCTGTATATTAGAGGCCCGTGGCCGTCTTTAAGCCTTTATTTTATCTTAAAGGTGAGCTCGTAGTATGTTATGGTGGGTTCTACTAGCTATTTAAAGCTTCAGGAGTTTATATAGAGAATGGTGATGAGCTCGGCGTCTCGGAGGCGTAGAGCCTATGATGTGGGTCTTGAGTGCTGAAACCCTGCCTGCGGGTGGTTGTTGTTGAGTGGAGTGAATACATGTTCCAATGTTATACCTGAGGGCTACTATTTTGAGAGTGAGTGTGATAAGAGGTGTCTGTGTGAGTCTAGGAGTTTAGAGGAGTATCTCGAGTGTTCAAGTGCTTGTTATAAGTCTAAGGTGGGAGGTGTCCTGGACGACTATCCAGCTGATTAGCTCTACTACCTACCACATGCTATCTGCGTGAATGCAAGAGCTATCTCGTAGCCTGCCTACGCGGTGACCTTAGCTACGTAAAGACCCTGTTTCAAAACACATCCAGTCAATAACACCCCCCAGAGCCTCCCGGGTTCTAGCTCTAGTAGTAGGTTTCCACTATGAAACATAGTTGTGGAGGAGCTTCTACCCACTACCATGCAACCCCTCCCCCCACAATACCGGGGAGAGCTGTCAAGAACTCAACCGAGCACGAGAGCTGAGGGGAGGCATGACAAGCATTAATGTATGACGATTACAACCAGTCTGTATCAACTACCAGACCAGGTATAAGCTGTAACCATCTTAAGCTCCTGAGCTTGCAGAATTCATGGAGTTAAGTTTAAAGAGTGATCTCTAAAAGTAACCTATCTCCAGGCGTGATGGCATTGAGGGTTGCTGGTATAGATCCGGGCACGCGTAGCTTTGATGTCGTAGTCCTGGAGGATGGGAGGGTTGTTAGCGAGTATAGCTTTGATACGTTAACGATAGCTAGGAGCCCTGAGCGTCTCATCGACCTAGCTAAGTCTATTGATGTGGATGTGATAGTAGCTCCTTCGGGTTACGGTGTCCCCGTCACGTGGGGTTACGATGTTGTTGATGCTAGGAGGTTCGCTTTAGAACTCCTACTCCTCTCAAAGCCATCGGATATGGGCTTCGACGATCTAGGGGTTAACGTCTACAAGGCTCTTGCTGAGATAGTTGTTGAGCTTTTGAGGGAGCTCCCTGATAGAACCCTCTTCATCCCATCAGTTATACTACTACCGACTGTACCGTGGTTTAGGAAGGTTAACAAGATTGATATGGGGACTGCTGATAAACTTGCATCAACAGTGTTGGCCGTACACCAGTATAGCTTAAGGGAGTCCCTAGACTACGGCTCCATCAACCTCGTTGTAGTGGAGACGGGGTATGGTTATACTGGTGTAGTCTCCGTAAAGGAGGGTCTCGTGGTTGATGGCATAGGTGGGACTTCTGCTTGTATAGGCCCTCTTACAGCTGGAGCCTTAGACCTTGAGGTTGTAGCTGGTGTTGGTAAATGGGGTAGATGGAGTATTCTCAGGGGAGGGCTAGTGGACATGGTTGGAGTGATTGACATTCACGAGCTGGTTGCGGTGACGAGGAGTGGTGATGAGAGAGCTGGGATAGCCTTTGAAGCCTACGTAGAGTGTATTGCTAAGGATGTGAGTAGAGCTCTAATCTCAACACCTAAAGCTGAGGTGGTAGTAGTTACTGGTAGGAACGCTAGGATCCCGGAGCTAAGGGAAGCTATAAGAGAGAGGATTGATCTCGAAGTGGTAACCGTTGAAGGTCTACCTGGAGCAGATAAGGCTAAGGAGTCGGCACAAGGCTACGCAATGATAGGCGATGGCATAGCAGGAGGCGTCTTCAGAGACGTTGTAGATCATATGAGGATAGGGGATGCATGTGGAACCGTGGCGGATTACATTATACACCCGGAGGCGCTAGGCTTAAGGGATAGAATTAGGGATCTCTACGGGCGTCTAGTGGCTAAACCTAAGTTCTGCAACAACTTATAGGGTTTGGTTTAGTAGATGAGAACATGTTGGGGTGAAAGGGCTTGAAGTTACTTACATTCTCAACGCAGGAGGGCAGACCTAGACTTGGGGTGCTCCTAGATGATGGAAGGGTCTTAGACGTAGGGGTGGCTTACAAGCTCCTCTTCGAAGCTAAACCACCCAGGATGCTCAGGGACATGAGGAGCTTGATTGCCAGCGGTGATATAGGGTTAAGGCTACTAGATCTTGTTAGAGGTCAAGCTGTGAAGGCCATAAGATCAAATGGTGAAGTGGCGGAGCTCTTATCGAAGAACGCTGTGCACCCACTGGAATCCATTAAATTCCACCCACCAATACCCAACCCTGAGAAGGCCCTCTTTGTAGCAGTCAACTACTGGAGTCATGCCAGAGAGATTGGAATAGAACCCCCCGAGAAACCCTACTTCTTCATGAAACTTGGGAACACACTAGTAGCACACGGAGACCCGGTTATCATACCGAGGACTGCTACTAAGCCTGATCACGAGGTTGAACTAGCGGTTATCATCGGCAAGAAGGGAAAGTATATTGATAGAGGTACCGCTATGGACCACGTGTTCGGCTACACTATAGTTAACGATGTGAGTTTAAGGGATAAACAGGCGCCAATACCAAGACTAGGAATTAGATGGCTTCATGCTAAAAGCTTTGATACAGGAGCCCCCATAGGCCCCTGGGTTGTAACTAGGGATGAAATAGAGGACCCCCATAACCTTAGACTTGAGCTAAGGGTTAACGGTGAGGTGAGACAGGAGGGGAGTACAGGTGATATGATATTTAAAATATCTGAGCTACTAGAATCCGCCTCTGACGGTGTTACGTTGAAGCCCGGTGATATTATAGCTACGGGGACCCCACAGGGTGTGGGAGCTGCTACAGGGAGGTTTCTAAGGGATGGGGATGTTATGTCTGCTAGTATAGAGAGGGTTGGAGTGCTGGTTAACATGGTGGTTTTCGAACGTTAGTATTCATATGTAAAGATTTATAAATATAGTTTAGGGTCTATTAGATTGGAGGTTGAGGGTTTTGCGTAGGATTCAGATGGATAGGCCTATTGTGGAGATTGATGGAGATGAGATGGCTAGGGTTATGTGGGGGTGGGTTAAGGAGAAGTTAATTCTCCCCTATGTTGATTTGAAGGCTGAGTACTACGATCTTCACGTTAAGGTTAGGGATGAGACAGATGATCAGATTACCGTTAGGGCTGCTGAGGCTGTTAAAAGGCTTGGTGTTGGGGTTAAATGTGCTACCATAACTCCTGATGCTGAGAGGGTTAAGGAGTATAATCTTAAGAGGGCTTGGAGGAGTCCTAATGCTACTATAAGGGAAGCCCTCGACGGCACCCTCTTTAGAGCCCCTGTAATCTTGAGGAATGTGGTGCCAGCTGTTAGGTTCTGGAAGAAGCCTATAGTTGTTGCTAGGCACGCTTATGGTGATATATACTCGGGTGTTGGCGTGAGGTTCGAGGAGCCTGGGGAGGCGGAGCTAGTCTACAGGTCTATCTCCGGTAAAGAGGTTAGAGTTAAGCTTCCAAAGCTTGAGGGGCCCGGGGTTATCCAAGCCTACCACAACATAGACGAGTCTATTAGGAGTTTTGCTAGGGCATCACTTAGATATGGTCTCATAAACATGCTTGACGTCTGGTTCGGTGCTAAGGACACTATATCGAAGATCTATGATGCGAGGTTTAAGGAGATATTCCAGGAAGTTTACGAGACCGAGTTCAAGGATGAATTCGAGAAAGCAGGGCTGAGATACGAGTACTACCTAATAGACGACGCCTATGCTAGAGCTGTTAGGAGCGAAGGCGGCTTCGTATGGGCTACAAAGAACTTCGACGGTGACGTGATATCAGATCTTGTAGCATCGGCCTTCGGAGGGAGCCTAGCACTCATGACATCAGAGTTGTTTTCCCCACAAGGCTACTACCTATCAGAAGCAGCACATGGGACAGTTAGAAGGCATTACTATAGATGGCTTAAGGGGGAGAAAACGTCGACAAACCCCGTAGGCATTATATTCGCCTGGACTAGAGGTCTAAGGGAAAGAGGTAGGCGTGATGGGAATCGAGAGCTAGTAGTATTCGCTGAAACACTAGAGGAAGCTGTTAAACATACAATAGAAGAGGATAAAGTAATGACACAGGATGTAGCGAAGGTAGCAGAACCCCCGGTGAACGCCATAGTAACCACGGAGGAGTTCATAGAAGCTGTTAAAAGAAACCTCGACAAGCTCCTAGAGAAGAGGATAAGGTAACCATAATATAACCGGAAGTCTAGAGCTTCAAAGAAGGAGGAATACGGCTCGCTCCTTTAATTATTTCAATCATTCCAGTTGTAGAAAGCCCACCTCCTGTAACAACACCTACCACGCTCTAAACTCAACATCGTCATCTTTCAAGTATCGAAGATCGCGATATTAAAGTTAGGCAAACCCCCTTTTAGGACCAGAGGAGGTCGTCCCCCTCCGGGTCTACTTTAAAAGGTGGGATTTTAAATTGTAGTCTAAGGTGTTACTGGCTTGCCTGCTAATGCTATGAGGTCGTCAGGTTTAATATACTATGTGGTTCTAGGGGTTGCTGTTGTTAATGTTTCAACAGCCTCCATACTTGTTAGGCTTGCTAGTGGTGAGGGGGTTCACGGATTTGCTGTTGCGTCGTGGAGGCTTGTTATCTCATCTGCTATAACCTTGGCTCTTCTCATAGTCCTAGGTGGTGGTCTATCTAGGCTTCTCTCCAACCTTTACGATCTCGCTTTAATGGCGGCATCCGGTGTCGCTCTCGCTCTACACTTCATGCTCTGGATGCACAGTCTAGCTCATGTGAATGTTGCTGCTAGCGTTACAATAGTAGATAGTTACCCAGCCCTCCTAGCTTTAATCGGGAGGTTTATCCTAGGCGAGAGCTACTCGGTAGCACAATACCTCGGAAGCCTGGTAGCCTTCCTAGGAATCCTAGGGTTATCTATAGTATCGTATACTGGGGATCTCGCACCTCCAGGTGGTAACCCGGTCTTCGGAGCCCTCCTAGCTTTCGGTGGTATGGTGTCAGTCTCAGTCTACTTCGCCATAGGTAAGGTTATGAGAGCTAAGTATTCTACACTGGAATACACTGCAGTAGTATACACTATAGGAGCTCTTATAGCGATACCGCTAACAATCCTAGCTAATGTGAGCCTAGCCAGCCTAACGCCTAAAGCTTGGGCACTTATAATGCTAGTAGCGTTAATACCCATGCTTGGAGGGCATACGCTGATAAACTATGTTATAGGAAGGCTAAGCCTCCTAGCAACAACAGTACCAATACTAGGAGAACCTGTGGGAGCCACACTACTAGCACTTTTAATCCTAGGAGAACCTGTAAGCCAGGAGATAGCCATCTTCATGGCCTTAACACTCTCAGGAATAGCAATGGTCCTAGTATGGGAGGAGCTGAGAAAACAATCTCCCCACACCTCCTAAACACTAGTCCCGCCCACGCTGGAAGGCCTCGTCACGACCCCCTTCCCGCACCCCTGGAAGGCCACCAGGCCTCCCCCGAGCTGTTTATCAGATACTCCCCTCCTCATACTATTGAGCATCCATCCCTTAGAGCACCACATTTCAGGATCTGGGGGTCACAGCCCCTATGGAACCATCAGATCTCCTCCCCATACCAGGCAAATCGCTTTTGGCATAATCAAACGAGCTCTAAATCCCTTTACTCAAGGGCGTTCGTGTTTGGCGTGCGGATGTAGAGATGCTAGGAGTGGCTCTAGACAATCCGGAGAAGAGCTGTTATAGTTTTATCATCTAGGTTTATGTTGATGTAAGCTTTAAATAATAGTGTTAAGCTAGCTTTCACAGGGTTGGATGCCCTTTGCACCACGAGGTTTCCACAGTTATACTTGCGGGTGGTGGGGGTAGGAGGTTTAGGCCTTTAACATACTATATACCTAAGCCTATGATACCTGTTGGTTCTAGCGAGAGACCTATACTGGAGTTTATAATAAGATGGGTGTCAAGGTGGGGTGTGAGGGATTTTCTAGTCCTAATAGGGTATAGGTGGAGGCAGGTTGTAAACTATTTCGGCGATGGATCTAGGTTTAATGTTAAGATGAGGTATGTTGTTGATAAACCCCCCTACTCTAACACTGGAGGTGCTCTGAGGAGAGCTTTAGACCTAGGGTTACTCAACGATTATGAGGATGTACTAGTATGGTATGGTGATATACTAGCCCCCATCAACGTAAGGGATCTCGTAGAAGTGCATAGATCTAGCAGAGCTGATGCAACCCTAGTCTTAACACAAGCCTATAAAGTCCCTGTTGGTATAGCTTCTCTAAATCCAGATGGTAGGGTTGTGGAGTTAAGCGAAAAGCCGGAGCTTAAGTTAAACGCTACAATAGGGATTCTAATGCTAAAAGTTGATAGTGTTAAAACAGCCATAGAAAGCTTAAATCTAGGCTACGATTTCGACATAATGGGCGATATGATACCGGGTATGATAAATAAGGGGTTTAACATCAAATCATTCCTACACAATAACTTCTGGTACGATGTTGGTAGCATTGAGAGGTACGAGAAGCTAGATCACGATAAGCTTGAAGAGCTCCTCGAAGTCCGCGATGAAACTCTGGGTTACGTAATACTATAATAGTTTCCATCTAATAAACCCTTCCTAGCACTACTGGCTTCAGCGTCCTCCCTCGACATCCTTATCTCTTGATTCCACTTTTCAGGGTTGGGAGTCGTGGTTTCAGCGGGTTTCCTAGAATCCCCTCCGCTGGCTCTTCACTTCATCCACTAAATAACAATACTTCCCCCCCATCCCGGTATGGGTGGCAGAGCTCTTTGTTGTTAGACTTTTGTCGAATTTAGCTAGATACATCACTATTTAATCTTCTTTTAGCAATAGATATAATGGTGGTAGCTTGAGGAATATGTATATTGTTGACGGTGTTAGAACACCTATTGGTAGGTTTGGTAGGAGTCTTAAGGATTTCACCGCTGTTGATCTAGCAGCTTATGCTATAAAGAATCTCCTGGATAGAGTTGGTATTCAATCTTCTTCTGTAGACTTCGTGGTAATGGGTCATGTTATAAGAGCTGGGACTGGGATGAATACTGCCAGGCAGGCTGCTTTGAAAGCGGGGATTCCAAAAAACGTTGATTCTATGAACGTGGATATGGTCTGTGCTAGTGGTATGGCTGCTATAGTAACTGGTGGCATGTACATTGCTAGTGGAGCATACGATGTTGTTATCGCTGGCGGCATGGAGTCTATGAGCAACTCCCCATTCATAATACCTAGCTCTTATAGGTGGGGTGTACGCCATCTCGTATTGAGTAGAGGTAGGGGTGAGGTTTTCGACGCTATGGTGTACGATAGCCTCCTAGACCCACTACTAGGCTATACTATGGGTGAGGAGGCTGATATGACCGCTAGGAAGTATGAGGCGCCTAGGGAGGAGCTGGACTGGATTGCCTTTGAGAGCCATATGAGGGCTGCCTTAGCCTGGAAACTCGGTATTATGAAGAGGTATGTTGTCCCTGTAGTACGTGATGGTAAGGTGGTTTTAGACTTCGATGAAGGGGTTAGAGCGGATATTAAGCTAGATGATTTAAGGTCTTTACAACCAGTATTTACAAATGAGGGCCCTCATACAGTGGCTACTTCAAGCCAGATTAGCGATGGTGCCGCTGTGGTACTACTAGCATCAGATGAAGGTGTTAGGAGGTTAAACTTAGAGGTTAAAGCTAGGGTTGTGGGTCACACCTACGTAGGCGTTGATACATGGGAGTTCCCTGTAGCTCCAGTGTATGCTGTGAGAAAGCTCCTAGATTCAATTGGATGGAGTGTTGATAGAGTTGACTTCTGGGAGAATAATGAGGCTTTCGCCGTTAACAGTTTCCTCATGAACAGGATGTTAGGCGTGCCCTATGAGAGGCTTAACGTTCACGGTGGTGCAATAGCTGTAGGGCACCCGCTAGGGGCTAGCGGGGCTAGGTTAGTAATAGAGTTGATTAACGTCCTTGAGACTAGAGGCGGTACCCGGGGGGTTGCATCGATATGCCACGGTCTTGGCGGGGCCGCAGCTCTAGCTTTGGAGCTAGTGTAAGCTAGATCCTTTATAAAAGCTTGTATAGATAAATAGTAGTGGGGTTAGAGCTATGAGTTTAGAAGTTGAAATTGAAAACCCAGTAGCTAGGGTTAAGTACCCCGATGTTAAGACGTTTAAGGAGCTCGTAGTAGCGCTATCAAAGTTACTAGATGAAGCTAAATTCACGCTGACAAGCACAGGCCTCAAGATAATAGGGATGGACCCGGCTAAGGTAGCGTATATCGAGATCCACATCCCAAAAGAGGCGTTCCTAGAATATGAGATCGAGGAGGATAGAGAGCTTGTAGATGTAGGGTTTAACCTTAAAGTCTTAGAGGATGTACTAGAGGGTAGAAAAGGTAACCCCATCGAGATGAAAGTAGCCCAGGATAAAGTCCTGCTTAGTATAGAAGGAGCTATAAACAGGAGATTCCTACTCCCAAACCTGGAGGTTGCAGTTGAGGAGCTAGGAGGAGTTAGGCTTGAACACGATGTTAAAGCAATAGTCATAGGGGATGTGGTGAAGAAAGCTGTGTCTGATATAAGAGCTACATCAGATGTGGTGGAGATAGACGCTGACGAGAGCCAGATAGTGATAAGATCAGGTGGAGAAACAGGGCCTAAAGTAACCCTTAAACTAACAAGAGAGTCATCAGCCCTCATAGACCTAGAGGTTAAAACCCCCTCAAAAGCGCGCTACGACATAACATACTTAGAGAGCACACTAAACCTAACAAAGATAGCTGAGTCGATAGAACTGATGTTCTCAACGGATAAACCACTTGAACTAAACTTCAAAAGCCCAGATGGAAGCATGGTAAGATACATACTAGCACCGAGCACAACATGATATAAGGCAAACATAGCTCCTCCTAGCAGAGCGGGGAGAGGTCATAAGATTTCATAGCCCCTTTAGACCTGTTACCTCTGGAGAGTGAGTATTCTATCATAGGCTGTGGTCGGCTGCCTGTTGAGTAACAGCTCTGAGACATTCGTATAGTGGTTTAACACTTAGCATTTCTATCAACTCCTCTACACTTAATAGCCATTCTGGCTTTTGAAGTCTAGGCGTTAGGGCCATTGCCACCGCTGCTTCTGTTAGATCTTGCCTAGTAACTAGCCCTTGTGTTATGTAGCCTATATAGCCTATTAGCTCTCCTATATCACCTAAATGTCTTGGGATTTGTACTGCTTGGGAGAGCTCCTCTCCCATCATCATCCTTCTCACCGTATTGGGGTCTAACTCGAATGAAGGGCTTAAGCCTATTGAGGCTTTACAGTTCCTATCAACTATAACTGCTACCTGGGTTTCCAGGAACCCTGTTTTACTATAGAACTCCATAGGGCCCGCTTCAATCCCCACCCCTAAGGAGGCTTCTGGGGTTAGGTTGAGTGCTCCTAGGGCCCTTTCTAGAGCTCCCAGGACTATATCCCTTGAGCCTACTGGTTGTCTGGGAATGCTTGTAGGTACGTCCACGGCTATCACATCTACATCTGCAAACCTAGAGAACACCCTCACCACACTTCTAACCTTGAGAGGGTTAAGACTTCCGATAGCAATTATAATCCTAGAGCCCATCTAAAGGCAAGCCACCTCCAACCCCTTTACATTTTTAAACCCCTCTAATGCTAATATGCTAAAAGGTACACTATCTGGGACCGCCTACCACTAGGGTGTATTGGAGATGCTATTACATGTAGGTATAATACCTGATGGTAATAGACGTTGGGCTAAATCCAGGGGTCTAACATTACATGAAGCCTACGAAGCCGGGTATGCTAGGCTAAAGGAGGTCGCAAGACACCTCTTTGATTACAACATCAGGTACTTGACCGTCTACGCTATGAGCTACGATAACTGTGTTAGGAGAGACGATGTAGAGAGGGGAGTGTTGATGAAGATACTCGAGAAAGCTGTAGTGGATATAGAGGAGGATAAGATCCTAGAAGAATATAATACATCACTAATGGTGTCAGGCGACCTAACACTAATCCCGGATAAGCTGAGAAACAAGATCCAAGATCTAGTTGAAAAATATAATAGAGGGAGGAGAACCTTACACATAGGCCTATGCTACAGCATATGGTGGGAGCTCTCTCAACTCAAATCAAACAACCTTAAACAACTACAAAAACTACCACCAATAGATCTTGTAATTAGAACAGGAGGAATGAGGAGGATAAGCGGGTTCTTCCCACTACTAGTGGAGTATGCGGAGCTCTACTTCACAGACACCCTATGGCCCGATCTGACGAGAAGAGAACTAGAACAAGCAATACAATGGTTCAAAAGACAAAGAAGAAACTTCGGAAAGTAACAATACTCACTAGCTCTTTACACTAAAATAGCCCCCCGCCATCCAGCATCCCAACAACTCTAATGGGCTCGATCACCTAGAAGTACGTACACTGCTTGTCCCCCAGTGAGTGTTGATGCTCTTTCACGCTTACCGTCTTCGTGACCAACTTATCATTGACCCAAAGGGGCTCTCCTGCGACCACCGGGGGACTTCAACCTCCCTCATGGAGGCATGATCCCTATGGGTTCTAGGTGGCCGTTGAGCCCAACGGTTTATAGGAGCTCCTATCTAGGCGAAGCCCAAGCGGGGTACCTTCTGGGCATAGCTATCATACAGAGCCTCCGGAGTGCACCCGAGGTCGTCGCAGCACATCGGCTGGCTCCAAACCATGTAAGCTCTTAACCCCTCATATACTAAGACGGTTTCCTTACTAAGGCGGGGTCTCCATCGCTACCCTCTTCTCCGTAAGGCTAGCATTTCTAGGTAATATGCTACCCACTCAGGCTCGTGCTTTTACCCTGTTAGAGTGGTAAAGTCTGGTTCGCTACCGCCTGCTGGCTCCTCGGCTTCAACGCTCTTGTCATTGTTTTGAGTTTTTATACAAGTTTACGTAGACTGCCATCATTTAATGGCTGTGTAGGAGAGCGAAGTGCTTTAAACCCTTCGGCACCTTATACCTTGGAGCTCGCTTCCGAGGAAGGTCATCTTATAATCCTCATTACTAGTTCTATGAGCCCTGCTAGAACTACACCAAGTACTATGTTTGGTATGAATCTACTGTAGAGTAATGCGTTGATTATAGCTTCTGACACCGTTACTCCTTTGTCTAGGAGCTCTTGATCTAGGCTTGATCCAAGGCTGTGGAATGCTGCAGCGCTGAAGATGAGTATGAGAGCTACAGCTATGGAGTTCAATACTCTTAGGTCTCCTTTAACTGCTTCTCTTACAACGTTACCGAGTAGGATGTATAGTGTAGCCCCTATAAGCCCTAGGGGTATTCCTAAGCCTAGTAAGGTGACTAGAGCGTCTCCTAGCCCTACGGTCTTATAACTATAGTATGTTACTAGAACCCCTCCTACTGATAATACTACTAGTAGTGTTAGAGATGCTAACCTAATGTGAGCCATCTCCCTCAAGTCCTCCCACATCCTACTTGCAAACCCAGCTACACGATCTTCTAGGTTAAACCCTTTAACCACCATGATAAACCCTAGGAGGAGGAGGGCTATTTTAACAGCGATGGATATGAGGTTTAATAGGAGGAGGAGGGCTGTCACAGACAGGATAAACCCTGGGATCCCGAGAGCGTATCTAGAGTATCTTGGATCCTCTAGTGCTTTCCTAATATACCTTAGTAGTAGTGCATAGCTAGTCTCAACCCCCGCGTGCTGCTCAACTATAACCCTCTTAACGGCTGCTACGGGGGCTACATCACCTAGGACTTCCGCTACCATAATCTCGTCGAGGCCGTCCCCTACAATATAAAGCTCTACCGGGACATCATAGCTTTTAACAACATCCCTAACCCTCTCCTTAACCCTGACCTGGGCTTCGACAATATCCCTCCTATCACCGCCAACAATAACTATATCAACATCCCTACCCCTAGACTTAAGCTTCCTATAGAGGCTAAGGCCTGTGAAGATAGCGTTTAAATCTGCGTCCTCAGGCCTCTCCTGAGAGTATGTGAGAGCAGCTTTTAAAACATCATCTTCGCCTCTCACAATACTAACGCCTAGAACCTCTGATATGTCGTTATCAATATCCACAATCACAACTAGGGGTTTAGGTGGATTTAACAAGTGTAACACCTTACCCTAGTATAGGTTATTTAGCTATTAAACCTTAAAATAGTTGATCCTAGGAGGGCGGTGTATGAGTTTATTTAGGAGCTCCCGTTACGACCCCTCTCCAGCTTTTTCCTGGAACTTTAGAGTGTTTATTATGGTTGTTGCTAAATGCTCTGGTTTCGTATACCACTTATCATAGGTGTATTTTTTACCGCGGTAAGAGAGCTCCACGTAATCCCTGGTATCTCTTACTGACATGATTACATCGCCTCCCCTCAATAAATTAATCGAATCTCTCCCAGTCGACGCTACCCTTAAACCATACCTGGCTACCTCAGCCTCTATAATCTCCTTCAACTTACTGAGATATTCACTCATACCAAACACCTAAGACCTTCTAGTTTGAGTAAAGCCTTTAATTTGTTAATGAAAGGTTTCTCTGAGCTTAGACTGGTAGATTGATAAGATTTAAATATAAGCTTCACTACAAAATCTACCGGTGCTGGCCATGGTTCGAGTTGAGGATATAAGGGTTTTCACCGTAGTTGGTGCCGGCACTATGGGTCACGGTATTGCCGAGCTTGCGGCTATAGCCGGGTTTAAGGTCTACATCGCTGATGTAAACATGGACATATTAAGGGGCGCCCTAGATAGGATTAGGTGGAGTCTTAGCAAGCTTTCTGAGAGGGGCGTTCTCAGAGAGCCTGTTGACACCGTTATATCCAGGATTACACCTGTTATAAGCGTTAACCCTGATGGTAGCTGGTCCCAGGATCTAGCTTCAGTGTTAACCCAGAGTCAGTTTATGGTTGAAGCTATACCTGAGAAGCTTGAGTTGAAACAGTCCCTCTTCGAGTTTGCTGATAGGTATGCACCTCAGGACGCTATTCTAGCTACTAATACTAGTAGCTTGCCTATAACGGAGATAGCTAAGCCTACTAGGAGGCCTGAAAGGGTTGTTGGTATGCACTTCTTCAACCCACCGGTGCTCATGCCCCTAGTGGAGGTTATAAGAGGGGCTAGTACGAGCGATGAGGTTGTTAGGGTTACAGTAGAGGTTTCAAGAAGATTTGGTAAGACCCCAGTGGTTGTTAATAAAGATGTGCCGGGCTTCATCGTCAACAGGATTCTAGGCAGGCTTATGAATACAGCTTGTTACATGGTGGAGAGAGGTCTGGCTACCGTAGAGGACGTTGATGCTACGGTATTCTACACCCTAGGCTTCCCAATGGGCGTGTTCGAGCTAGCTGATTACAGTGGGATAGACGTTTTCTATCTCGTCTCAACAGCTATGGCTGAGAGGGGTGTTAAGGGGATCCCTTGTAGGTTGTTCGAGGAGAAGTATAGGAGTGGGAGGTATGGAGTTAAGAGTGGTGAAGGGTTCTACAAGTACCCTGAGCCAGGTAAGTTTGTTAAACCAGCCCATAGGAGGGAGCTAGCTGGTAAGGCTGACCCAGCTCTACTCCTATCCCTAGCCGTCAATGAGGCTGCATACCTGCTGAGAGAGGGTATAGCGTCTAAAGAGGATATTGAGACTGCGGTTAAACTTGGCCTAGGGTGGCCTAAGGGTGTGTTCGAGTTCGCTGACGAGCTAGGTATTGACAGGATTGTTGAGAGCATAAGGAGGGTGAAAGGTGAAACAGGGCTGGAGTCCCTAGAGCCAGACCCTCTACTCGTGAAGATGGTGGGGGAGGGTAAGCTTGGTAGAAAGAGTGGTGAAGGGTTCTACAAGTACGCTGTTATAGAGGAGGCTGTCAAAGAGACTATTATTGTGAGGAAGGAGAAGCCCATAGCATGGATAGTGCTTAACAGACCTGAAAGGCTTAACGCCATAAACCCTAAGATGATTGAGGAGATTGGTAGAGCTCTAGACGATCTCGAAGAGGACCCGGATGTGAGAGTTATAGTTTTTAAAGGTAATGGTAGAGCGTTCTGCGCCGGAGCTGATGTAACGGCTTTCGCTGGAATTAACCCTCTGTTAGCTATGAAAGCTTCAAGGAAATTCCAAGAGTTAACCTTGAAGATACAGTTTTACACCAAACCCACGATAGCCGCTATACACGGCTACGCTCTAGGCGGCGGTCTAGAGCTAGCCCTAAGCACTGATTTCAGAATAGCCTCGGAAGACGCTATGCTAGGACAGCCAGAAATAAACCTCGGCTTCATACCAGGCGCTGGAGCTACACAGAGACTCGCCAGGATAGTTGGACCTGCTAAAGCTAAGGAGCTCATCATGACAGGTGATTTCATACCAGCAGTTGAAGCCCATAAAATGGGCCTTATAAGCAAGGTAGTTAAACCAGGAGCCCTAGATGAGGAAGCTAGAAACCTAGCGTTAAAGCTAGCAGAGAAACCACCGTTAGCGCTGATGGCAGCAAAAATAGCGGTAGACATGGGGCTAGAAGCCGGCCTATGGTCCGGGCTGGCAATAGAATCACAGCTCTTTGGAATACTGTTCTCAACAGAAGATGTGATAGAAGGTGTAACAGCGTTCATAGAAAAGAGAAGGCCGAAATTCAAAGGTAAATAACAAGGCTTAACCAAATAACCCCCCACTCCACCATCTTTAAACACCCAATCCTACCGGAACGTCATTCTCATGTTATAACTCTACACCACACCCCATCCTAACAACACTTAGATCAACCGAACCCTTCTAGATAGCTTTCCCCGCTAACATTACTTGATGGTATTCTGTTAATAGGGTTGGATATAAGCGTGGGTTCACCGGCTTCGCTCGAGTCTCACGGGCCTCCATCGAGCCATAACGCCACCTAGCCTCTATACGCGAAGCGATGCACTCTCGCAACGTAACAGCGCCCTAGCGTAAGCGGTGCTAGGGTTGAAAAGCTCATCGCCACCCCAGCTAGTAGGGGATCCGAACCTAGTAAAGGTTCTATCTGACAGGGTTGCGAACATAGAACTTAGAGGCTTATGAAACTCCTTACCAAACTAAAGGACCTAATGAAAGTTTTAAGAAGTTCATAGATAAACTTAAGCCAGCTTTAACTCTAATGAGGCTGTATAAAGTATCTAGTTTACCTTTACGAGGAGATAGGTTATTATGACCCTATAGATAAATCTAGGTACCTCTAGGGTTACGATCTTAACTCCACGGGGCTTGTCTACTGTTATTGTATTTTGGGTATTTGTGGTCTCTACTAGATTGTGGTGAGCACGGCTGTTACTCTCATGTTATGGACTTGGTTTTAGAGAGCCCTCTAGGATTGAAAGTGTTTTACAGTTCACGCATAGCCTTGTATGCCTTTGTGCTATATCACCTGTTATTCCCAACTTCTTCTCCACAGATGCTATTAGAGCTTCGGGCCCTAGCGGGGCTCCGCATTTCACGCATCTCGCTATAGGCGACTCTGCTAGTGCTCTCTCTAGCACTCCTCTCTCGAAAGCCCATTTAACCTTTATTGCTCCCTCTGGGCATGTTATCTCACACTCTCTGCACCCTATACACTCGTTAACCTTCAACGTGAGTTTTACTGTCTCCTCTTCGAGTACTGTTAGAGCGTTCGTAGGGCATGTTCTAGTACATGCACCGCATAGCGTGCATAGGCTTTCATCGACTTCTAGGTGTCCAGCTCCGGGGAAGTTTAGGGTTGCCCTCTCCTTAACCCTTTCCAGGACTTTTAGCACGTAGCCCCTTGCTGTTATATCCGCTTCTCCCACATTGAATAGAGGTTCCTCTCTAATCTTAGCCTTTAACTCCTCCAAGCTCCTAGCTATCCTGATAACGCCTAGTCCTGCGAGCTCTGCCAGAACACCCCCTAGGCTAACCCCTCTTTTATCGTAGATAACTGGTGTGAAACCGTGATAGGATAGTTTGAGTAGAGCTAGGGGTGTGATCTCTGCTAGAGACCATACTGGGATTACAATTGTGGGTTGCACCCCGCCGTCCACCAGCTCCGTGGATAGATCTTGTAGAGCTTCATACTCTACTATCACAACGTTCAACGACTCCCCCACAGACTCTCTAATAGCCGCTATGAATGCTTCAACAGCCTTAGGGGTCAACTGGGGGGAGTGTATAGCTTCAACAGGGCATATGCTAAAGCAGAGCCCGCAGAGAGCGCACTTGTCATAGTCAACTGTGGGAGGTTTACCTGATAGGGCTTTAACAGGGCACACGTTAACACACATGGTGCAGCCCCTCAAGCTAGAGCAAGGACCCTCATCGACTACAGGTCTCACAAGGAACTCTAAAGTTGCAATAGGGCCGGCCCTCAAGAGATCCCTCCTACTAATAATCTTACCAAGGCTAAGCCTAACAGGAGCCCTGGAGACATCGGAAAACCTAAGCCTAAGAAGCCTAGCGTAGACCAAAGCATTCAAGCCAGCAACACCACCCAAAAGACCCCCCTCAACACCGGCGTCAACAAAATCAAAGTAGAGCTCGTTCAAACCCTTAGACCTAGCAACCCTAAGAAGATCACCAACCCTACCCCAAACACCATCAAAAACAAAAACAACAGGCTTACCATCATCAAGAGAGGAGAGAACCCTAAAACCCTCATCAACACCAGAAACCCTAACAAGAGACCAAGGCCCAGCAAGATCCCTATCACTAACAACTAAACCCAAAGACCCAGCCAAAAAGCAACCCCAAGATAGAGGTGGATCTAGAAACTTAAAAGTAGAGAGTCACGGGTTGTAATTACTCACGTGACTTCCAAACCTAAGTTAAACCTTCACACGCTAATTCTTTAAACTTCAATGTTTACATTTGAAAATATTTCAGTTTTTATTTTGCAAACTGAAAAAGACAAAGTACTACCCTGTACCTTCATGTTTAAAAAATTATTTCAACGCTGAGCTGTATACGGGTAGCCTAAGCTATGCTCCTAGAACCCAGCCTTTAGCTAAGGGGAAAACCTTTAAACCTCGAACCCACAAGTAGCACACAGTGAAACTAATCCCTGACTGGCTAGGGATCCCTATATACTTTTCGGTTGATGTAGCGAAGACCAGAACTCAACCGTTGCTAGGTGTTCCAACTGGACACTACATCAAAATCCCTAGCAGGCCTAGGGACGATCTAGGGTAAAGCTTAAATACCCCCTCACCTAACTAGGACCATGGGGGGCCTACAGCGGAGAAAATAGGGGGTGCAACAATAGAAAACGAAATAGAAACCAGCGATTACAAGGTGATAAGCCAGGACAAGGCCTCCCATAGTGCAGAATCCATTACATGGAGTTGAAAGGC
>Ga0079997_120752_pt1 | contig 65711 bp, 58 predicted proteins | sample PerSpoCPS_CMetaG_FD_69200 | JGI IMG/M metagenome (GOLD analysis project Ga0079997, IMG submission 69200) | Archaeal communities from Yellowstone National Park, Wyoming, USA - Perpetual Spouter C (PS_C) MetaG (SPADES assembly) (version 2) | ecosystem: Environmental > Aquatic > Thermal springs >... | reverse complement strand
TGAATTTTCTTTTATATGCCCTTTTATCTTTTTCGGGAGTTATTTTTTATTCTTTATTTTTATTTTTGAAATTCAAAGAGCCTTTTGCTTGGTATTTATTAAATAGATATGCCTGGGGAAGCCCTAACTTTATAAAGAATTTTTTAATATCCTTTAAGGCTCTTATAGAGGACTTTTTAAAATTTGATTTAAGGATGTTTCAACCTAAATATATATATGCGTTTTTCACTTTTCTTTTTGTTTTAACTTTATTAAAATTCAAGGAAAAAACACATTTATTTATAATTACTTTAATAGTCTTTGTCATTACTTTAATCGCTAACCTTACTCAAACCGAATATTTATATTATAACTCATGTCTTACAAGGCTTTTCATTACGAATTTTCCATTATTTATTTTCTTGGCAAGGTTTTTGAAAAATGAATTAGCATTTTCTTTTATTCTTATTCTATTTTCAATTGAGTTATTATTGTTCTCTTTAATTTTTAATTCCAATTTGGTTTCCGAGTTATTTCCAAGTCTAATCTATACTCCTTGAAAAATAAATAATTTTTAGAACTATTGAACAAATCAACCTTACAAAAAATTCATCTTTAAAATTTTCTATATTTATGATTATTCTACTTATAAGTTTAAACTGCGTATGTGAGAACTTGACTTTCTTTCAAGCTCTTGGAAAAGCAGATGTAGTATTTGAAGGAATGTTAATAAAAAGTGATACTTCACTAACATTTAAAGTTATAAACCCCATAAAACAAGTTAATGATACTATTTTAGTAATTTACAACAATAATGAATGTCCATATAGCTTTGAATTAAATAAATTATATAGGGTTTTCGCTAAAAGGAAAGAAAATAAGTTAATAACGAGCAAATGTTTTAATAATGAAAAACTTGAAGATTATGAAGAAATCAGAGACTATTCAGAGTGAAATTATTTTAGAAGTTTTAAAAAAAAGAGGCATTAATGAAAGTTACTTAGAATTTATGTTAAATGCCAAAATTGAAGATATGGAAGATCCGTTCAATTTAGAAAACATTGAATTAGCAATTGATTTAATAATAAAAAACATTAGAGAAGGAAAACCAATTTTAATACATGGTGATTATGATGCTGATGGAATAACATCATTAGCACTTCTCTACAGAGCATTAGAAAAAATTTATGATAAGAATAAAATCATACCTTACATTCCAAATAGATTTAAGGAAGGTTATGGATTTTCAGAGAATTCAATAAAAATCGCAAAAGAATTTAATTCTAAACTTATTATAACAGTTGATTGCGGCATAACAGGAATAGATGAAGTAAAAAAAGCAATAGATGAAAATATAAATGTTATAATAACAGATCATCATGAGCCGTTGGATATTTTACCTAATGCCTCCGCTATAATTCACCCTAAAATAAGTCCTAAATATAATTTTAAGCATTTAACAGGTGTAGGTGTTGCATTTAAACTTGTCATGGCTCTTTATAAAAAACTTAATATAAATACAAACAAACTACTTTGGGACTTGGATTTAGTTTCTCTTGGAACGATAGCAGATATGGGTGAATTAACATATGAGAATAGAATTCTTGTTAAATATGGGCTTATTGTTTTAGAAAAAAGTAAAAAAGCTGGCATAAAAGCAATAAAGTACATTTCTGGTATTAAGGAAAGAGTTTCCCCTTGGCATATATCGTTTATCATTGCTCCAAGAATAAATGCTGCTGGAAGAATGTCTGATCCAATACATTCTTTTAGATTACTTACTTCAAAAAATGGTAATGAAGTTCTTGAAATTTCAAGAACTTTAAATGAATTAAACAGAAAAAGACAAGATGAAGAGAAAAAGATAATTGAATCTGTAAATAATCAAATTATGGAAAAGTTAAATAATTATGTTCTTGTTTTAAGTGATTGGGGATGGCATGAGGGTGTAATTGGAATTGTTGCAAGTAAAATTTCTGAAAAATTTAATAAACCTACAATTATTATTTCTAAGCTTGGTAAGTTTTCAAAAGGCTCTTGTAGGAGTATTGAAGGTTTTCATATTCAAAAAGCTTTGATGGAATTGTCTTATTTACTTGAAGAGTTTGGTGGTCATAGTATGGCAGCTGGATTTACTATTAAAACTGAAAACATAGAATTATTTGAAAAGGAAATAGAGAAAATAGCAAGAAGGGAATTAAAGGATTATCAATTAAAGAAAATTTATAATTATGAAGCTGAGCTTAAATCAAGTGATATAAACAAACAATTTATAATAGATTATGCGAAACTTTCACCATTTGGTATAGGTAATGAGCATTTTACCTTTCTTCATAGAAACTTAAAAGTTGTATCAATTGAAAAGTATAAAAGAAGCTTGGAAATTGTATTTTCAAATGGAAAAATCAAATTTAAGACGAAAATTTTTCAACCTGAAAAGGATTGGCTTGAATTAAAAGTTGGTGATATTGTTGATCTGATTTTTAAATTTACTGATAACTTTATATCAAAGGAAGGCTTTAACATTAAAGCTTTAAAATTTATGAAATGAATCACATAAGTTTAATTGATATTATTATTACAATTTATAAAAGGTTGAAAATTTTTTTGATATTTTTATTTATCCCTATTTTTCTTTGTGTAATATACATTCTTATTACAAAACCTATATATAATCCAACCGCTATTGTAAAGGCAAATATATATGAAACTGTTCCTACTTGGGTAGCAGATTTATTACAACAAAGACTTGTTCCTTCAACACCTGTTGATAGGATGGCAAGTCAGGTAGAGCTTATTAAAGTTTTATCCAAAAATGTTTTAAAGGAAAATGGTGTTAATCTTGATTTTAAATTAAATAAAAACTATTTTAAAGTTCTTGAAAAGAGAACAATTATTGACACAATTAGAAAAAATTTAAGTTTTAAAATTATTTTTCACCCCGAAAGCATTATAGTTTTAGAAAAAAATAAGGTTTTATGTTTTGGAAAATTTGAAGATACAATAAATTGTAATTATTTTTCATTTGTTATTAAAAAATTAAATCAATTTAAAAAGCCTATTGAAGGTAAAATTATTTATAAAAATGCTCCAAGAACAATTGAAAATTGGATGAAAGATAAGATAAATATAAGTCAAATTGGGATAAGTGATTTAATTAAAATAAGTGTTGAAGATGAAGACCCTGATTATGCTGTTAAAGTAGCAAATAGTATAGCAAAAGAGTATGTTAATTATTCACTTGAAGAGGAAAAGAGGTTAGCAAGAGAAACGAGAAAAAGACTTGAAGTATTTTATGAGGAAGCTCAAAAAAGGGTTGATTCTTTGAAAAAAATTATAAAAGCTTTAAAAATTGATACACTATCTCTTGTTACTTATATTTTAGATTTTGGTCTTGGTAATGAGTCTATGGCAAAAATTGTTGAAAGATATTTTAATAATCCTGGTGATGAGATTTTAAAGAAAGTTTCAAGAGAATATATAAATAAATCTTTAACACTTGAAGAGATATTTAGTGCTTATAATATGCTTGTCGGTCAAAGAAATGCTCTTATGTCCACTATTGAGCATACCAAATTAGTTGAAGCAAAAAGTGTTTCTGTTGCTCAAATTCTTGACTATGCTGGAATTCCTTCTAAACCAAAATGGCCAAAAAAATTTCTATTATTAATTCTTTCATTTATTTTTGGAATAATTTTTTCTACAATTTCCACATTATTTTTTGATAGGATAGATAAAAACATTTTCACACCTATAAAAGTAAAATCAATTTTTGATAATGATGTTAAAGTATTTTACAATTTTTCAAGTTTAAAATTTTATCTTGCCTCAAATAATATATCTAAATTGTATTCAAATGAAGAAATTGATGGATTGGAAAGGATTGATTTAAAGGAAGCGGAAGCAATTTTGATAGTAATAAATAAACCTATACATCAGGAAGAATTTATGAAACTTTTGAAACTTTCAAGAAATAAAGAAAAAATTGTTTTTATTACAATTTAATTTGACAATTTGACACATTTTTAAATTTGTGCTTTAAAATTTTCACACTTACCAACTGGCTATATACAGCTCGGTAGCATACCTCAAGGACTTATAAATTTTTTTATGGAGGGTTTGATCCTGGCTCAGGGTTAACGCTAGCAGCGTGCCTTAGCCATGCAAGTCGGGCGGGCTGGGGGCAACCCCAGTCAGCGGCGGACGGCGGAGTAACACGTGACTAACCTGCCCCTAGGAAGGGGATAACCCACCGAAAGGTGGGCTAATACCCTATACTGTGGATGGGTGAAACTCCCATCCATGAAAGGGGGCCTTTTGGGCTCTCGCCTAGGGAGGGGGTCGCGACCCATCAGCTAGTTGGTGGGATAAAAGCCCACCAAGGCTATGACGGGTAGCCGACGTGAGAGCGCGGCCGGCCCGAGGGGCACTGAGACACGGGCCCCACCCCTACGGGGGGCAGCAGGCTGGAAATTTGGGCAATGGGGGAAACCCTGACCCAGCGACGCTGCGTGCGGGATGAAGCCCTTCGGGGTGTAAACCGCTGTCAGGGAGGACGAAGGTACAAGTGGTTAATACCCACTTGTACTGACGGTACTCCCAGAGGAAGCCCTGGCTAACCTCGTGCCAGCAGCCGCGGTAATACGGGGAGGGCAAGCGTTACCCGGAATTACTGGGCTTAAAGGGGAGGTAGGCGGTTAGGCAAGTCCAGTGTGTAATCCTGCGGCTCAACCGCAGGGCTGCGCTGGATACTGCCTAACTAGAGGGCGCCAGAGGAGAGCGGAACTCCCGGTGTAGCGGTGAAATGCGTAGATATCGGGGGGAACACCAGTGGCGAAGGCGGCTCTCTGGGGCGTCCCTGACGCTGAACTCCGAAGGCTGGGGGAGCAAAGGGGATTAGATACCCCTGTAGTCCCAGCTGTAAACGATGTGGGCTAGACATTGGTCCCTTTTGGGATCAGTGTCGTAGGGAAACCGTTAAGCCCACCGCCTGGGGACTACGCCCGCAAGGGTGAAACTCAAAGGAATTGGCGGGGGCCCGCACAAGTGGCGGAGCGCGTGGTTTAATTCGATGCTGACCGAAGAACCTCACCTGGGCTTGACATGCTGGTGGTACTCCGGTGGAAACACTGGAGGACCCCTTCGGGGGAGCCAGCACAGGTGCTGCACGGCTGTCGTCAGCTCGTGCCGTGAGGTGTTGGGTTAAGTCCCGCAACGAGCGCAACCCCTGCCCTTAGTTGCCAGCAGCACTCATGTAGTGGCTGGGCACTCTAAGGGGACTGCCCTCGATGAGAGGGAGGAAGGAGGGGATGACGTCAAGTCCGTGTGGCCCTTATGCCCAGGGCTACACACGCGCTACAATGGCGGCTACAATGGGATGCAAGCCCGCGAGGGTGAGCAAATCCCCAAAAGCCGCCTCAGTTCGGATTGCAGGCTGCAACTCGCCTGCATGAAGACGGAGTCACTAGTAATCGCCTATCAGCTATGGGGCGGTGAATACGTTCTCGGGCCTTGCACACACCGCCCGTCACGCCACGGGAGTCGGGGGTACCCAGAGTCCCACTCTAATAAGTGGGATGAGGGTAAACCCGGCGACTGGGGCGAAGTCGTAACAAGGTAGCCGTACGGGAACGTGCGGCTGGATCACCTCCTTTTATAAGGAAAACTTAAGGGTATGCTACCGAGTTTGTATATAGCCAAGTCTTAATTTTTTCATCTTAATTTTATATTAGGGGCGGTAGCTCAGAGGGAGAGCGTCCGTTTCGCAAGCGGAAGGTCGCCGGTTCAAGTCCGGTCCGCTCCAAAACACATTCCAAAATCACCTATAATGATTTTTCCATTAAAATTCTTTATATGGACATTTGAGCCAATAACTGAATTTTCAATAACTGAATTTTCTATTATTGTATTTTCCATAATTATTGAATTTTTTATTTTGGAATTTATAATTTTGCAGTTTTCAGAAATATCAACAAATTGACCTATAATTGAATTTTCAATAATACAATTTTGATTTATAAAAACAGGCTCAAGAATTTCTGAATTTTTTACATTTGAAAGAATTTTTGAAGAATTTTTATTTAGAATATATTTCATAGTTTCAAGATAAGTTTCAACTTTTCCACAATCCTGCCATTCGTTAATTTCCAAAGCTTTAATTTTATAATTTTCTATTAAAATTCTTAAAGCATCCGTTAATTGAAATTCACCTTTTGTTTTAATGTCCTTTTTATATAAAATTTCAATAGCTTCTTTAAGCTTATTACTATTCTTTATATAATAAATTCCACAAATTGCTAAGTTCGTTTTAGGATTGTCTGGTTTTTCTTCAAGGTCAGTAATATAATTATTTTTAATTGAAACAACACCAAACCTTCTTGGATCATCTACTTGTTTAACAGCAATAAAGCTTTCATCAAATGTAAATTTTCCATCATAAAGAGCATCAGGTAAAACAATTAAAACATCTTCATTTACTTTTTTTAATCCTTTATAAACAGCATCAGCTAATCCTAATGGATTTTCTTGAATTTCATAATTTGTGTTATGAAATAAATTTTTTAAAAATTCATATGTTTTATAACCAAATTCATCATTTGAAATAACTAAAATAATTTCTTCAAAATCTACCCATTTTTTCATTCTTTCAAATAAATGCTCAATAATTGTTTTTGAGTAAATTCTTAAAAGTGATTTTGGTCTATATAAACTAAAAGGTCTTAATCTTGTTCCTTTTCCCGCTGATGGTAAAATTACTTTCATTTTACATTACCTCCTATTATAATTCCCAAAACAGCACCTGCTAAAACATCTGAAAACCAATGTTGGTCTTTATATATTCTTGCTAAACCTACTCCTGATGCTACACTATAAGCTAAAAAAGATATAGCTCTATTTTTAAAATAATTAGAAATATAACTTGCTGTTGTAAAAGCTACAATTGTATGACCAGAAGGTAAAGAATTATAATTATTGTTTATGCTAAACATTTCAAAACTTGTGGGTCCTTTTTCCATGTATGGTCTTGCTCTTCCGAAAAATGTTTTCAAAAATAAAACAGTAGCTCCACTTATAAGAAATGATTTTATTGCATTTTTAGAAAATTCTTCTAATTTTTCGTTATTTAAAGCTTTTGATGTTAAATATAATATAAAAAAAGTAGAAATATGATATTCACCTGCTCCAAATTCATTAAGAAAATTGAATGTTTTATTAGAGAATTCATTTTGGTTTCTTAATGAGATTTTTCTTATATTTTCATCCAAATTATAAATACTATAAGGGATTAAAAAATAACTTATAGACATTAAGCTCATTTGGTAATCACTAAAAGATAGGATAAAAATCATATTTTACTTCCTAATCTTATTATTGCCTTTTTAGCACGGGTATTATTTTGATCTAATTTTAAAATTTCTGACCATAAATTTAATGCTTCTTTATATCTTCCTTCTTTTTCAAGTTGAATTGCTTGAACTTCTTTTTGAGCAATTTGAAGATAAAATTCAGCACTTGTATTTTTTGGATCTTCTTTTAAAATGTCCATAGCAAGTTTAATTGTCCCTTCTAAATCTCCTTTATCTTCATATAATTCTTTCAGTTTTAACGCATAATTTAAAGATACACCTTCTAATGTTTTTTCTTGCTTTTGAATTGTAATATCAACTTTACCAATTTCAGGAACATCAATTTTAATATCTGAACTAATTGTAGGTTCTTTTGTTTTAGGAACTTTTAGTTGTGGTTGTTCTTCAATTTTTGTTTCTAAATTTATAGTCGTTGTTTCTATCTTACTTTGAACTATTTCAATTAGTTTTTTTGCTTCTTCCACTTTACCCTGTTCTTTTAATGTTTTAGCAGTTGAAATATATTCACTTAAAAGCCTTGCTTTTAGAATTTGAGCATAAATTTCCTGAAATAATTTATCATCTGATAAAATACTTTCTAAATTCCTTAATTTTTCTTGAAATGAAGCCAAATTTAACTTGTTTATTTGATTTTTAATTTTTAAAACTTCCTCCCAAGCATTCAATTTATTTTTTGCTAAATTTTCTATTATTTCTAAATCAGGGGAATTTTTAATTTTTTTAGCATTTTCAGTTTCATAAATAGCATATTTTAATAAGCTTATTTTTTCATCTATGCGGTTTGACTCAAATGATTTATTAATTGCTTCCTTAGCATTATTATAATGATAATAAAAAGCATTTATTCTGTTTGATGTCCAAATATAAGTTGTTAAAATTGTTAATAAAATTAGCATTATTGTTAAAATGATAAAAATAGCTCTTTTTGAAGGTTTTTTATAGATTTCATATTCAGGTTTTTCCTTTGGATTTACAAATAATAATCTTGTTTTTCCTATAACGATTTCATCACCACTTTTTAATTCTTTCTTTTTATATATCTTTCCATTTATTATTGTTGGATTTTTTGCTTGTAAATCTTCCCATATAATTTTACCATCTAAAATTTCTATTTTTGCGTGTCTCCTTGAAACATATTCATCTTCAATTATATAATCAGCATTTATTTCTCTTCCAATAATACCCGATTTTTCAATTTTTATCATACTTCCAACATGAGAGCCAACAATAACTCTAAAATATGGATTTTCAAATTTCTTTAAACTAATAATTATTTTAAAATCACCTATTTCAATAATATCATTATCTTTTAAATCAAATTTACCAATAATGGGATTTCCATTAAGCTTAATTTCTAATAAACTATTTCCAATCCATCTACCTTCAACATAAGAAAAACTTAGATGTTTTGGAGCAAGTTTTGGATTTACATAATCACAACTTTTATCACTTCCAATAGTAAAGTTTGTTTTATTTACTTTAATTTCACTATCACCTATTATTAAATGTAGTTCATCCATTTTAAAAACTTTAAAATTTTAAAGTATAGTAAAGTTAATTTGTCCAATAATTCTAAAATTACGATTATTACCTTATTTTCCCACCCACTCTATAAATAAGCCTTCCGCCTAAAAATGCCCATTTTTCGGCATCGGGGGGCTTCGCCCCCCATAAAATCTATAATTTCCTAAAATTTTCATAAGTTATTGGTAATTAAGAACTTAACATTATTTACTAAAATATGCTATATAATTTTCATATGGTTGAATTGCTCCTTTTTACTTACTTTGGAAAAAACAAAATACAATATCGTGATTTTGATTGGAAAGTTGCTCAAAGCGAACACTTTAAAGTTTTTTATTATACGGGAGGAGAGCATCTAAAAGATTTTGCTATTTCAGTATTAGAAGAAGCTTATGAGGAATATAAAAATATAATGCCAAGAATACCAAAAGATAGAATTCCTGTAATAATTTACAATTCAGCGGAAGATTTTAGGCAAACAAATGTTATATTTGATATAATAGATGAGGGTGTAGGAGGTTTTACAGAAGTCTTTAAAAATAGAATTGTAGTTCCATTTTTTAACTCTTATGAGGATTTTAAACATGTTTTAAGACATGAATTGGTTCATGCTTTTCAATATGAAGCACTCTCAACAACAGGCTCACTATTATCCAATTTAGCAAGAATTCCTCTTTGGGTAATGGAAGGAATGGCTGAATATGTTTCAATTGGGTGGGATATTAGTGGTGAAACTTATGTAAGAGATTTAGTTTTGAATGATTTATTGCTTCCAATAAATGTTTTAAATTATTATGGTGGTTATATTGTTTATAAGCAAGGACAGGCGATTTTTTATTATATTGAAAGGGAGTATTCAAGAGAAAAACTTAAAGAATTTATATCAAATGTTCTTATGATGTACGATTTAAATGGTGCTATTAGAAGAACTTTTGGAATTGAAGTTGAAGAGTTTTCAAGGAAGTTTAATATATTTTTAAAGGAGTTATATTATCCAAGCTTAAAAGATTTTAATTTGCCTTCAAATGCTATCAGAATAACAAACAATAAGAAAGGTCAAGGTTATTTTAATATCGCACCCGCAATTGAGCCTAATGCTTCAAAAGTCATTTTTATTTCTGATAGAAGTGATTATTCAGATATTTACATTTCTACAATTACAGGCTCATATCAAAAGAAAATTATATCAGGTCAAACAAAACCTGATTTAGAAAATTTACATCTTTTATCTGCTAAAATATCATTTTCAAGTGATGGTAATTATTTTACATTTGTAGCAAGAGGTAAAGGTTATGATATTATTTATATTTCCGATTTAAATGGAAAAATTAAGAAAAAAATAGAAATTAAAACACTTGATGGTATAAATTATCCAAGTTTTTCAAAAGATAATAATTCAATTGTATTTATAGGGCTAAAAGATGGAAAACAAGACATTTATATTTATAACTTAAAAAATTCAACATTAAGAAGACTAACTAATGATTACTTTAATGAATTGTTTCCTGTTTTTTCAAGTGATGGAAATATATATTTTGTAAGTGATAGAAATGAAAACTCATTTAAATTTGGAAATTATGCAGTTTTCAAATATGATTTAGAAAATGATAGCATATACCAAATTACACCTTATCTTGGAAAAATTCATTATTTTGATTTAAGAAAAGAAAAGCCTGTTATTGCTCTTGAATATAAGGGAACGATAAATGTTTTTGAATATAATAATGACAAGCTTTATAAATTAACGAATTTTCCAAGTGCTGTTTATAGTTTTTCATTTGATAGCACTGGTAATAAAATGGTTATAAACTTACAATATGAAGGAGCAAGAGAAATTTTTTATATTCCAAAGGTTAGAATTTTAGATAGTATTGAAATAAAGAGTAGTGAATTTTCGGAGTATAAAATTTTTGATTATAAAAATTATAAATATAGAACTGAGTTATCATTAAGTTGGTTATCAGGTGTTGCCCTTGGAAGCTCCTTTGGTATTGGAGGTTATATTACTTTTGGTTTTAGTGATTGGACAGGAGATAATTGGATTATATTACAAACGCAATCTTATATTCAAGATATTACAAATGCTATTTTCTTTTTAGATTATTTGTATCTTAAAAAACGATGGGATTTAGATTTATCATCTTATCAGTACTGGTCAATAAGTTATCTCAAAAATTTTAATAAATATAGCTATGATAAAATTCTTGGAAGTTCATTTTTGATTTATTATCCATTTAATAGATTTGATAGGATTGAACTTGGTTTAACATATAATTACTATACAAGATATTTGGGTGATTTTACAATTTTTGGATTTGTTTATGATACAATTTTATATAAAAATGGATTTAATGGTTATTTGGCTTTTTCAAGAGATAAAATTTTATATTATCCTTGGGGTCCAGTTGATGGACATGGATTTTTCATTGCTTTTCAACCAGCACTTATATTTTCACAAATTAAAAATAATGTTATTTATGGAGATTTAAGATATTATTTTAGGTTTGCCAAGAAATACACATTAGCATTTAGAACAATTGGATTTAAGTCATTCGGTGAAGATAAAGAAGGAACAATTTTATATGGACCGGATTTAATAAGAGGTTGGACACTTGATACTATTTTGCTTGGAAATAATGCCTTTATAACAAATTTAGAATTTAGATTTCCATTTATTGAGTATTTAAAACTTGGCTTTCCAATACCCTTAACAATTTCCTCAATAAGAGGCTCTATATTCTATGATATTGGCTCTGCTTGGTTTGATGATGAAAAATTTCAATTTTTTGAAAATGATAGTTTAGCTATGCCTAAATCTTCGTTTGGTTTCAGTATATCTGTATTTCTTGGTTTTGGAAATGTATATTTCAATTGGGCTTGGAGAACAAATCTAAAATATACTGATAGTAATCCAAGGTTTAACATTTACTTTGGATTGGATTATTAAAAACCTCATACTTTAAAATTTATTCAGAAAGTTTTTACCTATGAGAAATAATATGAGAAATAAAATGAATTTAAAAGAAATAATAGAAATTTTTGAAAATACAAAATTTTTTGAAATTCCTAATACTTTACCCAAAAATAAAAAAGAGATTTATCCTTATGCTAAATTCTGTGCCAAAAATCCAATTATTTCCATTATAGGCTCTTACTCCGCTGGAAAATCCTCTTTTATAAATACACTTTGTAAAAATGACATACTTCCTACTGATACTTCAAAAACAACTTCAATACCTACTTTTATATCAAAAGGAAATAACAAAATAATCACAGCTAAAATTAAGGATAAACATAAAATTCTAAAAGTTTTGGAGTTAAATATAAACTATTTAGAAACAATAAAACAATTAAAAAAACGTAATTCGGACAATGATGAGAATTACAGAAAATATATAGACTTCATTATAATAAACTACGCAGGCTTTCCTTATGAAAACATTACCTTAGTTGACACACCAGGATATAGTGGTGGCGATGAAGATTATGAAATAAGCAAATTTATAATAAATATCTCAGATGCTATAATTTTTTTATTTAGTGCGGAAAAAGGCTCTCTTAGTGATGAAGATTTAGAAATTTTAGAATATGCTAAAAATCAAAAAGTAGATATATTTGTTATTGCTAATAAAATGGATAAAAATTGGGAGGAAAGGAGAGAAATTTTAAATAGGGTAAAGGAAGATTTAAAGCGAAGAGAAATAGAAATTGATGATAAAAATGTATGTTATTTTTCAAATGATAAAGATTATGAAAGAGAGGTTGAATTTGAATTTATGTTTTTCATAGAAGAATTTATAAAGAATGTCGCAGAAAGTAAAAAACAAAATTATAAACTTATTGAAATGAATCCTGAGTATTGGAATAATAAGGGTAATGAAGAATTAAGAAATAAAAAACCCAAAGAGGCACTTAAATGCTTTGATAAGGCTATTGAATTAGAGCCAAAACTTGGAAAGTATCATAACAATAAGGGTAGAGCTTTATATAATCTTGAAAAGTATAAAGAAGCTCTTAAATGCTTTGATAAGGCTATTGAACTAAATCAAGATAACCCTTGGTTTTGGAATGAAAAAGGCAAGGCTTTACATAAACTTAAAAACTATGAGGAAGCTATTGAATGTTTTAATAATGCTATTAAGTTAAACCCAAAGGAGTCAGAGTATTGGTATAATAAAGGTCTTGCTTTATATTCTCTTGAACGCTATGAAGAGGCAATTGAATGCTATGATAAAGCTATTGAATTAAATCCAAATGAGCCAATATATTGGAGTAATAAAGGTTATGCTTTATCTAGGCTTAAACGCTATGAAGAAGCAATTAAATGCTATGATAAAGCTATTGAATTAAATCCAAATAAGTCAATATATTGGAATAATAAAGGTGTGGTTTTAGAGGAACTTGGACGATATGAAGAAGCTGAAAAGTGTTATCAAAAAGCAAGAGAACTTGGCTATAAATAGTACTTTAAAATTTTAGCTATTAAGGAGGTTCAATATGGTAGTTAATAAAGCAGAGCTAACTAAGAGGCTTTACTCTATAAAAGAAAAGCATAACGAACTTATTTCTGAAAACTTCCAAAGGGATTTTCAAAAATTGGAAGAAGATATTTTAAGCTTTGTGAAAAACTATGAAGAGAAACTTGATGAGGCAAGAAAGTTAAGAATAGGAATAGTAGGTCAGATTAAGGCAGGAAAAAGCACATTTTTAAATTGCTTGTTATTTGGAGGTAAAGATATACTTCCAAAGGCTGTTTTGCCTATAACTGCCTGTCTTACATATATTTCTTATAATCAAAAAAATTATGTAGAGGTAGAATTTTTCCAAGAAGATGATATAGAAGATATAAAAAGAGAAGCAGAAGACCCCAAATATAAAAGAGATTATGAGAAGATATTAAAAGATATAGAAAAGCCAGAAATGAGACAAAAAATGAAACAAAAAACCGAAAAATTGGAATTTTCAGATATATCGGATATAAAAGAAACACTTAAAGATTACATTTCAGAAAGTGGAAAATATATAAACATAGTAAAATCCGTTTCAATAAATATAAATTATGAGCCAATAAGATATATAGACATAGTAGATACACCTGGATTAAATGACCCTATTATTTCAAGAAGTCAAAAAACCAAAAAATTTATAGATACATGTGATATTTTATTTTTACTTTCAAGTGCAAGTCAATTTTTGGAAAAAGCAGATATTGAACTTTTAGCTGAAATTTACAGAAGAAGAAGTGCTAAAATTTATGTAATAGCAAGTAAATTTGATTTGGTATTATATGACGCATTAGTTGGTATGAAAAATAAAGATATTGATTTTAAAGAATTATTTGAAATTGAATTGGAAAAGAGAAAAATGGAATTTAAATTACATCTACAAGAATATAAAAAACATTTAACACAAGGCATTATTGATGAAAATGTTTTATACTTTTCAAGTGCTTTTTATAAAAAACTAAATAATGTCCCTTTAAGTAATGATGAAAAGAACGCAATTGATAAATTATCTCGAAAAACCAAAAACTTTTATATAAATAGCTATATAACAGGTTTTGAGCAAATTAAGGCAATAATAGACAAATACAAAGATGAGAAATTTGCTAATGCGACCAAATCAGAAATTGTAAGGAAATACCTTGAAGAAAGACCAAAATCTATCATAAAGCTTATAGATTTATTTATAGAAAACATTATGGAAACATTAGAGATAAAAAAAGAGAAAATAGAAGAAAAAATTAAAAATTTAGAAAATGAAAGACAAATTTTTCAAAAGAATAAGGAAGAAATTAAAAACAAACTTAAAAACACTTATAGAAAGTATTTAAATGAGCTTTCAGACAAGATAGATAAAGTATTTAAAAAGTTTTCCAATAGGGTAAGACTTGGATTAAATCTTCAAAAAATAAAAGAAGAGGTAGAAAGAATTGGCTATAGGAAGGAATATGAAAGAATAGAAAAGAGTGGATTTATGTCAGCGGTAGTTAGAACTCTTACTTGTGGTGCTTTTGGATACGAAGAAGTTCCAGTTAAACGTGAATATAAATACTATGACAGAGATTTGCTTATAAAAATAATAGAGGATCTTATTAAAGATGTAAATAGGGAAATAAATGTTGATGTCAAAAGGACTTTCAATTTAGAAAACCTTAAAAGAGACTTGGCAGATGTCCTTAGAGAATATGATTTAAAGAATGAGATTTTAAATAAAGCATTAAGCTTATCTGTCAAAATACCGAGTATCAAAATTAGCGAGGATGCAGTTCCTATATACCACTATTTAATGAATAAATATAAGGAGATAACGGATGAAAATGTATTAAAGAAAGTATCTGAAAGTGCTGAAGATTTTATAAAGCTCATTAAAGAAGAACTTAATAAATTAAAGCAAGAGGCAGAGGAGCAAATTATAGAGCAGATTCTTAATATAATAAAAGAAATAGAAAGTGAATTTGATGACCAAATGAAAAGGCTTTTGAATATGAAAGATAAATCAAAAGAAGATTTAGAAAAGTTTTTTTCAAATTGTAGAGAGTTAAAAGAGGATTTATCAGACTTAAAGGGGGTGATAAAGTATGAATATGGATGAAAAAATTAAAAAACTAAAAGAGATTGCTTTTAAATATGAAGAGTTAAAGGAAATACAGGAAAAAGTTCAAAATTTTATAAGGGAATATGAGGATTTTAAAATTCCAATTGTATTTATAGGTGAGTTTTCAGTAGGCAAAAGCTCACTAATAAATAAAATTTTAGATGAAGATTTATTAGAAGTAAATACAACACCAACAACAGCAAAACCCTATGAAATATGTTATAGTGAAGAAGAGAAAAGATATAATAAAGACGGAATTAAATTCCTTTTTCTCAAAAACAAAAATTTAAAAAACATTAAAAACTTAAAAATTGTGGACCTCCCTGGCATTACCTCTCAATACTTTGATCACACAAGCATTGTTGAAAACTATCTTGCTAATAAATATGTTATTCCTGTTGTTGTAATGGATGTTTCCAAAGGAGCATTATCTGACGAAGTTATAAGTTTTATAAGAAGTCTTAAATTAAATAATCAAAACAATCAAAACTTTGAATATATTTTAGTTGTAAATAAAGTAGATAAAATTTCGGAAGAGGAAGCTAATAGAGTTTTAGAAAATACAATCTCCGTTTTAAGAGATATTTACAAAGAGCCAATATATGCCTGTAAAACATCAATAGAAGAATCCAAAATATCAAGCTTAATATTCATATTACACAAATACAATAATAAATACGATGAAATTAGGCAAAGCATTTTTATAAAGCAATTTGAAGAATTAGTTTCAGAATTGGAAATGAATTTAGAGCAAATAAAAAGTTTATTATCTTTCTTGTCTGAATCTGAAATTGAAAATCTCTCTATGCAATTAGAAGAACTTAAAAACGCAGAAGAAGAGCTTGAATCTCAAAAAGAAGAAGAAAAAATAAAAATGAGAAAAGAATTAGAGGAAGAATTTGAAAAATTTATGGCAGGTCTTGAAAATTATCTCTATATTAATTTTGAAACTTATGTAAAAAACCCCAAAAGAATTGAAACAGATATTTATAACTACATAGAAAGAGAGCAACCAAAATTATATGAAAATCTTGAAGGTATATTTAAAAGAACATTATTTGAAATAGAAGGAAAATTGGAAAATTTAGAAATTTTAAATAAATTAAATGAATTTTTATTTAATGCTACAAAATTCGCAAGTGCAGGAAGAGTAAGTGAGTTAATAGGAGGTGTTGTTGGAGCAGGAAGAATCGTATCTACTGCTGGCCGGATTGCTAACATAAGTAGATTTTTATCAAATCCTATTACAATAATAGCGACAATTGGTATAGGATTTTTACTTGATCGTGTTAAAAGAGATAAGACAAAAGAAGCTATTAGAGATGCTATACAAAGTGTAAGAAGAGAATTAGGAAAAGAAATAAATAAAATATCGGAGAGAATGTCAGAAGAGATAATAAACGTTTTGAATTCTGAAATAAGAAAAGTAAAAGATCAGATTGTCCAAGTGATAAATATGATACGAGATAAAAAAACTGAACAAAAAACAAAAATAGCTCAAATTGAAATGGATATTAAAATTTTAAAAGGACTTAAGGCTTGATTTTGGAGTGGGTAGGAAAACAAACAAATAATCATAAGGCAACTATTTATCCTTTATAATTTTCAAACTATGTTAATTTTTCTTTTAAATTGGATAGTTAGGGTAGATGGGAGTTTAGATACATTAGATAGATGTTATACTATGGAAGTTTTTAGAAATGATGTAATCGTTGGAGGTAGTTATGGTAATAACATGTTTTTAGCAAGATTAAATGGTTTAGATGGAAGCATAAAATGGCAAAAAATTTTGAGTTTTAGTGGTTATGGAAGAAATAGTATAAAAGTTATTAGAATTGACCCATTGGATAGTAATTTAGCAGTAGCAGGAACAGTTTATCCTTTTTCAAACAGTTCAACACCTTGTGGTTATACCGCAAAATTTAGAAGTGATAATGGTAATTTAATATGGCAATATATAGATGATGATAATGGAAGTTGTGGTTCTGGTTGGCCTATTAGAACAGATAGATATGGATTTTCTGATTTAATAATAGGACCAGATAATAATTATTATGCAGTTGGAAGTGATTGGGAAATATGGTACGATGGTACTTTTAGTAATTCGGGAAGATATATTGTAAAAGTAAATAGAGCAACAGGGCAAAGAATTTTCAGAAGTATTCCTGGTGGTTTTATGTACAAAAGTGTCAAATCATTAGATAATAGTTCAGTTATAGCTGTCGGACATGGAGATAGAGGTGAAGTTCAAAAATTTAATATAAATGATGGAAGTCAAATTTGGGGCATAACTTATAGTGATAATTCAAGAATATATGCTCTTGATAAATTATTAAATGGAAATGTTGTTGTAGGTGGATGGAAAAATAATGATTTTTATGTAGGAATAATAAATAATAACAACGGCTCAATTATTGGTGAATGGACGAAAAATGGAGCAAATAATAGCTTAGATGTTTTAAATGATTTAATTACAATTGGAAATGAAATTTATGCTGTTGGATTTTTGAATAATGGATTTACTTCAAACGATGCTTATTTAGTTAAGTTAAATCAATTATTGAATGTTGTTTGGCAAAAAACATATAATAAAATTCCGAATTCCAATGACTATTTTCTAAAAATTAAAAAAACAATTGATAATAAAATTCTTGTTGGTGGCGTAATTGAAAATTCCTTTACAAAAGGGGATTTGGTTATTTATAAAATTGAGCCAACAAATGGTGATACAATTTACACTTATGAGTATGATTATAATGGTCTTTTAGATATTGCTATGGATTTTAAGGATATAAATGATACGCTATATGCTTGTGGCATTTCATATTCTACTACTAATAATGCTGATATTGTTATTATAAAATGGAATAAGCCTGTCAATATATCTGAAAATGCTGGAAATTTAGGATTTGTTTTAAATGGAAATTCTTTGAAATTTCTTTCAGATGGTAATTTTGAAATTTGGACAATTGATGGAAAATTACTTAAAAAATTCAATATTAAAAAGGGGCAGATATTAAATTTAAAGGATGGGATATATATTATAAAATTCAACTCAAAAGTAAGTAAAATTGTAATTAGAAAGCCATGATTTTGAATATTTTAATTTCATATTCTTGTGATTTAGTAATGGTTCCAATGAGAGATGGCGTTAAATTAGCAACGGAGGTTTGTAAGCCTTGGCCTTTTTTCCCGCCATATTTAGTTATCCTTGTAAGGACACCTTATGATAGAAATGCTGTTGGACTTAATTATTTTAAACCTTTTATAACGGATTACAAAAGATATATTCTTGTTGTTCAAAGTTTAAGAGGATTTCAAGGCAGTGAAGGACAACCTTCTGTATTTTTAACTGATAGCTGGGGAGAACTACAAGATGGATATGATGCTATAAATTGGATTATAAATCAAAGTTGGGCGAGAGATAGTGTTTGTGGCTCTTGGTTTTCTGCAATGGGAATAACCCAATACTTATTGGCGGGAACTGGTCATCCAAATTATAAGTGTGCTGTTCCATTCGTTGGTGCTCATAGTTTATATCATTATGCAGCTTTTCAAGGAGGAGAATTTAGAAAGCAACTTGTAGAAAATTGGTTAAATGGATTAAATGTTGGATACTTAATAGATTCAATTGCTAATCATCCAAGTTATGATAGTATGTGGAAAATTTTAAATTTAGAAGAGCGATTAAATTATGTAAATATACCAATGCTTCACTTTGGAGGATGGTTTGACATTTTCATTGAAAGTCAAGTTGATATATTTAATAAACTTCAATTTTATGGAATGCCTGGTGCTAAAAATAAGCAAAAATTAATAGTCGGTCCTTGGACACATCTTGGATTTGGTAAAGCAAATCAAGGAGATTTAATTTTTCCAAATGCTTATATAGATTTTCTTGATTTTAATAATGATTTATATATGGCTATTGGAAGTTGGTATGATTGTCATCTAGCAGGAAATCAATCTGCTTGTAATTATATAAATAGCTTTCCTCCTGTTAAATTTTATATAATTGGTTTAAATGAATGGGCTTATGCTGATACATTTCCACCAAGAGGTATTTATTATAGAAATTTTTATTTGAGAAATGGTAATCTAATTAGTCCAATTTATCCGATTGAAAATAATGGTTATTCTGAATATGTTTATAATCCTTATGACCCAACACCTACAATTGGAGGTAATGAATTATTAGATCCAAGTCAAGCAGGACCAAAAGACCAAAGTCCTCTTATAAACAGAAGTGATGTAGTTGTGTTTCAAACACCAATTCTAACGGATACACTTTTAGTAATTGGAACAATTTATGCTAAATTGTACATTTCATCTGATAGGCTTGATACTGATTTCTCAGTTAGAATTGTTGATGTATTTCCTGATGGTAGAAAAATTCTAGTAACTGATGGAATTATAAAAGCAAGATATAGATATGGTTTTAATCAAGAAGTCTTATTAAATCCAAATCAAATAGATTCTGTTTTAATTAGAGTAGGAACAACTGCTTGGGCATTTCTGCCAGGTCATAGACTTATGGCTATCATTTCATCAGCAAATTATCCAAGATTTGAAGCTAATCCAAATAATGGAGGTCCTTTTAAAAGAGATGACCCATATAAACTTATAGCCAATAATAAAATTTATCACAATTCTAATTATCCCTCACATATTATTCTTCCAATTTACCAAACAACAAAAATTTCAGAAAATAATGAAAAATTTTATTATTTGAAAGGTAATCAGCTTTGCTCAATTAAACCATTTGATATTTATTCAATAAACGGAAATCTTTTAAGAAAGAATTTCAATAGTTGTGAAAGTTTTAAAAAAGGTGTATATATCTTAAAATATGGACAAAATGTTCAAAAAGTTATATTTTAGTGCCCGTAGCTCAATTGGATAGAGCGTCTGCCTCCGGAGCAGAAGGTTGGCGGTTCAAGTCCGCCCGGGCACATCAAAAATTGAACTTAATTTTTTTGAATTTGAATAAACATCGCCTGAAAATACCGCTGATACAACTGCTATCATATCAACACCCATTTTAACTAAAATTTTAGCATTTTCATAATTTATACCACCAATTGCTACAATTGGAATTTTGAGTAAGCTTTTAGCCCATTTAAAAATTTCAATAGTTTTTAAAACATCGGCTTTCTTTGTTTTTGTTGGAAAAACTGAGCCAAAAACCACATAATCAGCCCCCAAATTTTGAAATTTAATTGCTCTTTCCAAATCACCATAACAAGAAACACCAATAATTTTATTTCTTAACATTTGCCTTGCAAAACTAAAATAATAATCTTCATCTTTTCCAAGATGAACACCATCAGCATTAACTTCTCTTGCTAAAATTGGATCATCATTTATAATCAACAAAGCATTATATTTCCTTGTAATTTTCAAAATTCTTTTAGCTCTTTCAAATTTTTTATTATAATCAAAATTTTTATCTCTTAATTGGACAACTTTCGCACCACCTAAAACGGCAAGCTCCACTTTCTTTTCAAGTTCCTCATCTTTAATTAGAAATTCATCTGTAATTACATATAAGCCCCTTAACATCATTAAATATCCTTTATAATTTTCAAAATTTCTTTCAATTCTTCCTTTATTGTTTTTGATGATTTTATTTTTACTTTTTCTCTACTTTCAACAATTTCAATAATTTTTTTAATCGTCTTGTAGGTATAAAACCTTCTATTACCAAATTTTCTATCAGGTTTTATGAGACCCTTTTTTTCCCAATATCTTATCGTCTCTGGTGGAACACCAGTTAATTTTGAAACTTCACCAATTTTATAGTACTTCATAGAACTTTATGATAACCTCTTTTGTAATAAATCAAAGGTTTCTTTTCATTTATAATTTCAACATTTACAACTTTTCCAAGAAATACAAAATGATCTCCAATTTCAAGATGTTTATAATACAAACATTCTAAATAACCAATACAACTATCAATATAAGGAATTTTTAAAAATGAGCTTTTTGGATAATCTATTTTAAATCTCTCAGATTGCTTAATTTCTTTATTTGAAAATAGTTTTGAAAATTCCTCTTGCTCATCACTTAAAAGGCTAATTGTCCATCCAATTGCCTTAATAAATGTTTCCAAACTTTCAGCAGTTTTATCTATGGAAATTAAAGTAATTGGAGGTTTCAGTGAGACTAATTCAAATGAGCTTATTGTTAATCCGGCAAATCCCTTTGGACTTTTAGCAATTGCTATAAATACTGCTTGCGGAACATTCCTCATAAATGACTTAATTTTTTCTTCCATAAGTTCTAAATTTTAAAGTTATGCTTCTTATGTTGCTTGCCTTATCCAATAATTCTGAAATTACGATTATTACTTTATTTTCCCACCCGCCCTAAAAATAAGCCTTCCGCTTAAAAATGCCCATTTTTCGGCAAGGGGTTTTCGCTCCCTAAATGAACCCCCAATAAAAACTATAATTTTTTAAAATTTTCATAACTTATCAATTATCAACCACTTAACATTATTTATTGGACAACAAAGTTAAAAATTTTTCAAAGGCTTTAAAATTATAGTCCTTTATGTTAATTATGATTATGAATTTATCTGTTGGAGATTTAACACCTCAATTTGAAGGTTTGGCAACAGATGGAAAAACTATCTCAAATGAAACAATAAAAGGAAAATGGACTGTGCTCTTTTTCTATCCAAAAGCTTTTACCCCTGGATGCACGAATGAAGTTTGCTCAATAAGAGACAATTACTCAAACTTAAAAAAATACGATATAAACATATATGGTATAAGCAGAGATGATATTGAAACCCAAAGAAAATTTAAAGAAAAGTACAAACTTCCTTATGAGCTAATATCTGATAGAGATGGTAAAATTATAAAAGCATTTAATGTTGAAGGTCCTTTTGGTATGGCTCAAAGGAAAACTTTTATAATAAATCCAGAAGGTAAAATTGCTTATATTTTTGATAAAGTGAATACAAAAAATCATGCTAATGAGGTAGAGGAGGTTCTTAAAAAATTGATACAATAGGAATTTTTTTACTTCCATTTGATAAGGCTGTTATTTCAAGACCTGGTGCTCGTTTTGCTCCATTTAAAATAAAGGAACTTTTATTAAAATTAAACTTCAAAAACAAAGAAAAAATCAAATTTTTTGAATTAAATTTGGAAAATTACGATACTTACAAAGCCCATAATTTCATAACAAACTTTATAAATGAAAATAAGGACCATAAATTTTTTATTTTCATAGGTGGAGACCATTCAATAACTTATGCGACTTTTAAAGCATTAAAAAGTGTTTATAATAATTTGTTTTTAATAAACATAGATAAGCACTTTGATATTAGAGATTGGTCAATAGATAACATATCAAGTGGATGCTCATTTAGTAGATTATTAGATGAAAAAATAATTTCTCCTTCTGATTTATTAGAAATAGGAATCCTTGAATTTTATAATAATGAAAAATTGTTCCAAAAAGCAGAACATTATGGGTTTGAATATATAAGGATGATGGAGTTGAAGAAAAACTTTGACAAATTTTTAGAATTATTTAAGAAGAAAATAGAAGGTGTTGAGTATATATATTTAAGTTTTGATATTGATGTTATGGATATTTCAGTATGTCCCGGAAGTAGTGCCAATTCACCATTTGGACTAAATAGTTATGAATTAATAAAAATTTTTGATTTAATTTTAGAAACGAAAAAATTAATAGCTATTGATATTGTTGAGGTAAATCCAATTTTTGATTTTGATGATATGACAAGTAAATTTTGTGCTTTCTTAATTGCTTATATTCTTAATCAACTATAACAATTTTTTTCTTTCCTTTTTCATCAATCATAAAATTTATTCCTTTTTTAAGCTTATTTATTTTTCTACCTAAAATATCATAGATTACTTTTTGGTTATTCAATTTTGTTTCTTTAATTGAGCTATTTTGATTTAAGAATATAAAATTACCTCTGCTCTTTTGCCAATTTGTAATTACCATATCAAGAGATTTAGAATATTTATAAAAAATTTTAATACTATCTGATGGAGCTAAAATTTGTTTTTTTATTGAAACCCAACCATCTTCCTCATTATAAACATAATTATTCGTTAATAAATTTCCATTTATATAAACTGCTAATATCTTATGAATGGGTTTATGTTTTAAAGTAAAAACATGATGATTATTTGTAGCAACAATAAATGTTTCAAATGTATCAATTAAATAAGCATTATCTAAATCCGAAAAGAAAATATATTCACTAACAAGAGCATTTCCTATATTAAAAACCCACGAAGACGTATTAAAAGTACCATTTATATTTTCAAAAATAAATAATGGATCCCACCATCCACCAACTGCCAAATCAAGATAACCATCATTATTTAAATCTCCAAGAGCAACAGCAGAAGTATAGTTTCCAACATTATTTATAATAAAGGGATTTGGATTTAAATTTCCATTATTATTGTAAAATATAAGAGCATTACCCATATTAGCAACAACAACATCTAAATAACCATCATTATTTATATCACCAACTGCCACTTGATTTGCCTTGCAAATGACATTTGATATCCAAGAAGGATTACTTTCTAAAATTCCATTATTATTCTTATATAATCTACACTTATTATTATAAACTCCAACAAATAAATCTAAATCTCCATCATTATCAACATCAAAAAATTTGCCACCAAATGAATATATACTATCTGATTTCCAAAATGGATTATTATCTAATAAAGAGCCATTTGATAAATAAATTTTTACTTCTTCAGGTGAGTTATTATAATCATTACCACAAAAGAAAGCAAAATCAGAAAGTCCATCTCCATTAACATCACCATGAGCAACTCCAAAGCATCTAACACTATCTGAAATCCAATCTGGCAAATTATTTAAAATTCCATTATTATTAAGATATAAAACATTAACTTGTTTTTTCCAATTTTCATAATAACCACTAAAACCTGCAACTACCAAATCTAAAAATCCATCTCCATTTACATCACCAACACTCAAATGTCCAAAATACTGGCTATCAGAAGAAAACCAATTTGGCATATAAAAAGAATTATTATAAAGAATATAATTTTTTTGCTTTTCCATATCGTTGCCATTTGAAACAATTATATCTTTTATATTATTTTTGTCAAGGTCAGCAATATAAAGACCTGTTGAGTAATAACCACTTATTGTTTCATAAGAAGGTGAGGAAGGATAGGGAATATAAAAAAATAAAATCATTTGTTTTCAAAAAGAAAACTTCTTAATATAACAACCGAAGGAACAGCAATTAAAAAACCCCAAATACCCATTAATGCAGTAAAAATAGTAAGTCCCAAAATTATAAAGGTTGGCTCAATTTTAAATGTATGACCCATAATTCTTGGCGTTAAAATTGTTGTTTCAATAATCTGATCAATAGTAAAAACAATAATTAGCTTTATAAGGTCACTTATTAAATTATTTGAAGAAGCTAAGGTAATTAAAAAGCTAAGAATAATTGTAAATAAAAATCCTATATTTGGAATTAAATTAAAAACACCCGCAATAAATCCAATTAAATGAGCATATTTTAAAGACAAAACTAAACACAAGATATAAACCATAAATCCAACAATTGTAGCTGTTAAAATTTGTGCTCTGATATATCTTCCTAAAATTGAAATAACATATTCAAGTCCAGATATATCAAATTTTTTTGAAAGGAGATTTAAAATGCTTCTATAATCCAAAATTAAGTAAAATGAAAGAATAATTCCAATTATTAGATAAAATGGAATTGAGATCGTTGAGCTAATGGCATTAATTATATTTGGAAGTTTATCTAAATTTCCTTTTAATTGATTTAAAATTTCATCTCTTATATTTTGTGGAATGTAATTATAAAAATTTTGAATGTTATTTAAAACCTTTTGAAATTCAGCTATTAAAACATTTATTAAAAAATAACCTAAAATTACAAATATGCCGAATGTTAAAGAAATAAAAAAAATAGCACTAATAAATCTTGGAATTTTATATTTTTGTAAATGCTCTACAATTGGCAAGTAAATAAGTGTAATTAAAATGGAAATAATGATTGGTATTATGGCATTTGAAAGCATTTTCACAAGAATTATAAATGCTATTATAATGGAAAATATAAAAAGTTCTCTTTTTTTCTCTAATCTAAAAGCAATAGCTGACAAAATTGATAATATAAATCCTGAAAGCAACTTTGAAAATGATAAAAATACAGCTATAACAATAGATAAAATACCAAGCCAAAAAATCATTTTAATGATTTTATATCTTTCATAACTTCATCAGCCTGAATAGCTGTTCCTAAATATCGCTTTCTTATTCTAAAATTTTTATCTAATAAATATACAGCATTTAAATGACTATAAAAATATATACTATCATTATCAGTTGGCTCTTTTATAGCAACATAAGAAAATTCTTTCATTAAACTATCTACTTCTTCGCCTGTAAGCAAAACCCAATACTTATAGTCCAATTTTCTTAAATTCCCATATTCTTTCAAAACCGATGGCTTATCTCTCTTTGAATCAAAGGAAATAAGAACAAATAGTAAATCTTCATCTTTTATTTTCTCATTAACCTTAATCATATTTTCCGTAATCATTGGACAAATATCAGGGCAATGAGTATATATAAATCCAACAAGTAAATTCTTATTTTTAAAATCTTTTGGAAAATTTACAACTGCTGAATCTTGATTAAAGAGTTTATAATTGCCTTTTATTTCTCCGATAATTGGCAATTTTTGACAAGCTATTATAAAAATAAATATAAAATTTCTCAATTTTTCAATTCTTTAAATCTTTTTCTTATTTCCTTATCTGACATTTCTCTTACAAATGTTAAAACTGCTCTCTTAGGCTTATGTTTCTTAACAACTTCTATTTTTTCAACAACAGGAGAATATATTGGAAATATCCTTTCAACGCCTACACCTTGACTAACTTTCCTAACAGTTATTGTTTTTGTAATTCCTTTTCCTCTCATTCTTATAATCATTCCTTCAAATGGTTGGATTCTGGTTTTCTCTTCCCACTTTCTTGTCTTTTGATTAAACCTTGATTCCGTTACCCTAACATGAACTCTAACAATATAGCCTGGTTTTAATTCTGGAACTTCCTTTAAAAAAGGCTTTTCAATGTTATTTATAATCTCTTGCTTGTTCATAGAGCGGGCGACGGGATTTGAACCCGCGACCCCCTGCATGGCAAGCAGGTGCTCTACCACTGAGCTACGCCCGCAAGTTTGAAAATTTTAAAGCCTGTTTTTCTTAAACCTACTTTGAAGATTTTATGAGGGGTTATTGAAGAAGGCATATCTGACATCAAATTAGACTTTATAATTTTCAAACTAACAATGAGAATAAATTATAAGTTTCTTGAAGGGGTATTTTCAAAATGGGATTATATAAGAGAGCAATTTGAATTTTCAAATGAATTGATAAATATAGATGAAAAAATTGTTAAGGAAGAATGGAAAACATTTGAATACAAAGGAAATAATGAATATAGTATTGTTTGTGGTGATGGCTCTTATAATACAATTGAATATATTGACAAATATATTATTTTGTCATCAGGTGTTGGATTATTTTTTGATAGTAAAAATAGCTATAACGAAAATTATACTTATCTTTCATTTGTTTTAGTAATTCCGTTTGATGTTTTAGTTAGGAAATTTCTTGATGATTTGGCTTCGCTAATAATGAGTACATTGGAACTTAAATCAATATATTTAATGGCAAGAAAGGTTAAGCATGATATTATTTTGATTGATGGAAGCATAAGAAGTTTAATAATTAGATTTGGACCAAGTTATAGTAGTCAAATAGGTCAAAGATGGTTTTACAAAGGAGAAATTGAAGAAAAAGAAATTGAAGAAATTTATTACGAAAATAAAGATGATATATATGATTATGATTTATGGTCTTATCACTTGGTTAAAAACTTCAATAAAGAAAACAAATTTATTTACTTTGCTCATCTTTTATATTATGAGTATTTGAAAGTTTTAAATGATTTATTAACAAATTTTGAAGTTGTAAGTATCTCAAAATCCTTTTCTCCTACAACAGGTGAGAAAATTTTCAATTTAATAGAAAGACCTGATATTATTATTTTTGAAGAATTTACAAAGGAAGTAGGATATAGCAAGAAAGTTAAATATCTTGATGAAGATGAATTTTACAAATGGAAATTACCTCAACCATTTGAACACTTAAAAAAGAAACAAATTTTTTTCTTTTATACAAGGTTTGAAGAAAATCATAGAGTTTATAAAGTTGAATTTATAAAAGATAAAGAGCAAGAAGAAATTTTAAAAATTATTTACCCTACTATTGTAAAAGGTTATCCTGTTATTTTAAAAATTGCTCATAATGATGCATTAATAACTGATAGCGATGCTCAAATTTTTGAGCAACATATAAGAAATGAATTGAAAGGTCAAATAGGAATAAAATTGAGAGAAGAACTTTTGTAATCGTTAGTTTCAATCCCTAATAGGAACGATAAAAACAATTCAAATTAGGTTATAGGCAATCGGAGAGTTTTAGTCTTCCATCCCTTATAGGGACGATAAAAACTTGTGCGCCTGAAAATCAATAGACAATGCTCCTCTCCCTGACTTATGTCTGTCTTTTTACCTACTTCCTTCTCTTCCACTGACAGTATTTCTCGACATCATAGGATATAAATTTCCATACAAAACCCAGAAGGCCTACATCGTCAATATAGCCCGCACCAGGTATAAAATCTGGTATAAGGTCTATAGGACTGAGAATGTAAATAAGTACTACTACTATGGACGCTATTATACCCCAGGGAAATTCTCTGTATTCACCATTCCAGTAGTCTTTTAGCATCATTAACAGAAACTTTATCTTTGCAAGTTGCCTTGAAAGAAGAGAGCTTGACTTTACCTTTGCCAGGAGTTCATCTGAGCTTTCTACTACTTTTTTGAGGTCATCCCTGGTTACATTCTTAGACCTCTTGTTAAACTCTTCACGAATCCTTTCCTCATCCATTTTTATCCTCCTAATCTGTCAGTTTTTATCCCTCATATGAGGGTATCTTTATCCTTGAACCACATTCAGGACATTTTCTATCATCAAAAAGGTCCCTGCCAAGTCTTACAAGGTCAGAGATATTGTGACTATAACAGTCACCATATCCTCCTACCTTTAATTTGACCTCCTTGCCACATTTAGGGCATTTTAACTTAATCTCTCTTTCTGGAATGTATACTGGCATAGTGCCAAAATTTTAAAGCATAAATTTTTAATTTTTCAACCTTCTTGTTCGGAAACCTAACCCCCACCTTCTGAAATGAAGAACTATATATCAATAAACAGCCAAATTATGTTTTACAAATTATTGATAATCAACAACTTATAAAAATAACTTAAAAACTTAAATTATTGATTATCAATAACTTATAAAATTTTTTAAGTCTTAAAAGTAGGTTTCCGAACACTATCAAATTAAAACTTGGTAAGTATTTATTAACTTTCATATAGGTTTCGGCATTAAAGACTACGAGTAATTTCTATTATCCTGACAAATTATGAAAGTATATTGAAAAAGTCTAACAAATAGACAGATTATAAAAATTTAATTTTAAATATAGTTTGCTTTAATTTTTAGCAATTAAAAAACCTTCAAAAGAAGAAATTTTTAGGCTAAACGAAAATTTTAACAAAAATTTAAGTTATTGGAAATCAAGAACTTATAAAAATTAAAATGACAGATTAAATTTTAAAAATTAGTAATTTTTATTGAAAAATCATTATAGGTAAAGCTTTTTAAGTTTTAAGTTACTGGAAATAAATAACTTATTAGATTTAAATTGACAAATTGAATTTGATAAATTAAGGAAAGTTTGATTTAATGGCGGAAATTTAAGGTGATAAAGCCTTGTTTCGTAGGGCAGATGGGAGGAATAAGAAATAATGCTTTGTCCAATAAATAGTGTTAAGTAATTGATAATCAATAACTTGTGAAAATTTTAGGAAATTATAGGTTTTTGGGGGGAATTTAAGGGGGGCGAAGTTTATAAGCCGAAGGCTTATTTTTAGGGTGGGCGGGCAAAATAAAAAAATAAATAATTTTAGAATTATTTGACAAGGCAATTTAACTTTATTTATTTCCCTTTAAAATTTCAAAATGATTTTCTTAACTTTTTTATATGAGATTAAAATTATAGATGGAACAAAGAATGAGCCTGTTGATTCTGCTATTTCATATATATTTAAAATTTCACAAAATAATGTTGAATTAATAGATAGTTATAAAGTGAAGAATGGAATTTTAAAATTTGAAATTAAAGATACTTCAATTAAAGCAATTGGTATTCAAACGGACTATAAAGGATTTAGTTTTTATAGCCCTATCATAAATTTGCCAATTAAGAATGAGAGTTTATTTGTATATCAAGTTAGTAATGAAGGTAATGTTCAATTTAAAGAATATGGAGCATTTGTAGTAAATCAAGATAGTATAATAATGGTAGCAGAAGATATTATTTTACTAACAAATTCCAAAAATGCTTTAATACCAAAAGAGCCTATAAAATTAATACTTCCGAAAGGTTTTGAAAATTTCAGATATAATGGACTTCCACACGATAGCATTCAAATTGTAGGCGAAAGTCTTTTTATAAAGCCTTTTATTATTCCAAATGCTAATAACCTAATAAGTTTTGTTTATATGGTTAAAAAGAAACTAAATCTTGAAAGAAATTTAGGAAATATAAATTACACGGTAGCAATAAGAAAAGATTTAAAGCATAGTGTAAAAAACTTATCAAAAGGAGATATTCAAAAAATGGGAAATATAGACATACAATTGTATAGAGGAAATAAACCTTTTATTGTCCAAGCAAGTGTAATGCCATCATTTGATATAATTAGTTTGATAAATAAAAATAGATTTGTTATTGCTGGAATTGTTATTGCTATTATTGTAATAGTTATTCTAATTTTACAATCAAGAAGCAAAAATGAGACTAAAAGTAAAGAACCTAAGCAAGAGAATTAACAATAAAACAATTTTTGAAAATGTAAGTTTTGAAATAGAAAGAGGAATTTTACTAATAAAAGGACCGAATGGCTCAGGAAAAACAACATTACTTAAAATTTTAGCAAGACTTGAAAAGCCAACAACAGGAGAAGTAAATTATGAAAATATAAATAATTTTGAAATTTCATATCTTGGACATAAAATGGGAATTTATTTGGAATTCACCGTTTTAGAAAATTTAAAATTTTTTGGATTTGATGAGGAACTAATTAAAATTTTTAAAATGGAAAAATTTTTAAACTATAAAGCAAAATTGCTTTCAAGAGGCTCCTTACAAAAAATTGGCATTATTAGGGCATTATCAAAAAAATCAAAACTATATTTACTTGATGAGCCATTCACATCACTTGACGAGAATTCAAAAAATATCCTTATTGAAATTATAAAATCTCTCTCAAAAAATAAAATTTTCATTATAACAACTCATGAAAAGCTTGAAATATCAAATAATTTTATAAGTCTTTAAAAAACAAAATCTACAATCTCTATTCCAAAGCCCTCAATTCCTTTATAATTTAAAGGATTTGGTGTTATTACAACAATTTTTTCATATCCTAAATCTCTAATAATTTGAGCGCCTATTCCATAATTTCTAAATACATTATCCTTTTCATTTAAATTCTCATCAACATCCAAATAAATAAATGCTCCTCCATTTTTTGAAATCATTTCTAATGCTCTTTTCTTTTTCCCATAATTAATATCATCAATTATAAATAGCTCATCAGCAAAAATAAATCTCCTATGAACCCTAACAAATTTAATTTTCTCAGAAGTTGGTTTTTCAAGAACATAGTGAATTTTATTGTATATATCCTTATAAGCATGAAGCTTAAATTCTCCATATTCCGTTTTAACATTCTTTTCAAAAATTTTTTGAATAATTCTTTCTTTTTTAAACCTATAAGCAATTAAACTTTTAATGGTTATAATTTTAAGATTGAATTTTTTAGCAATTTCAATTAGTTTTGGCATTCTTGCCATACTTCCATCATCATCCATTATCTCACATATAACACCAGCAGGATAAAAATTAGCAATTCTTGATAAATCTACACTTGCCTCAGTATGTCCCGCTCTTTCAAGAACTCCCCCTTTTCTGCTACATAATGTATATAAATGACCAGGTCTTATGAAATCATCTTTTCCTTTTGTTTCATCACAAATCATTCTTGCAGTTAAAGCTCTTTCATAAGCAGATGTTCCAGTTTTAACATCCTTATAATCAATAGGATAGCCGAATGGTGTTGAAAATTTTGAAGTATTTTCAATAGGAACTTCCAATTCAAGATTGTAAAATCTTTCATAATTTATTGAAACACAAACTAAACCACCACCTACTCTTGCCATAAAATTAATATGTTCTGGTTTAACAATTTGTGCAGGAATGAAAAAATCTCCTTCGTTTTCTCTATCTTCATCATCAACTATAATAATTATATTTCCATTCTTAATTTCCTCAATAGCTGTTTCTATATTAGTAATTATATAATTTTCCATTTTGTTCCTTCTTTTGTATCTTCCAAAATAATACCTATTTCTTTTAATCTATTTCTTATCTTGTCAGAAATTTCAAAATTTCTTTGTTTCCTTAAATCCTGTCTAACTTCAACAATAAGGTTAATCAATTCTTCAAGTTTATTATTTTTTATTTCAAAATCCAAATTAAATCCTAAAACATTTAAAATCATTCTAATTGTAAATGCAATATCATTTGCTATTTGAGGATTTTTATATGCCAAGTTTATATATTCAAAAATAATAGCAAGTGTTTTTGGTGTATTTAAATTTTCATCCATAGCTAATTCAAATTCATTTAATAGAGCATTATAAATTTTCCCTTCTTCTTTAAATTCTAATAAGAAATTTTTAATTCTATGCCAACTATTTTTCGCATCTTCTAATAGCTCATTGGAAAATTCAAGTGGTGATCTGTAATGAGCTTTTAAAAAGAAAAGCCTTATAACATTTGGCTCATAATGCTCTAATAAATCTTTTGCTGAAAAGAATAATCCTGTTGATTTTGACATTTTTTCACCACCAATTGTTAAAAAACCTGTATGAATCCAAAAATTAGAAAACACTTGACCTGTAAATGCTTCACTTTGAGCAATTTCATTTTCATGGTGAGGAAAAATTAAATCTTCTGCTCCTCCGTGAATATCTATGGTTTTTCCAAGATGAGTAATGCTCATTGCTGAACATTCAATATGCCAGCCAGGTCTTCCCTTTGAAAAAGGACTATACCAGTAAGGTTCTCCTTCTTTATAAGCTTTCCATAAAGCAAAGTCATAAGGTTTCTTTTTTGAAGGATCAGGCTCTATTCTATAACCACTAATTAGCTCATCTAAACTTTTCTTTGATAATTTTCCATATCTTTCAAATTTTTCAACATCAAACCAAACATTACCATTACTAATATAAGCAAATCCTTTATTTATTAAAACTTGGATAATTTCAATAATTTCTTGAATGTGAAGGGTTGCTTTTGGATAAAATTCAACATCTTTGAAATTCATCATTTTAGCATATTTAATATATTCACTTTCATATTTATATGCCAACTTCCTCCAATCAACATTTAATTCTCTTGATTTATTAATAATTTTATCGTCAATATCCGTAAAATTCTGAACATAAATAACCTCATATCCTTTATATTCTAAATATCTTCTTAAAATATCAAAACTTGTGAATGTTCTAAGGTGCCCCGCATGGGGCACATCTTGAACTGTCATTCCACAAATGTACATTTTAACTTTGTTTTTTTCAATTGGTTTGAATTCCCTTAATGTTGATGATAATGTATCAAAAAGTTTCATTTTCAATTATTTATTAATTTGTAGATTTTATCATTTACTTTTAAAATATAAACACCCTTTGACTTAATAGGAATTTTATATATTCCGTACTGAGCAGATTTAATTTCTGATTGATGAATTTTATATCCATTAACTGAATAAATAGCAATATTTAAATTTTGAGCTTGCTTAAAGTGATACTTAATTAAAATTTGTGAGTTTTTAATATAAGGATATATACCAAATGGTATTAATCCAATTTCATCAGAAGAACTTATAAAGCAATTAAGAACTGCTGACATAAATTCTTCTCTCTTATTCCAACCTGTTTGAGTATTACTTATTGCCTCAAATGGACCTGCCAAAAAGACAGTTTTACATGGAATTTGGTAAACTACTGCCCCACCGTAATCTCCACTTCCTATAACACTAGTCCATTTAAATGCTCTTCTAGCGCTTGGATTATTAGGAGTTATATTATCATCAGAATTAGCATTTTGTGCTCCATCTGGATTTAATAATCTAAACTTTAATCCATTTCCAACAGGATCACCTGTTTCACCTACAATCGTTTTATAAGCTATACCTGTTTGGACAATATTAGCACCAAGATAATTTTGAATAAATTGACTTCCGATAGGGTCTTCTGCTAAGTATTGGCTTGAAATAAATAGTTTCTTACCTGAATTTAACCAAGAAATTAAAGAATCCCTTTCCGCAGTGGTCAAAACATTAGTGTTTCTATTTCCTGTATGCCAAATGATAATTTCTCTTGTATTAGATCTAAATAGTTGAGGCTCATTAAATCTAACAAGTTCATAAACCTTATTTAAGCTATCTAATGCTGATGTATAATAAGTTTCAAAATTCGTTAATGTATCAGCATCTACTACAAGAATTTTTGGAAATCCAATAATTAATCTTAGATTTATTATTGTATCAGCATTTTGAGGTATTGAATTAACTTTAACTTTAAAATCCCAAAATCTCGGCTCACTTCCACTTACACTAATTTCAAAGAAATCAGAAGGCTCAATAATCTGTCCCATATTTAAATTTCCAACATTTATATTTCCATCTATAACAGTTATATTTGGGTCATTATTTATAAGCTCCAAGCTAACATTAGAAGCATTTCTATAACATCTTGGATTTGATATTGTTAAGAATAATTTTACCTGCTCTCCTACTTCTGCTCTTTGATTATTATTATAATTACTATCATCTACTCTAACACTCAAAACACTTACACCTGCAAACTTTGCCATTCTAACCGCCTTAAACATATTTACTCTTCCACTTCCAAGCTTTCCAGCATAAGAGGGATTAAGAGCATCTATGTTATCAGTAGAGCATATTAAAATTGAATCAACCTCATCAACACTTAAACTTGGATTTGCAGCTTTTATCATAGCTCCAACGCCTGCTGCTGATGGACTTGCCATAGATGTTCCAGAATACGCTGCATATGTAAATGAATTGCTTGAAGAATTCCAAGCAGTTGAATATACGGGGTCTCCTGGTGCTGAAACATCAACACAAGAGCCATAATTTGACCAACTTGGCTTTTGGTCATTTTGATTTGTTGCTGCAACACAAATTGTAGCATCATTATAACAGCAGGGATATCTTGGAGAAACACCAACATCAACACCTTGATTACCAGCAGCAGCATAGTTATTAGCTCCCATACTTCTGGCATATAATAATGCTGTTCTTGCAGAATTGTTATAACCTGAACCTCCATAAGAATGATTTGTAATATCAGCACCTTTATTCGCAGCATAATAAGTGCCATTTATTGCATTATAAATATATCCACAAGCCCCTGTTTGAAGCGCCATAGCTTTGGCATTCCAAGCTTCACCAGCAACACCAACACCATTATCAGTCCAAGCTGCTATAATTCCCGTAACATGTGTTCCATGATCATCGTAAGTAGCATCGCAAGGGTTAGGCTTTGGATTATTATCATTACCATAAAAGTCCCATCCTATTAAATCATCAATAAAACCATTTCCATCATTATCTACACCATTTAAATCACCAGGATCAAATACCCAGGTTGAGCCATTGAAAATTAACGTCTTACCATTACCATTAGCATCTTCTCCAAGGTTATTCCATATTATACCTCCCAAGTCAGGATGATCCCAGGCAACACCTCCATCAATAGCAGCAACAACAATTCCATCAGCTTTTGTTATATCCCAGGCATTAAAAGCTTGAATTTTTGAAAGATGCCATTGATTTGAAATAAGAGGGTCATTAGGAATAATATCCATTTTATAAATGAACCAAGGCTCAACATACTCAAACATTCCTGTTGCTTCAAGATCTCTTATTACTTTATGAATATCAACTTCTGAATTAAAGTAAATAACAATTATCCTATCAAGACCAAATTCAATAGCCTTAGGTGTGATTTTACCAAGTATAAGACCTTCAACTGACTTTATGGAGTAGGTAGAAAGGACAGAATTTACACTATTTGGAAGTCTATAAAATCTTGTAAGAGCACCATTTACATATTTCATATCATTTAGCTCAAAAAGAGGGAGATATTCTTTCTTTATTTGAGCAATCACTCTATCCTTAAAGTACAAAGTTTGATCATTTAAAGTTAAGAGAAGAAACACCATACAAAAATTTTAAAGGTTAAAATTTAATTTGCCCTGCCTTGTCCAATAATTCTCCTTCTACCTCCCTTATAGACACCCCCTATTCATTTTAAATCCCTCCCCCCTTACCTACCCCACATCAATTAGTCAAATTATTATAACTATAAAAACTATTCATTATCAATAACTTAAAAAATATCTCCTTCTTTATACTATATGCTCGCCAAAAAACCTCTTATACGACGAAAAGAAACTCTCTATCAACCATCGCTTGTTATAACCTAACTCCCTACTCCAATTACCCCCACTATCCCTCATATACCTTATTATCCTGCTTAAATTCCTCCTTAATTTTATCACAGCAGATATATATCGCTCACTTAAATAATTAAATATCTCATGTGTATCATAACCAGCATCCGCTATCACTTCCCTTATCCTCTTTTTAGACCTCTTAGTATTCTCATACAACTCTTTTAACATCTCTAATCCTTCTTTACAATCTTGTCCCCTCTCATCTGTCACTTTAAATTCAACTATCTTCTTACTCTTTGCTTCATAAGCAATATGTAGCTTCACCCACCCCCTCCTCTTCATTCTGCCCCTCATTCTTATCCATTCACCCCTATTAGTAACTTTCATCCCAGTTGAATCAACTATTATTATAGCATCATCAGGTAATTCCTCCTCAAACTTAAATTCTATATTTAATTTCAAAAATCTATAACATATAGTTCTAAAATTCGGAACTGCTGTGCTTAATAATTTTCCAAGAAAACTCTGAGCAAAACCTTGTAGTTGCCTATATCCCATTTTAAATATGAATTTTAGTATCACTAAAAATAGTATTAAAAATGTGCTGTATTTATATGGTCTTTATCCTTCTCTTTTATCTTTGATATTAAGCTACTTTCAACCCAAATCTCCCCTCTCTTTATTAAAGAAGCATTATATAGTCTCCAATCCCTAACCATTCCAAAATTTTAAACCACAAATCCCCACACCCCGAACATGATTTATTGGACAAAGCAAATTTGCCCTCTTGTCCAATAATTCTGAAACTATTTATTTTTCTTTATTTTACTACCCACCCTAAAAACAAGGCTTAGCCTTATAAACTTCGCCCCCCTTGAATCTCCCCCAAAAATCTATAATTTCCTAAAATTTTCATAAGTTATTGATTATCAAGAACTTAACATTATTTATTAGACAAAGCAAATTTGCCTTATAAATGCCCATTTTAAAGAAAGCTGATTTTTTTGCCCTATAAATGCCCTTAAAATACAATTTTTTGTAAAATCTCTTCCCTATTTGTCTTTACATTAACTATAAATAAACCTCTTTTTAGCTTTATCTTAATTTCTTCTTGATAATCAAAAATCTTATTCAAAATTAAACTTCCATTTATTGAATATACTTTAACCTCAACCTTAGATTTATAAGGAACATTTAAAATTATTAAGTTATCTTTGACACTAATTTTAAGCCTTGAAAAATCGGATTTTGAAAATTCTTCACCTTTTGTAGTATTACAAGCATTAGCACCTAAAATTTGAATTTTATCTATTATCCACCCACTATCCCTTGCACTTTGATCTGAATAAAACTTTAATCTCAAATATAAACTATTAGACTTGAAGTTAGTAATGTCAAATGTATCACTTCTAAAATTGCTATTTATACCCCAAAATCTTCTAATAGGAATAAAAAGCTTATTATCATTTGAAAAATCTAAACTTGCGAAATCATAAACATTATCCAAAACATTATAATTTCCTTCTATTCTCCATCTATGAGTAATTATTGCTTCTATATAATCATAGTTTGAAACATTTAAAGGACTTGAAATTCTTACATCTGTATTAAGATTATTGTTATATAATGAGCCTGAAGGGTTTGTTCTTAAATATCCATTTGAAAATACCCACGTTCCTCCATTTACTAACCAATTAGTATTACTATTAAAATCATCATTAAAAATTACCAATTTTTGACCTGCTATAAATTTATAAACATCTTGTGAAAATCCCAAATTATTATAAAAACGAAATTTTATTTTAAAATTTTGGCAGTTATTTAAAGCTTTAAATTTAAAGTTAGCACTAAAACTTCCATAAGGAATACTATTTACATTTCCAATATAAACAATTGTATCTATACCAACAGCATTCAAACTATCTAAAATTGTCATTTTCACATATAAATTATTTATAGGGCTATTAAATCCTAAATTTTGAGCTTTTATATAAATTTTTATAGTATCCAAAGCAAAGCTATATTTAAAAGTGTCAATTTCAATATAAGGTCCTGCTGATTTTACAAGATATAAAAGTGGAAATATATTCTCTCCTACCTGCTCAAGAATTATATTCGTATCAGGTTGATAAAAGTTTTCACCAACTTCAAATGTCCAACCAAGAGCCTTTGGATGTTCATTTGTCGCTCCATATATCCAATCATCTGTTGTTCCATCTGTAACATATAAATTTATAGCTTGAAAGGATCTATAAGCATTATGTCTAAACATTTTCCAAGCGAGTGTCCTATAAGCGCTATCATCAGGTGTAGGAGTAGATGTATAACCCCAAGGCCACAAATTTAAATTTGAATAAGTATGAATATCAACACCTATTGTTGGTTTTACTTGATTAAAGAAATTTCTATATGCTTGACTTTCAGGTTCTGAAAAAGGATAAGGTCCTCTATATATGTCATCAGGTGGATTTGGACTTGAGCCATTACAACATCCCCACATATATCCAAAATTCCTATTTAAATCTACACCATCATAGTTTGTCTCAAAAACGCCATTATTATTATTATCTCTTTTATTCTTTCTCCACAAACCGCTTGAATAACTTTCATTAAATACATAACCATCAGGATTTGTAACAGGAATTATGTAAATATCTCTATTATCAAGAAGATATGTAATTTCAGGGATTTTATTATAGTTTTTTAATAAATAATGAGCAAAGCCTAAGAGAACTGAAACACCGCCAGGCTCTCTTGCATGAATAGCAGAATTAAACCAAACGACAGGCTTTTGGTTATTATTTGAAGATATTTTAATTGCTTTTATTTGTCTATTTTCCCAAGTTAAACCCACTAAAAATGGCTGAGAAACTAAGTTTGGATAATTATTATAAAAATTTTGGATTTCATTCATTGCTTCACTATAAGTATAATAGGGACCGAAGTTTATAAGTGTTCTTAAATCAGAGCTTCTTAATCTAATTTCATTTGGATACAAATTTTTAATTTTATTGTACTCAATTTCACTCACAACGACATCAATATATTTTTTTCTTAAATCAACAGCAGATATGTCATTTATACCAAGAGAGATAATTTTGTCTATATCAGATTTGTCATTTATATATAGTCTTACAATAACCTTATCATCAAAAAGTGAAATTAAAAAGATAAGCATCTTAAAATTTTAAAGGATGTAAAACCATGTAGATTGCATTGTCCAATAATTCTAAAACTATTTATTTTTCTATATTTTTCCCACTCACCCTGAAATTAAGACTTCGGCTTATAAATGCCTATTTTTCGGCAGGGGGCTTTCGCCCCCCTAAATAAACCCCCAATAAATTTAGTAATTTCTTAAAATTTTTATAAGTTATTGATAGTCAATTATTTAACACTATTTATTAGACAAAGCACATGTAGATTATTTCTTTACTTTCCCACCCACCCTAAAAATAAGCCTTCGGCTTAAAACTTTACCCCTCTTAAATTCCCAAAAAAACAATAATTTCCTCAAATTTTTAAGAGTTCTTGATTATCAACCATTTAACATTTATTGGACAAAGCATAAAATAAATAATCTCCTTGGATTTAGACCCATTTTTTGTCTTAAACATGATAAAATGCATTAGTTAGAGGCTCATCTGTAAATAGCAATTTATATCTTATTCCACTTTTTAAAAAACTCTCTCTTATTTCATTAAGCCATTTATTTAATGCTTTTTTGTAGTCCTCCAAATAGTATAAAGTATTTAATGAAATTGATTTATTTGTTTCAGGGTCAAAAAATCTAAATGAGCCTTTATCCTCAATTTGTCTTTCTTGTGGTGATAAAATCTGATAAACAATAATTTCAAACCCTAAATTATTTAAAGCTCTTAAAACCTTAATTGTAGAATTTTTATCAGCTATTAAATCGGAAATTAAAATAATCATTCCTCTTCTTTTCAATTTATTCGCTGATAATAAAAGTGGATTTTCAATATAAGTTTTTCCAGATGGCTTTAAATTATTTAAAATTTTTAAAACTTTGTATAATTGAGTTTTTGTAGAAGATGGATTTAAAATATGCTCAATTTTATCTGAAAATGTAATAAGTCCAAAAGCATCTCTTTGTAAATAAAGGATATAGCTTATTATAGCACATAAATTTTGAGCATAAATGAACTTATTGGGTTTGCCATAATCCATAGATTTTGATATATCTAAAATTAAATATGCTCTTAAATTTGTCTCCTCATAAAATTTCTTTATAAATAATCGCTCTTTGCGAGCATAAACTTTCCAATCAATAAATTTTAAATCATCACCTTTTGTATATTCTCTATGCTCTGCAAATTCAACAGAAAATCCCTCAAAAATACTTCTATGCTTTCCTGAAATATAACCTTCAACAACTTTTTTAACCCTTATATATAAATTTTCAATTTTAAGAATTTCATCTAAGGTCATTTTATCTTCCAAATTGTACTTGGTAATTTTTGAAAACCCATTTCATTTAATGTTTTTTGTAATTCATAATCCTTGGGAACATTTTCAATAATAGTTCCAAATGTAGGTTCTTTATAAAAATCACCACCTTTATCGTCAAGTCTAAAAATTTCACCTGTTCCTGGATCTTTAACATAAATTTTCTCACCAAGTAAATTTGACCAAGCTGTATTTAATTCTGAAACAAATTCATCATTTTCTCTTAATGTTTTTTGCCAATTTTCTGAAATTTCTCTATTTTCTCTTAAATAGTTTCTAAACATTTCTGCTTCTTTTCTTTTTTCCTCAATAATTGCCTGTGTAATTTGGTTAAGTCTTCTATTTTCTTCTGTAAATCTTCTATTAATTTCAGCAACCCATTCGGGATTAAAGTAAATGCTATTTAAAATCGCAACTAATAAATGATGATCACTTACTCTACTTGAAGGAACATTCATCGTTATTAATGTTAGATTACCACTTGAATATGAGCTATAAATATCTTGATAAAATGTTCCAAAACAATATGCAAAGCCATATCTAATTGTATCGTTTTTTACTGCTTTTAAAAATAAGCTATTAGCATTAACATTAGGCGGAATACCGCTTGGTTTTTCATTATCCTTTACATAATCTAATTTCCATCCATTCCAAAAGTAATTAAAAACCGAATTAATACAATCGTTTCTATCATATAATTTTACAAATCCAAAAACCATATTTGAATTTCCATTTATTTTTATAACACTTTGAGCATTATTCATAACACCACTTGCCTCAACACTTAAATTATCCATTCTTAAAAATGTTCCATAAGGGGAAGTTAAATGATAATGAACAGACCAAGACGCTGACCCACTTTTAATAGCACTACCACTTAATTTCCAATTTTCAGGAACAGCTATAAACATAGCAGGCATACCTGATGGATCATTTATGATTTCATAACTATAAACAATCCTTTCTGAAACTGGAATAATTCTGAAACTTTTAGCAATTTCTTCAAGTTCATTTAATTTTTGAGGATTTGAATTTTTTGGAAAAATTATCATTGAAACTTTTGATAAATTACTTTCAGAAGTTATGGTTATAATTGATTTATAAACTCCTCCTTTTTCCTCAAGCAAAAGCTCATAAGGAAAATTCATTTCTAAAATAATTATTCTTGTATTTTTTTCATCTTTATAAATTGGCTCTGAAATTATGTACTTTGAAATAATTGATAAAACCTTTTTTGTTGAACCATCTTTATTATCTTTCATAAATCCCGAAATAAAATAATAATTTTTTGAGTTATCGTAGATTCTAAAAATTCCATTACTAACCTTATATGAATAATTTCTAAATGCTCTAACCATAAATCCATTTATCCTATCTACATAAATTCCTTTGCTTTCATATAAGGAATCTAATGGATAATTGGCTTCCTTTGGCATTTGGAATTTTGAAGATTGAGCATTTGTGCTTTGACAAGCAAAAATAAATAAAAAAATTAATCTTTTCATAAGACTTCTAAAAGTTTATAATTTTGCTTTTATAATTTAAGCTTCCTTTTATTTCAATAAAATATATGCCTTTTGGTAAGTTCAATAAAAGTTCAATTTGACTTTTATTAGATTGTAAATTTTTACTAAAAACAATTCTTCCCAAGCTATTGTAAATTTTTATATCATAATTTCCATATATTGGAATTGATAATTTTAACTTATTATCTTTAATTTTAACATAAATAAATTCATTTTCAGGAATAAGTGCTATTGATGTTTGGTCAATATAGTGATTCGGATAATCTGGAATTATTGTGGTTGGCTCTTTTGTGAAATTAAAATAAAATGTCTGAGTTAAAAGTGAATCTATATTTATAGTTGTGTCAATTTGCGTATTGTCTGAAAATTTTATTCTTATTGGATATTTTGGAATTCTAAATTTTGACCAAGTTGAAGGTTGATTTTGATTTACTTTAATGTAAAAATCATAAGTTGAGCCATTGAAATACTTTGAAATTAAAAATTGAAATTGAGGATGACCCGGTTTAAATATCCACTGATTAAAGAAATAGCCAATTGATGTATCTCTATTTTCATTATTTAAAAACTCCTTAATATCATTTTCAAAATCAATAATTCTTGCATAAGAAAATTTTCTCTTGTTTCCGTAGTACCTTAAAGCTTCAAAAAATTTACTATCACCAAGGGCGCTATCGCTGTAAATTACTCTAAATAATAATCTTAAAGCATGTAAGACAGCACTACCTTTGCTATAAGTTATATTTCCATCAAATACATCACCAAGACTTGGACCAGGATTATAAATTGGTTTATTATAATCACCATAATTTAAATATCTATTTATATCGCCATGTATCTGACCCATATATCCCCTTCCACTATAATCACCATAACCCAAATTATCCTCATCATAAACTGCTTCTGAATATGTTGCGAAACTTTCATTTATAAATATATCTTTAAATGTAGCACATGTTACCATATCACCCCACCAATGATGTGCAAGCTCATGAGCACTTAAAAGTTCATAATTTGTTGCTATTGTAAATGTGTTGGTTTGATTTTCCATAGCACCACCAAAGAAACCTTGAAATATTTGAACTTCTGCATACTTTTCATCATAAAATGGATAAATGCCATATTTATTAGAGAAAATTGTAAGTTGGTTTGGCAAATATAATGAAGGATTATTATTGCTTGGACCTAAATAATGATAAATGGGCATAGATATAAAATTATAATTCCACGTTTGAGTTTGTATTGTAAATTGATTTGAAGATGCGAAAACTATTAAATAAGGAGCTATTGGATAGCTTTCTCTATAATGATAAGTTATCCAAGGACCTTCAATTAAGGAATCAATAAGTTTTCCATTTGCTATTGTTTTCCATCCAAGTTTTGTTTTAATTTTAGCATCTACAATCTGAGGTTTTTCATAAGGTAAATCAAAACTTGGCAACCATCTTCTTAAACCAAATGGCTCATTATCAGCATAAACAATGTCATTTTGTTTTAAGTCAAGACCTCCACCAAATGATGAGCCACTTCTATTCGTTATTCCATGATAGTAAATTTCTACTCTAAAACTATCGTTAGGATTTATTGTATATGGAAATTTTACAATTATTAAAGTATCGCCGGGTGTTGAGTATATAAAGCCAGAAATGTAATTTGAATTGTGGAAGAATTTAACCGAATCAATTATTAGGTTATTTTTAACCGTATCAGTCCAATATGGAACAATATAATAACCTTTTATGAAATGAAGATAAATACTATCAGTTGGGTCAATTGCTCTAAATGTAATTTTATTATAAGCATTTAGAATTGGTCTTAAATTTTGAGCATTCTTTACGCTATCTATCCATATGAAGTAATCATATCTTACAACTTTAAAAGTTTTATATTCAACATCTGGCCAGGTATAGGACAGAATTTTGAGTTTTTCAAGGTTTTTTTCAGGAATAAAAGTAAATAGGAAAATCATTTTGAAATTTTAAAGGATAATTTAAAATTTTTTGTACGTTAATACGAAGGAAGATAAAGCTCTAAAACCCCATCTTTTAAATTATAGGCTTTAAATCCCATATTTCTTAATCTAATAGTTAAAGCATAACTTTTTCTACCACTATTACAATATAGAACAATTTTATGAGTTTTCTTGAATTTAAGTAAATTTTTAAAATGTTTTTCAATTTCTTCGGATGGAATATTAATTGAGTTTTCAATTTTAAACTCATTCATTTCATCAGGGCTTCTTACATCAATAACAATAACATTATTTTCTTTAAGCATTTCTTGAAGTTCCTTATAATCAATCTCAATTTTTAAATCTTCTAATTTTTGTTTATATTCTTTAAGTTCTAAAACTCTCTTACATTTTGAACATATTTCACTATTTGAAGGCATAGAACATATTGAGCAAGCTTTAATATCTTCTAATTCTTCATTTAAATTCTTCTCATATATTGGAATAATTTTTTTTCTAAAAATTGAAAGAAGTCTAAATTTAATGTCAGGTTGTGTTTTCTCTAATTCATCAATCCAATTTTTAATTTGTTTTATTGTTGTTATTTCTCCATGAGGGCAAGAACATTCTTGAACGGGAAGTTCATTTAAGCTAACATAATATAAATCTTCAATTTCTGGTGTAGTTATTAAGGGTTTTATTTTTCTTGGATAGCCATTTAAAAGTGGTTTTAAAACTGGTTTTAATTTTCTTATTCCTTCAAGATCACCATTTAAAAATAGAGACATCATTGTAGAAACTGTATCATCTAAATTATGCCCTGTTGCTAATGCGTTAGCATTCACTTTAACCGATAATAATGTAAATATATTTCTTTTTATTGTTCCACAAACAGAGCACATTTTATCTTTATATTTTGTAATTAGAAAGTCATCAATTGTATAACCTTCTTTCTCTTTAAGATTGTATATTTCTAATGGAATTTTTAAATCTTCACAGAGTTTGATAACTTTCTTTTCAAGATGGTCAGAATAGTACTTAATTCCAAGATTTATATAAAAAGCAAATATATTTTGATCCTTAAAAGCCATTTTAAGGGCATGTAGTAATGCAACACTATCTTTGCCTCCTGAAACAGCAACTGCAATTCTCTCATCTTTATTGAACATCTTAAATTCTTCAACAACTCTTTTGATTCTACTTATAAAGAAATCATTAAAACATCCTTGACATAGCTTTTGCTTCGCATATCTAATTTCAATAATGGCACTATTTTTTCTACATCTAGAACATTTTCCAATAGGTTCTAATTTTAATTTTATTCTCCCAATTCCACATTTACCATAAAAAATTTCCATAAGTTATAAAATTTTAAAGTTTAAAAATTAAGATTTACTGCATTGTCCAATAATTCTGAAACTATTTATTTTTCTATATTTTCCCCACCCACCCTTAAATTAAGCCTTCGGCTTTAAAATGCCCATTTTTCGGCAATGACTTAACATTAGAATAAGGCTTAGGCTTTCGTTGCCTTCGATGAATCCATAAATTCTTTCATCTCCTTAATTACCTCTTCCTTTATAGATGGTTTTATTTCTTTTTTTGATTCTTCAATGTCATCTTCTGTAATTTTTTCTCTTTCATTATGAATTGCTATTTCTTTTGCTACCTTACATAATTGATATATATCAGCTCCACAATAATAAGGCTCAGAATTACCTTCACCATAAATATGTTTTGACAACTCTCCTAATAGAATATCTATGTATTGATTAAAATCAATGTTTTGTTTTTCATCCCAATAATTTTTTAGTTGTTTTTCCAAAATTTGTCTTACTTGCTCCTTATTTGGTGGTGGAACATAAAATACACTATCAAATCTACCTGCTCTTAAAAATGCGGAATCTATCATTTTAGGTTGATTTGTTGTCATAATTACAAATATAAGATTTTTGCTACTTTCATATTCAAAAACTCTACTCCATTGAGAAAGCAAAGTAGGGGTTATTCTTTGCATTACAGAGGAAGTTTGCTCTTCTCTTTTTCTTAAAATCCATTCCGCTTCATCTATAAATAAAACCCCTCTTTCCGATGATAAAAGTTCTTCAAATATACTTTCAATTCTTTTTTCTCCCTCTCCAGGATAACCACTTATGTGATGTGCTTTTATTTCAAAATACTTACCCCCAATTTCATTAGCAAGAGCTTTTGAAAACATCGTTTTACCTGTTCCAGGAGGTCCAAATAATAAAATTCCATATTTTGGATTGTGATTTAATTTTTCAACAAGCCCTTTCCATCTCTCCCAATTCATTAGACTATTTTTAAAGCTTATTTTCCTTTTAATGTAATTTTTAAGATTATCAAGACCTGCAATATCATCAAATTTTATTTCTGAATCAGGTTTAAATAAACAAGCATTTACAATTTCATCAAATTCTTTTTTTGAAATAATTCGCTTTCCCGGGTTATAATAATAATCTTTAATTTTAAAAGCAATTTGGGGATGCTTACTTTGAATTAAACTTAAATTAACATCAAATTTTATACCAGTTTCTCTAAATTTAACTCTAAAAGGGAAATTAACTTTATCATTATAGTATCCAAAAATAGCATTTTTATCATCAAAATATCCATCATCTTCTGCTTCATAAACACCTATAATTCTAAAATCCTTCTCTTCTTTAACAATAAGTATAAGCTTATCACCTTTCTTTACATCTTTAAGATATTCGTTATTATCAGCAAAAATTCCGTATTGAAAAACTTTTTCAATAGTATAAGAAGTAGCAACTGTTATATGGTATCTTTCTTTACCCTCTTCTATTTTCAATCTTTCCATACTTTATCCTCCTTTTTTAATAACTAAAACTAAATTTGTTCCTATAAAGTCCTGATTTCCTTGTGGTTCTTTAAAATCATAATCGTTTTGGTTTTTTATTAAAAATGAAACAGAATTTATATTTTTATCACTTTCACATCCAAGCCAAAGGATAGTTCCTGGTGGAAATGCTCTTTTCGTTTTTATTCCAAGATTTTTTGAATTTATTCCAATTATACTATAATTTGAAAAGCACATTGAAATAATTTTAAATCCTTTTATTTTTGGAGTTTTACTATCAAAAACGCCATAACTTAAAAATAAAACTTTAATTTTATCACCTTGTTTAATTTGAATTTTTTCAGGTAGTTTAAGCTCATTCTTCAGATAGTTTATAAAATCATTCTCTTCAACCCTATATCTTACATTTCTCATTTCACCGCCAAGTTTTAAAACTTTTGGCTCATTATTGAAAAGTTCAAAAATTTTATCTTCATCATTTAAATTAGCTTTTTTAAGTTCCTCGCAAGAAAAGTTAAATTCTACCCAAAAAACAAAGCTTATGCCCTCTTCTAATTGAAGGAGCTTTATTCTATAAAGTGCATCTTCCTCTCCTCCGACAGAATATAAAGAAGGATTTATTTTAATCCCTATTCTTTGGTCATATTCAAAAATATCCTTTGTTTTTAAAATATGTTCTTTTTCTATCTCTTGATTATTTATCCAAGCTTTTAGTCCTTCAATTGATATAAAACCTTCAAAAGGTTCAATTTCTTCATCACCTTTATAAATGGGAAGTTTTTCTATTTCTTTTGGTTTATTTGTATTTTCATAGCTAAATAATTTGAAAGATGAGATTTTAGGCTCAATAATGAAGAAATTTTCAATAACTTCCTTTTTCCTTTCTCCATATATATTCTGTGGTTTTGGAAAATAGATTTTTCCATCTTTTTCAATAAAAGGTCCATAAACTGCTTTGAGAATTCCTGAAACATTAATTCCTTTTTGAGCATAAATTTTTGAGCATATAGCACCTGCAAATGTTGTAGGATGAGGTGGAAATATAGATTGAGCAGATTCTCCAACATTAAAAGGTTTCCCACTTCCAAAAAACAAAACATCATAAGGTTTTATTGTGAATTTGAGCATGTTATACCTCCTTTGGGTAAATTTTATCTATCAGATTATGCCTTTCAAGAGATTCCATAAAACCATCAAGAGCTTGCCATATATTTTCTGTATTTTCTGGATCTTCTGTAAGATTTACTATCACATTTGAAAAAACAAGCCTTGAATTAACAGGCATAAATGTAGATTTCATAACTATAAAAAGTCCTTCATAACCACTTTCACTTTGAATAATTTTTATCATAAGAGGAGATGCTCTTCTCAAATTGTCGTTTCCTAATTTAAGATGAACCATACTCCCTCTATTTAAACTTGAAAAATAAAAATTCAAAGGAATCCCAAAAATTGCTCTTTCAAAAGTTGGATCATTCACTCGTATTCCTTGTAGTATCTTTTTAGCATTATCATAATCAGGCGGTCCATAACTTCTATAAGCCATTAATAAAAACCCCATAAAATCAAGTAAATCTTTCCAATTACTTACATTATTTCCACCCCAAGAATTTTTAAGATATTTTCCTTGTCTTCCTTCCTGAACCTGTGCTATCCAATTTTTCCAATTACTAAAATTATCTTTTTGAATTTGATAAATCTCAAAATTATCAAATAGATTAGGAATATCTTTTCTTGGTTGGTTCAAAATCTTCTTTATTTCATTTAAATTGTTATTTATCCAAGTCCCCAAATCTCCACTTGGAACAAAATTCAAACCATAGCAATTATTAGTTATATCCTCATAATCTTCTTTACCATCTTCCTTAATTTTCTTAATTTTTATTTCTTTTATTCTTATTGAGCCAAAACCTCTTCTGCTTCTACTTCCAAAATTTCCTAAATTAAAAGCAAACCATAAAGCACAAAAGAATTTTTTAATATCTTCTTCATTAGCTTTTGGATGAAAGGAGATGCTTATTTCAAATGTTTGATTTTCTTTTATATATTCTCTTCTTGGTTTGTCTTGCTTTTCATTAAATCTTTGATCAAGTGAAAATCCTATATAGTTTATGCCTTTATCTTGTCTAACCCTTCCTTCATTGTCAAAATCCTTTGAAAATTTATTCTTTTGAAGTTCATCAAAACCTTTTATAAAAATCCTCACCAATCCCTGATTTGACTTTTCACCAGCCCATCCAAAAAGCCTCTTTTCATCTTCAATAGAGCCACCTGCAATTCTAAACCACCATCTCAAAAGCCCATTTATAGATTGAGTTCTTAACTCTGCTTGCTGATTTGCTCCCCCCATAAATAAAGGAGTTATGACTTTACATTTTAAAGAAAAAGTTCTCATCATACTTTAAAAATTTTAAAGCGCTTCATAAGTAATTTTTAAGGACGGATATTAAATCTTTTCTCTTTCCATTTAGCTGGTATCTAAAATATAGTTTATTGTCTTTTTTTCTTACTTCGGTTATATTTCTTTCAAATCCCGAATGGGCAATAAAATGCCTTTCAAAATTCCCTCCTTTACTTTGAGGATAGTCATAGTATTTTCCTAATTTTTTCCATTCTTCTTTAATTATTCTTGATTTTCCATCTTGACTTTTAATTTCATATTCCAAAATAGGAACAAGCGAATCTAAATTAAAAATTTTATAAATACTCTTTGACAAAAATTTTTCCTTAATTTCGTCTAATGCTACACCTTCTTGAAAATTATATTCTCTAATGTTATTACTTTCAAGCACTTCAACAATACCTGCGTAAAATCCCAAAGATAAAATAATTTTTAAATAATCTTCTTTTGAAAGAGAAGGTGATTTTTTCCAATTTTCTGAAAGCTTGTTTTTAATCTCTTCAATAATTTTCCTAATAGAAGCTATAATTTTATCATATTCATCATATCCAAAGTGATACAAGACTAACGGTGTGTTATTTTTTATAGCAGAATACAGAATTAAGAAATTTTCAAGAAGTTTATACAATTCACTTTCTTTTTCCATCATATCCATATCATATTTACCAATAGGTGAAGAAAAGAAAACTTTAAATTTAAGTTCTTTAATGTAAATTTTAAATTCCTTTGCTGATGAGCCTAAAATTGGATCAGAAAAAACAATATAAACTTTGGGTCTAAAACTTTTATTTTGCCAATTTAAAAGTTTGGAAAATACTGAAAAGTGCCTTATAGCTTCAAGCATAGCAGAAACATATATGTTATGACCTGATGAAATATCAATATAAAATTCATTTTCTTCATTCTTCTTTTCTAATAACCTTTCAACCATATCACAAAAAATAGCCAAAACAATATCATCATAAGTTCCTTCAAATTTTTCCTTAATATCAAAAAGTTTATATTCTCCGATTGAATGAATAACTAAAAAATCATCGGCATATTTATTATGAGGATGCTCTTTTAAAACCTCCTTTGGATTTTCTAAATAATTGCCTATTTTTTGGGAAATAATTTTGGAAAATTCATCATTATTATTTAAAGCAATTTCATTATATACGATACTAACAGGATAAATAAGAATAAGTTTTGTTTGTCCTTGGAGATAGTTTTTTAAGGAGATTGATGAGAGCTTTGATTTAAAATTTTTACCATCAATAACGAAATTTATATCTTCATTATAATTCCTGTCAAACCTTCCGATTTGATAAATAAACTTCATATTTTAACCTCCTTTATCTCATAATTTTCAAGACCTTTTAAAAATTCTTCAAATTCCTTAAATCTATTCCATTTCTCCCAAACTAAAATTACACCAAAATAATTACCTTTTTCCAATTTTTTAATTTGAATAATTAAAGGTGAAACTTCTCTGTCTCCATAAGGCCTATAAGCAATTCTATTAGTTTTTAATTGATTTTTCATCTTTCTATAAAAATTATCCCTTAAATCATTCATAGCAGACTCCCAAGAATTCCAAAACTTACCTTTTGGTTTTATAAGGTAAATTTTAGTATTTGAAATGCTCATAAAGTTATTTGGCTTATTACTACCTTTTAAATTCTTTATTTTGCCCATTATTTCATTACTCAAACTTTCAAGTGTATCTGATTTTAATTTGAAATTTTCAATCTGAAAACTTCCAAAACCTCTTCTCCACCTTGCTCCTATTCCTCCAAAAAGAGATAATAACATTAAAGAATTTTCAAGTTCATTTTGATATTTAAAATGAGGAAAGAATTTAAAGGAGATTTCAAAATTTTGATTTGGTAAATATGCAGAACGTTTTATTTTATAATAATCATTTCTTGCTCCATTTTGTCCTTTTTCTCTTCTATCATTCATACATAAATAAGCATCTCCAATGTTCTGAGGGAAATTTAAAATTCTCATATAAAACAAACAACCATTTTCAGTTGAGCCAAAAACTTCATTTTCAAATTTTCTTAATTTATCAACATCTAAAAAACTTGATTTATAAAATCTAAACCACCATCTTAACATTCCTTTTATTGAAGAGCTTCTTAATTCTACTTTATTTTTATCAATTCCTGCAATTATTATTGGTGTTATAACTTCAAATTTAATCATACTCTAACCTCCCCTGCTATTTTCCTACAAATTAAAAGCAAATTAGCAAAGTTGTAAATATCAAGCTCATTAAACCATTTCAAAATCTCCTCTTCAAAGAACTTTTTAATTACATTTTTATCTCCAACCTTTCTGAAAAATACTCTTTCAAGTTCTGATTTTAGAATTTCTCTTATTTTTGAATTGTTATTTTTATCGTAAAGCTCCTCAACAATTTCAAAATAATCATAAGGAAATCTTGAAGATATTTCTTCATTTTTGAATTTACAAATAAGCTCATCTATAAATCCAAAAAGCTCCCAATTTCCACCGCATTCTCTTGGCTCACCACCATGACTTAAAAATCTCAAACAAAAAGCATTTTTTCCATAATGTTTTTTTGCCTTCTTTTCAGCATTATTCACTTCTTCTAATGCAAGATATAAAGGGTATTTATGATGAACAATAACAATTCCAGCACTCATTGAAGCTTTTGGACTTAAAACTTCTTTAAATTTCTTTTGTAAATCATAAGCACATTTTAAGACTTCTTCAATTGGCAAAAATGCCAAAACATCATCTCCTCCTGAATAAATAAGCTTTCCATAATGCTCATCTTCTACAATTTTTCTAACCTCTTCAAGAGCAAATTGAGATAATTTTCTACTAAATGCTTGGTGAATTGACGGAGAAGTCGGATGTTTTGAGCATAAAATTTTTTGAAGACTTTCCTTATCTTTTCCTTCCGAAAATCGTATTAAAGCATCTTTTACTTTTGAGTGAATAGTATTTTCTATTTTTGGATTAAATTCACCTTTTAACCATTTGCCCATATTGTCTCCATCCATTTGTAAAATGGCATAGTATTTTGAGGGATTGATATTTAAGTCATTTAAAAGTTCTCTTAACTTCTCCAAATTCTCTAAAAACTCCTTTAACTTCTCTGATTCATTTTCCTCAAATTGAATTCCATATTCTTTTTCAAAGTATTCTTTTCTATAAGTTTCCTTCATAAGAAATTGTCCGTCAATATCATAAAGAGGATCACCTTTTAATTTTGGAACTGAAATAGAAAATATTCTCTTTCTCTCTAATTTATCCTTCAACGGCTTAAAAATACTATTGGCAAATTCCTTTTTAAGCTTTTCCTCTAACCTTCTCTTTTCTCCGATACTTGCCATTTCAGAAGTTGAAGGAAATTTTATCTCATCAGATAAATTAAGCTCATATTTTATAATCCTTGGAAATAATCTTTTTGTTAAACAAACACCACAAAGTTTTTCACCTTCTTTTAAAAAAACTTTATTTGATTTTGATAAGTTTTCCCATATCTCATCGTTTTTTGCTTTGTAATTATTCCAATCTTTTATTTTCTCATCAAGCTTTATTTTGCCATCAGGTGTTTTCCATTTAGAACTATCAGTAGCAAACCACAAAATCTCAAACTCACCACAAAGATGACATTTTTCACCTGGTTGTTCTAACACTTTAAAATCTCTTACACTTTTCCTTGCTCCAAGAAGCTTTTCAGTAAGTTCTAAAAGTAATGAATAAGCAGAACCAACATTAGCAGGTTTATAATAGGGATGATTAACTATTTGCTCAATTGTTTTATATAAATCATTTTCACTGAATAAAGCTCTATAATCCTCAAGAACAGGAAAAACATATTTCATCTTATATTCTTCACATGCTTTCTCATATTCTCTTTCATCTTGAAAATCCTTCTTTGAAGGTGGTTTGGGAATTGGATTACTACTCCAAGGCATTATAACCCAATAAACTTGAAAGTATGAAAGAAGATGTTTTTCTATATCGTTTTTTAGATTTGGGTTTAGATTTAGGCTTTGAGAGGAACTTTTTATTATTTCATCATATACTTTTTGAGCCAATTCTTTTAATTTACTTCTAAATTTTTCTTCACATCTTTCAGCTAAATTCTTATCATAAGGGATAACTGCTAAAAACCTATTTGGTAAATTGGCAATTGTGAGTTTTTCTTCTGAATAAGCATTATCAATAAACTTTCTAAACCAACTTTCGTTTCCAAAACGGCTACGAAGTAGGTCTCTAAAAGTTTGATTATTAAATTTCAATTCACAAAGCCATCTATCAATAAGAGGTTGTCCAAAAAGATTTGGAAATATAATAACATCAGGTCCAAGTTCTTCATCTTCAACTAAAATTTTCATACTCTCCCAAATCAAATAAGAAAGCATATAGCTTCCTGCCCATAAATCAGAAGTTTTTCTTGCTTTTGAAATGAAACTTTGAACAGGTCCAATTGTAAAAAGTAAAAAGGCAGGACTTGGTAAAGCTGAAACAATAGCAGATGTTTGAACCAAATGGTCATAAATAGAATGATTTGGTGCTCTTGAATCAGCAGGATGTTTATTTATTTCGGGGAAAATTTCAGGATAAAATCGCCACAAAAATAAAAAGATAAATTTTGCTCTTTCATCAGGGCTTGGAAAAGACAATCCTCCTAATTCATTAAATAAATTCTGAACTTTTACTTCATCAGGAGTTTGAATTGGCTCTTTTCTTTCAGAGAAAATGTCTATAAATTCGCTTTTGTCATAATTTACTTGCGATTCAGTTTCAAATTGCTTTTCTTTGCTTTGATCTTGAAATTGAGGTTTCACTATTATTCTACTTTGAGCAGAGGAAAGCTTATCAGCAATAATAACTCTATTTAATTCATCATATGTAAAAGTCGTTTGTAAAACCTTATCAAAAAGCTCTTGTGCTTTCTCTTCATGTTCTTTTATACTAACAGCCTTATAAGGCGGGTCGTGAAGAATTGCTTTTAGTTTAAGTTTCCAATACATAATTCACCTCCTTTTAAATTTTTGGTAAATCATCAGTTATATAAGCCTCTGCTTGACTTCTGTAATTATCATAAATCCTGACATATATCTCCCCATTTTCTTTTTTTAGCTCAATTGTATTATATTCAAATCCCGCATGAGCAAAAAAGTTTCTTTTGTCAACCTTTTCTGTTTTTCCACTTTTAATAACAGCATTATAAACTTGATATTCATTATTTAAATTTTGTAAATCCTTTACATCCTTTATTTCTTTGTCAATTCTGTTGCTTTCAACTGACAATTTTCCAAAAACCTTATTCTTTAATTCTTCAATTTTACTTAATGGAATATCAGTCAATTTATTAAATCCAAACTTTTCCAAAATTGAGCTAACTAAATAAGCCTTTGAAAAATTAGCAAAGTTTTCTGTATATTTAAGCTCTCTTAAAACTTCTAATTTAACTGAATTTTTTAGCTTAATGTTTCTTTCAAATTCTTTTGATATTTCGTTTATCTTGAACTTAACATTTGAAGAGCAAGGCATATAACTTAATATAAAAACAGGAAGAGCAAAATAAAACGAGCCAAGAAAAACTAAAATTTCTTCTTTATTATAAGAAAGATTATAAAGAAAATTAGAGATATAAGAGCCAAACTCTCTCATATCTTGCTCACTTGAAAAAGGCTCAACAGGTCTTTTGTCAATATTATAAACAGCAATTCTTGGCAAAATTTTAACATTTTCAATAACATTTATATTTAGCGATGTTATATTTTCAACAAAAGGATCTGAATTTAAAACCTTCAAATCTACATCATAAACATAAGCTAAAATTTCAAGAATTTCTCTTAATGCTCTATAAGTTAAAATTGTTGTCCAATTTATCCCATGAGTAGCATCAAAAATTACCTCAATTTTATTATTTATCTCTAATTCAGTAAAGAAAAAAGAAAGTTCTTTAAAAACATCATAATAAAAATCCATAGCACTTCCTAAAAACTTCATTTTACTAAATTCTCCAAATCCATAAGAAATTATAATTTTGTCAGGAATAAAACCCAATTCTTTCTGACAGAAATTAAATATTAAATTTTCGGCACATTTTTTTATATCATTATAAGAAGGATTTTTAAAACCATAAACATAAGCATCAGCTAATGTATCAACACTCACAATAATTATTTTATCGGGATTTTCTAATTCTTTTATTAGTGGTAGTGGATCTTTTAACTTTTTGCCATCCGATTTTTTTCTACCCTTATACACATACTCCACATCTTTCCATCCAAAAGGATTTCCCCAAGGTGCTATTAAAACCTTCATCCCTCACCTCCTGTATATACAACATCAAAAACTTTAACCTCTTTTGTATTTGTTGAAACATAAACAAAATATCTATCATAAGTTGATGAAAAAAATGCTCCTGCTATGCTTTGAATTTTTTGTCCTCCTGTTGTTTCTATCAAAATTTGACTATCTTTTAATCTTTTTTCTTTTAAACATTTAAACCCTTCTTCTATTGCTTTTATACTTTCTTCAAGATTTTCAAAATCAATAGCATCTTTATGAGGAATTATAGTAATATCCTTGAAAAACTTTTTGACAAGACTTTCAAATTGTGAAATTTGATAATAAGAGCTTTTGCTTCCAATAACATAAACATATTTTATTAAAGAGTATTCCTCTAAAACTTTCAACTGCATTTCCCAAGGGCATTTATTAGAATTTTTATCCCAATTACTTAAAAACATAATCAAGCCTTTAATATCTTTTGGTTTAACCTCCTTAACCGAAAATGAAAATTCAAAATTTTTGAGATAAAGCCAACCTATTAAAAAAACACTTAAAGAGAAAGAAAATTGAATAAATGTTAATAAACTATCTCTATCATCAAAAACTTTCCAGAATAAAAGAGCAAATAAAAAAACATTAATGACAGAAAAAGCTAAACTTAAAAGTGAAACCATTTCAGGAGAAATTTCAAAAGAATCGTTTTTTATTGAAATTCCAAAAACAACCATAATATAAAGGAACAAAATAATTAAAGAATAGCCCAATATAACCACCAAAAAAACAAGTTTAAACAAAAGTGAAATAGAAGTTAAGATAGTAATTAAAACAGCCAAAATCAAGATAAAATCATTTAAAAATTTTCTAAAATTACTTCCAATAAACCAAAACGACAAATTAAAAATTGGAAAAAGTAATGAAATAAAAAATAAGAAAAGGCTAAACTTACTAATAATTCCACTCAAACCATCAGCAAACCAAGAAAGTGAAAGAATAAAAGCTAATGCAATTATAAAAGTTGAAAACTTTTTAATTCTTCCTAATTGTTTAATCAAAAATTCCATAACCAAGCCTCGTTTTTGCTCCTATTCCAAATTCTGTTAAGGCGTCTTTAAGCCAATTTTTGACATTTTTTGGAAACTCATCATCTCTTAAAATCTCTTCTGCTCCAACAGATAATTTAGAAAGGTTATCAATCCATTCTTTTATTATTTCTTTTGCTTTTTTGGGAAATTCATCATCTCTTAAAATCTCTTCTGCTCTATATTTATCAAACAAAACATTAAAGCAAAAAGTAATGCCTTTTTTAACAGTTAAAAATATAATTGGATTCGGATTTTCCCAATCTCCTGGAACTTGATTTTTAGTATAATATCCTTGATAATGAGGTGTCATAACATCAAGTTCAAAAATTCCTTCATCTTTCTGATTAGTATTATTATTTTGATTATTCTTATTATCTTGAATTTCAGGATAGGCATCAAGGAAAACCAAAAGTCCCTTAAAATTTTGAGTTCCAAATAGAAGCTTATGTTTTAAAATATCTTCGCTATCGGAATTTGAAATTTCATCGTCGTAAAGATGTTTTTGAAGTTTTTCTATGTCTTCATCTAATTTTTTATTTTGTTTTTCAACAATTTCCCAAAAACTAACCATTCTAACTACACCCTTTAAAGCACTTGCAGGAATATAAGGAATTCCAAAAATATGATGTAAAGTTAATGAAGTTTCAAGAACATGCCCTGCTCCAAGACCTACAACAAGACGAGAAGCAGTTTTGAGTTGGCAATCATCTAAAATAATTTCATATTGCTGATTTTTAAGGTTTTCTTTTTGTTTTCTAATTCTGTCTTCAAAAATCTTTGAAAAATGTTTTATCTTCTCATAAAAGATTTCAGGTTGATTTCCTTGAAATTTGGATTTTTCAACTACTTTATTCAAAAATATTTTCTTACTATCTCCTCCAATAGACTCGCCTTTCAAACTAAACCAAATTTTGTTTTTTTTCTCTTTTGTATCTTCTATTATGGCCTCAATAACAGGTACATACTTTTGAAAGAGCAAAGATATTGATTCAATAATATCAATGTTTGAGCTTTTCCAAGCCTTATCAAAAAAGTCTTCTTTAGCCCTCTCTTCTTTATCATCATAACTAACTATACGATTAAAACAAAACCCTTTATTCCCAAACCAAACCTTACCCTCAACCTTAAATCTTCTTCCATTCATTTTTTACTCTCCGCTACATATTTTAAAATTACTATTTCAAGAGCCTTATAAAATGGTTGTTTATTTCCCTTATCTCTATAATGCAAATAAGAGGTATAAAGTAGTTTCTCAAAATCAAAAGGATAAAACCAAAGCCAGAAATAACGCCATGGACGAACAATATCAAGATAATATGCGAGATAGTAATAATACTTATCAATAAATTCCACTAAGTCGCCTCTTCTTAAGTGGTCTAAAATATGAGAAACTAAATAATTTCTATGAAAACCCCTTAACCAAAAATAACATCCTTTATATTCGGCACTTTGCCCGTTAATAAGCTCAAAAACTTCACTATTTCTATAATGTAATAAAGCAACAGCATTAGCAATACTTTCCTCAATAACTTCACCATGAACACTATTTTTACTATCTAAATAAGCATGAACAAGCTCATGAATTAGAACAAATGGAAATAACTTATCACTCTTTATCCTTTCAGGACAAATATAAATTGAAGAATTTATATAACAAGCTAATGCTGAATAAACCTTTGTTTTACACCTTTGTAATCCTTCCCAGATTTCTCCTAAAACTTTATCTATATTTTCAGAATTTACCTCTTTAGGAGGATTTTTCAAGGAATCTAAGCATTCTCCTTCATCATCATATCCCTTTCTTGGAGGACAAATTTTATCCATAGTTTCTTCATTTACAAGATAAAATGAAAGCTTTGGAACAACACTGCCAAGATATGTTAGCCTTTGAAAAGTTTTCTCAAAAAGCTCCCTTCTTACTACAACCTTGCTATCTATATTCTCTATCTTCATGGCTCTTCCTCCTTTTAAAAAACTAAATTTCTCAAAATAAACTTACCTTTGCTTGTTATTTTCAATCTATAAACTTCTTTATCCCTTTCAATATAAACAAGACCATAAATTTCAAGCCTTATTAGTTCATCATTATATTTATTAAAAAGGTTTTTAGCATCTTCTCCACTTATAACTTCTTCTTTTGATAATGTCTTTAAAATTTCTATTTCTTTCCCCTTTGGCAAATAAAATAGTTTAGGAAGAAAAACAACTTCATTAAATTCTTCATTCATATAATATATATCGCAATTAAGTAAAAATCCCGCTAAGGCACAAGTTATAACATGTGCTTTAAGCCCTCCTGTTGGATTAAAATAAACATAATATCCTTCATTCAACTTCTTATTAGCAATTGAAATTAATCTATCTAAAAGTTCAACTATTCCTTTTTTAAATTCATCCTTTGCATATTCTTCATCAAATTGAGCTTCAAAGAAATACCCTGAAACTTCATAAGGATTATAAAGTTTTATACCTATTTCTTTTAAATAACTTTCTATTGCTCTTCTTGCAAGCTCATTTGAATTTGTATTTGTTCCAAAAAGATAAACTTCAATATTATCGTAATTTTTGCCTTCAATAACCCTTAAAAGTGTGTTTAACTCAGCACAACTTTGCCTTGGATTTTGTCTTATAAAGTCTTTGAGTTTTTCAATTGTTTGAGGATTTTCCAAAAGAAGCTTCCATTTATTTTCATCAGCAATTTTTATATCACTTTCAATAACATTTTTTCTTTGAGCATTTGTTATAAGTGAAACCCCTGTGCTTACTATGTGAAACTCCTTCATAATTTAACCTCCTTTTTAACTTTTTTGAACCTTTCTATAAGGTTTTCTTGTAAAACACTTTCAAATTCAGAAAGCCATTTTAAAATATAATTTTCATTTATTTTTTTGTTTTTCAAGAGAATTGACTTTACATCTTCTAAATCCCTTTCTCTCCCTGCTATAATTTTGTGAATTATCAAATCTTCAATTGAAGCATAATTTACTTTAACTTCGTCAACTTTAATTTTTTTTACTCTTTTTAATGCTTCCTTTTCGTAATTTGAAAACGAGAAAATAAAGTCAATTCTAATTTTAGTTTTTTCGTCAATAGTTGGAAGAACCATTGTTTCTTCAAGGAATTTTTTATAATTCTTTGGAATAATTTTTAAGTTGAGTTCTTTTATAATTTTTTTTAATTTTTCAAGACCATTTATATCTAATCCAATTGTAATATCAATATCTTTGGTCATTCTTGGTTCTCCATAAATTAAAACTGCCTGTCCACCAATAATCATATATTTTATCCTATTTTTCTTTAAGGCTCTTGCTAAATTTTTTATTAGCTCCTTTAATTCCATTTATCGCCCTCGCATATTTTATATCAATTTCAATACCTTTGAGAATATCCTTTGTAGGGAATTTACCAATTTCCTTTGCGAATTTATAAAGTTCATTAAGTATAAAAAACTTTTCCTCAATATCAATTTTTGAATTTTTTATAAGTTCTTTTTCAAAATTTTCAAGAAGTTTTTTATTTTTTATCATTCCTCTATTTCCACTTCAACTATTCTTTTAAGCCAATTGGCAATTGCTAAAACTTCCATAGTCGCAAGACGAAGGGTTTGAAAGTCAGTATTTACAAGCTCTTCAAGAGCATCACTCTGAATAATTTTTCTTTTTATTAGCCATTCATTAACCACTTTATAAACATCCTCTCTTTCTTTCTTTGACTTATAAAAAGCAAGCGTGGGAATAAGTCCATTACTAACAACAAAAGAAGGAAGCCTTTTAGCGCCAGTTTCAAATTTATCAATTTTATCTTTATTATTTGTTTTTTTTATTTTCCTGACCTCCTCAATACAAAAATATGCCCTCTCCTGTTCAAGCGTTTTTATCATGTTTGACCTCCTTTTACTTTTAAACTTTTCATAATTCACCCTCCTTAACCATTTTTTTAACTTTATTTATAAAGTTTTTCATTTCTTCTAAAAAATCAACCATGTTTTTTAAGTCTTTCTCTTCTATGCGATAATATTCGTGAGCTATTAAATTTCGTAAAAAAACAACTCTCTTCGCTTTTTCTAATTCTTCCTTATTGATAATACCATTTTTATTAAGAATTTCAAAAATTTCCGAATATGTAGAGTGCTTCTCAAACCTTAATATATTTTCTTCAATCTTCATTTATAATACTCCTTTTCATGGCTTCAAAGCTTCTTGCCCTTTCATGAAATTCCTTTAAAACCTTAAATTTTATTTCCAGCAAAATTCTTTCATCTCTGACATATAACTCCTTTCCAAACTTAAAAACTTCAAACTTTATATGTAAAGGTAATCTATGAAAAAGAACCATGTCAAGTTCTTGGGAATACATACTACCAATTTCGCATTCGTCTTTTTCATTAGGATTTTTTAAAATTACGCATATATCAATATCAGAAAGGGGATTATTTTCTTTCTTAGCATAAGAACCAAAGAGATAAATTGCTATAACATTCTTATTCTTTCTAATTTTTCTTAAAATTTTATCTAAATTTTCAATTTTTACCAACATTGCTTTGTTGATGATTAGCACTTTGTCCAGAAGATTGTTTATTACCCTCGTTAAACTTAACCCTTACATAACCTTTTCCTGTTGTCTCATCTCCTCCGAGTTGAAGAAGGGAATTGTCTAAAAGGTTTCTAAATTGTTCTAATATATCTCTTTTGTTTTGGGAATCGGCCACAAAATAGCCGTTCTCATAAGATTTCTTCATTCTCTTTTCAATCTCATCCTTTATTTTATTAAATTCTCTCTCTAATCTTGAAGCTTTCTCTTTGTCTTCCTTATTTTGAGATTGTTTTAAATTTTCAATCTCGCCTTTTATTTGAATTTTAGCACTATTCCAATCTATTCCACTAACATAAGTTTTTAAAAACTCATTATATAGTTCTTTCTCAATTCCAAAATATGGGTCTGTTATAAAAATTAAGGAATAAAAAACACTTTCAGAAGGAATTAACTCCTCTGAAAATAAAGCCCCTTCTTTAACAGTTCCTTTTGTCTGGTCTATTCTTATTCTTGTTCTTATTTCAACTGCATAATTTACAAAATCTCTAAATACATTATCGGAAACAATAGCAAGATGATCCTTAAGGAATTTTTTCTTTTCTTCTTCATTATTGTCGAATTCAAGTTGCGGAAGAAATTGGAAAATCTCTTCAGCCAAATTATCTACATTTTGATTATTAGAGTTATCAACCTCAAAAACAAACTCTTCAAGAGCAACTTGATTATTATCTATCCTCAAAACACTGCTATTTGAAACTAAAACTTTATCATCTGAAACATCAAAAATTTGAACATTTAAGCCAATTCCAACTGCGTTTAAATCCTCCTTAAACCTCTTTAAAACAAATGGACAAGTAATCCAAGCAAAAACCCCCTTTACAGACCTAACAGGATAAAGTAAAATTTTAGCATCAGTTATGCTTATACAACTTGCGAAATCAGAAGAGCCATCCTCTGGACCAAAAATTGTTTCAACTTTATCCTTTGCTAATTTATGTGCTTCTTCTGGAGTTTTTCCATGTTTTCTATATTCACTTTCCCAATACCTCATAGCCAAATCCCTTATTACCCCCTTTATTCCACTTGACCAAAGAACTGGAAAAGAAGTATGTCTTTCTCTTTGAACAGGCAAATCTACATAACTTACACTTTGACCTGCTCCCATATGTATAGGTGTTTCAGCATAGAATGTCAAAATTGCACTTTTCTTATACATATCATTTCACCTCCTATTTAAAAAAAACACCAAATTTTAAACCTCATTTTAAAATTTTAAAAACTATGAAAAATCAATAATTTTAAAAATAGAATTTAAAAAACTATTGAAAATACTAAATTTCCAAATTCCAAACTTATTATAAAAAGCGAACTTTAAAATTTTAAATTTTTAAATACTTTGTCCAATAAATAGTGTTAAATAATTGACTATCAATAACTTATAAAAATTTTAAGAAATTACTGAATTTATCGGGGGTTTTTTGAAGGGGGCGAAAGTAAGCCTAAGGCTTAAATATAGGGTGGGCAAAATGAAGAAAAATAAATAATTTCAGAATTATTGGACAAAGCATTTATTTTATCCTTTAAAATTTCAAAATATGACTTTGGGAATAAATGGAATTCTTGGTTTATCGTTAATAGTTATGGACCTTTCTATAAAAATTACTTTAAGTTTTTCAGGTATAAAAACATACCCTGATTTTGGACTTTTTTATGTAGGAATAATAAATGTCTTTTTTGATTTGTTAAAAAATAATCTTGATAATTTAACAAGAAATTTAGCCTCAACTCTTTTAATTATTTCTTTAATTTATCCGATATCAAACATTCTTGAAAGCATGACAAATTTAAGTTTTTTTTCAAAACTTGAAACGGGAGGTCTTTGGAGCTTATGTGTAGCGATAATCGTAATAGTTCTTTCAAAATTGAAAATTTAAAGAAAAAGGCAAAATTTTTAATAATGTATAGAGGAATGAAGGAGGTTGAAGAATTATTAAAGAAAAATTATCTTGAAAAAATAGAAAATATGAATGAAGAAGAAATCATAAAACTTATAAATTTTCTTGAAAAGGATGATTGGACAATACTAAAAGAAATTTTAAAATGATAAGCACAATTAAAATTTTTGAATATGAGGGAATAAAAATCTCTGAAATACCATTAGAACTTTTAAATAAACTTTCAAGAATAAATAAAATCAAAATTGTAGGTAAAAAGCTTATTCCTGTTGGAATATCTGGATATTTAAAATTTAAGGATTATGAAATTATAATTCTTCCAAAATTAAAAATTGAGGATTATTTTTACATTCTTAAAGAGCTTGGAATTTATGAATTTTCAGAAGAGAAAGTTGAACTTGAAAATGTTTTATATAATATCGTAAAATTTTATGGTGAGAATTTACTTGAAACTTCAAGAAAGATAGGACCCCCATTAGAATACACAAGCGAAAAAATTGAAGAAACAGTTGTAAAAGGAAAAATAAATATAAGTGAGAGCATAAATCCTCCAAAGTTAAAGCAAACAAGGTGGATTATGGGATTTGGCAAAATTTCAGGTGTTCTTCTTGGTGCTATGATTCATGCTTATAGAGTTTTTAAAACAGAAGAATTATTTTATCTTTTATCAAAAATTAAAATTATTTTTTCAGAAGCAAAGCCCATTTTTAAACCCCAATATCAATTAAATCCACCAGAAGAATATGCAAATCTATTTAGATTGGCTAACTTTATACTTGATAGTAGGTTTATGGTTTTGCCAAATGGATTATTTATAAATAATTTCAGCTTATTTGAGCAATTTGTATATAAAGTGCTTTACAAGAATTACTTTACATTATATCAACAAGAAATAAAAATTGATAAAATTACTTTAAAACCTGACTTTATAATAAATGGAATTCCTATTGATGCCAAATATAAGTTTTCTATTGAAAATTCAGATATTTATCAGGCATTTACTTATGGTTCTGTCATTTCAAAAAACCTATCTATTTTAATTTATCCTTATCTTGAATATGAAATTAATATCCAAGATGTAAAAATAAAGGCAATTTCTATATTCAAAAACTTAGATAATTTTTTTGTCCTTTAAACTTTCTTTATGCATCTTGGAGCGCAGGAGCTTATAATAATCCTTGTGATTATTCTAATCCTCTTTGGAGCTGATAAATTACCAAAACTTGCCAAAGGACTTGGAGAAGCTGTAAAAGAATTTAGAAAATCTTCAAGAGATGATAATAGTAATTCAGAGAGTAAAGAGAGCAAGGATAATAAATCTTAAAGAAACTGAAATTCAAAGGGGATTAGTTGTTCTTATTGCTTTTGAAAATAATGATATTGAAGAAAAATTTCAAAAATTTATAAATAAAATTTTAAATTTAAGAGTTTTTGAAGATGAAAACGAAAAAATCAATTTTTCGGTAAAAGATATAAATGGAGAAATTTTATTAGTTCCTAACTTTACGCTTGCAGGTTATTTAAAAGGAAACAGACCATCATTTGATAATGCTATGCCAATTGAAAGAGCAAGAGCATTTTTTGAAAAATTAAAACAAGAATTTTTAGAATCATATTCAAGAGTAAAATTTGGAAAATTTCAATCTTATATGGAATTAGAAATTGTAAATGATGGTCCTTTTACACTTATTTATAGCCTATAACAATTGCTTTGCTCATATTTCAAAAGATAATCAATTAAAGCTAATTTTTTTCAAGAACTTTGAATTACCTGATACAATATATGATTTTATTTTTATTTCTTGCTTAAATGGTAAAGACACATTTATTATTAAGAAAGAAAATGAAATTTTAAACTACTTAAAATTCTGTATTTATTCTATTGGAGATTTTAAAAAACCTCTTTTTGAAATTAAATTCTATAAAAATTTCATTAATGCTAATGAAAAATTGAAAATTAACAGAATAGCAGATATGTTATTTTACAGAAATTATGCCCACTTCTTTCATTACTATGATAGAAAAAAGGTTGAATTTTATAGAAGTATTTTAAGATATAAAATTGCGAAAATTTACTTTGAAAATAATAACTTCTCAAAAGCATTAAAAATTTTAAGTGAATTGGAGAAAAACGATGATTTCAGAATTAAATTTATTTCAATAAAACTTAAAAATGAGATTTATAAAAAGTTAAATTATAAAACCTTAAATATGGACATTTCAGTAAATTTGGATGATGGAATTTATATAAAAGGTTTGGATACATTAATAGTTTTTGAAAACTTGAAAGTTTTTAAAAAACAATTAGTTTGTGAGCTTGATTTTCCTGAAATCTATATTGTCAAGAATAAGAAACTAATTTACTGGTTTTCTCCAATACTTTAAAGTTTAAATTCCAATTGTTTAAATTCCACTATGTTCAGATGAAAC
>Ga0079997_111626_pt1 | contig 66011 bp, 53 predicted proteins | sample PerSpoCPS_CMetaG_FD_69200 | JGI IMG/M metagenome (GOLD analysis project Ga0079997, IMG submission 69200) | Archaeal communities from Yellowstone National Park, Wyoming, USA - Perpetual Spouter C (PS_C) MetaG (SPADES assembly) (version 2) | ecosystem: Environmental > Aquatic > Thermal springs >... | reverse complement strand
GTATATCGTGAACCTGCACGGCAACGCGCGACGCAAGGAGCGCGCCCCCGACGGCAGCCCCGACGAAAACCTGTTCGACATCCAGCAGGGGGTCGCCATCCTGATTGCCATCCGCAACCCCGACAACTTCGCCGAGCCTGCGGAGAGCGCGCCCGTGTGGTACTGCGATGTGTGGGGTTCACGGGATGCGAAGTACGACTTTCTGCGCACGGCGACGCTGGAGAGCATCCGATGGACGCCGCTGACACCCCGCGCGCCGATGTACCTCTTTGTGCCCCAAGACGCCGCGCACGAGGCGGAGTACCTGCAGGGCTGGCGCATTCCCGATATCTTCCTTGAGCATAGCACGGGCACTTTTACCGCGCGCGACGGGCTGACCATCCACCGCACGCCCGACGCCGTGTGGCGCACGGTGTGTGAGTTCGTAGCGATGGAGCCTGAAAGAGCGCGGGAGCGGTTTCATCTGGGCACAGATTCCGTGAGCGGCTGGTCAGTTGCCCGCGCCCAGCAGGACTTGCGCGAGGCAGGCGTGCCCAACGAGTCGGCAAAGGTGCATATCACGCCCATCCTCTATCGCCCGTTCGATGTGCGCTACACCTTCTACACAGGCAAGTCGAGCGGTTTTCACCTGCGTCCTCGCTACGGAGTAATGCGCCACCTGTTGGCGGGGGAGAATGTGGCGTTGGTGGTGGGGCGTGCGGGGGCTGCCACAGGCGACGAGGAGTGGAATATCGTGTTCGTGGCGGCGCACCCTGTGGACTTGAACATCTTTCGGCGTGGTGGGGGCGAGGTGTACCCCCTGTACCTCTACCCCGACACGAAGAGCGAGCAGGGGGCGTTGATGCCCGAGGCGGGGCGCACAGTGAATCTCAGCGAGGCGTACCTGCAGGCGTTGGCGGGCGTGCTGGGGCAGACGCCTGTGCCCGAGTCGGTGCTGGGCTACCTGTACGCGGTGTTGCACAGCCCTACCTATCGGGCGCGGTACGCCGAGTTTCTCAAGCGGGACTTTCCGCGCGTGCCGTTGCCGCCCGACAAGGCGACCTTCAACGCACTGGCGCAGTTCGGCAGTGCGCTGATTGACTTGCACCTGCTGCGTGACCCTGCGCTAAACACGCCGTCGTGCAAGTATCCCGTCGGGGGCGACCATTGCGTCGAGCGCGTGGCATACGAGGAGAAGGCGGGGCGCGTGTGGATTAACGGGGCGCAGTATTTCGAGTCTGTGCCGCCCGAGGTGTGGGCGTATCGGGTGGGCGGGTATCAGGTGTGCCACAAGTGGCTGGACGACCGCAAAGGCACGACGCTCTCCTACGACGAGCGGCTGACCTATCAGAAGATAATCACCGCGCTGGAGCGCACGCTGGCGTTGCAGGCGGAGATTGATAAAGTCGCGTGCGCGGCGTGGGGGTGGTGATACCAATCGCCGAGCCAGAGTTCACAAATTCCTGCGCGTGCAGAATCCCCCCACTCCCTGCCCTCTCCCCCCTTGTCAAGGGGGGAGAGGGTCGGGGTGAGGGGGGATTCAACACCTGCGCACTTACGAACACTGGTCGCGCAATTGATGTAAGTGCCTATGCATCTTAAACATCGTGCCTCCACCCCGACCCTCCCCGCACGCGGGGAGGGAGCCGCAGTTCCTCCCCCGTGTACGGAGGGGGTTAGGAGGAGGGAAACGACTACTCCCTCCTTCTGTGAAGCCTGTCCCCGCGATAAACGCTATCCCTGCGGGCGCAGGCTGAGCGGCATCAGGTAGACGCGCTCGACGGGCAAGCCGCACTCGGTGTCCGTGCAGGGCTGGTAGCGCACGAAAATCCGCGCGAAGCCGTCCGACGGTTCGCCGTCGCCGCCAATCTCCAGCACGGGCACAATCGCCTGCGCCGTGCCCGTGTAGCCTTCAATCACCTCGCTGCCCGCCTGAATCTGCTGCGGGGACGACCAAATCGGCGCGCCCAAGCGCAACGGCAGGTCGGTCGTCACCTCCACAGTGGTCGGCACGCGACCTTCCTGCGGACGACTGGAGTTGATGTGCCAGCCCTCCTCGATATCGAACTGCACCAGCAAGCCTTCGGGCGTTGGAACGATTTGCACTCGCACAGGACCCGCCTCTTCCTCGTCGCCTTCCGTATCGAGGGTCGGCATGCTGAGGTCGGGCATCTCCAGCGTTTCGCCCTCCAGCTGCAGGTAGCCGTACAGCAGGCTGTCGCCTGCAGTGGGCGCGCGCTGCAGGATGCCCCAGCAGCTGTCCAGCGTCTCGGCGGCGAGTTGCGCGTACCGCTTGCTGCGTGTCGGGTCATCGACGGTCAGCGCGGTGCTAAGCGCGGCAAGGAACTGCACCGCTGCGCCGTTGCCCGACGGCATCGCGCGGTCTTGATACGACTTGACGGGCATAATCAGCAGGTCGTGCGCGGGGTCAGTCGTGAAGAAGCCGCCGTACTCGCGGTCGTGGAACCGTTCGATCATCTGGTCGGCGACGGCGACGGCGCGCTCCAGCCACTGCGGTTCCAGCGTCAGCTCGTAGAGCGCCATCAGCCCCATGCCGTAGAAGGCGTAGTCGGTCAGGTAGGCGGGGATGCTTGCCTCGCCGTCGCGGTAGCGGTGCAGCAGCCTGCCGTTGGAGTCGCGCAGGCGTTGCCAGACGAACTCGGCTGCCTCCTGCGCCGCTTGCGTGTACGGCTCGCGATGCGCTTCCAGCACATCGGCGGCGTAAGCGAGCGCCCAGATCGCCAGCCCGTTCCAGTCGGTCAGCACCTTATCGTCGCGCATGGGCGCGTGGCGCGTCTGGCGGGCGACCAGCAGCCGTGCGCGGATGTCGCGTAGCCGCTCCTCCAGCGCCGCAGGCTCTACGCCAAGTTCCTCCGCGTGCGCTTCCAGCGGGCGCGTCAGGTGCGGGATGTTGCGCCCTGTCGGCTGGCGAGTCGCTTCCTCGCGGTAGTTGCCTTCGGGTTGGATCTCGTACACCTTGCAGAACAGGTCTGCCTCATCGCGCGGCAAAATCTCGTACAGTTCGCGCTCCGTCCAGGTGTAGTAGTGCCCTTCGCCTTCGGGGGTGTCGGCGTCGAGTGCGCTGGCGAACGCGCCGTTGGGGGTGCGCATCTCGCGCAGCATCCAATCCAGCGTGCGCACGGCGATGTCGGCGTAGAACTCGTCGCCTGTGAGCGCGTAGGCGTGCGCATACGCCCAGCCGAGCTGCGCGTTGTCGTAGAGCATCTTCTCGAAGTGGGGCAGCAGCCAGCGTTCGTCGGTCGAGTAGCGATGGAACCCCCCGCCGATGTGGTCGAAGATTCCGCCCATCGCCATCGCGTTTAGGGTCATCAGCGCCATGCTTGCGCACTCGGTATCGTCCCATTCTGCACCGAGCGTCAGCAGCACGGGCAGCGCGGTGCTGGGCGGGAACTTCGGCGCGCCGCCGAACCCGCCGTAAAGGGGGTCGAAGCCTTCCAGCATCTGCGCTTTGTAGGCGCGGAAGATGCTGGGGCTGCGCTTGCCCCGCAGCGACTGGTGGCGCATCGCCACCAACTGCTCCAGCTCCGCTTTCAGCTCAGCGGCGGCGGCAAGCACCTGCCCGCGATTGGTCTGCCACACGCTTGCCACCCGCGCAAGGATGTCGGCGAACGCCTGCGGCGGGTAGTAAGTGCCCCCGTAGAACGGGTAGCCGTCAGGCGTCAGGAACACCGACAGCGGCCAGCCCGCGTGCCCCACCATGAGCTGCACCGCGCTGATGTAAATCTCGTCTACATCGGGGCGCTCCTCGCGATCCACCTTGATGCTCACAAAGTACTGATTCAGCAGGTCGGCGATCGCGGGGTTTTCGAACGACTCGCGCTCCATCACATGGCACCAGTGGCACGACGAGTAGCCGATGGAGAGGAAGATGGGCTTGTCTTCCACACGCGCCTTGAAAAACGCCTCTGCCCCCCACGGATACCAGTCCACAGGATTATAGGCGTGCTGCAGCAGGTACGGGCTTTTCTCGTCGATTAGTCGGTTCGGTTTGCGAATAAGCATCGGTATCGCCTCGGCTATAGGATACCTGATGATTGCGGGTACACTATGCCACTATGCAAGCCGTGTATGTGGTTGCTGCGGTACGAACAGCGATTGGCAAGGCGCCGCGCGGGAGTTTGCGCAACACGCGCCCCGATGACCTCGCTGCGTTCGCCATTCAAGGCGCACTCGCGCGCGTGCCGCAACTGGAGCCGAAGCAGATCGAAGATGTCGTGCTGGGATGCGCCGTGCCCGAAGCCGAGCAGGGCATGAATGTCGCCCGAATCGCCGTGCTACGCGCGGGGCTGCCCGTCGATGTGCCCGCCGCGACGGTGAACCGCATGTGCGCCTCAGGGCTGGAAGCCATCGCCATCATCGCCCAGCGCATCATGACGGGGCAAATCGATGTCGGCATCGCAGGCGGCACGGAGAGCATGTCGATGGTGCCGATGGAGGGGCATGTGTTCCGCCCGAACCCGTACCTGACCCAGCACTACCCCGACGCCTATCTGGGGATGGGCATGACGACCGAGAACCTCGTGGTGGAGTACGGTATCACGCGCGAGGAAGCCGACCAGTTCGCGCTGGAGAGCCACCAGAAAGCGCTGCGGGCGCAAGCCGAAGGCGCGTTCGAGGGCGAAATCGTGCCCGTCGAGGTTCACGAGAAGGTTGTCAAGGACGGCACGGTTCACGAGAACCGCTTCATCTTTGACCGCGACGAGGGTCCCCGCGCTGACACGAGCCTTGAGGCACTGGCGAAACTCAAGCCTGTGTTCAAGGCGGACGGCACGGTGACGGCGGGCAACGCCTCGCAGCGCAGCGACGGCGCGGCGGCGGTCGTGCTGATGAGCGAGCGGATGGTGAACCAACTCGGCGTGCAACCGCTGGCGCGATTCGTCGGCTACGCGGTCGCAGGCGTGCCCCCAGAGACGATGGGCATCGGTCCCGCCTACGCCATCCCCAAACTGCTGCAACGCTTCGGCAAGAGCATCGACGACATCGACCTGTTCGAGATCAACGAGGCGTTCGCGGCGCAGGTGCTGGCGGTGCTGCGCCAGTTGCCCATCCCGCGCGAGAAGCTGAATGTGAACGGCGGGGCAGTCGCGCTGGGGCATCCGCTGGGCGCGACAGGTTCGCGCATGACCGCCACCTTGCTGAACGCGCTGGGCAAGCGCGGCGGCAAGTGGGGCGTGGTCAGCATGTGCGTCGGCGGCGGCATGGGCGCAGCAGGGCTGTTCGAGCGGGTGTAGCACAGGTGTTGGGGCGCGCACGCCGCGCCCCAAACACACCAATTGCCCATAACGCGGGTACAATCTACCCGTGCGCCATCTGGTGCTGTTTCTGGGCGACCAGTTAGACCGCCGTTCCGCTGCGCTGGACGGCTTCGACCCCACCTGCGACGCCATCTGGATGGCGGAAGTTGCCGAAGAGGCGACCCATGTGTGGAGCCACAAGGCGCGGATTGCGATTTTCCTGAGCGCGATGCGCCACTTCCGCGACTGGCTGCGCCAGCAGGGCTACACCGTACACTACCACGCGCTGGACGCCCCCCACAACGGCGGCAGTTTCGCGACCGAACTCGCCCGCGCCATCCGCACCCACCAGCCCCAGAAACTCATCGTCGTTGAGCCAGGTGAGTATCGCGTGCTACAAAGCCTGCTGCAGACCGCACAACAACTCGGCGTGCCGCTGGAGGTGCGCCCCGACCGCCACTTCCTGATAACGCTCGACGAGTTCCGCCAGCACGCCGCCACGCGCAAGCAACTGCGCCTGGAGTTTTTCTACCGCGAGATGCGCCAGCGTATGGGCATTCTGATGGACGGCAAGCAGCCCGTCGGCGGCGCGTGGAACTTCGACGCCGAGAACCGTCAGTCATTCGGCAAGCAAGGACCAGGACTCGTGCCCCAGCCCATCCGCTTTATGCCCGACGCCATCACGCAGGAGGTCATCCGCTTGGTCGAGGCGCGCTTCCCCAACCACCCCGGCAGCCTGCGCGATTTCGATTGGGCGGTCACCCCCGAAGACGCCGAACGCGCGCTGGACGACTTCATCGAGAACCGCCTGCCGCTGTTTGGTCCCTACCAAGACGCGATGTGGACGGGCGAGCCGTACCTGTACCACTCGCGCCTGTCGTCAGCGATCAACCTGAAACTGCTCGACCCGCGCGTGGCAATCCAGAAGGCTGTGGACGCTTACCATCAGGGGCACGCACCACTGCAAAGCGTGGAGGGCTTCGTGCGCCAACTGCTGGGCTGGCGCGAGTATATCCGCGGCGTCTACTGGCTGTATATGCCCGAATATCTGGAGCGCAACGCGCTTGGGGCAGACGCGAACCTGCCCGACTTCTACTGGACGGGCGCAACCGACATGAACTGCCTGCGCGAGACGATTGGGCAAACCCTGCGCTACGGCTTCGCGCACCACATCCAGCGGCTGATGGTCACGGGGCTGTACGCGCTGCTGCTGGGCGTGCAACCGAAGCAGGTGCATGCGTGGTATCTGGCGATTTATGTGGACGCGGTGGAGTGGGTGGAGTTGCCGAATGTGTACGGGATGTCGCAGTTCGCTGACGGCGGGCTGATGGCGTCCAAGCCCTACATCGCCAGCGGCAAGTACCTGCAGCGGATGAGCAACTACTGCGCAGGGTGTCGCTACCGCCCCGACCGCGCCGTCGGCGAGGACGCCTGCCCGTTCACCACGCTGTATTGGGACTTCCTGATGCGCCACGAACGGCTGTTTGCCAACCACCCGCGCTTGGCGCAGCAGGTGCGCAACCTGCGCCGCCTCAGCGAGGCAGACCGCGCGGCAATCCGAGCGCACGCCGCGAAACTTTCGGCAACTGAGAACCCGTAGGCGTCTCTCGCATCGATGGGGATGTCCCCGGCGTCGACGGGGAACTCTCCGCGCTCGATGGGGATGTCCACGGCGTCGACGGGGAACTCTCCGCGCTCGATGGGGATGTCCACGGCGTCGACGGGGAACTCTCCGCGCTCGATGGGGATGTCCACGGCGTCGACGAGGAACTCCCCGCGCTCGATGGGGAACTCCCAACGGCAGATGGGTACAATTCTCCCGATGACCGACTTTGATGTTCTCGTGGTGGGGTCGGGGCATGCGGGGTGTGAGGCGGCGTTGGCGGCGGCGCGGATGGGCTGTCGCACAGCGGTCATCACGCTGAACCTGCAACGCACCGCGCACATGCCCTGCAACTGCTCGATTGGCGGACCCGCAAAGGGGCACTTGGTGCGCGAGATTGACGCGCTGGGCGGGCAGATGGGCATCACCATCGACCGCACGCTGACGCACATCCGCTTCGTGGGCACGGGCAAGGGACCCGCCGTGCGCACCCTGCGCGCCCACGCCGACAAAGCGCACTACCCCGCCGAGATGCTACGCACCCTGCAGCAGCAGGAGAACCTGACCCTGCTGGAGGGCGCGGCGGAGGCGATACTCGTGCGCGACGGAGTGTGCTACGGCATCCGCACGCGCGACGGCGAACTGACCGCCCGCGCCGTCATCCTGACCACAGGCACTTTCCTGAACGGGCTGTGCCACATCGGGGAGCGCAAGATCCGCGCGGCACGCTTCGGCGACGAACCTGCCGTCGGGCTGACCGAGTCGCTGCGCCATCTGGGGTTCCGCATCGGGCGCTTCAAGACGGGCACGACCCCGCGCATCGACAAAAAGAGCGTTGACCTGTCGCGCCTGACGGAAGTGCCATCGGAGCCGTGCCCGCCGTTTTCGTACCTGCACGACGCGCTGCAGCCCCCGCGCCCGCTGCTGCCCTGCTGGCAAACCTACACCAACGAGCGCACGCACGCCATCATCCGCGAGAACCTGCACCGTTCCGCGATGTACGGTGGGCACATCACGGGGATTGGACCGCGCTATTGCCCCAGCATCGAGGACAAAATCGTGCGCTTCCCCGACAAAGACCGCCATCCCGTCTTTCTGGAGCAGGAATACTGGGATGCCGACGACCTGTATGTGCAGGGGATGTCCACCAGCCTGCCCGAAGAGGTGCAGTTGGCGTTCCTGCGCACGCTGCCAGGGCTGGAAGAGGTCGTGATGCTGCGCCCTGGCTACGCGGTGGAGTACGATATGGTCTACCCCGACCAGCTGTACCCGACGCTGATGACGAAGGCGGTGCGCGGGCTGTTTCTGGCAGGGCAAATCAACGGCACCTCGGGCTACGAGGAGGCGGCAGCGCAGGGGCTGGTGGCAGGCATCAACGCCGCGCTGTGGGTGCAAAACCGCAAGCCGCTGGTGCTGGAGCGTTCCAACAGCTACATCGGCGTGCTGATTGACGACTTGGTGACCAAGGGCGTGGAAGACCCATACCGCATGCTGACGGGTCGGGCGGAGCATCGGCTGCACCTGCGCCACGACAACGCCGACGAACGGCTGACTCCCATCGGGCGCGCCGTCGGGCTGGTGGACGACACGCGCTGGGAGCGCTACCTGCGCCGACACGAGGCGATCGAGCGCGAGCTGGAGACCCTGCGGACGCTGGAGGTCAGCGGGCGACACAACCCGCAGTTGCAGGCGCTGGGCGGCACGCCTGTGAACGCGCGGCTGAGCGCATACGAGTACCTGCGCCGCCCCGAAGTAAGCTACGCGATGCTACAGCAGCTGTTCCCCGACACGCTGCGCGCCCCCGCCGAAATCGCCGAGCGCGTGGAGATTCTTGCCAAGTACGAGGTCTACCTGCGCAAACAGCAACAGCAGATTGAGCAGCTGCGCAAGGTGGAACACTGGCGCATCCCCGACGACTTGGACTACGACGCGCTGCCTGCGATCTCCAAAGAGACGCGCGAGAAGCTGGCGCGGGTGCGTCCGCGCACGGTGGGTCAAGCGGCGCGTGTACCAGGCGTGCGCCCCGCCGATATTGCGTGCCTGATGGTCTATTTGCGGGCACAGGAAAAGGTATAATACCGCGTGATGCCGAGCGATTATGTGCCGTTGCTGATTTTGTTCGCCATCGCCGCCGTGATTGCCGCCGTGATGGTCGGCGGGTCGTGGCTGCTGGGACCCAAGCGCCCGTCGCTGGCGAAAGGCTCGCCCTACGAGTGCGGGATTACGCCCGTTGGCAGCGCACGCGAGCGGTTCCCCATCCACTTCTACCTGACCGCGATGCTGTTCATCATCTTCGATGTGGAGATTGCCTTCCTGTACCCGTTTTTCGTGGCAGTGCGCGACTTGCCCCCCGACGCGCGAGCGTTCGCCGTCGGCGTGGTGGGCGTGTTCACCCTGCTGCTGCTGGTCAGCTTCCTGTACGAATGGAAGAAGGGCGCGCTGGACTGGGAAGACCCCGTCGAGCATCGGCGGCTGAAGCCTGAGCCTGCGCCCGCCCTGAACCCGCCCCAGCCTGAACCCGTCGCCGCCCTGACAGGAGAGAGCCGATGAGCGAGCGCATCGAGTACCAGAAAATCGCCGCGCACTACCCCGACGCCATCGAGGAAGTCTACGAGTTTCGCGGCGACACTTGGCTGTTCATCCGCAAAGAGCGACTGCTGGAGGTCTGCCGCTTGCTGCGCGACGACCCCGACCTTGGCTACCTCTACATCAGCGACATCACCGCCATCGACTGGCTGCCCTACTGGGAAAAAGGCGAGAAGCCTAAGCGGTTCGAGGTGGTCTACAACCTCTACTCGCCCGTGCATTTTCAGCGCATCTTCTTGAAGGTGCGTGTGGACGACGGCGAGCCTGTGCCGTCCGTCACGGGCATATGGGAAGGTGCAAACTACCCCGAACGCGAAGTGTACGACATGTTCGGCATCCCGTTCGAGGGGCATCCGAACCTGAAGCGGATCCTAATGCCCGACGACTGGGTGGGACATCCGCTGCGTAAGGACTTCCCCCTCGGCGGCGAGGAAATCCCCTTCGCCCAAGGGACTTGGGGTCCCTCCATCGAGGACAAAACCCACCCGCACGCGGGCGAGTCGTTCGAGGGGCTAACAGGTTCGGAGCCTGTGAGCGGGCGATAGGCAAGTTCGCCAAAACCCACCACGCCGACTACCTTGCCTACCCGACGGAGTATGTGCTGGTCTTTCGGCATCAGGGGTAGCAGGTGTGCAGGGTGAACGGATGGCGGGATTTGCGTGGGATCGAGAGGCATGGAGTGAATGACCACATTCGCTGGGAGTAGAAAGTCTTCCCCGTCGCGCGCTGTTTGCTTTCAGACGCCGTCATGCTGTGCGAAATACCAGCACAAGGCTACGCGACCTTGCGAGCAATTCAAGAAAACTCGGATCGCCTCATGGGACACCTGTTGGTCATCGAGGCGGGTCAGGTGCGCATTTGTCCGATTCTGTAGGGCTGATCGCATCCACCTGAGCGGCTACGGGGTACCCTAATTCCCATGCCGCGTATCGCACTCATTAGCGTTTCCGACAAGAGCGGACTGGAGCCGTTTGCGCGAGGGCTACATGCGCTGGGCTTTGAATTCCTCTCCACCGGAGGCACGGCGCGCGCCCTGCGCGAGTGGGGCTTGCCTGTGCGAGAAGTCAGCGACTGGACAGGCTTCCCCGAAATCTTGGACGGGCGCGTCAAGACCCTACACCCACGCATCCATGCCGCACTGCTGGCGAACCTTAGCCTGCCCGACCACCAACAGACCCTGCGCGAACTGAATATCACGCCCATCGAGCTGGTCGTGGTGAACCTATACCCGTTTGAGGAGGCGCTGCGAGCGGGCGTGTCCGAAGCCGAACAGATAGAGCAGATTGACATCGGCGGCCCGACACTCATCCGCGCGGCGGCAAAGAACTTTGCGCATGTGGCGGTGGTCGTGCGCCCTGCGGACTACAACTGGGTGCTGGAGCGGCTGCAGGCAGGCGGGCTGACGCGCGACGAGCGCGCCCTGCTGGCGTACCGCGCGTTTGCCTATGTCGCCGAGTACGACGCGCTGATTGCCGACTGGTTCCGCCGCTATGACCCCGACGGCGCACTGCCAGAGACCCTCACGCCGACCTTCCGCCTCGTGCAACGCCTGCGCTACGGCGAGAACCCGCACCAGCGAGCGGCATTCTACCGCGAGCCGTTCGCACCGCGCGGCTGTATCGCGACCGCCGAGCAACTCTGGGGTAAGGAACTCTCGTACAACAATCTGCTGGACGCCGACGCCGCGCTGGAGCTGGTGCGCGAGTTTGCCGAGCCTGCCTGCGCGATTATCAAGCACACCAACCCGTGCGGGGTCGCGCTGGGCGAAAGCCTCACGGAAGCGTTCCTTCGCGCGTTGGAGGCAGACCCTGTGTCGGCGTTCGGCGGGATTGTCGCTTGCAACCGCCCCATCGACCGTGAGGCGGCAGAGGCGATGGTCGCGCCTGGCACCTTTTTTGAGGTCATCCTCGCGCCAGAGTTCGCCCCCGACGCACTGCCCATCTTCCAAGAACGCAAGGGCTGGGGTCAGAATGTACGCCTGCTGCGCACAGGCGAGCTGCCCCCGACCGACCAAATGCACGGCTACGCGCTACGCAGCATCACGGGCGGCGTGCTGTATACCGAGCGCGACACGCTGGACTGGAACCCTGACGCCCTGCAGGTCGTGACCGAGCGTATCCCCAGCGAGCAGGAGTGGCGCGATTTGCACTTCGCATGGCGCGTGGTCAAGCATGTGAAGTCGAATGCAATTGTGGTCGCCAAAGATGGCATCGTGCGCGGCGTGGGCGCAGGGCAGATGAACCGCGTCGGGTCGGTCAGACTCGCGCTGGAGCAGGCAGGCGAACACGCACACGGCGCAGTGCTGGCGTCGGACGCCTTCTTCCCCTTCCCCGACAGCATCGAGCTGGCGGCGCGGGCAGGCATCCGCGCGATTGTGCAGCCTGGCGGCTCGAAAAAAGACCCCGAAGTCATCGCCGCTGCAAACGAACTCGGCGTCGCGATGGTGTTTACGGGCATTCGCCACTTTCGGCATTAGGTCGCTGTGTCTCTGCCGCCCCAGCGTCCGCTTAGGTATACTCTACCGCACACAGTACCGATGCGGAGGGAGCGATGCACTGGAACGCGAGCGCGCTGCGACAGGCGTTTTTGAGCTACTTTCAGGAAAAAGGGCACTTGCTGCTGCCCTCGGATAGCCTCGTGCCCAAAGACCCGTCGCTGCTGTTCACCAGCGCGGGCATGGTGCAGTTCAAACCTTACTTTCTGGGCGTGGCTCAGCCCCCCGCTCCGCGCGTGACCACCGTGCAAAAGTGCTTGCGTACCACCGACATCGAATCGGTCGGCGACCTGTCGCACCTGACCTTTTTTGAGATGCTGGGCAACTTCAGCTTCGGCGACTACTTCAAGCGCGAGGCAATCCTGTTCGCGTGGGAATTCCTGACCGAGCGCTTGAAAGTGGACACCGACCGCCTGCAGTTCACCGTGTTCCAAGACGACGACGAGGCGTTCGATATCTGGCATCGCGAGGTGGGCATCCCCGAAAACCGCATCTGGCGGCTGGGCGAGAAGACCAACTTCTGGCCCGCCAACGCCATCACTGAGGGTCCCAACGGTCCCTGCGGTCCCTGCTCGGAAATTTTCTACGACACGCGCCTCGACACGGGCTGCACGAACCCGAACTGCGGTCCCGCGTGCGACTGCGGGCGCTGGCTGGAGATTTGGAACCTCGTGTTTATGCAGTACGAGCGCAGCGAGGAGAACGGCAAGCCGAAGCTGACCCCGCTGCCGAAAAAAAATATCGACACGGGCATGGGGCTGGAGCGCACCGCCGCCGTGTTGATGGGGCTGGAAAGCCCGTTCGAGACCGATGTGTTTGAACCCATCGTGCGACGCATCGAACAGATTGCAGGCGTGCGCTACAAGCAGGGCGAGCCAACCGACACGGCGATTCGCCTGATTGCTGACCACATCCGCGCGGCAACTTTCGCAGTTGCCGACGGCGTCATTCCCCAGAACGAGGGGCGCGGCTATGTGCTGCGGCGCATCATTCGCCGTGCCGTCTTGCGCGGGCAGCGCGTGCTGCACATCGAGCAGCCGTTTTTCGCCGATCTTGTGCCCGCCGTCATCGACGCGCTGGGCGAGCAGTATCCTGAACTCGTGCAACGCCGCGACTACATCATGACGACCCTGCGCTACGAAGAGCAACGCTTCCGCCACACGGTGCAAGCAGGGCTGGCACGGCTGGAAGAGATGCTCGCCGACGCCGAAACCCAACAGACGCGCATGCTGGCAGGCGAGCGTGTGTTCACCCTGTACGACACCTATGGCTTCCCTGTGGAGCTGACGCGCGAAATCGCTGCCGAGCGCGGCATCGCCGTCGATATGCAGGGCTTCGAGCAGGCGATGGAGGCGCAACGCCAACGCGCCCGCGAAGCGAGTGGCATCTCCGAGAAGCTGTTCGTGCAAACGGGCGCGGCGTTGGCAGAACTGGCGCAGCAGACCAGCCCCACCGAGTTTGTCGGCTACGACACCCTCGCCTGCGAGGCGCAAGTGGTCGGGCTCGTGCGCGAGGGCGATCTCATCCCCGAAGCGCACGCAGGCGAGACCGTCGAGATCGTGCTGAACCGCACGCCCTTCTACGCCGAGGCGGGTGGACAGGTCGGCGACACGGGCGTCATCGAATGGCACGGCGGACGCGCACAGGTGCTGGACACCCAGAAGGCGAACGACTACTACCTCCACCACGCGCGGATACTGGAGGGCGCGCTGCGCTTGGGCGAGACGGTGCTTGCGCAGGTGGATGCCGAACGCAGGCACGACATCCAGCGCAACCACACCGCCACGCACCTGCTACACGCCGCGCTGCGCCAAGTGCTGGGCACGCATGTTGTGCAGGCAGGCTCGCTGGTCGCCCCCGACCGACTGCGCTTCGACTTCACGCACCCGCGCGCCGTGACGCCCGACGAGCTGGAACGAATCGAAGCGCTGGTGAACGAGAAGCTGCTGCAAGAGCTGGAAGTGCGCGTCTACACCGATGTGCCCATCGAAGAGGCGCGTCGGCGCGGCGCGATGATGCTGTTTGGCGAAAAATACGGCGAGCGCGTGCGCATGGTGGAAATCCCTGGCTTCTCGCTGGAGCTGTGCGGGGGCACGCACCTGCGCAACACGGTGGAGGCGGGGCTGTTCAAGATTGTGCATGAGGGCAGTGTTGCGGCGGGCGTGAGGCGCATCGAGGCGCTGACAGGGCGCGCATTGTACCAATGGCTGCGCGAGCGCGAACACGCAGTTCGAGCCGCCGCCGAACGGCTGCAGACCCCCGTGCCCGAACTACCCGCCGCTATCGAACGCCTGCAACGCCAACTGAACGCGCTGCAGACCGAACTGGAGCAACTCAAGCAACGCGCCGCGAACCAAGCGGTAGAGAGCCTCACGCCCATCGAGGTGGACGGCGTGCCTGTGGTGGCGCAGGTGGTGCAAGGTGTGGACGCGAAGTCGCTGGGCGCGGTTGCCGATCGGCTAATCCAGCGCGGGGTGGGCGTCGCCGCGCTGGGCACAACGCACGACGGCAAGGTCGCGCTGGTGGTCAAAGTCGCTCCCGAATGGGTGCAGAAAGGCATCCACGCGGGCAACCTCATCCGTCAGATTGCGCAAGCGGTCGGCGGCTCAGGCGGCGGGCGACCCGACTTCGCCCAAGCGGGTGGCAAACACCCCGAACACCTCGCCGACGCACTGGCACAAACGCCCCAACTCGTGGCGCAACAACTGCGCGGGTAGCCCCCCGCCCCACTAACCCGTTCAGGTACAATCCCAGCGCTATGAAGACCGACCTACCCCGCTGGGATATGAGCGTCGTCTATCCAGGGCTCGACTCGCCTGAGTACGAGCGCGACCTGCGCAGTTTTGTGCGAGCGCTGGACGAACTGGAAGGGCTGTTCGACGAAGCACAAATCGACCGCACCGACACGCCGCTGAACCCTGACCTTGCAGCGGGCATCCTGGAACGCATACTGCCCCTCTACAACGCGCTGAACGACCAAGCGTGGACGCTGGGCGCGTATGTGTACGCCTTCGTCTCCGTCGACTCGCGCGACGAGTTCGCGCAGGCGCGCCTCAGCGAACTGGAACGGCACACCGTGCGCCTTTCGAAACTGCACACGCGCCTGACCGCGTGGGCAGGGTCGCAGGAGGTGGACGCGCTGCTGGAGCGTTCCGAGCAGGCGCGTCAGCACGCCTACTGGCTGCAACGCGCCCGCGTTGTCGCCGAGCACATGATGTCGCCCGCCGAAGAGGCGCTTGCCGCCGAAATGCGCCTCACAGGCAGCAGCGCGTGGAACAAACTCTACAGCAACCTCACCTCGCAGATTCAGGCGACCGTAGAGATCCGCGGCGAGCGACAGACGCTGACGATGAGCATGCTACGCAATCTGGCAACCGACGCCGACCGCGAAGTGCGCCGCGCCGCTTACGAAGCCGAACTGCGAGCGTGGGAGCAGCACGCGATGCCCATCGCCAGCGCACTGAACGCCATCAAGGGCGAGGCGAACCTGCTGATGCGCAAGCGTGGCTGGGACAGCCCGCTGCACGCCTCGCTGTTCCAAAACGCCATCGACGAGGCGACGCTGCACGCGATGCTGGAAGCCGCCTACGAGTCGTTCCCCGACTTCCGCCGCTACCTGCACGCCAAAGCGCGCCTGCTGGGGATTGAGCGGTGCGCATGGTACGACCTGTTCGCGCCCGTGGGCAAAGAGACGCGCACTTGGAGTTTCGACGAGGCGGCGCAGTTCATTATCGAGCAGTTCGCAACCTACTCCCAAAAGCTGAGCGACTTTGCCCGACGCGCCTTCGAAGAGCGCTGGATCGACGCCCCGCCGATGCCAGGCAAGCGCGACGGCGCGTTTTGCATGCGTCTGCGTCGCGACGAATCGCGCATCCTGACCAACTACAAGCCCGTGTTCAACGGGGTGGGCACCCTCGCGCACGAGTTAGGGCACGCTTATCATAACCTCTGCCTCGCCGAGCGCACTTACCTGCAACGCATGACGCCCGCGACGCTCGCCGAGACCGCCAGCATCTTTTGCAACACCATCATTGACCAAGCTGCGCTGCGCGACGCCGACCGCGAAGAGCAAATCGCCATTCTGGAAGCCTCGCTCCAAGGCGTGTGCCAAGTGGTGGTGGACATCACCAGCCGCTACCTGTTCGAAAAGGAGGTCTTCGAGCGGCGTGCCGAGCGCGAGTTGAGCGCACGCGAGCTGTGCGAGATTATGCGCAACGCGCAGCTGCAGACCTACGGCGACGGTCTGGATGAAAACGCGTTGCATCCCTACGTGTGGGCAGCGAAACCGCATTACTACGGCGGCTTGTTCTACAACTATCCCTACATGTTTGGCTTGCTATTTGGTCTGGGGCTGTACGCGCGGTATCTGGACGATCCCGACGGCTTCCGTGCGCGCTACGATGACCTGCTCTCGCGCACGGGGATGGCAGACGCGCCGACGCTGGCGACGGAGTTCGGCTTCGACCTGCGCACACCCGCTTTCTGGCGCAGTGCACTCGACACCGTCCGTGAAAACATTAACCGATTTGTAGCGTTGGCGCAAAGCGCATCGTAGCGCCCGTCCGTAAAATCGGCAGAACTCTACCGGTCGTTCAGCCGAAAGCCGTGCGGGAGAAGTTCGGCAAGCGTGTGGCGTGTGACCACGCGGTCGGGCGAGACGACCCACACGGTGAACGATTCGGGCGCGTCAGCGAACTCCAGCAACACCTGTCGGCACGCGCCGCAGGGCGTTCCGCCGTCGGGAGTGCAGACCGCGGCGGCGACCAGTCGCCGCGTGCCTGCCGCAATCGCGCAGAACACCGCCACCCGCTCGGCGCAGACGCTCAAGCCGTAGCTGGCGTTCTCTACATTACAGCCTGCAAACACGCGCCCGTCGTCGGTCAGCACCGCCGCGCCGACGGCATAGCCCGAATACGGCGCGTACGCGTGCGCCCGCGCCGCCCGCGCCGCCTGCACCAACGTCTGCTCCGTGGGCGATAGGTTCATTCGTCGTCCCCTGCCGACTCCGCAGCGAGCTCCTCCTCGAAGATTTCCTCCATCTCGTAGGGGTCTTCGTCCATCGCCGCGCTCATCTCGCGCATGAAACGGCGCATGGTCTTCGGGTCGTCGGGGTCGCCCGCGAACTCCATGCTGTCGGCGAGGTCGTCGAGCATCTGGTCTTCGGTGCGCAGGCGCGCCACGCGCGAGACGAGCCGCTTCGATTCCATCGCCCCACACACAGGGCATGCCTGCGGCTCATCGCGCTGGGCAATCGGCAGCAGCTTCGTGAACCGCTTCCGACACTTCAGGCAGCGATACTCGTAGAGCGGCATCAGCCCATCACCTTCTGCAGCGTCTCCTTGAGGACGCTTGCCGAAGTTTGTAGGGCGGCGCGCTCCTCGTCGGAGACACCGATTTCGATAACCGCCTCGACGCCCTTGCGCCCGACGCGCGTCGGCAGCGAGAAGCACACATCACTGATGCCCAGCGCACCCGTCTGCAGGGTCGACACGGGCAACACCTGATGCTTGTCCAGCGCAATCGCGTTCACGACCTGCGCGATGGAGACGCCCACCGCGTAGCCCGCGCCACCCTTGAGACGAATCGCCTCCGCGCCCGAATTCTTCGTGCGCTCGAAGATGGCGTCCATCGCCTCTTTGCTGTAGCCAGGGTAGTCCTTAAGCGGCACGCCTGCAATGGTCGCGCAACTCCAGATGGGCACCATCGAATCGCCATGTTCGCCCAGAATCAGCGCGTCTACATCGGTCGCCGCCACGCCGAAATGTTCCGCCAAAAACGAACGGAAGCGGCAGGTGTCCAGCACGGTGCCCAGCCCAATCACGCGCTCGGCGGGCAGCCCCGACTCTTTGACCGCCAAGTAGGTCAGGATGTCCACGGGGTTCGAGACGACTAAGAGGATCGCGTCGTCGGCGAGCGCGACGCCTTTTAGGTTGCCCAGAATCTCGCGGAACAGCCCAACATTGCGGTTGATAAGTTCCAGTCGGCTTTCGTCGGGGCGCCGGCGCAAGCCTGCGGTGATGATGACCATGTGTGCGCCCTCGAGATCGGCGTAGTCGCCTGCACGGAATCGGGTGGGTTGCGAATACGCCGCGCCGTGCCGTAGGTCTAACGCTTCGCCTTCGACAGCGTCGCGGTTCACATCCAGTAGCACGACTTCCGAGACCGCACCGATAAGTTGCAACGCGAACGCGGCATTCGAGCCGACGCGCCCGCCACCGCCAACAATTCCTACCTTCATCGTGTTTACCTCCCTATATCGAGGCGTTTTGCGAACGCCCGTAGTTCGTCGGGGTTGCCCGACGCTTACAACAGCGGAAACTGCTCCAGAAAGCGCAAATCGTTCTCCAGAAACAGGCGCAGGTCGTCCACGCCGTACTGAAGCATCGGGATGCGCTCGATGCCCAGCCCGAACGCAAAGCCGCTGTAGCGCTCTGTGTCGATGCCATAGCGCTCCAGGATGTTGGGATGGATCAGTCCTGCGCCGCCGAGTTCGAGCCAGCCACCTTTCCACCAGATGGCAAAGTCCACCCCCGGCTCCACAAACGGGAAGTAGTCGGGTCGGAAGCGCACCCGCACCTCTGCGCCAAACATCAGTTGGGCGAACTGAGTCAGCACGCCCTTCAGGTGCGCCATGCTGACCCCTTCGTCTACCATGAAGGCGTCCACTTGGTGGAAGGTATGCGAGTGGGTGGCGTCCACATTCTCGTAGCGATAGCACCTGCCGATGATGGCGATTCGGAGGGGCAGGCTCCGCTCGCCGCGCTGCAGTTGCTCGAAGATGCGCCCCTGAATCGAGGTGGTCTGGGTGCGCAGCAGGTAGCCTGGCGCGATGTGGAACGAGTTCTGTTCGTCCATTGCGGGGTGGTCGTCGGGGTAGTTCAGTGCGCCGAAGTTGTATTCAAAGCGTTCCAAGTCGTACCCCTCGACGAACTCGAAGCCCAGTCCGATTAGTGTGCGTTTGACCCGCTGCATGGTCAGCGTCAGCGGGTGCAGGCGTGCGGGGCGCAGGGGCATTCCGGGCAGCGTGATGTCCAGTCGCTCGGCTTCGATGCGCTGGGCAAGTTCTGCCTGCTCCAGTACGGCGCGTCGTTCGGCGAAGAGTCGCTTCAAGTGTTCGCGGGCGGCGTTCACCTGCTGACCGAACTGGGGTCGCTGTTCAGGGGGCAGGGTGCCCAGTTGGCGCAGCAGTTGCCCAATGACGCCTTTACGCCCCAGATAGTGCGTTTCCACCGCCTGCAAATCGGCGGTGGAGTGCGCTTGCGCAATCGCGCGTTCTGCCTCCTCCAGAATCGTCTGGATGTTCTCCACGGTGACGCTTATGCGCTGGGGCGCACAGATTCCACGAGCATGCGGAATGCTTCGGGGTCGCGCACCGCCATCTCCGCAAGTTGCTTGCGGTTCACTGTGATGCCGCGCACTGTAAGCGCGTGGATGAACTCGTGGTAGCGCATTCCGTGCATGCGGCATGCAGCGTTGATACGGGTGATCCATAGGCGTCGGAAGTCGCGCTTGCGTTGTCGCCTATCGCGATAGGCGTAGTGCAGCGACTTCATCACCTGCTCATTCGCCTTGCGGAACAGGCGGCTCTTCGCGCCATAATAGCCTTCCGCGAGTCTCAGAATCTTCTTGTGGCGACGGCGGGTCACCGTACCGCCTTTCACTCGTGCCATAGCAATCTCCTCCTTATCTGCCTGCCAATAGGCGATTGACGCGCCGATACTCGCCTTTGAAGAGTTCGTCCTCCAAGTCGAGTCGGCGTTTGCGTGCGGGCGACTTACTCAGGAACAGGTGGCTGTTCCCGGCTTTCTTGTGCATTAGTTTGCCCGTCGCTGTGCGCTTGAAGCGCTTGGCGGCTGTCTTGCTCGTCTTCATTTTTGGCATGCGTTGAACCTCCTTCGGCAGGTGGCGTTTTCGGTTTTGCCGCGGGCTTTTTGGCAGGCGCAATCACCATCGTCATCTGCCTGCCTTCGATCGTTGGCGGCTTCTCGATAACGCCGTAGTCCTGCACAGCATCTGCAATCTTACGCAGCACTGCCTCGCCCGCTTGGGGGCGTTCGAACTCGCGGCTGCGAAAGATGACAACGAATTTTACCTTATTGCCATCCTGCAGGAACTCGATCGTGTTGCGAATCTTGGTTTCGATGTCGTGTGCGCCAATGACAGGGCGTAGGCGAAGTGTCTTAACATCGCCGCCTTTCTGCTTCTTCTTGGCTTCCCTCGCCAGTTTATCTTGCTCGTAGCGGTACCGCCCGTAGTCCAATATTTTGCACACGGGCGGGTTCGCGTTCGGCGCAACTTCTACCAGGTCCAAGCCCCGTTCTTGAGCGATCTTTAAGGCGCGTCGAAGGGGCATAATGCCCAACTGCTTCCCATCCGTATCGATGACCCGCACCTCGCGGGCGCGGATTCGGTGATTGACTCTCAGTTCCTTTTGAATGGCTCCCTCACCCTCACTTTATTGGTCTACTCAATCAGCGTCTGACCGAGTACGCGCAGGATATCCTCCATCACTTCAGGGGCAAAGCCTTCCTCGGCGTAGCGGATGATGCCCTTTTTGTCCACGATATACATCGTGGGGAAGGCTTTCACGCGGGCACGACGCATCACTTCCTGCTCGTTCGGCGGGACGACGATGGTGTAGGTTATCTTGTTCTGCTCGACGAACGCGCGCACTTCGTCGGGCGTACCTGAATCGAGTGCGACGCCCACCACGACCAGCCCGCGGCTGCTATATTTATCGTGCAACTCCTGCAAGTAAGGTATCGCCGCGCGGCACGGTCCGCACCAAGTCGCCCAAAAGTCTACCAGGTACACCTTATCCTGCTTGCCGCCGATTTTGACCTCCTTACCGTTGAGGTCTTTGAAGGTCATCTCGGGCATCTTCTGCCCGACACGCAACTGCGCACTCGACGGCATCGTCGCGTACAAGATCAGCGCTACGCCCAACAGTGCTATCGGTAGCAGATATCGTCTCATCGTCGCCTCCGCAACCTATTATACCATGCATAGCATACGCGGAATTCAAGTCGGGTTGCAGGAAACTCGCGTTGCGTGCAGAAATCTCACGACGGAGGTACAACGACGATGGCGCGACCAGTGACTTTGTTTACAGGGCAGTGGGCAGACCTGCCCCTTGAAACGATGGCGCAGAAAGCGAAGGAGTTCGGCTACGATGGGCTGGAGCTGGCGTGCTGGGGCGACCATTTCGATGTTGAGAAAGCCCTCACGCAGGACGGCTACTGCGAATCGCGCTGGGAAATTCTGGGGCGATATGGCTTGAAGTGCTTCGCGATTAGCAACCACCTTGTGGGGCAGGCGGTGTGCGACCCGATAGACGCGCGACACAAGGCAATTTTGCCCGCGCGCGTGTGGGGCGACGGCAACCCAGAGGGTGTGCGCCAACGCGCCGCAGAGGAGATGAAAAACACTGCCCGCGCCGCACGCAAGTTCTTCAACTGCGCACCCGACGAAGTGAAGCGCCAACTCACGCGCGTGGTGGTCAACGGCTTCACAGGCAGCAGCATCTGGCAGTATCTCTACTCGTTCCCGCCTAACCCACCTGACCTTGTGGAGAGAGGTTTCGCCGACTTTGCCGCGCGCTGGAAGCCGATTCTGGATGTGTTCGAGCAAGAGGATGTCTACTTCGCGCTGGAGGTGCATCCGACGGAAATCGCCTACGACATCGTCACGGCGGAGCGCGCAATCGAGGCGGTCAATGGACACCCACGCTTCGGCTTCAACTACGACCCCAGCCATCTGGGCTATCAGGGCGTGGACTATGTGGCATTCATCCGCCGCTTCCGCGACCGTATCTTCCATATGCATGTTAAGGATGTGTGGTGGTCGGAGACACCGCGCTTGTCAGGCGTCTTTGGCGGGCATCTGAACTTTGGCGACTCGCGGCGGTACTGGGACTTCCGCTCGCCAGGGCGCGGCTCGATCGACTTCGAGGAGATTATCCGCGCGCTGAACGAAATCGGCTATCAGGGACCACTCTCGGTCGAATGGGAAGATAGTGGAATGGATCGCGAGCATGGTGCGCGTGAGGCGTGCCAGTTTGTGCGCCATCTCGATTTTGAGCCGTCGCGCGTGGCATTCGACGCCGCCTTCGAGCGCAGGTAAGCGCGAGCCCACTCTACTGGCATGCGCGCACCCTCCTTCGGTCAGGTACGCGGGGCTGGCTTCAACCAGTCCCGCGTACGAGCAGCGGCGCGAACTGCAGGTGCTGGGGCTGGAGGAACTGTTCGACCTCGTCGCGATTGAGGGCGAGGTGGGCGTCGGCAAGCCGCACCCAGCAATCTTCACACCGGTGCAGCGTCAGTTAGGACTGCCCAGCAAGCAAATCCTGTTTGTGGGCAACTCGTGGGCACACGATGTACTGGGAGCGTTGAATGTGGGCTGGGTCTTGGCACACACGCAACCGGGTATCGCATAGGGAGAGCAGGTATCCTATTCCGTGATGGCGAGTTATCGGCTTTCGCTGTTGGCGGAGTTGGTGCAGGGCGTGGTGCGGGGCGACCCCGACTTGACGATCAGCGCGGTGGGCGGGCTGGACGATGTGCCCACAGGTGGACTGACCTTCGCGGAAGATGCTCGTCGCCTGCAGGACGCCCTCCAGACACCTGCCGCTGCGATTCTGACCAAACCGACGCTGGAGTTGCCCAGCGGTACGGGCAAGGCGTTCCTGCTGCACCCGCATCCGCGCCTCGCGTGGGCGAAAATCCTCGCGCTCTACAGCCCATTCCAGCATCCTGCGCCAGGCGTCCATCCGACGGTTGTGATGGGCGAGGGGTGCGAGCTCGGCGACGAGGTGTGCCTAATGCCGTATGTCGTGGTGGGCAACGGCGTTCGGATCGGGCATCGCGTGCGTGTCTACCCTTTCTGCTACATTGGCGACGAGTGCGACATCGGCGACGATACCGTGCTGTACCCCCATGTGGTGCTGATGCCGCGCGTGCAGGTCGGCAAGCGGGTGATTATCCACCCTGGCGCGGTGATTGGCGGCGACGGCTACGGCTATGTGCAGCACGAAGGCGTCCACCACAAAATCCCCCAAATCGGGCGCGTGGTGATTGAAGACGATGTGGAAATCGGCTGCAACACCACGATTGACCGCGCCACCACAGGCGAGACGCGCATCGGCAAAGGCACGAAGATCGACAACCTCGTGCAGGTGGCGCACAATGTGCAGATCGGCGAGCACTGTCTGCTGGTCTCGCAGGTGGGGATTGCGGGCAGCTCCACGCTGGGGCATCATGTGATTCTGGCGGGTCAGGTCGGCGTCAAAGACCATGTGCAGATAGGCGACAATGTGGTGGTGGGTGCGCAGGGGGGCGTCTCTAAAAACCTGCCCCCCAACGGCGTCTACTGGGGCACGCCCGCCATCCCGCACCGCGAGTGGCTGCAGGTGCTGGCGCACCTCTACAAGCTGCCCGAACTCGCCAAGCGCGTCGACGAGTTAGAGAGGCGACTGCGCGAGCGATAGCAAATCGGGGCAGACACATCGGTCTGCCCCTACGGAGACGCCGTTGTGTAGGGGCAACCCTATGTGGTTGCCCCCTGTGCGCACAGTTGCGCCTGTAGAAAATTCCACGGCATAGACACTTACCACCACTCCCAGCCTTTGCGGTACGGTCTGCGGATAAACTCATCCGCCTTGCGCGTGTTGGTGACGCGCCCCTCCTTGCCGTCATAGTAGAGTTTTTCGCCCGCACGGAATGCCGCGTTGCCCAGCAGCACCGCTTCGGTGAGCATCGTCGCGTACTCAAAGTTGCTGTAAGTCGGGCTGCCCGTCTTGCACGCCAGAATCCACTCCTCGTAGTGCCCTGGCGAAGTGGGCAGCGTGCGGGTGGTCAGCTGGAAGCCTTCGAACTTCTCCTTTGGGTACAAGCGGTACTCACGGGCGTGGATGAAGTAGAATGCGCCCTTCTCGCCGACGCAGATGACACCGTTGGGCGCAAGCCCCCGCTCGCCGACCAGCGCGGGGTCGGGCTTGAGACCACCGTCATACCAGTAGAGCTTCACGGGCGGCTGGTTGCCGCGCGCGGGGAACTCGTAAATCGCGCGACTGGACTTCGGTCCCGATTCGGGCACGCGCGGTGAGCCTTCCATCTCCACGCTGATGGGTAGCCCCAAGTCCAGCGCCCAGTACGCCGTGTCGATGATGTGGCAGCCCATGTCGCCAAGCGCGCCCGTGCCGAAGTCCCACCACCCGCGCCATGCGAACGGGTGATAGCCGTCGTGGTAGGGTCGCTCAGGCGCAGGACCCAGCCACAAGTCCCAGAACAGGTAGGACGGCACAGGCTTGGAGCCTGCGGGTCGCTCGATACCCTGCGGCCAAATCGGGCGGTCGCTCCACGCATGCACCTCGCGCACCGCGCCGATGACTCCTGACCGCAGCACCTCCACGGCGATGCGCAGCGGCTCGCTGGAATGCGCCTGGTTGCCCATCTGCGTGGCGACTTTCGCCTTGCGTGCCGCCTCACGCACCTGGCGCGCCTCCCACGGACTATGCACCAGTGGCTTCTCGCAATACACATGCTTACCCATCTGCAGCGCAAGCATCATGGGCAGCGCGTGCGTGTGGTCAGGGGTGCTGATGACCACCGCGTCAATATCTTTCTGGCGATCGAGCATGCGCCGATAGTCCGTCCACAGGCGCGCGTTGGGGAACACCTTCGCCGCGTTCGCCAAGTGGTTCAAGTCCACATCGCACAGGGCGACGATGTTCTCGCTGGCGACGCCGCGCAGGTTGTCCCACCCGCGCCCGCCGACGCCAATCACAGCGATGTTCAGTTTATCGTTGGGCGATTGCCCGTTGCCCCAGCTCCTTAAAAACAGCAGTCCAGCACTTGCGCTCAGGCTCTGCTTCAAAAACTCACGCCGCGTCGTCTTCCGTGTCATAGCGCGTTTGTATTTCGCCGCCTGTGGGGCAATTCCTGCAAGGTATACTTTGCGCTCGAAGCGTTGCGACTTCCGAAATCGCTTTGGCTATGGACGGCGCTGTTTGGGGTGGCGCTCGGCGTGCGGCTGGTGGGTATCGGGTGGAGCCTGCCGAACGCGGAACGCCACTATTCCTATCACCCCGACGAGTGGCTGGTGCTGCTGGCGAGCTACTTCGTTATTAACCCCTACGCGGGCGAGTTCCTGCCGGGCTTTTATAACTACGGCACACTACCGATGTATCTCTGGAGCCTGTGGCTGCACTGGCTCAGCGCGGTGGGGGTAATTGACCGCCTGCCCGAAAACGCGACTCCCGCGCAGATTGCCGAGTTGCGGGCGCAGTTATATTTGTGGGCGCGTGTGCTGGTCGCGCTGATGGGCGCGGGCACGGCGGTTGTTGTCGGGCGCACCGCTGCACAAGTCGCAGGTATCGGCGCAGGGGTGGTCAGTGCGCTGGCGATGGCGCTTGCCCCTGCCTTCGTGGTGCATAGCCGCTTCATGACCGTCGATGTGCCCACGACCTTTTTCGTTGCGCTGGCGTTCCATCATGCGGTTGCGCTCCATGCATCGCCGCGCCCGATGCGCACGCTCCTGTGGGGCGCGTTCTGGGCGGGGTGCGCAGCGGGTTCCAAGTATAACGCGGGACTGGCGCTGCTTGCGCCGTTGGTGGGGCTGTGGCTGTTGCCGAATATGTCCGTCGCGAAGCGTCTGCTCGGCAGTGCGGCGGCGGTGGGCGTCGCCGGGCTAACCTTCCTGATTGTGTGCCCAGGCGTGTGGGCAGACTCCGCACGGTTCTGGGCAAACTTCTGGTACGAAGTGCGCCATGTGGAGCAGGGGCACGGTGAAATCTTCACCGACACGGGGCTGGGCTGGCTGTATCACCTCAAGCCGAACCTAAGTACGGGCTTTGGCGCGCTTGGGCTACTTGCCAGCGCGGTCGGCTGGGCGTTGCACGCGCGGAATCGCGTCTGGTGGGGCGTGCTGGCGGCGTCGTTGGCGTACTACCTGCTGATTGGCGCGGCGGAGGTGCGCTTCCTACGCTACACCTTTCCGCTGTTTCCGATGTTGGCAATGGGGGTGGGACTGTTGTGGACAGGCGCGCGACTGAGTTTACCCCCCTCCTTCAGGTTCCCCCCGCTTCGCGAGGGGAACCGAACGCGGGGGCAGGCTTCCCCACTTCGCGAGGGGAACCGAACACAGGGGCGCGAACTTGGTTCCCCCTGCGAGCAGGGGGAACCTAAAGGAGGGGGTCTGCTACCTGCGCTACGAAGCCTACTTGTTGTCGCCGCGCTTGCTTGGCAACTACTCAGCACAGCGTCGCTTACCGCCTGCATGGTGCGTCCCGACGCCCGCGACCAAGCAGCGGGGTGGGCACAGGCGACCCTGCCACAAGGTGCGCGGATTGGCTTCCCCACCGTGCCGTGGTTCTACACGCCGCCGCTGTTTCCCGAAATCGGCGAGTTGCGCTGGCAGGATAGGCTGGCAGCGGCGCAGCAGGCGACCCGCTATCGGCTGATTCCGCTCGCCCCACCCGAATGGAACGCCGAAGCCCTGCAGGCAACGCTACCCGACTATCTCATTATCAGCGAGTTCGAGTCACGCGATGTCGCCCGCATCGGACGCGCCGACTACCAAGCCTTCATGCGCATCGTAGAGGCACGCTACACCCTGCTGCGCACCTTCGAGAACGAACCCGTTCTGCTTGGGCGGCGCGAAGATATGCCGCACGATTTGCTGTATGTGTGTCCGAAGGTGTATGTCTACCGCCTGCGCAGTGAGTAGGGGGTATACTCGCGGATACTGCTTATGGGAAGTGCGAAGGGAACGGCGCAGTGGACGGAAGTGATTGAGAAGATTATGCACGCGAACGGGGGCGTCGCCTCGCTGGGGCTGCTCTACCAGCAGGCGTCGCGGTACCGCTCGCTGCCGCCAGGCGACTGGCAGAAGACCCTGCGCGGCGTGCTGTACCGTTTTGAACCAGTGAGTGCTTCAGCCTCGCTGCGCTGCCGAGAGCGCAACAGCCAACAGGTATACTTTCCCCTATGAGCGACACGCGCAAGTTGCGGCTGGGGCTGCCCAAAGGAAGCCTACAGGAGGCGACCTTCGCGCTGTTCCGCAAGGCAGGCTGGGACTTCCGTATCCCGTCGGGGCGCTCCTACGAACCCATCTCGGACGACGCCGAACTGGACGCTGTCCTGCTGCGCCCGCAAGAGATCCCTCTCTATGTGCAGGACGGCATCCTCGACGCGGGCATCACGGGCTACGACTGGGTGCAAGACTGCAACGCCGATGTGCATGAGGTGCTGGAGCTGCAATACTCCAAAAACACGCGCAACCCGATTCGCGTGGTGGTCGCCGTCCACAACGACGCGCCGTTCCAGAGCATCCACGACCTGCAGGGCAAGCGCATCGCGACCGAGTATGTGCGCCTGACCGAGCGATACCTGCAGCAGCACGGCGTACAGGCGCATGTGGAATTCTCGTGGGGCGCGTGCGAGGTGAAAGTGCCCAGCCTCGTGGACGCGATTGTGGTCAACACCGAGACGGGCAGTTCGCTACGGGCGCATAACCTGCGCATTCTGGATGTCATTTTGCACTCCACCACTCGCCTGATTGCCAATCACCAAGCGTGGCAAGACCCGTTCAAGCGCGACAAGATCGAGAGTATTGCGCTAATGCTACAGGGCGCGCTGAACGCGGGGCAGATGGTCGGGCTGAAAATGAATGTCCACGAGTCGTGCTTAGACGCCGTACTGAGCGAGTTGCCTGCCTTGCGCAAACCGACGCTATCGCCGCTGAGCGACAAGGGCTGGTACGCTGTTGAGACCGTCCTCGACGAGAGCCAAGTGCGCGAGATAATTCCTCGCTTGCGCAAAGCAGGCGCAGAGGGACTGGTGGAGTACCCACTGAACAAGGTGATTCCCTAAGCCGTGCAGCCGTCTGACACGCCGGTCACTACCTCGCGGCATGGGGCTTCTTCCCCATACTCCACGAGGGAGACCTGCTGTTCAGACTCGAGCGCCATCACGGCAGATTGTACCGCACGAACGGGCGCACGCCTCACAGCGCCGCGATGAAGTCGGCAATTGCGTCGGGCGCGGCGGTGTCGAACCCGACGACATCGAGCATGCCCGCGTCGTTCGGACTGTACTGTGCGGTATAGCTCCAGCGCGCTCTCGAGGTTCCTAAAGTGTCGGCGCATTTACCTCGACCCCTTGACAAATCGGGTGGCGATGTGGTATAATATAGGTGCCGTTGGGGAAACCCGACGGCATGGCCCGAGTGCAGAGGAGAAGTCTCTGCCGCTGGGAGCTTCGTGCAGCCATGCTCGCCGGTGCTGTACAAGCAGCTCGCGGCAGGCGCGCGAGGGGTAATGCGGAAGCCTGTGCCCCAGCAAGGGCGACCGCAAGCAGCGGATAGGAACGCTCGGAACCAGAGCGCCCACTCGAGGAGTGATAGGACGCCTTTGGATCGGCGGCAACGTCGGTCAGGGCTCCGAAGCTTCGAAGCGACGCTCTGTGGGAGAGCGGTTCTGAAAAGGGCTTCTCCAAAGCACTTGGGCTTTTTTTTTCTCGCAGGACGCCTCTTAGGTACGCAGCGGCTATGGCGAGAGTACCACTGCGCACGAAGCCTACCCCGCGTGGACAACGGTCATGTCCATTGCCAAAGCAAACTGACCCTCGCTTTGTGGAATAACCCCCCTTGACGATGGGGTACGGAGGCGCAACGGGGTATGCTGGCATTGCCGAGCTGTTTCTGCAGATGGGGCTGATCACCGAGCAGCAGCTCCACGACGCGCTCCGAAAGCAGCAGGAAGGCGTACCACTACCCCTGGAACATCTGCTGGTACAGCTGGGGCACATCACCGAGAAAGACCGCGTGCGCGTGATGGGACTCCACTGGGGCGTGCCGTTCGTCGACCTCGTAGAAACCCCGCCAGACCCGCAACTCGCCTCGTTGCTCCCTCCAGAGATGGCGAAGCGCTATCGCGCCGTAATTGTCGCCAAAGAGAACGGACGCCTGCTGGTTGCGATGGCGGATCCGCTGGACATCTTTGCCATTGACGAAATCCGCCAGCACACTAAGCACGAAATCGAAGCCGCCATCGCCACTGAAGAGGACATCCAGACCGCCCTCAAACGCCTCTACCGCACCGACTCCGCCGTCTCGGACACCGTCAAGGAGTTGATGCGCGACCTTGGCGAAAGCGAGATGATGCTCCACGACAACGCCGATGAGGAGCTTTCGGCGGAGAAGCTGCGCGAAATCGCCGACGACGCACCCGTAGTGCGACTGGCGAACATGATTATCACGCAAGCAATCTCCGACGGCGCAAGCGACATCCATATTGAACCGACGCGCGACTGCGTCAAGGTGCGCTATCGCATCGACGGTGTGATGATCGACTCGATGGTGCTGCCCAAGCGCGTACAGGCGTCGCTTACCTCGCGCTTTAAAATCTTAGCGAACATGGACATTGCCGAGAAGCGCGTACCGCAAGACAACCGCATCAGCGCGACTATTGACGGACGCGAGTACGACTTCCGCGTCTCTACCCTGCCGTGCATCTACGGCGAGAAGATTGTGATGCGCGTGCTGGACAAATCCAGCGTGCGCGTAGGGCTGGACAAACTCGGATTTTTGCCCGACACGCTTGCCAAGCTGGAAGAGGTCATCAGCCGCTCCTACGGTATCATCCTCGTGACAGGTCCCACAGGGTCGGGCAAGTCCACCACGCTCTATTCGATTCTCTCGCGGCTGAACACGGGGCTGGTGAACATCATCACGGCAGAAGACCCCGTGGAATACGAGTTGCCTGGCATCAATCAGGTGCAGGTGAACCCAAAGGCGGGGCTGACCTTCGCGAGCGCACTGCGCGCCATGTTGCGCCAAGACCCTGACATCATCATGGTCGGCGAGATGCGCGACCGTGAGACAGCGACCATAGCCATGGAAGCCGCACTCACGGGGCACCTGGTACTATCCACCCTCCACACGAACGACTCGTCGAGTGCGCCGCCACGCTTGATAGAGATGGGCGTTGAGCCGTTTATGATTGCTTCGGCACTAATTGCAGTGTTGGCGCAGAGGCTGGTGCGCACGCTCTGCCCACGCTGCAAAGAGCCGTACCAGCCAACTGAGTCGGCGTTCACTCGATACGGTTTCACCCCCCCGCCGAACCTACACGAGGTCACGATTTACCGTGCCAAAGGCTGTGAGTATTGCAAAAACACAGGCTACAAAGGGCGCACTGGCATCCACGAACTGCTGGTGATGTCTGACCCTGTGCGCGACTTGATCCTCAAGCATGCGGCGGCGCATGCCATCCAAAAGGTCGCCGTCGAACACGGGCTGCGCCTGCTCAAGGACGACGCTTTGCAAAAAGTGCTTCTGGGGCGCACAAGCATCGAAGAGGTCGTGCGCGTCATCTACAGCGGATAGGAGGCAACCATGAGAACACAAGCAGAGTCGGTTGTGCAGAAGGTCAAAGATCTTGCGGCGCTGCCGCAGGTCGTGCATCAAATCATCCAATTGACAAACAATCCCAACGCCAGTGCGAAGGATCTGGAACGGTTGATTAGCATCGATCAGGGCATGTCAACGCGCGTGCTGAACACGGTTAACTCGGCGTACTACGGCTTCTCGCGCAAAATCGCGTCTATCAAGGACGCAGTGGTGCTGCTGGGATTCAAGGCGGTGCGCAACCTGGCAATGACGGTGAGCGTGTTCGACCTGTTTGTGGGCAAGACCGATCGTCAGAACCTGCGTCGGGGCAAGTGGTGGCGCCATTCAATTGACACAGCGCTGTGTGCACGGCTGATTGCCTCGCAGGTGGCGGGCGTCTCGCCTGACGAGGCGTACACGGCGGGGCTGCTGCACGACATTGGCAAGCCTCTGCTGGATCGCCACGGCGGCGCACCTTACGAACAGGTGGAAGATCTCCTTGCACAGGGCATGCCTGAACTCTTGGCAGAGCAGCGAGTATACGGCTGCGACCACGCGGAGGTCGGATACGCCGTGAGCCTACACTGGGGTTTTCCCGAAAAACTGGTGGAGGCTATCGGCTGCCATCACACGGCGTCGGCAGATGGACTGGGCGATGCACCGCTTACTGCCGTTGTCGTATTGGCGAACTTCGTGGCGCACCTGCTGCGTCAGCCCAACGCACCCGAAACCTGGTGGTTCGACCTGCCTCTGTGGGTAAGCGAGACGCTACAGCTCAGCCCGCACCAACTACAGTCACTCTACTTAGGCTGCGAGGTGGAGATTCAGTCCTCGCCGATGGCGGCGCTGGGGCGGTAAGCGCGTGGACTAAACGCCCCGATATGCAAATTTTCGTGCGCACATGGAATAACCCAGCGTGGAGGCTTTGCGGGCGGCATGACCACGATTATCGGGTTTATCATCGTCTTCGGCGCGGTGTTCGGCGGGTTCATTATGCACGGCGGAAAAATCGCCGCGCTGATTCAGATTTCGGAGTTTGTTATCATCGGTGGCGCGGGGCTGGGCGCACTGGTCGCCTCGAACCCGCCCAGCGTCATCTCGGCAATCATCAAAGGCATTCTCGGCTTACTCAAAGGTAGCCCCTACAGCAAAAAAGAGACCTTCTTAGAGTTGTTGCAAGCACTGTTTGCACTGTTCACACTTGCCCGCAAAGAGGGGCTACTTGCGCTGGAGCAACATGTGGAGCGCCCCCACGAAAGCTCGCTGTTCCAGCAGTACCCGTTCCTGCTGAGTAACCACCACGCGCTGGACTTCCTGTGCGACACGATGAAGGTTGTGCTGACGGGCGCGGTCGGCGCGTTCGAGCTGGCGGAGTTGACCGAGACCGACTTGGAGAAGCACCACGAAGAGGTGATGCGTCCTGCGCACGCGCTGTCGAAAATCGGCGATGCGATGCCAGGCTTCGGAATCGTCGCAGCAGTGTTGGGCGTCGTGATCACGATGGGCTATCTGGATCAGGGACCCGAGACTATCGGACATAAGGTCGCTGCTGCGCTGGTGGGTACCTTTTTGGGCGTGCTGTTGGCGTATGGCGTGTTCCAGCCGTTAGCAACTGCACTGGAGCATAGCGCGCACGCAGAATCACAGTACTACCAATGCATTCGGCAGGCGTTGATCGCCTTCGCGCGAGGCGATGCACCATTAACCTGTATCGAGTTTGCACGGCGCAGTATCGAGCCGCATGTGCGTCCAAGCTTCCAAGAGATGGAGGAGGCGGTCAAAGGCGGCGGTAGTAAGGCGCAAGCGGCATAAGGAGGCACACCGATGGCGAAAGAGGGTGGCGGCGAAATACGCATCGTCAGGAAGAAAGGTGGCGGGCATGGGCACCACGGCGGCGCATGGAAGGTCGCCTACGCCGACTTCGTGACGGCGATGATGGCGTTTTTCATGGTGATGTGGCTAACTGGCTTGGATGCCAAGACACGCGCTGCAATCGCGGCTTACTTCCGCGACCCTGTGGGGTTCATGCAAGCGCTGCGTGCGAAAAGCGAGGCTGTGTTCACCATTAATGACGCCGTGCCTCCAGGCGGCAAAAACACGCCAAACATGCCCCGCGCTGCCAAAGATGGCAAAACCGCCCTCAAGAAAGACCGCAAAACCGAGCGACAAGAACTGGAAGAATTCAAGCAATATATGGAGCGCGCACTTTCGAATATCCCCGAACTGTCGCGCTTGAAAGAGTATGTCAAGATCGAGTTTGTGAAGGAAGGGCTACGCATCGAGCTGCTGGAGGGCAAGGAACCTGTGTTTTTCAAGACGGGCAGCGCGGAGATTACGCCCGCTGCGCGACGGTTGCTGGAGCTGATTGCGCAGCAGGTGGGTAAGTTGGACAACCGCGTGGTGGTGGAGGGGCATACCGACGCGCAGCCCTACCGCTATGGGGGCAGCTACACGAACTGGGAACTCTCCACTGATCGCGCAAACGCGGCGCGGCGCGTGCTGGAGAGCGCAGGCTTATGGAAAGGGCAGGTCGCTGAGGTGCGCGGCTATGCCGACACACGCTTGCGCAACCCGATGGACCCGTTCCACTATTCCAATCGGCGCGTCTCACTGCTGATTCCCTACATGTCGGAACCAGATACCCGAACGACTGCGCCGTGATTCGGTCCACGCCCTACTTTTGGGTATGGACACGGCTCTACGGTCGCTTCCGCTCACAGGGAGCCGATGAGGAGGGCTTCAAGGGTTGTCTTTTTGAGCGTCCCCGCTGCCCGAAAAGAGCTCCAGTTGCTGTAACGGTTTACTGTTATGCTTTTTGGGGCGGTTCGGTGCCTCGGTCGGCAAGGCTTCGCATGGGGACGGCGGCAGCTTGGGCACAAGTGCGTCGAGTTCGCCCAGCGCGACCCCACGCGCCCAGTGGTCGACCCGCGCCATTTCAGGTAGGCTATTGCGTGGCACAGCGTGCGGGCGAACCTGCAGCCCCTGCGCTAACTGACGCGCCTGCTGCATCAACCCCCGCAGTGCTGCATCCTTGACCTTGTAGGTACCCTGCCACTGCTTGACCAACAGTTCGCTATCAGAGAACCACTCTATTTCGCTTGCGCCCAGCAGACGCGCCGCCTCCAGTCCACGCAGGAGAGCGCGGTACTCCGCTTGATTATTTGTCGCTATGCCAAGCGGCTCACGCCCTGCTGCCAGCGTATTCCCCGACTCGTCGGTGATAATGTAGGCAAGCCCCGCTGCGCCGGGATTACCAATCGACGAGCCGTCTGTGTACAGGCGTACCCGTTTTCGTGCGACAGCCATTTGCAAGAGTGTACCTTACAGGATCAGCATCGCATCGCCGAAGCTGAGGAATCGGTATCGCTCGCGCACCGCTTCCTGGTAGGCGCGCAGCACGAACTCACGCCCAGCGAATGCGCTCACCAGCACCAGCATTGTCGTGCGCGGCATATGGAAGTTGGTGATAAGCGCGTCCACTACCTTGAACTCGTAGCCGGGGGTGATGTACAGATGGGTTTCGGCGGAGCCGTGCTGCACTTGTCGGCGTGCGATGGCGGCGCTTTCGAGCGTGCGTACACAGGTCGTGCCCACCGCGACGATGCGCCCGCGCGTGGCGTTGATTGCCTCCGCTGCTTCAGGGCTAATCGTGTACCATTCGCCGTGCATCTTGTGTGCTTCGATTTGCCCTGTTTGCAGGGGTCGGAAGGTGTCCAAACTCACGTGCAGGGTAATGAAGACCACTTGTACGCCTTGCGCTTTAAGCCGTTCCAGCAGCGCAGGCGTGAAGTGCAGCCCCGCGGTTGGCGCAGCGGCGGAGCCAGGCGTTCGCGCGTACACCGTCTGGTATCGCTCAGGGTCGGTCAGTTGCTTGTGGATGTAGGGCGGGAGGGGCACCTGCCCGACGCGCGGTAGCACCTGTTCGAGGGGCTCGTCACTATGCAGCCGCACGAGCCGCAGCCCACCCTCCAGCCTACCCTCGATTATCACCTCCAGCTGGTCGCCGACCAGCACGCGACTACCTTCGGGCAGGCGCCTGCCTGGGCGCACCAGCGCGTGCCAGCGTCCGTCCGCGAGGGGGTGCAGCAAGAACACCTCCGCCTGACCCCCTGTGGGCTTGCGACCCCGCAGCCGCCACGCCGACACGCGCGTATCGTTCAGTACCAGTGTATCGCCTGATTGCAAGTAATCGGGCAGCTCGTAGAAGCGGCGGTGCTCAATGGTCTGCGTCGCGCGGTGGAGAACCATTAGGCGAGAGTGATCACGCGGCTCAATCGGCTCTTGGGCAATTAGCGACTCGGGCAGTTCGTAGTCAAACAGGCTCGCGTCCATCGTTATCGCCCACGCCCCGACAACCACGCCCAGAAAGTCAGCAGCAGGGTTAGCACGATGCTAATCAGAAGGCTCGTACCCAGCGGGAAATAAAACGCAAAACCATCGCGCTGAATAACGATGTCGCCAGGTAGGCGCCACCCGCGCACGCCCAACCGCTCCAATCCAACCAGCAGCAGCCCAATAACCATCAACGCCGCGCCCAGACCCAGCAACACCTTCCCAGCCGCACCCATGCGACGCACCTAATCCTCAGAAACTACGGGGGTAGCTAAAATTTTTGGTGACCCCAGGGGGATTCGAACCCCCGTCCTCCTGGCTGAGAACCAGGCGTCCTCGACCGCTAGACCATGGGGCCACCTACGCCTCTTATAATACCCTCTGGTTGACGAAAAAGTCAAGTGGATGCGAGAGGGTGTTCGAAAATAGAGAGTGCGGTGGGGTACACTCAACCCGATGAAACGCCGCAACCCGCGCATCACGCTCAGCGTCCTGCCCGCACGCGCCATCTATCACGCCGTCCTGCAGTTCACCCAGCACCATCCACATCCGCATACCAAAGCACGCAAGCCCCTCTACCCCGAAGCCCTCATCCTCCCCCTCGCCCTGCTGCGCACTGCCCGACGCGCCTCGTATCGCCACCTGCTCTTCTGCCTCGCCTCAGAAGCCTTGCCTGACCAGCCTGTGCCCGCTTTGGGCACCCTGCTGTACCGCCTGAAGACCATCGCGCTAAGCTGGGACCCACTCACTTATCCGCAGGGCACTTGGAGGGGAACAGGAGCCCAGCTGGAAGGTGGCAACACCATGCAACAACCGGTACAATGTAAAAATCCAACCCGATTGGAGGAGGTAATGAAGATGAAGTGGATGATAGGCATCGGTTTGGCAGCGTGTCTTGGGCAGCTTGTCTGGGGTCAGCCAGTAGAAGACCTTTCCTCTTTTTCGCGCGAACAGCTGCAGCAGCTACGAGAGCAGCTCAAGGAGCAAGAGACGCAGTTGATGTCCTTCTGGATAGACGAGGAGTTGCAAGCAGACGAAGAGATCAAAAAGCACCGAGCGCGTTCGCTGCTTCAAACCGATCTTCCGCAGCCTGGTTTGGCGAACGATATGATGTTAGTACGGATTGTGGGCATTCGGCGCGTGGATGAGGAAGTATGGCGTGTCGATCCCAGAGCGCCGAAGGAGTTTCCCTACTACGAGCTGCAGGCGCAAGTGGTAAAAGTATGGAGTAAGCAGCAGCGAATTGAAGACACTTATTTGTCCATCAAGCAGGGTGATTTGCTTCGGCTGCTGTGGATGGGATGTAAAAGAGAGGGCGGGCGTAAGGTAGCGTCCGATATGATTTGGGAGGTTGACAAACAGTACATAGTTCCCATACGGTTTTTCCCCACATGGCCATTTGAGGACGGAGAAGCATGGCACCAATTTCACAGTCAGCCTCGGGTGGATAGAGTGTGGTGGTTGATTCTAAGCACAGAGTGCTGTGGCTATCCAAAGTGGGCTTCGAACTTAGAAAATTTTGTATGTCAGGTAGGATATGCGGAGGGTTTATTAGGTATGCCGACCCGCCCGGTGATGCGCATAGAGGAGCCTTTTGAGGAGCAGGTGCTGGTGCTGGACGAAGAAGCAGCCTATTATCGTCTCGCGACCCGCGAACAACGCATCCAGTGGGCAAAGCAGCGTGTCCAAAACACCAACTTGCCTCTCTGGAAACGCCAACGCGCCTTACTCTATCTGTACATCGCTTATAACTCCCACGATTACGAAGAAGATAGCAGTCTGTCATACGAGACGCTTCAGCAACAGTACCCAGGCGAAGAACCCTATGTGGTGCGGGGGCGTTTGCGTTCGCGCCGCGTGGTGGAGTACCTGACCTACCTGCAGGGGCTGTCGGAGCCGCTGTTGCAAGCGTTTGGGTTGCGGGTAGTAGACCGACACGGCGGATTGTATAGCCAGGCGCCTGCGGAGGAGGTGGAGCGTTGGGTGAAGATAGTGGAGTCGTTTTTGGAGGCGGGTCGCCCTGTGGCGGTGCGACGAGAGGCGGCGGAGTTGTTAGCCAACAAGTTGGAAGGGTTGTTCTTTGCTGAAACGGATAGCCATTATTATGTGAAGGCGACGGAGTCGGACTGGGCGTGGTTGCGTGTGTATGCGCAGGTGTTGCGTAGCCGTTGGGAGCGGGAGCACGACAAGGTGGTGCGGGCTCATTTGGCAAGGGGTTGGACATCGCTGTTGAGCAAAGAGGTGCGTCGTCAGCTGGAGGCGATAGAGAAGCGGCTGAGGGAGTTGGGTCAGGGCGAGTAGTGAAGGGTGCTGTTGTCCTCCTGCGCAGTGCCATGATGGTTGTTTCTTTGCCGAGCGCGATTTTACGCATAACCCTCGTTCGCTCCTATCCATCCGTGAAAAAAAGCACAAAGCCTTCGCCCCCTGTATGGGCCAACACATCGTTGACAGCTGGCAAGCCCTGACGCGACCAGTCTAACACTATATTGTCCAACAACACTACAGGCATCAAACCTACATATCCCGAACCCGAAAAACCCAACGCCACACAACACCCATACGGCGTCCGACACGCCATCCCATACCCAGAATGCACGCGCTGATAGGTAAGTTCCATCGTTGGCGTGCCTTCTGTTGTGCGCGTTGTTGGAGCAATTCTACAGGAGGTGCGCCTGCTTTTTTCAGGTGTGGGTAGAGGATGGGCAACAGGGGCGGGTGTAAACGATGTGTTGGCGCATTTACCTCGACCCCTTGACAAATCCGTCTGACCTATGGTATAATCTTGACCGATGGTCATGATTGACCGTCGGTATATCACTGACCGTTAGTACGGATGTCGGAACGCGCTATGAGTCAACCATCGTCAATCCGTCCGAGTCGACGCGAGCGCCGCCGAGAGGAGACGCGCCAGCGCCTCATCGAGGCGGCCCTCGCGTTGATGCAACAAAAACCATTCGAGCAGGTGACGGTCGAGGAGATCACCGAACTCGCCGATGTCGCCAAAGGTACCTTCTTCACCTACTTCCCCACTAAAGAGCATCTACTGCATGCCTACATGCGTGACCTCGCGGATGAGGTGTACGAGTTTTTGGAGGCGTTAGACGCGGAGAACGCGCCGAGCCAGTGGGAGGTACTGCGGCAGGTGATGCTGTTTATTGCGCGGCGGGATGCTCGCTCACTGCAGATTAGCCGCTCGCTGATGGTCGCCTGCTGCCACAACCCCGAAGTGCGCGCGCAGATGATGGACATCGTGCGTGAGGCGACCGAGTACGCTGTGGAGGGCTTTCGCAAGGGGCAGCAGCGCGGTGAGTTCCGCGACGATGTGCCCCCAGAAACCCTCGCGCACCAAGCCATTCGCCTCTACCGCCTGTGCCAGATGGAGTGGATGATGGAAAACGAACACACCCCGTTGGAGCAGATCGTGGAGCAGATTCTGGAGTTCTACAAGCCCGCGTTTTTGCATCCCAGCCGCTTGCAGGAGGAGGTCAAGAAATGATGCCGATTGCCAAGCCAAACTTCATAGAGACACGCGCCGTTGAAAACCCCCTCCTTAAGGTTCCCCCTGCAAGCAGGGGGAACCGAACAGGCGCGGTTCCCCTCGCGAAGCGGGGGGAACCTGAAGGAGGGGGGCGATTTAACAACCCCGCCCGCGCGATTGTTAGGAGCAAGGAGCGTGTTCTCGCGACGCTGGTTAGTATGTCGTTGGTGCTTTGCGCTTGGGCGCAAGGCGGCGAGACGCTGACCCTGCAAGAGGCGGTCACGCTCGCCCTCAAAAACAACCGCGCCGTGCAGATCAGCGCGCGGAGCGTCGACAAGACGCGCAACGCGCTGCGCGAGGCGCGCAGCAACGCCAACTTCACCATTCAGGGCAACGCGACCTACACCCGCTTCGATCGCGTCGCCGAGGCGCGTTTCGGACCGCAGCCCGTGCGCATCGGCAACCTCGAGAACCGCACCGCGCGCATCACGCTGACGCAGGTGGTGGACATCAGCGGAATTATCCGCACGGCGATCCGTGCGGCAAACCTGACGCTGACCGTGAGCGAACTGGAGTTCGAGCGCACGCGCAACGACACGATTCTACAGGTGGTTCAGGCGTACCAGGGGGTGGCGCGCGCCGATGAGTTCGTGCGCGTGGCGGAAGAGGCGCTGCGCAACGCCCAAGAGCGGCTGCGCATTATCCGTGCGCAGGTAGACGCAGGCGTCGCCGCGCAGTTCGACCTGCTGCGCGCCGAGACGGCTGTTGCGCAAGCTGAGCAAGCCGTGCTGAACGCCCGCAACCAGCGCGAACTCGCCGCCGCTGCGCTGAACAACCTGCTCGGACGCGACCTGAACACGCCTGTGCAAGTCGCCAAGCCCGAACGCCTGCCCGAACTGCAACTGCCCCCGCTGGAGACGCTGACCCAACAAGCTTTCCAGAACCGCCCCGAACTCATCGCAGCGCAGCGAGGGGTCGAACTGGCACAAACGGGTATAGAAGCGGCACGGCGCAGCTTGCTGCCCAACATTGTGCTGACAGGGCAAGCCGACTTCAACTTCAATACCTCGCCGTTCAACCCGCGCCGTGAGACCTACACGGGCGTCGCCGTGCTGTCCGTGCCGATTTGGGACGGCGGGACTGCCCGCGCCCGCGAAGCGCAAGCGCGCGACGACCTCGAAATCGCCCAGCTGCGCCTCAAACAAGCGCAGGAAGGCATCGCGCTGGAGGTGCGCCAAGCCTACCTAAACCTGCAGGACGCCCAGAAGCGGCTCGAAGTCGCTCGCAAAGGGCTGGAGCAAGCCACCGAAGCCCTGCGTCTGGCGCGCGTGCGCTTCGAAGCGGGCGTCTCGCCCCAACTGGAGATTAGCGACGCCGAACTTGCCTTCACCCAAGCGCAAACCAACCTTGTGAACGCACAGTTTGACTACCTCGACGCCTACGCCGCGCTGCTGCGCGCAATCGGCACAATCGATGAGCACTACACACGCCTGTGATGCAGGAGGCAGCAATGAAAACGAACCTTCGGAAACGGAAACTGTATGGGATTGTGAGCACCGTTGCACTGACGACGACACTACTGGCAGGCTGTGGGCGCGGTGGAGGCGGTGGCGCGCCCGCACCGCAAGCGCAAGCGAACGAAGCCGCCGCCGTCACCGTAGCCGTGCAGACCATCCGCACGGGCAACCTACGCGAAACCGCCGCGGTCACGGGCGAACTGCAAGCGTACAACGACACGACCGTCGCGACCAAACTCGGCGGCAAGATCATCGAAGTGCGCGTGCTGGAGGGGCAGCGCGTGCGCAAGGGCGATGTCATCGCCGTGCAAGACCCGACCGACCTGCAGCTACAGATTCGGCAGGCGGAGGCGGCGGTGCGCGCGGCGGAGTCGAACCTGCGCCAAGCGGAGATCGCTGCCCGTACGCAGCCTGAGCAGACCGACGCGCAGATTCGCGCCGCGAAAGCCGCGCTGGAGGCAGCGCGGGCGCGCCTGCGCGCCCTGCAAACAGGCGCACGCCCGCAGGAACGCCAGCAAGCCGAGCAAGCCGTCGCTGCCGCACGCGCGAACTTCGAACTCGCCCGCGCGAACTACGAACGCGCCCAGCAACTCTACCAGCAAGGCGCGATTCCCAAGCAGCAGCTTGACTCGGCGCGCACAGCGTTCGAAGCCGCCCAAGCACAACTGCGCCAAGCGGAAGAGGCACTCAGCCTCGTGCGCGAAGGTCCGCGCCAAGAGGACATCGAAGCCGCCGAGCAAGCCGTGCGCCAAGCGGAGGAGGCATATCGTCAGGCGACGCTGGGCAAGGCACAGGATGAACTCGCCCAGCGTCGAGTGGAAGCCGCACGCGCCGCGCTGCAACAGGCAAAAGCCAACCTTGCCCTGCTGCGTCAACAGCTCGCCGACACGTTTATCCGCGCGCCTTTTGACGGCGTGGTCGCCCAGCGATTCGTGGATGTCGGTGTGGTGGCAGGTGCGGGCACGCCCGTAGCACGAATCGTATCGCTCGATCGGCTCTATTTTGAGGGCACGCTGCCCGAGGTGCTACTGCGCGAGGTGCGCGTCGGCATGCCCGTCACAGTGCGCGTGGACGCCTTCCCCAACCGCACCTTCAACGCTCAAATCGAAGCGATATACCCTGCTGTCGCCGACCAAGCACGCAACCTGCGCATTCGCGTCAGCCTCGCCAACCCCAGCGACCTCCCTCTCAAGACGGGGCTGTTTGCGCGGGGCGAGATTCTCATCCGCGAGTATAAGGGCGTGCCGCTGACCCCCAAGCTCGCCTTGCTGGAGAAGGGCGGCGTCACGCGCGTCTTTGTCGTCGAGAACGGCGTCGCCAAGCAGCGCACGCTCAAAGTCGTCGCGACCAACACCGACTACATCTACGCTGAAGGCGTGCGAGCAGGCGAAACCGTCGTCACGCGCGGGCAAGACCTACTCAGCGACGGACAACCCGTGCGCATCTTGGAGCAGTAAGGAGGCACTACCATGTGGATGACCCGATTGGCTCTGAACCGACCCGTCACCATCATGGTGTTCGTGGTCGCCATTCTCGTGCTGGGCTACTACGCGCTGGGGCGCATGCAGGTTGAACTGCAGCCGAAGGTGGACTTTCCGTACATCACCATCGTAACGGTCTACCCTGGCGCCTCTCCCGAAGAGATTGAAACCCTCATCACGAAACCGATAGAGGATGCCGTTGCGGGAGCAGAGGGACTGCGTCAAATCACCTCCACCTCGCAGTTCGGGGTGTCGCAGGTGGTGTTGGAGTTCAATATCGGCACAAACCTCTCCGACGCTTATCTGGAAGTACAATCGAAGCTGAACACGATTTTGAACCAGTTGCCCGAAGGCGCGGAGCGACCCACCATCCTCAAGTTGGATACGCAGTCGCAGCCGACGATGTATATCTCGCTGACGGGCAACCGCCCCGCCTACGAGCTGCGCGATTTGGCAGAAAATGTCATCAAGGATCGACTTTCCAGCGTGCCAGGCGTGGCGGGCGTTGCCGTCGCAGGCGGTGAAAAGCGCGAAATCCAAGTACTGGTCGACAAGCAGCGACTGAATGCCTACGGGCTATCGATCAACGCGATTGTGCGCACGCTGCAGGGGGCGAACCTAAATGTGCCTGCAGGGCGCATCACAGAAGGCGAACGCGACTACAATGTGCGCCTGCTGGGCGAGTTCCAGTCAGTGGACGAACTGCGCGAACTGGAAATTTACCTGCCCAACAACCGCAACCCGATGGCGCGCGGGAGCATCGTCCGCCTCAAGGATGTTGCGACCATACGCGATGGCGTGGTGGAGCGCACCGAAATCACGCGAGTTAACGGCAAAGAGGATGTCACGCTGGTCATTCAGCGCACCAGCGACGGCAACGCGATTGAAATCTCCAACGCCGTCCGCGAACAGATCGCACGCCTCAAGGCAGAATATCCTGACCTGAACTTCACCATCACGCAGGACGAGGCGGATGCCGTCAAGGAGAGCCTGACAGACTTGCGCCTTGCGCTCGGCATCGCAATATTCCTCGTGGTGGTGATTATTTACCTGTTCCTCTACAATGTGCGAGGCGCGCTGATTGTCTCGCTGGCGATTCCGACCTGCTTCTTCGCGGCGTTCATCGCGATGTATTTCTTCGGGTTCACCATCAACTTTATGACGATGCTCGCGCTCTCGCTGGCGGTGGGCGTGCTGGTAGACGACGCGATTGTGGTCATCGAGAACATCTACCGCCACCTGTCGATGGGCGAGGAGCCGATGGAGGCGGCGTACAACGGGCGCACTGAAATTGGGCTGGCAGCCATCACGATTACCTTCGTCGATGTGGTGGTCTTTCTGCCGATTGCGTTTATGGGCGGCGTCTCAGGGCAGTTTTTCCGCTCCTTCGGGTTGACCGTCGCTGTGACGGTGCTGTTCTCGCTGATTGTGTCGTTCACCCTGACGCCGATGCTCGCCAGTAGGCTCTATCGTCGCGGTGAGGGCGTCGAGGAGCCGCGTGGCTTCTTCAAGTGGTTCGACGACCGCCTGAACGCGCTCAAGCGGTCGTATCGGCGTGCGCTGGCATGGTCGCTGCGCCATCGCTGGCTGGTAATCCTAACTGCGAACGGTACGCTGGTGGCGGTTCTCGTGTTAGTCATCGGCTCGGCGATTAGCGGTAGCCCGCTGTTGCCGTTCCGATTCGCTCCTTCGCAAGACCAAGGGCTGATTCAGGTCACCGTGAAGATGCCTCCTGACGCCGCGCTGGAGCAGACCGACCGCGTGGTGCGGCGGATTGAGCAAGCCGCGCTCTCCATCCCCGAAGTGAAGTATGTGTCTACGCGCTTGGGACGGCTCTCGGCAGGCGTGCTGGGCGCGGGCGATATTGGACCTCGGTTTGCCTCGATGCAAATCACTCTGCACGAGAAGAAAGCGTTGTTGGACAGCCTGATGTTCTGGGTCAAGCACGACGAGCAGCTGCGCACGCGACGCGACATCGAAATCGCCGCCGAACTGCGCCAGAAGGTGGGCGAGATTCCAGGCGCGCAGATAACGATTAATACCGTGTCGGGCTTTCGCGGGGGCGGCTTCGGCGCGCCCATCCAGATTGCGCTCGTCGGCAAGGACACCGAGACTCTGCTGGAGACCGCGACCAAGGTGCGCAACCTGATTGCGCAGATTCCGGGCATCAAAGACCCCGACCTATCGTGGTCGGCAGGCAAGCCCGAACTGCAGGTGCGCGTTGACCGCGAGAAGGCGGCTTCGTTGGGCATTAGCCTCGCTGAGATCGCCGCCGCGCTGCGCACCGCCTACGAAGGTGACACGAGCGCGAAGTTCCGCGAAGCAGGGCAGGAGTACGACATTCGCGTGCGTCTGCGCCCTGACCAGCGCCAGCGGCTCAGCGACCTGAACGACCTCGTGGTCGGCTATGTGCAGGGCGCGCCCGTGTACTTGCGCGATGTGGCGAGCATCTCGCTGGGCGAGGGACCCACGAAGATCGAGCGCACCGACCGCCAGCGACGCATTACCGTCACAGCAAACCTGCTGCCAGGCTTCACGCCAGGCAACATGCGCCAGGTGATTGACGCGAAGTTAGCGGAAGCGAACATCATTCCGCCCGGCGTGCGCGTGTCGTGGTTCGGCGAAAACGAGGTGATGGCACGCGAGGGCGTCTACATGGCACAAGCCCTGCTCCTCGCGCTCATCCTCGTGTACCTGCTGATGGTCGCGCTGTTCGAGAACTGGCTCTACCCGTTTATCATCATGTTCAGCCAGCCGCAGGCGCTGGTGGGTGCGCTGCTCGCGCTCATTATCTTCCGCTCCGAGCTGAACATCATCTCGATGATTGGCATCATCGCGCTGGTGGGGATTGTGGGCAAAAACGCCATCCTGCTGGTGGACTACACGAACACGCTGCGTCAGCGGGGCTTGCCGCGTGACGAGGCATTGTTGGAGGCAGGTGAGACGCGCCTGCGCCCGATTCTGATGACCACGCTTTCGCTGGTGCTGGCGATGATCCCGATTGCGCTGGCGGTTGGGCGCGGCTCGGAGTTCCGCGCGCCGCTGGGCATCGTGCTGCTGGGCGGGTTGACGGTCAGCACGCTGCTGACGCTCATCGTCATTCCGTGTACCTACACGGTGATGGACGATGCAACGCGCTGGCTGGGCAAGCTGATTTGGCGACGCGGCGCCGCGCCTGTGGAGACGGCAGCCGTGGAACCCGCCGAACGCGAAGAGGAGGAGGTCGCCTCCCGCTAATACGGGGGCGACCCCTCGGTATTACTCCATCCAGACGACTCCTACCTGCTTTGGCAGCGCGTCGATGCGTAGGCGCAGGGTTCTCCCGCCGCGCTCGGTGGTTAGCGCGTGCGGCTCGCTCTCAGGTGCCAGCAAGCGCGCCCGCTTGGGGTTCAGCCACACGGGCAAGCGCACCTCCAGCTCGATGCCGCGCTGCTCGCGAAACCGATACCCCTGCGGATGCATCACATAGTCGAGGTTGGTCAGCCAGATGGCAGCGGTTTGCGCTCCGACCTGCAGTGCGGCGTCCAGTCGGCGCGGGTTGCTGGCAGCCAGCACGCGCACACCGTTGGGGCGCCATTCCATGCCCAGCAGTGCGTCGCGCAGGGGCTGCAGGAACCGGTTCAGGCGGGTCTGCTCGTCGAACGCCTCGCGCCCGTGCGCCACGAGTTGCTCCACCAAAGGGGCGCGCTCGGCTTCGGGAAGGTTGCGCAGCGCGGGGAGGTCGCGCGCCTCGGTGTAGTACCGCCGAAACTCCGCCTCATCGAAGCCGATGAACCACAGCACGCCTTTTGCGCCACGACTGAGTTGCAGCCACAGTTGCACGCGAATCTCTTCAGGTGTGGGGCATGCGCGTCCAAGTGCGCCGTTCACCCACACGCGCTCGTCCCACATGTGTGCGCCCTGTGCCCACACCCAGAATGGCAACGGCTCGCAGTTGGCGCGTAGGTCTTCCGTGTAGGTTGCCGCCAGTTCCAGCAGGTTGCCCCACTCGGCGGGCGACAGGTCGGGCATCGGCGCGCCCACGCGATAGGCGTCGTAGCAGGCGATGTCGGGAATCTCGGCGAACTCGCCGAACCTACGCGACCGTGCCAAGTTTAGGTACACGGGCGGTATCCCTTCGCGGTCGCGGAACACTTTCGCTACCCGCTCGCATAATGCAGGGATATGCCAGCCCTCGTGCTGCGCGGGGTCTGCCCAGTCGGGCTCGTCCTTAATCATGTAGGCGATGATGTGCGGATTCTGGCGATTGCGCTCGATGAAGGGCACCGCTGGGCGGGGGAATCCGCAGTATGCCAGCGCGTAGACGCCCTCGCGCGGGCAGATTTCGCTGAACGCGCGCCGCTCGGTCTTGGTGAGTTCTGCGCTTCCGTAGAAGACGAAAGTATCGAAGCCGCGCTCGCGCCACGCATGACGCTCGGCATCGTTGTCCCAGACGCTGGTACGCCATGTGCCCAGCGGAAAGAAGCGGGGTAGGGGGCGCACAGTGCCGCCCAGCATCCATGCCGTCTCGCCGACGCGCACATCCACCTGCAGGGGCAGGCTTTGGTGGGGCAACGGCGTACGCGGTAGCGTCGCCGTGAGGAAATTCAGCCCGCCGCTTGGCTCCGCTTCGGGCGCCAGCGCGCGGAAGCGCACCGACCTGCCCTCTGCGCGCAGCCGCTGAACGCGCATGGGCAGCGCAGGGTCGTCATTACGCACGACGACGGTCAGCCTGCGCCCTTCCAGCCACGCGCTCGCCAACGCGCCAGGCGCGGGCTTCGGCTCCAACCGCGCTGTCGCCTGCGTCCCGTCGCCAAAGCGCATCACGAGTTCAATCGGCGCGGAATCCAGCATCCCCCGCTGCAGGTTCAAAATCAGCAGCGCTGTCGTGCGCGGCGGGATCAACTCGTGGCTCAGACGATACCAGTTCAGCCCCTTGCCTTTCGGAATCGCCTCAATCTCGCGCCCGTTCAACTGAATCGAGCTGACGGAGCGGGGCTGGCGCGAGTCGTTGCGCACATAGACCCAGAAGGTTCCTCCTAACTGCGCAAGGCTCGGCTCTACTTCGCGAATGTGCGGACTCGAGCGATGGGGACGGTAAAAGTATTCCACGGGTGTTTGCATCGGGTTGACCTCCGCAGCAGCGAGGATTGTACCTCACTCGCGCCCGATGCTTCAGCACTCACACCCCGCAAGCGGGCGAGAGGAACAGCATGGTGCCCTGTCGTGTGCCCTGCCTGCACCTCTCCGTGAAATAGGGCGTGGGGGTAGGGCTTACCTCTGCCGCCGACGCAGCGCCGCCAGCCGCACCAGACCCGCACCCAACGCCAGCGCGCGGGTAGGTGGAGACGCTGACACTTGCAGAGCCGTCGGCGTCGTTAGGGTGAACACGCTTACCAGCACAACGCATATCGTTGCGAAAAGCAAACGCTAAGTTGGGCAAATTTTCGGGATTTTGCTTTGAATTCAGCAGGAATTGGTAGCGACGGAGCGTATACAGGTAATGCTACGGGGGACACGAAGATGCTGATTGTCTATCGCATCTTTTGGATCGTGGGCTTAATTGCGTTAGTGGCGGAGATGGTGATTCTGGCGAATCCGCGCCAAGTCGCCCCGCAACGCGCGTCGGACTGGGAGATACGGGAACAGGGTCGGTTCCGCGTGCGTGCGCCGAAGCGGCTGCGGTCAGAGCGCAGCCTGTTGCTGCTGCTCGATTTGCCTAGCTTGGGGAATGAGGTCGCAGTGGTAGACGCTTTTGCGTTGCAGCGCGGGAAGCGCACGGGGATGCAGATTGTGATCGCTGCGCCGAGGCAGGCACCGCCCCCGCCGCAACTGGGGCAGTTGCAGGGCGCACCCTCGTTCAACATAAGCCAGTTCATGCGCCGCGCACACGACAGATTCCTTGCCGCCTTGCGCGAAGACCAGCGCAACGCCGACTTCTCGGAGACGAAGCGTGCCACCGTGCGGATTCGCGGCGTGCAGGGCATCCGCAGCGACTACGAATACATCATCCCGCACCCTGTGTCGTTTCTGAGCATGCCCGTGCGCGGCTACCTGATTACGCTGCCCCTGTCGCCGACGGAGGTGATTCACTTCAACGCCTACTGCCCGCCCAACAGTTTCGGCGACTACGAGAAGGTGTTTGACCAGATTATCGCCACGACTGAGGTGCGCCAAGCGTCGCAGAGTCCGTTCGGGGGGTGGCTGCGATGATGCGCTGTCGCTAGTGTGGTCAGGAGAGCGCGCATCCGCAGGTGTGCGAGTGGTGTCGGCGCGATCGGGCGACGGGCGCGCTGGTGCGCACGCTGCCGCCGAACCCTACGGCAAGCCCGCCCGTTGGCGCGCCCAGCGGGAGCGACCCAATTCAGGCGACGCCCGTAGCGCCCAGCAGCCAGCCGACGCAAGCGATTCCCCCAACGCCCAGCGCACCGCCGAGCAGCCAACCGACACAAGCCATCCCGACGCCCCAGCCCGCCCCGCTGTACGACTACTCGCGCCCCACGGGGCAAGCCGCCGTGCAGCAGCCCGCCGACTCTATCCGCTTCATCAGCGAGGTCGTCGAAGGCTACACCTTCACCGCCAAACTGGAACGCTTTTTCGGCGTCGCGCTGCCGTTGGCTGCCCTGAATGTGCTGGTGCTGGGCTGGAAACCCGAATGGGCAGCGTGGGCGAACTTTCTGTTCTTCTTCCTGATTGGCGCGTGGCTGCCCGTCTCCCACCTGGTGGACAAACTGGACACCGATGTGGAACTGTTCCGCGACTTGGGGATTGTGCTGCTCCTCAACTTCCTATGCTGCAACCCGCTGTTTGCGTTCGTGTTCTATGGGTTGGGCATACTGATTGTCTGGGCAATTACACGCGCCGACATCAACTGGTCGCTGCTGGGCGTAATGGCGGTCTATGTGGGGTTCCGCATCCTGTTCGAGTTGGTGTTGATGCTGGTGGACTACGCGGATCCTGCAGACTGGCTGTCGGTGGGCATCGCCTTTTTCGGGAGCCTGCCGCTGTTGGCGATGTTTCTGGGCTGGTTCATCGGCGGGATGTTCCGTTCGGACTACGCCTAAGCGGGTATCCTTATCGTGCTATGGCGCGATGGGTTGGGCTGTTGGCGTTGTGGCTGACGCTGGTTGCGGTCTGGGCGCAGGATTCGCCGCGCGTGCAGGCAGGCGACTCGCTGCGCATCACGGTGGAAGGCGACGAGTCGCTGTCGCGCGTGTATGTGGTGGACTCGTCGGGCGCGTTTCGGATGCCGCTGATTGGCTTGGTGCAGGCGGCGGGGCGCACCACCGATGAACTCGCCCGCGAGATTGCCCGACGGCTGCGCGAGGGCAACTTCTACCGCGACCCGAAGGTGACGGTGGAGATTGCCCAGCGGGCGCAGGCGATTGTCACGGTGCAGGGCGCGGTGCGGCGCGGGGGCGACTATCCCCTGCAAGCGGGTTGGCGATTGAGCGACGCGCTGAACGCCGCGCAACCGACCGACACCGCCGACCTGAGCGCGGTGCGGTTGGAGCGCGTGAATGGCGAACGGCTGACCATCAACCACCTGAAGTTCGTCCAAGAGGGCGACGAGAGCGCGAACCCCGTCTTGCAGGCGGGCGACCGCATCTTCGTGCCGCTGCGGGCGGGCGGCAGGAGCGTCTTGGTGCTGGGCGCGGTGCGTTCGCCGGGTTCGTTCGAGTACGACGACGCCCGCACGCTGATTCAAGCCCTCGGCAAGGCGGGCGGTACGCTGCCCGAAGCCGACACCACCCGCATCCAAATCCGACGCGCGAACCAAGCCGAGCCAATCGCCGTGAACCTGAACACAATCACGGGCGACATCGATCTCCAGCCCGGCGACCAGATTACCGTGCCGTTCCGCAGCGTGCGGCAGTTCATCGTGGTGCGCGGCGGGGTGAACCGCGCAGGGCTGATTAACTACGCCGAGAACATGACGCTCACGCAGGCGATTGAGGCGGCAGGCGGTCCCAAGCCGAACGCGATTTTGGAGCGGGTGGTGATTCTGCGTCCGACGGAGCGCGGCAGGCAGCAGCGGTTGACGGTGAACCTGCTGGAGGTCGCGCAGGGCACGCGCCCCGACGAGCGACTGCTGCCCGGCGATACGGTGGAGGTGCCCGAACCTGCGCAGCGACGCGCCTCCGTCGAAGAGCCGTTGCGCGTCCTGTGGCTGATTCTGAGCATCATCTTTCTGGTTGCCCGCCGTTAGCCGATGCGTCCGTTGCCGTTCCGCGAGGTGGTCGTTGCGCCCGACTCGGTGCGCCGTGCGCTAACGCAGATGCTGACGCGCCCCAGCCCGCCACAGTCGCTGCTGCTGGTGGGGATGGCGGGTGTGGGCAAGCGCACGCTGGCGCGTTCACTTGCCGCCGCGTGGATGTGCCCGCAGCGCACGCCCGACGGACACTGCGGCGCGTGCCCCGTGTGCCAGAAATGGTCGGACGCAGGCGAGCATCCCGACCTGCGCGTCCTGCGCCCCGACCCCGACCAGATCAAGATCGACGCCGTGCGTGGGGTGCGTCAGTGGGCGGCGTTCGCGCCGACGGTCGCGCCCGTGCGGTTCGTTTTGCTGGAGGAGGCGCACCTGCTGAACCCTGCGGCGGCGAACGCGCTGCTCAAGACGCTCGAAGAGCCGCCCCCGCGCTACCACTTCCTGCTAACCGCGCCCGCCAGCGACCTGCTGCTGCAGACGATACTCTCGCGCTGTCAGATTGTGCGCTTGGGCGCGCTGCCGACGGCGCAGGTGGCGGCGTATCTGCAGGCACGCTACCCGCTGCCCGAGGCGACCGTACAAGCCATCGCAGCGTTCTCGGACGGCGCGCTGGGGCGCGCCGTCCGCTGGGCAGAGGCGTTGCTGGGCTCCGAAAATGCCCCGCGCGAGTTGGACGCGCTGCAGGCGTTGCTGGGCGTGTTCGCGCGGCTGGGACAGGCATCGCTGGAGGACGCGCTGTGGCTTGCGCACGAGTTCCGCGAGGCGTGCAAGGCGTTGGAAGGCGGCACCGAGTCGCGCTCAGCGCGCGCTGCGCTCGCGCTGGGGCTGGAGTACCTGGTGCAGTGGTATCGCGACGCGCTTGCGATGCAGTACCCCGACGCGCCCCTGCGCTTCGAAGCGCACCGTGACGCGCTGCGACTGCTCGCCCAACGCATCGCCACACCCGAACGCATACGCGACTTGCAAGCCATCATCGAGGCAAGGCGCGCCATCCTCGGCAACGCTAACGCACAACTCGTGACCGAGAACCTGTTCGTGCGCCTGCTGACCGTTGCATAACTTTCGACGATTTCAGCCGTCAAAAGACGCGGGTATACTTCCACGGGCGCATCGCGCCACACCATGCAGGAGGCACACACTATGAGACGATTCGCGAGTCTATTGGCGGTAAGCGCGTTGGTTAACGCACTCTGGGCGCAAGAGGCGTCCAGCACGCTGCAGTTCAAGTTCACCGAGAAGCAACGCGAGCTGTTCGACGCGACCGTGGAGCTGAACGGCAACCTGCCCATCCCAGGCGCAGCGGGCATGGCAGGCTCGCTGAAGATGATGATGACCGTGTTTATGGAAGTGGAGAAGGTCGAAGAGGGCGGCAAGGCGACCGTCAAGACGGGACTGGAGGCGTTCGAGGCGGAATTCAACGGGCAGCCGTTCCCCGTCGGGCTGGATATGGCACGAAGCGCGATTCCCGATTCGACAGCGACCGTCGCGCCCAACGGCAAGCTGGCGGGGCTTCAGAGCGGTGGCGGGCTGATGGGCTTCCAACTGCCTGGTTTTGACCCCCGCAACCTGGCAACGCTACTGTTTCCCACCGAGCTGCCCGATAAGCCGCTCACTAACGGCATGAGCTGGAACTTCGTGCGCGTCATCGGTGGGGGCAACGACGCGCTCCAAATCCCCATGACCGCCCGCTACGAAGGCATGGAGGACTACAACGGCGTCAAACTGCACAAAATCACCCAGACCTTCGAGCAGACCATCGAGTCGTACCAAGACGCCTTCTACCAGCCAACCACCGACAAAGAAGCTGCTGTGCGCGTCACCAGAGGCGTCATGAAGGGCACGATGACCATGTGGTATCACCCCGACAACGGGCTGGTGCAGCGCATGACGATGCAAGCCAGCCTGAACCAGACGACCGAACCCATCAAGAAGGACGGCTCCGAAATCAAGGATTACGAGCGGGAGACTTCGGAGGTCAAGCTGACTGCCTCGCTCACCCGCAGGGAGCCGAAGACGACGAATGCGCAGCCGAGTAGCCAGTGAACTGCACACGGGTTATGACGGAGCAGCCCCCCCCCCCCCCCCCCCCCCACGCGGGGGGGGGGTTGTTCCCCCCCCGTGGGGGGGGGGGGGGGGGGGGGCTGCCCTTATACTGACTGCGTTGCCAAAGTTTGTGAATGCGCAGGACTCGAATCCCCCCTCACCCCGACCCTCTCCCCCCTTGTCACGGGGGGAGAGGGCAGGGAGTGGGGGGATTCTGCACGCCCAGGAAGTTGTGATCTCTGACGGCGCGATGACCGCGCGTTCAAAGTTCACGAAGTACCCCCCTCCTTTAGGTTCCCCCCGCTTCGTGAGGGGAACCGAATGGGTGCGCGGCTCGGTTCCCCCTGCTTGCAGGGGGAACCTTAAGGAGGGGGTAGTCCAGAACTTTATTTTCCGCCTCGCAGCGATTCTTGGAATTACTGTCGCACTCGGCGCGTCCGCATCGGCGCAAATTAGAACACCCCCCATCCTCACCCCCGCAGGCGTCGTGCCGAGTATCGAAATCCCACAGGAAGCGCTGCCGCGTACCCAACCTGCCGAGACGCCCCGCCCGCGCCCACAACGACGCGACACGCTCGACAACATTCTGCGCGCCCTGCGCAGCTGGGAGACGCTTCAGGAAGAGTTCCGACGCACGGTCACCATTAGCGGGCACAAAAGAATCGGCTTCCACCTGCACGACATCGAGGGCGATTTCGCCGCCTTCCGCGACCAGAACTATTTCGGGCAAGGCGGACAGCGCGTCACGGACAACACCGAGCTGACCATCCGCGTGAACAAGTTTCTGGGCTTCCTCAGCTTTGATTGGCGCTGGACGAACAGCCGCTTTCGCAACCCGTATGACGCGCGGATCACCTACACCTACGAGTCGCCGAACCTGACGCTGGAGTGGGGCGACATCACAGCGTCGCTGGGCGGCTCGAACCCGCTGGTGGGGTTCAACCGCACGCTCAAAGGCGCGTCGGCGACCGCCAACTGGGGCAGAAACCGCTTTCGGTACATCACCTCCGAGACCAAAGCCGCCGCACGCACCATCACGATTCAGGGCAACGACAGCGCTGGACCCTACTACCTGCAGGGTAGCCAGATTGTGGATGGTAGCGAGCGCGTGCAGGTGGACGGTGTCGAGAAACGGCGCGGCGAAGACTACACCATCGACTACTTCGGCGGCATCCTGCGCTTCCGCGACGGGATGATTATCCCGCGCACCTCCACGATTGTGGTGACCTACGAGACCTATGCGTTCAACTCTGCGCCGAGCCGCTTGCAAGGCTTCCGCTGGGAATCGAATCTCGGCGGCGGGTTCAATCTCGGCTTCACGATGCTTTCGCAAGAGTCGACGGCGCGCACCGCGCTGCGTCGGCGCACAGAGCAGTTCTACGGCTTCGGTGCGCCCAGCACGCCCTACGACCTGCAGTTCCCGCCCCTGCGTGACGCGGCGAACCCTGTGATTATCACCGTCGCGGGCGCGCCCCAAATCGAAGGCGTCGACTACTACTTCGACGAGCTGCTGCCCTACCGATTCTACTTCACGCGCTTTATGCCCCCAACTGTCATCATTCAGGTGGAATACACCCCGCGTCCCGACCCCAGTTCCACGATTGGCGGCGACCGCGAAGTGATGGGCATCGACCTGACGCTCCCGCTGGGGCGCGCGGGCAACATCGTCTGGAACGCGGCGCAGAGCCGCGCCGTCGCGCAAGGGAGCCGACTGGAGGCGATTGCCCACACGGCGACGGGACGCTTCGAACTGGGACGCCTCGCGCTGAACGCGACCTACCGCGACATCCCTGCCGAGTTCATCGGTATCGAATCGGTCGGCTTCCGCCGCAACGAACGCGGCTACCAAGCCGACCTCAGCTACCGCTTCAGCGCGATTTCGAACCTGCAGGCGAGTTTCAGCAACCTGCGCGTTGCCGCCCTGAACCCGCTCAGCAGCAGCTTCAGTGCGAGCTTCACCGACACGCGCATCCAGAACTTCACCTACACCTACACCCCGCCGAACGGCTTCCAACTCACGCTCAGCCGCAACACGAACGAGGTGCGCGCCCCGAACAGCCGCAGCCAGCAGATGCGCGATGCGATTAGCCTCGCCCGTCGCTGGGATGCGCTCAACTTCTCGCTGGGCTACGAGCAGTCCGAGTCGGACGCCTTTAGCGCACTAAGCGGCGGTACGAACCTGTTCTATCGCATCCGCAGCCTGCGCTCGCAGGTGGACTGGACGGTGAACACGCAGCTGACCCTACGCGCCTCGCTCGCCCAAAGCAACACCCAGCAGCGCCAGCCGAGTGGGAGCGTGCGCACCCAATCGCGCGACTACTCGGTGGACGCCTCGTGGCAACCACTCGCCACGCTGAGGCTGACCTACCGCTGGCGCGACAGCGATTCGGGGTCGCTGAACCTCGCGCCGACCGATGTGCGCTCGCGGCAGTTCGGCAACCCGCTGCCACCCACGGTGAACTTTCCCACGAACCCGTGGGGCGTTGGCTTCGACGGGAATGGCTTCTCGTCGGGCGCGCCGCTCTTCAGTGGGTTTACCTACTACGGCATACGGGGCAAGGGGCAGGACCTCACCGTACAGTGGACGCCGCAGGACACGCTCTCGCTTGATGTGCAGTGGAGCCAGAACCGCTCGCTGGGCGATTTGCAGACCAACAGCGCGCAGGAGTCGCTCTCAGTGGGCGTGAGCTACCTGCCGCGCGAGTGGCTGGCGCTCAGCGCAAGCTGGTCGCGCCAACAGGTGCAGTTCCTCACAGCGCGTGGCAACTCCAGCAACGAGTTCCTGACCCTCGCGGTGGACATCGGACCCCTGCGTCGCTGGACGGTGAGCCTGAGCTTCAGCGCGATGAAGACGCGCAGTTTTCTGGGCGAGGGCTTTCAGGGCGGGCAAGGCGAGTTTGTGCAAGAGCCTGTCAGCTTCACGACGCGCGTGAGCTACGATATCGGTGCCAACCAAAGCCTATTCGCGGAGTTCCAGCGCACCGACTTGCGCGGTTACCTGCCCTCGCGCGACACCTTGTTCAGCATCGGCTACCAGTACCGCATCACGCGCAACTGGGTGTTCGTGCTAAGCTACCGCTTCCGCGAGCAGCTGAACCTTGACCCGCAGTATAGTCAGTTCAGCTACCGCGCGCGCTCGCTGGACGCGAACATGAACTTCATTTTTTAGGTGCGCTGGCGTTGAATCGCGCCATCACCTGCTCGATGGGTTCCGTAAGCCACGCTTCGCAGGCGTCGGCGGCGCGCTGCACAGCGTTCAGCAGCAGTTCACGCTCTTCAGTGTTCGGCGCGGACAGCACATAGTCGGCGAGGTCTACCCCCTCAGGCGGCTGCCCAATCCCGATGCGCACGCGCGGGAACGCCTCCGTGCCCAGCGCGGCGATAATCGACTTCATCCCGTTGTGCCCGCCTGCAGACCCTTTGGGACGCACGCGCACTGTGCCTGGCGCAAGCCAGATATCGTCGAACACCACCAGCATCTGGTCAGGCGTCAGGCGATAGGCATGCAACAGCGCCTGCGCCGCCTGCCCGCTGAGGTTCATATAGGTCTGTGGCTGCGCCAGCGCGACAACTACGCCCGCAATCGTCCCGATACCGAGTCGGCTGTGGTAGCGGCGCGTGCGCAACTCAATACCGTGCCGCTGCGCCAGTACCTCCACCGTCCAAAAGCCGACATTATGCCGCGTGGGGGCGTACTGCGCACCGGGGTTGCCCAGCCCGATGATGATGCGCGTGGGGAACATTGCGTTCGTCAGGTTCGGCGCGGGGCGTTGGAATCCTTGCACGAGTTCCCCCCGCAAGGAGAATAGCCGAGTTCACCGCCTGCGTCGCCGTATCAGCCACGCCGCCAGCGTAATCCCAACAGCGTCGATCAGCACATCCACAGGTGTGCCAGTGCGTCCGGGCACGAACGCTTGGTGAATTTCGTCGAGGATGGCGCGCATCAGGCTGGTCAGAATTGCCCAGCGCAGGGCGCGGCGCGAATCCATGCCGAAACTGCGCCGAAACGCCCAGTAGCCCAACAGCGTCAGCAGAAAATACCCTGTGCCATGCCCCAGTTTGCGAAAGGCGTAGTTCAGCGCGTGCAACTGCTCAGGCGTCAGCTGCTCCGCCAGCTGGGGTGCAACCCAGCGCAAAAGGGTCATAATCCACCCAGCGGAGTTTTCGGGGCTGCCCGCCTGCGACGAAAAGTAGAAAATCAGCAGCAGCATCCCGCCCCAGAGCGTTGCGGGCAGCCAGCGCGTCATGCAACAGCTCCTTGCGCAGGGCGCAGCAGGGCAATCGCGACGAACAGCGTCGCGGCGACCAACGCGACCGCTGCTCCAGGCGGAATCGGCTGCCAGAGCGCGAGCGCGAAGCCGACCGCAAGGCTCACCGTGCCCAGCAGCGCGCTGGTGGCTAACATCGCGCGGAAACTTTGGCACACGGCACGCGCCGATGCCGCAGGCAGCACCAATAGCGCGCTAATCGGCAGGATGCCCACGGCGCGTATCCCGACCGCCACCGCCAGCGACAGCCCCAACAGAAACAGCGTCTCGACCAACCGCACGGGCACGCCCTGCGCCTGCGCCAGCTCGCGGTGGAAGCCGACCCGAATCAGCGGGCGCGCCAGCCCAAGCAGCATCGCCAGCGCGAGGCAGTCCACCCCGAACAGTCGCCACAAGTCGCTCGCCTCCAACGCCAACACATCCCCAAACAGCAGCGCGCCGAGCGCCAGCGGCGATTCGGTCAGGCTAATCAGCGCAATCCCCAGCCCCGACACGCCCGTAATCGCGACCACCAGCAGCGTGTCGGTCGGCAGGCGCGTGCGCGCCTGGAACCACGCGACCAGCAGCGCGAACGGCGGCGCCGTTAGCAGCAGCGCGTCGCCCAGCCGCCAGCCCAACAGCCCCGCCAACCCCGCGCCGATAAACGCCGCATGCGCCACCGCATCGCTAAAATACGCCACCCGCTGACCGACCACGAACACCCCCAGCAGCGGGTAGACCGCCGCCAACAGCGCCATCGCCCACAGCGCGTTCCGCACGAAGTCAAACGCCAGCCACTCCGTCAGCATCGCTCTCCAGAAACGCCTTGATGACGGGCTTCAACTGCGGCTTCACCCGCTCCACCAGAAACGAGTCGTGCCCCCACGGGCTATCAATCACCACATGGTCGGCGCGCTTGCCCAACGACTGCAGAATCTCCACCGCCTCTTGCTGCCCAGATGGCGGAAAGAGCCAGTCGGAGGTGAAGCTCACGAAGCGCATCGTCGCCTGCACCCGCGCCAGCGCACGACGCAAATCGCCCTCCCCATACCAGTAGCCCAAATCGTAAGTGTCCATCGCCCGCGTGATATATAGGTAGCAGAACGGGTCGAACCGCTGCAGGAAGGTGGTCGCCTTGTATTCCAGGTAGCTCTCCACTTGGAACATCACGCTCCAGAACTCGGTTTCGGGCGTGGTGTCGCGTCCGAACTTGCTCCAGAGCGCGTGTTCCGACAGGTACGATAGGTGCGCGAGCATCCGCGCGAGCATCAGCCCGCGATTTGCGCCCTGCAGCCCACCGTGTTCCAGCCCCATCAGGATGGTCTGCCGCTGGATGTGGTTGAGCGCGATGACCATCGGGCTGGAGCGTGCGGGCGCGGCGATGACCAGCGCCTTGCGCACGCGCTCAGGGTAGCGCACCGCCCACTCGAACGCCCGCATGCCACCTGTGGAGCCGCCCACCACCGCGTACACCTGCTTGATGCCCAGCGTCTCCAGCACCATGCGCTCCAGATCCACCCAGTCGGCGACTCGAATCGGCGGGAAGTTCAGGTGGTACGGCTCGCCTGTGGCAGGGTCTATTGACAGTGGGGAAGTGGTTCCGTAGGGGCTTGCCAGCACATTGACGCAAATCACGAAAAAGCGGTTCGTGTCCAGCGCTTTGTTAGGACCGATGTAGAGGTCCCACCAGCCGGGCTTGCGGTCGTCGGGGTGGTGTCTGCCGGCGGCGTGCGCGCCGCCCGAAAGCGCGTGGCACAGGAGGATGACATTGCTTTTGTCGGGCGCGAGCGTACCGTAGGTTTCGTAGACGGCTTCGAGGGGCGCAAGCCGCTGTCCGTTGGCGAGCGTTATGCCCTCAGGAAAGACGGCGCGCTGCGGCGCGACCAGCCCGATTTCGCCTTCGGGCGCGTCCGCTCGCAGCGCGGCGTCATGCATCGGTTCCATCGTCGCTTATGGGTCGCGCGGGGACGCGACATGCACACCAGTCAACCCGGTGCACGCTCCAGCACCCCACGCCGAATCAGCATCACATCGACTTGCTCAGGCTCGAACGCACTGCGCAGCACCTCCAGCGCGCGCTCAGCATCCACTGTCTCGGAGCAGAAGAACAGGTCAACCGCCGCGTAGCGTCGCTCGGGCCAGGTGTGAATCGTGTAGTGCGACTCTTCAATCACTACCACGCCCGACACGCCGTAGGGTTCGAACTCGTGGAAGAAGTGGCTCACGATATGCGCGTTCGATTCGTGCGCGGCGCGTACCAGTGCGTTTTCGACATATGCCACGCGCTCTAAGGTCTTCGCGTTGCAGCCGTAGAGTTCGACCAGCAGGTGCGTGCCCAGCGTGCGCTGGTCATCTTGGCGCAGGTTGCGCGGGGCGATTTCGTATTCAAACCCCTGCGTCGGCGGTTGAACAACCGCTCGTTGCGTCAGCGGTGCGAACATCCGAACAATCCAATCGCGCGCGCCGCGCCAGACCGACTGCGCTATAGTGCGCATCGTCGACCGCGCAGGTCGGCGCCCCAGGATGCCAACCTTCATCATCGTTGTATCTCCTGACAAGTGTGTTTGTCTCGTAGCGCATGGCTACGACCGAGTTTCGCGGGCAGCTTCAGCTACCCCGAACCCGGAGGCGATGTGGGTGATTTTGCGCGGTCGGTTTCGGTACCAGACGCTTCCAGCGCGCCCCGAGGGGCACAAGCGCCTATGTGGCGTGCATCCAAAACGGTATTGGTCAATCTCCGCAACGGCTCAGCAGAAGCCGTTTACGGACACCGAGTTGGACCGCGACATAGCGCCCGTCTCGCCTCCCCCCTTTGGGATGGTGTCTGCAGCGCGTGCCACGCACTGCAAAGGCACGCTATTATACCCCCCACCCCCACCGAATTGCAAGTGTCTGCGCCTACAGGGGTTGCGTCCGCATGTCGTTTAAGGGTATATTAAGGGCAGCAGGCAGAGCCTGCGAAAGGAGGTTAGCTATGCGATTACTCTGGAGCTTTCTGGCACTTACTGCGCTCACAGCGACAGCGCTGGCGCAAGTGAACTGGACGGAACAGGGCGATGCAGGCGATTTGCCCGAAACCGCCCAAGCGACAGGAACTGACACAAGCACCCCACTCAGCACAATCAGCGGCACGCTTGATGCGAACGATGTCGACATGTTCGCCATCTATATCGCCGATCCAAGCGCGTTCCAAGCCGAGACCAACACAACCACCACTGACTTCGACTCCCAACTTTGGCTGTTCGATGTGAACGGCAACGGGATTGTGCATGACGACGACTCGGCAGGCGGTCTACGCTCCCGTATCACCAACGCGAACAACTGTATTCCCGGACCGGGCATCTACTACATCGCGATTAGCCGATACGACCGCGATCCGATCGACTGCGACGGCAATGCGATTTGGACGAGCGCATCGAATGCGTGCGCGGCTTCGGGGCGTTCGCGCGTAGCGTCGTGGACAGGCAGTACCTCGGCGGGCACCTATCAGATTGTGCTGCAGGGCGCGTTCACAGCGCCATTAGGGGCAGACCCCGCCGACTGCCCGCCATTCGACGGCTGGGATGAGACCGACAACGGCGGCGGCGACGCAGGCGACCTGCCAGCAACGGCGCAACTCGTCACCCTGCCCGACCAGACGCCGTGCCAGTCGCCTGTGACCCGCATCCGCGGTGACAATGGCGCAGATGATGTCGATATGTATGTCATCTGCATTACCGACCCAGCGAACTTCGTCGCCTCAACCGTCGGCACGACCACTTGGGATACTCAGCTCTGGCTCTTCCGCTGCGACGGCACGGGCGTGGTGCACAACGACGACAACCCCGACGCCACCACAGGGCTGCAATCGCGCATCGACAACCGCACGAACTGCATCACGGAGGGCGGTATCTACTTGTTGGCGATTAGTCGCTACAACCGCGATGCCGTCGACGCGGATGGCAACCTACTCTGGAATAACAGTCCCTTTCGCGAGGTTCGCTGCCCCGACGGACCAGGCGCGGCGAACCCCATCGCGGGTTGGACGGGCACGACCTCTGCAGGCGGGCGCTATGTCATCTCGCTGCAGGGCGCGTACTTCGTGAGCGATCAGGGCTGCGCAGGTGGTCCCGGGCAGTGCGAGGGCGACGCAACAGGCGACGGGCGCGTCGATGACGCCGACCTGCTGGTGGTGCTGTTCAACTTCGGCTGCTTCGGCTTCTGCGGACCTGCAGACATCGACCGCAACGGTACCGTCGACGACGCTGACCTGCTGATTGTGCTGTTCAACTTCGGCTGCGGTTCGTAAGCCACATCCCTATCCCCGCTCCCAGCCTCTGGGGGCGGGGACTCCTTCGCTGTTCCTTCCTGCCTTGCCTAAGCCGCCTCGGGCTGGTAGACGCACACTTGGTCGCGCCCGCTGCGTTTGGCGCGGTAGAGCGCGGCGTCCGCTTCGTAGACCAGCGTTGCGGGGGGCGTCCCGCGCCGATAGGTCGCCACGCCGAAGCTGGCGGAGACGGGCGCGTGCGGGTTCTCTATCGCGCGAATCTGCTGGCGCAATCGCTCGGCGACCTGCACCGCCTGCTCCAGTGTCGTGTTGGGCAACAGCAGCGCGAACTCCTCGCCTCCATAGCGCGCCGCGACATCGTAAGCGCGCGCCGACTCGCGCAACACCTGCGCCACCTGACGCAGCAACTCGTCACCCGCAGGGTGCCCGAAGGTGTCGTTGAACTGCTTGAAGTGGTCGATGTCGAACATGATTAGCGATAGGGGCTGCTGGAGCCGTTCCGCCATCTGCACCGCGCTATGCAGCGACTCTTGGAACGCGCGGTGGTTTTTCAGCCCTGTCAGCCCGTCCGTGACGGCGGCTTGCGCCAGCGCGCGGTTTGCCTCCAGCAACTCGGCGTTCAGCGTTGCCAGCTCCTGATGCGCCTGCTGCAGTTGCGCATGCATGCGCTCCAGCTCCTCGTTCTGGGCGAGCAGCTCCTCGCGCTGCTGTTTCTGCGCTTCGAACGCCTGCTGGAGTTGCTGCGCCATCTGATTGAAGGCGCGTGCGAGGTAGCCGAACTCGTCGCGTGCGGGATAGGCTATTCGCGCGCCCCAGTCGCCTGACGCCAGCCGCTGAATAGCGACGCTAAATCGCCGCAAGTGGCTCTGCAGCAGCAGCACCATCGTTAGGCTGGCAATCAGCGCGAGCGCGCCGCCAAACACCAACAGATATTGCTTGGCGAGGCCTAGCACATCCAGCAGCCACGCCTGCTCCGCCCGCGGCGGTTCAACAGTCAGCCACGCAATCGGTTGCCCCGTGCTGTCGTGGAGGAGATAGGCGATGCTGGGTGGTGTGTCGCCCCCCTCCTTAAGGTTCCCCCCGCTCCGCGAAAGGAGCCGCGCAGGTGCTTGGTTCCCCCTGCTTGCAGGGGGAACCTGCAGGAGGGGGTCGGAATCCTCCTGCACAGATTGCCCACGCATTTCGCGGAGTGTGGGTTGGCGGTCGGCGTCTGAGAAAGCCACAACTGCCTCAAGCTGCACCGCGCCCATGTGCCCCGCCGACTGGCTGATGCGCCGGAGCAGCGTCGCGTCCAACGCCCTGCCAGCCACCAGCACACCTGCTGGGGGACGAGAGCACGCCTCGTCGACGAACGGCGCGGCGGCAAGCAGGTAAATCGTCTCCCCGTGCCGATGCAGCCCCGCACTGCCGACACCGCGCATCGCCCGCTGGAACAGCTCCGTCTGGCATATCCATTCCCAATCGCCCCCAGCGCGCTCAACCACTGTGCCTTGTGAGTCCATAACGACTGCGAAATCGTAGTGGAATTGCTTTGGGAGCCACTCGGTGATGTTGCGACGAATCCATGCTGTATCGCGCTGGCTTAGGGCGGTGTAGGCATCATCCCAGACGGTATAATCCTGCACTTGACGCAGCAACGCGGCGAGTTCGCGCTCCAGTGCGCTTACAACCGCCTCAAGGCGTTGCCGCTGCACCAACTGCTGGTGCGCCTCAAGCGATTGTTGCAGGAACAGATAGCCCACCCCAAGCAGCGGCGTCATCAGCCCCAGCATCACGCCCAGTAGCAGCCACAAAAAGCGCACGCCAATCGGCAGGCGCGCCCAACCCTCGCGCAGCCGCCACACGACGACCCGCGCCCACAACCGCATACGCCGAAACCGCCCCGTGCGCACATAAGGGTTATGCCATATCGTCGCGCGCGCCTTACACAGGTATAATTCCGCTGCATGTTCCGACTCAGCACGGCGTTCGAACCGCGCGGCGACCAGCCCCAAGCCATCGCGAAGCTGGTGGAGGGTCTCCAGCGCGGGTATAGGTTCCAAACGCTTTTGGGGGCTACGGGCACGGGCAAGACCTTCACGATGGCGTCGGTGATTGCCGCTGTGCAGCGCCCCGCGCTCGTCATCGCGCACAACAAGACGCTTGCGGCGCAGTTGTGTCAGGAATTCCGCGCGTTTTTCCCCGACAATGCCGTCCACTTTTTCATCAGCTATTACGACTACTACCAGCCCGAAGCCTATGTGCCCCAAACCGATACCTATATTGAGAAGACTGCCTCTATCAACGACGAGATTGACCGCCTGCGCCACGCGGCGACGCAAGCCGTGCTGGAACGGCGCGATGTGATTGTGGTCGCCAGCGTCTCCAGCATCTACGGGCTGGGCTCGCCCCAGGAGTACCTGCGCAGCATCGTCACGGTCAAGCGCGGCGATCGACTTGACCCGCGCGAGCTGGCGATGCGCCTCGTGGAGCTGCAGTATGTGCGCTCCGACATGGTGCTGGGGCGCGGCACTTTCCGCATTCGCGGCGATGTGATCGATGTGCAGCCCGCCGATGAGGAGTATATCACGCGCATCGAACTGTTCGGCGACGAGGTGGAACGCATCACCGAGTACGACCCCCTCAAAGGCGAAACCATCGCCGAGCTGGAGCGGGTGACCTTCTTCCCCGCCACGCACTATGTGACCCCGTGGGACCGAATGGACGCCATCATTGCCCAGATTCGCGAGGAGCTGGAGGCGCAGGTCGCCTACTTCGAGTCGCAGGGACGCCTGCTGGAAGCCCAACGCATCCGCCAGCGCGTGGAGATGGACTTGGAGATGATGCGCGAGCTGGGCTACTGCAACGGCATCGAGAACTACTCGCGCTACTTTGACGGGCGCAAACCGGGCGAGCCACCATACACCCTGCTGGACTACTTCCCTGAAGACTACCTGCTGTTCATCGACGAGTCGCATCAGACGATTCCGCAAATCCGCGCGATGTACAACGGCGATATGCAACGCAAGCGCACGCTGGTGGAGTACGGCTTCCGCCTGCCCTCCGCGCTGGACAACCGCCCGCTGCGCTTTGAGGAGTTCCTGCAGCGGGTGGGGCAGGTAATCTTCGTCTCGGCAACGCCTGGTCCCTTTGAGCGACAGGTTAGCGAACAGATTGTAGAGCTGATTATCCGCCCGACGGGGCTGTTAGACCCCGAAGTGATTGTGCGCCCGACGCATGGGCAAATCGACGACCTCATCGCTGAAATCCGCCGGCGCATCGAACGCAACGAACGCACGCTGGTCACTACCCTCACCAAAAAGATGGCGGAAGATCTCACGAACTACCTGCAAGATCTGGGCATCCGCGTGCAGTACCTGCATTCGGATGTGCAGTCGCTGGAGCGGGCGGAGATCCTACGCGACCTGCGCTTGGGCACTTACGATGTGGTGGTCGGGGTGAACCTGCTGCGCGAGGGGCTGGACTTGCCCGAAGTGTCGCTGGTGGCGATTCTGGACGCCGACAAGGAGGGGTTTTTGCGTTCCGAGACTTCACTAATTCAGACCATCGGGCGCGCCGCCCGCAACAAGTTCGGCACGGTCATCCTGTACGCCGACCGCATCACAGGCTCGATGCAACGCGCGATTGACGAGACGAATCGCCGCCGCCAGATTCAGATGGAGTATAATCTCAAGCACGGCATCACGCCCGAAACGGTGCGCAAAGAGGTGCGCGAGACCGTGCGCGCCTACAAGGTCGCCGAAGAGCGCGCCGAATACCAAATCGTGGATACCGACCGCGTGGCGTTCGAAGACCTGCCGCTGGTCATCGACCGCCTGGAACAGGAGATGCGCCAAGCCGCCAAAGCGCTGGAGTTCGAGCGCGCTGCCGTGCTGCGCGACGAAATCCAGCGACTGCGCAGGATCCTGGAAGGCAGCGTCGTATAGGGGCTAAAGAAACCCGCGCGACGCGCCGATAATTTGTTGATGTGAGCCGAAGCAGAAAAGGGCAAACCTGTAGCGATGCAGGGGCGCAAAGCCTATGGGTCTGTCGCGCACGCGGCAGATAGCCGGGTTGCCTGCTTCTGCTTGCTGAATCTCAGCAAGACAGGAGGCAGATGATGCAAATCTCGCTTGAGGAACTGCGGAAGGTTGCCCAGGCGTATCGTGGACAGCAGGCAGTGGTGCAGCCGTTGGAGCCCGTGCCTGCACCGTTCGTCGCGCCCAAAGCCGAAGACGAGCAGCTGGCGCGTGAGATCGCCCGCACGCTCGTCGATACTCCCGACATTCGGGAAGATCGCGTGCAAGCCGCGAGCCAATCGCTGCATCACGCACCTCCCGCAGAGGCAATCGCCGCTGCGATTATGCGGCGCGTGATTGCTGACAAGGTTGCGCGCTAACTCATTGAGGTTCCCCCTGCGCGCAGGGGGAACCTCAATGCCTGCCATTTCGAGCAAGGGCGAATGTGCCGCCACCTAATGCGCGACTCCAAACCGGGGCTGTGGCGCATGCCCACTGACTGACGAGGAGTTGCGACTGCTCAGACAATCTCACATCCGCACCGTCTCGTTGGGCAGTAGGATTTGCAGCCGAATGTCGCGGCTGCCCAGCATGCGCTCATGTTGGCGTGGCTTCTGGTGCACCCGCGCGACAACCACTTGCGCGCGGTAAGCCGTGAGTTTGCCTTTTTGTACCAACGCCCACGCCTCCTCGTCGACGCCAATCCCGATGAGGCTCGGATGCTCCAGCAGGGCGCACAGTAGGCGCGGCAACCGCTGACGCTTGAGAAAGTGCTGGTCGACAATTGCGTTTGGCAGCGCGCCGATCGCGGGCGCGGTGGGGCTTGCGCCGACCTTGAGGTCGCCGTCGGGCGAGTGGTCGCCTGTGGGCATGCGTGCGCCCATCAGCGATGCGCCTGCGCTCGTGCCGCCCACCACCCCGCCCCGCGCCACGACGCCCCGAATCGCCTCCAGCAACGCCGCTGAACTGCCCAGCCGCTCCATGAAGCGGTTCTGGTCGCCGCCGGGGATCCACACGCCCCGCGCCGACTGCACCAGCGCGATGAGTTCACCCGCGTCCAGCGTGTCGGGCGCGACGACATTCTGTGCGCCGTTCTCGGCGAAAAACTCGGCGGAGCGACGCGCACCCCGTATAACATCCGCTTGCGTGTGCGCCAAGACAACGATGCGTGCACTCGCGCCGCCCGCCAGCCGCAGCATCGTGTGGGGCACTTCGGGCGGTGTGCCGCCCCCACCCACCAAGATAACCGCACCCCTCATAGCCACTCCAACAACGAGCGCAAATCACGCAACTCAGGAACGCCGCTTCGCGGGTCAGGATGGGGCGCACCCTCGCGGTTCACCCACGCGGCGCACCAGCCCACATTCAACGCTCCCAGTACATCGTGTGTCCACGAGTTGCCCACAAACAAGATTTGCTTGCTTGGCAGTCCTAACTGACGCTGCACCTGTGTGAAGATTGCTGGGTGCGGCTTGCCGACGCCCACCTCGCCCTCAATCGCGACGAGGTCGAACAGTTCCTCCAGCCCCAGCACCTGCAGTTCGCGCCGCTGCTCGTAGGCGGGACCGTTCGTGATGACAAACAGCGGGTAGCGCGCCTTCAGCGCGTGCAGCACCTCCAGCGTCTCCTCGTGGAGGCGTAGCTTTTGCTCGCGCAGGGCGGCGTACTCCTCGCTAAGACGCTCCGCCAGCCCGTTGGCGTCGAGGTTTAGGCTTCGTAGCAGGCGGCGGAAGGTTTCCGTGCGCGTCGCGCGCCCTTCCTGCAGGTACAGCGGGTACCACCGCTCGGTGTGCAGTTCGTCCAGCACGCTCTGGAACGCCTGCGTGTAGTACTGATCCAGCGTCTCAATGGGCAGCCCTGTTTGGGGGACGAGGTAGCGCTGCATGATTGCCCGCCGCGCCTGCACAGCAGCAGGCATGTAGGCGCACAGCGTGTCATCCAAGTCGAAGCCGATCGCTCGCACCTGACCGAAAGGTGTCTCTCTCATGGCGATAGCACCCGCACGAGGGGCGTCTGCCCGCCGTAGACCTGCGCACCCGTATGCGTGAGAATCTCCACCGCCCGCGAGAAAATCACAAGATCCACCTGACTGCCCCGCTCAATAAACGAGAGCTTCTGCGCAGGCTTGACACTCTGACCCTCCTGAACATAGGTCG
>Ga0079997_111051_pt1 | contig 66621 bp, 61 predicted proteins | sample PerSpoCPS_CMetaG_FD_69200 | JGI IMG/M metagenome (GOLD analysis project Ga0079997, IMG submission 69200) | Archaeal communities from Yellowstone National Park, Wyoming, USA - Perpetual Spouter C (PS_C) MetaG (SPADES assembly) (version 2) | ecosystem: Environmental > Aquatic > Thermal springs >... | reverse complement strand
TCTGAAGAGAGCGTAGTACCTAACCTTACCCTTAGACCTCCTCGTAGACCATGTGACCCTATACATCACCTTACCACCTTCCGCTTAACCCTGAGTCTAACCCCCCCATAGAAGCTTTTTGAGGCGTTAATCTTTTTCACTCTACTCTCATCGAGAGGCTTTGCATCAGCTAGTTTCAGAGTGATCCCAGCTATGTCGATATCCCTCTTTATGTGAGTTAGACTTTTAACTACCTCTCTGATTTCGTTTAACTCTGCCTCGTGCGACTTAATCTGTAACTTGCCCTTACCCCAGTTCGCATCTAAGGTGATCAGAGGGGTTCCTAGGCCGGATAGGAGCTTCTCCTCCACGTCTAGTACTAAGTTGATCGACTTACCTGAAACCTCCTCGATTAAATCCCCGGGTCTGGGATCATATTTTGGAACTTCAACCTCTATGACCTCGTACTCACCTATAACCTTCAACTTAAGCCTAGCCTCTCTCTTCATATTCTCACTATAAGCTTCCAGCTTGAACTCATACAGGCCCTCTCTTCCAGGTGCTACCAGCTTCCAGGTAACCTCAAAAGGTGGAACTCCATCAAGCGGGTTAACGGTTCCAGCCTCCGTTCTGAGTATAACCCTCTCTCTGAATTCTCCCGCAGGGCTCACGCGCACCTTCACCTCAACATCTTCTTCAACCCTAACCTCCTTATACTCTGGTTCCACTTCTATGCTGAAACCTCTCTCAATAAACTTCGTCTTTAGTATGAGCCTGTTCTCAGGATCTTTTACAATACGGTAAAGCTTCTCCCTCCCCCACGCGTTTAGGAGGTCTTTAAGCCTGAACATGCTATCGCCTACCTGGAGGTAGTACAGTCTCTCCACGAACCCACCCTGCACTTGCGATAGCCCCTCGTTTTCCAAGAGCTCCTCCAGGAGCTCGCCGAACTTAGACTCAGCTCTGGCCACGAGGTCTAAGTCTCCTAGGTCTTTAACAGCCGGATGGGGGCCACTGCGACAGCCGGGATCGTCGTCGCTACAAATGTTCTTCCAGTATATGCTCCCCTCTCGCATGACCATTATGTCTAGATTCTCATATAGCCTCTTCAGAACGCTAAGGATATCGCTTTTACTCGCTATCCAGAGCCTCGGGTTTCTGTGGAATAGATCGACTAGCTTTGATACCTGGATCCAATCATCCAGCCTACCTCCAGCCTCAGCCAGCTTTCCTAGGAATACTTGGAGATTCACTTCCTCTGGCTTAAGGATCTTCTCAACCCCTCTACTCTCGAGGGCTGTACGGACATTACCTAGAAGGGACTTCTTGGGTGGCAAGACCGTAACGTCACGTACACCGTCTCCAGCCGGGTACCATACCCTGTTGAACGTCTTCGGCGCGAGGCTCTTAACGGTGTCAACCATTTTCCTCCTGATATCATTAAGCTTGAGTTCATTCACCCTCCTGACTAACTCGTTACCAGCGAACATCTCCTTAAGCTCGTTCTCCTCCAACATCCTGTCGATGACATACAACCAGGCCGTAGCGGTCAAGAGCTCCTTTCGCCTATTGTCGTCGGGAGCGTCAAGAGCTACTACAACGTTCCTGTAGTTAGCGTAGCCCATGGTTAGGTTTTCCGCCTCAATCCTGTCGAGTGCTCCAAGATAGACTACAACCTTATGCTGGGGTGCGTCCTCAGGCCTGACCCCTAGCCTCAGCTCCTCCCCTGTTAGGATTGAAGTGTAGTCCTCGGAGAACGGTGAGTAAGGCTCATCCTTAGCTATCAGAAGCTTCCTCAGCTCCTCCTTCAGCCTGTCGAGTACCTTGCTCTTCTCTCTATCCAAAGCCTCCTCAGCTCTCTTCCTAACGATCTCGGTTATCTCAATTAACGTTGTGAAGTAAACCCTGCTATCCTCCCTTACAATGTAGCTGGCATCCGGATCCTCTATCAGCCGTTCGAGAACTACCTTCAAACGAGCCGGCTCCACATTGTAATCTCTGTCGTAGACTGCCCAGTAGACCTCACTCTCCGTAGGGTAAGCTCTAGTAGCCTCGGGCACACCTTCGTACAGGAACGTTCTGAGGAACACCGTTGTGACCAGGTCTTTAGCCAGGGCCCTTTCCTCCTGGGAGAGCTTCCCGGCAACCTGGTAAAGCTTGCTCAGGTACACTCTGTAATCCTTCTCCGAGAGTAGCTTGCCTAGTATGGCATTTGATATGTCCTCGTCCTCCAGATCCACGCTCCACACGTGTATAAAGTCTGGATCCCTCTGGCTCCTCCAGAGCCTCCTAACAGCCTTCCTCGTTACAAGTATGGCGAACCTAGTCCTCTGGAATACCTTTGGCTTCTTCTCCGCAACGTGCCTCAGCAGGGTGTCTATGTATGTGGGGTGGAATGGATAGCTCTCTCTCAAGGCCTCCACATTCCTGGCCACGGGCGGGAACAATTCGAGCTTGTAGATCCCCTGGTAGTGTGCTAGCACGTTGCCCGGCACTACTATATCGGATTTCCCGAAGATCCTCTTCCTAAGGATTCGCACGACATCCCCTCCGGTCTCCGCCCCAAGCTTCACAGGGGGTATTATGGTGGCCTGCTCCCTAACAGCCTCGAAGAACCCCCTGATGAGGTCTTCCAGATCTCTGTAGAGCTCCTCAACCTCCACCGCCCCCCTCTCTGCATGGTAGTATGCTGGTATTGCTGTGATCACGGCTACCCTCTTGCCCCTCAAGGCTATCGCAAGCCTCCTGAAGAACTCTAGTAGGATCCTCCTCTGCCCTCCGCCTAGGTTTAAAGCGTATCCTGACAGGATCTCGTCCATTAGTATGAGAGCTTGCTTACCAGCAAATAGGGCCTCCAGCCTGTCAACTGGGGGTGCCTCGAACCTCTCATCGCCACCCCTGACATCGTCATACCTACCTAGACAGTATGCTATGTACCCCCACACGCTGTGTACGGTGTAGGGGCCTATTTTAAGCGGGTTCGAGGGGGTCGGGGCATAGGAGGCGTAGTCGCCGTCAACCACAACAACCTCCACTCTGCCCTCACCGGCAACCCTCCCGACCCTTTCATAGAGTTGCTCTGCTACATCCCGAGGCTCAGCTTTTAGAAGCGCCTCAGGCTTCTTGAAGGCGTGATATAAGGCTAGAAGTACGTGGGTCTTACCACCGCCGAAGAGCGATGGGAGCACTATAAGCCCCCTAGCTCCCCTCTCTAGAGCTCCTAGAACCTCCTCGAACACTTTCCTCATACCCTCTGTTATGTAGGTTACCGAGAAGAACCTATCGGGGTCTCCGTAGAGGCTGAGGGTGACGGCTTCAATCTGAGTCTCAGGCTTAAAGGCTCCTGTAGCGTAGCCGTAGACCTTGCCCAGAGAGGGGGCTATGGCCGTGTCCAGGCTTTCATCAAAAACGTCGTCCAGGGGTTTTACAACCTGCTTCAAGCCCATACCCCATCACCCACCCCCAATGTAGTAGAGCACTTTCCTGCAAACCAGGCTCTCGGGATCGCCGGGTAGGGCTCTCGCGAGGAGCTTAGCGAGCTTCACAGCTGTATCGTAGAGTGCCGGGTGAGCCTTCTTAAGCTCCTCGAAATACCTCTTAGGATCCTCTGTGAACAGCGTAGCGTACTCCATTATGTGTAGCACGTCGACGGAGCACGCGTCCCTTTCTACAACCTCCAGCTCCGCCGGGTTCACACCCCTGCTTCCTAGGAACTCTTCAAACTCCTCCTTCTTCCCGAACTCCTTTACATTCTTGTAGGGGGGTTCCATGAACCTATACTCCTCCTTACCAGATTTCACTAGAATCCTGTAGTTTAGGAGATCATCCCTGTCGACTCTTGTGGCTAGCGTTAGCAGGATTACATCGTCGTCAGACAGGGTCTTCTCCCTTACGGCTACACCGCCACTAACATGGTATAGTATCTTGGTCACTAGGTAGAATAGGGCTATTTTATCCAAGGCGATCTCCTCCGCCTCACCGCCAGTCGCTGCGACCAACGCTCTAGCCGTTATGGGGACAACGTACTCGTCAACAAGTCTTCTAACTTCAACCTCGCCTCTGCTATCGTAGAGACTACTATACCTTGTCGCTACGGAGAGCACTTTGGCTAGCACGCTGAAGAACAGATCCCTACCGTAAAGCCTGCCCAGAACCTTCTCAGCCCACCTGACACCCTCCCTGAACATCTCCACGGAAACGGAGTCCATACTAGCCGCTGGCCTCCCACCGGTAGCCTTCCTCCACACAACAACAATGCTGGTATCCAGGGAGAGCTTACCCCTTTTAACTATAGACTGAGCAGACTCAGTAGCCAGCGGGAACCCCGCTGTTACCATGAAGCCCCCGTGCTTCCAGCCAGCCTCTATAAGCTCAGCCCAAGCATCGGGGCTCGTGTGAGCAAAATAGGTTACGAGGATCCCCTCATCTTCAAGACGCTCACTCATGGTAATGAAAGCTAGGGCCATCAAACGTTTATAGTGATCTAGCCCGGAGCCCAACCCGAAGTACCTGGCCCTACCATCATTATAGCTGATCTCCGCCACCGCATACTCCCTCCACTGAACCTCGATCTCCCTACCATTGTTAAAGAAAGCATCACTATGGAATCTGGGAGCAAGCCTTCCATCAACAACATCACATAAAGCCCTCTTAAGCCAAACGTAATAGAAGTCACTGAGCTCCGCATAGGGAACATCATCCCTGTAGGGAGGATCAGAAACAATAAGGTCGAACTTTTCCCCACCAAGCTTACTAAGGCTAGTAGCATCATCAAGCAAAACCCTAACCTTGCTAGGACTATTAGGGATGGCAGAAACAAGATAAGTCAATGCTTCAATTTCTTTCTCCACGCATTTGCTCCAAGAGTTCGTTCTCAATAGACCTTTTGTAGTTATGAATGGGTTTGTGTCCCCCCAATTCCATTGCATAGCCAGACCTCTCATTGATAATGCATGTGCTACCTCTATGCCCATAGGATTAGATGGATGTAGCAAGGTAATAGCATTGTTGTGATCTGCAAATCTTGCTAATGCTATTGCTAGATATGTTGTTATTGCTTCTGCGTATTTGAATGCCTCTTCTCTACTCCATCCTTCTCTTAGCTTCTCTTCCTCAACCTTCCTGCCAGCCTCTCTTATTAGTTTGACGAGCTTCACTAGTGTTAGGAGTTGTCGTGGGTTGAAGAGCTGATACCATTTACTAAAGCCATATGCTATGACCCATATTGATCTACTTTCGTACTCTGGTATTGGTTCTGTTGGTATGTCTGGGTCTCCCCACATTGCTTTCAGCTTTTCTAGGGCTTTCCACAGCTTCTCGTTATCATCTTCTGTTGCTGGCTCGAACTCTAGATCTCTATTCTCTACCTTGACTTTTACCAGTAGTCTTGGTCTTGCCATGGCGTTCTTGAGGTCTTCCAGGGTTGCTCGCCCGTTTAGGTAGTCTTCGAGCTTCCTATTCCAGTCTCTGAGTGTTTTCTTCGGATAGAAGGCTGTATGCTCCTCGCCTAGCTCTTTTAGTGTCTCCTTGATTAGGTCTTTGAATACTGTGAGCTTCTTAGAGTCCCTTAGAAGCCTGTATGTTATGGCATCTTGGTCTCTCTCTTCTCTATCTGCTCTCTCCTTCAGTTCCCTGAATGCGGTCTCGACGCCTTCTACCAGGAGCCTTTCGTAGAACGTGTCTGTGAAGCGTATTGGTATTGTTGTCAGCTTTCTAGCCTCGCTCTCTACGTGTTTCCTGAGCTCCACTACGGCCTCCCTGTCTATCATGGTGTTACCGCAGAGGAGGCATGGTGCGTAGTCGGCGTCGGCGACCACATTAGGCTCTGGGACGCTGTACTCTCTCCCAGCGATCTCGACCGTGTAGCTTTCAACCTCCCTCCCAGCGATCTGCTTCTTACCAGCTTTCAGTCTCGCTCCAGCCACGCTCCCATGGATTCTGTTCAAGTCTACAACCTCAACGCCCACCCTACCTTCTGACGTGACAGGCTTCATCCACGCCAGCCTCCTGTACCCTCTATCCCCTTTGACCCTAGCGAGCCACCAGTTGCCCACCAGGGGTGTATACCTTCTGCACGTGGGGCATACGACCTCCCACGTACCAATATACACGGCTACGCCTCCATCGTAAAGCTCCTGGATGTCAGGATCCTTACGCAGCTCCTCTGCAACCCACTCACCCCACCTCCGCACATCCTCCATGAGCTTCTCGCTAACCCCACGTTCTGCAGCCCACTTCGGGTACTCTAGTACTGCTTTGAGGAATACGTAGGCTGTTGGGAGAAACTCTACAGCCACAACCTCCCCCATACCCAGCCTTACAGCCTCCAACGGTATACTCCCAAAGCCTGCAAAGGGGTCTAAGAGCTTCTTACTCCTAAAGTAGCCTCTCAGATCCTCGGGTATAGCAGGGTTCAGCCTATGAGCAACCTTCGACCCCCCCGACCTCCTATCCGGTATGAGTCTCAACATCAGATTGAACCTGTACGGTTCCACCGTAGATGGGAGGGTAGCTCCAGCAATCACAGCTCTAGCCCCAGCTAGAGGCTTACGGGTCCACCAGAAAACCATCTCCCAGTAATCAGGCCTCCCACCACCCTCCTTCTCCCTAGCTGAAGCCTCGTTCACAACATCAACTGGGAACAGGGGGGATTCTATGAATCGCTCGTTCACCCACCAGCACCTCCAGCTCTCCTAGGAGCACCAACCCTGATTATGAACTCAGACTTCTTACCCCTAGGTGATACACCAGTATAGAATCTAAACCTCCTATTACAACGGGGGCACTCATGGTAATGTACATTATACCATTTAAACTTCCATGTCTTTAAAAGCTTGAAGCCCCCCTCGAAACCACAGTAAGGGCATTTAGTCAACCCCACCACCTCTCCTAACCACCACTCTCCCGTCCTCGAAAACCCATTCTACAATATCACCCTCACTTATGCCCAGTAACTTCCTAACCTCCCTTGGGATTGTAGTTCTATTATACCTACCAACCTTAGTCCTAGATAATGTGGGCATAGGAAACCACCTACTATAGAACCTCCTATAGGCTCCTATAGGAGGAATTATAAATAACTTTCATAAGGCATCGCTAAAGCCTGGCCATATATCCCACACCTCCTATACCGTGAACTGAAAGCCTGTATACCTGTCCCTAGGTGGTTAAATCTAGGTAGCATATTAGCTCGAAGAGGATGAGGTTAAACACGCCTAGGGAATACCATCCTTGCAAATTATCCTGATAGTCAAGACTCTAACCCTTTTAGAGCACGCATACAACCCTCTTAGAAGAACCCCTAGCTTAAAGTATTAGGAGGGTTAAATACTACTTCTAGAGAGCTTGGAGGAAATGCTATCAGCTGTAGCGGAGCTCCTAGGATACAATGTTGAGAGACGTGAGGGTAAGATCTACGCTGGACCCTACGTAGCCTCAAGCCCAAGCGATATCTACAAGATCCTGGCATCCATAGCGGGAGGGTACTCTAGGGGTGGTGTGAGGACACCACTATGCCTGACATCGAGCTCCGAAACCGGCTACGAGGAGCTTCACCTAGCAAAGGTTACGGTAGAACTGGAGGGAACACCGGTGTACAGCGAGCTAGTAGGCATAGGAGTACTACCCGGAGGCTCACCGGAGACCATTCGGGGGCCTAAGCTGCTGAAGATAATAGCGAACACCATCAGATCAGGAGGCCTGGAGGCTACAGAGTGTGATAGGGATGAGGGGGTGGAGCTGAAGGTTAGACTACGAGCCCGGATGATAGCTTCAAACATAGCGGGCGTGGCCTCGAAAGAGTTCCTAGAGTACATTCGCGGAGTCGAGGCTAGGGGCTTGAGCTCCAGCCATAGCGACTGGAGCCCCCGGGGGGTAGGGGATTACGGTTTGCACGCGGAGCTCCTAGCCAGCATAAGGTATGGGGGTGGAGGTGGGGTTAGAGGTGATGTCTTGAAGCTGTTGGATGCCATTGTGGGGGAGTATGATGTTAGGAAGTTTGAGGTTGAGAGGGAGGCCGTGGAGGCTCTTAAGAGGAAGCTATCGAGGGACTTCGAGATCCAGGATGTCCATGACAGGGGTTGGGCCTACGACCTACTACTGGTTAGGAGGAGCCCTGTGGAGCCCAGGGAGCATAGGATAGTTGAGGTTAAAACGTGGAAACACCTGGACCCCAGGGTGGGCAGCATAGTAGTCTACACTAACAGCGAGAAAGAGTACGCGGAGGACTGCGAGAGGAGAGGCGTAGACTACTGGCTATACATAGTAGACCTGAGAGGGCCACAGCCAAAGATACAAGCCTACAAACACCCATTCAAGACAGGAGCACTCAAACACATAGCAACGATAACAAAGAACGCAAGAAGATACCACGTATACAGGCTGGCAAGAGAGGCGGACGAGGTATACTAGACCACAACACCCTACACGGAGACAGTTAGCTCGGAGCCCCAACCAGGCCAGATAACACATTTAAAGCTAGGCCCACCAACACCCCACGGTGGCCCAAGTGCGGAGGCTAGCCGTAACCCTCATAGCTGTAGTCTTAGCATTGATAGCCATGACATACTACAGGGTGCAAGTTGAAGCTCTAGCTGTTCAAATCGAGACCTCGATAGAGCAGGCTCTAGCCCAGGTGAGTATCCCAATGGTAGCCTTCACGGCTTTCATAGTCCTAGCGGTCACCCTGCTACTAAGGCTGCTTACTGGGAGAACCATGTCACTCATGAGGGTTCGTTCGTAGGATGGGTTACGTGGGTTTAACAGAGGAATGCTCTGGTGGGATGCTAGGAGCTGTGCTAGGATCTTAGAGCTACACGTTCTATGGTGGGAGAGAACTTAGACTACTACAACGTCTATCCAAGCAGAGCCTCTAATAGGGGGACTGTGTTCCCGGTCACCTGCTGGTGTTGGTGAGCTATGGTGTGATGCTGCTGGAATCCCACCCTCGCCTCATCCCACCTTCTGCCTGGTACCATGCTCTCCCACTGGATTTAAAGGCTTTTGTGGCCTTAACGCTAGTCGGGTGAATGGTGTTGGCGAACCCTGTTATCCAGCGTGTGCGTAGCAATGTGCATTGTAGAGGCTGCCCACTATATAACAGGAGGTATGCTGACCGCTTGAAAGCACGGGATGAAACTCTCGAGTTAAACGAGAAGCATGTCCCGGATAAGATTACAGTTCTATTCATAGCCGAATCCCCTCCCGAAGCCTTCATAAGGGATAGGAGGGCTTACTTCTACGCATCGGGCCCCGAGAGGGTTAACAGCATCGCGTACCACATAGACCAGGTCCTATTCAGGTCAAGGAATAAAGATGAGTTCTTCAAGAGATTCAAGGAGTGCGGATTCTACCTAATAGACATGATCAAATGCCCAGTAGGAGGGCTACCAGAGGATGTGAAGAGGAGAGCAGCTAGAAAATGCGTAGACTACCTTAAAGAGGAGCTTAGAGAACTTAAATTCGAGAAGGCAATCTTCATAGGGAAGACGACCTTCAATGAAATCAAGGACCACCTAACACTAAACTTCCCCTACGAGCTCCTCCCCCTACCCTTCCGCAGTAAAGATAATGTTGAGAGGTTCAGAGAAGGGGTAGCAAGAGCGGCAAACCTCTGCAACCGCGAAAAGAGAATAGCTTAAAAACCCAACGTATAAGGCTCTCCGACACACCCTACACTAAACACCCCTCCGGCTCCCACAAGAGTACAGCTAAGAACTTCATAGTTCACTATGTGAACTTTAGGAAGCAGCGTCTACTAGTGCTTATAAGGGTTACCTTCAAGCGGGGCCCCGTAAAGCAGTGTGGATAACCACTAGTGCTAGGAGGCCGGAGGCTGTACAGGTTATAGCTCACGGATCTTGGACTAGTTTAAGTATACGGTTCGCTTCAACATCGGTAATATAGAGGTACCCTACACCTCTAGGGAAGTTCGTGTACAGTATTCGCATTAAATCCTTCCACCTTATATTCTTCTTTATCTCAACTAGATCCTCCATGATAATCAGGCTTCGTACACCATCCTGTTTCTCCCAGAAATCGTCAAACTCCTTCTTATCAGTTGTATGTAGTTGTCCTTCTCCATACAAGTTCCAAATTCTCTCCCTCTCCCTTATTCGAGTCTCGTCGTCCTCCACCTTTTTAAACCCCCGTACCCACTCGCTCTCCACGAATTTAGCGTAGAAGCCAAGGCGATCCTCATTGATAACATATACGAAGACTAAATCGCCTCTTTGAAGAATCGGCCTCCTATCATAAACTAGGAAGACCTGTGGCTTCCCCATTCTCCTCCAATTATCAATAAACGTCCTAGCATACTCCGGCCTCGTCTTCAACAATATCCCCCCAATTCTCTCCTCACATTGAGCCCCCACAACTACCACACCATTATGATATCACCTATGAGAGGTTAAAATTAACCATAGAGATTCTCAAAACAATCCGATCAGAATTAGCTAGGGAGAGCACCTGATCCTCTCTCCTCCCGTATACTCGTGTTCCAGACTCTATCAAAGAACTTCCTACCTCATCAAGGTTCTAATGTTAATTTTAAGTAACCCTCCTCATTGCCACCATGATGGTTGGGTTTTCATGTTAAGAGCGATCCTCTCATCTGGATTCACTAGTGCTTAGAAGGTATAGGCCGAAGAAAAGGACTGCTAGGGCTAAGAAAGACTTCCATTTGATAGGGTTCTGGGGTACCTCAATGTACTTAGGGTCTGGTGGGATCGGTTTGACGATGCTGAAGGGGATGTTATGCCTCCTAAGGATATTGATTAAGTATCCATAGTAGGGCTTAGATCCATACCATAGGTGCTCAAGGTACTCGCGTGATAGCTCCACCTCCGCGTCTAGAGTACCATCTTCATAACCTCTCACATGAACCTCGACTAGCTTATTCAAAGGCTTAACAAGCCCGAAGACTTGACCTTGCTTCCACTCCTGTAGCAAAGGCTCGTAGAAGCCTTCATTTAATAGAATTCGCTTCACAACCTCTAGATCCACGTAAACCCTTATGGCACCATACATTATTTAGCCTCCCCACTATTAATAATTAATATAGTATCAATGGCGCAGGTTAAATATTTTACGAGATATCATGAATACATGTAGATGCTTAAGACATGATATAATTTGCTTTGAGTGTGTATAATCTATCGCATGGGGGGAGTCCGTAGCCTTCCAGTCTCATCAAACGTTAAATCCAATCTTCTATAGTGGTATGAGGGGTGAGGAGCTAAGGGTTATAGTGAGAGGTTCAAGTATGTGAAAGCCCTCCATACTCTGTAGGCTATGGAGAGTAGGATAGGTAGGGTGGAACTTTAAAATATACCAGGCATACGTCACATTGCCTTCAAGTGGTGCTTCCCGCACCGTAGTCCACTCTAGATAATCTATTATGACGTAAACCTGGGAGTTCTTGAGAAAAAGAAGGGAAAGCGAGACACTCTTTGAGTTAAACCTGGAGGTAGTGTTTAAGATGATCCTAGGCTCATGGGGCTCCCGTAATTGACAGATGATGCCCATGATTATTCCTCGGTTAACGTATTCATATCCATGTGATTATCCAATCCTAATTCGCTTGGTAGTAAGGTTAAGGCTCTTAGAGTATTAACTTGTATTACGGAACTTATATGAGTGGTATCTAATGTCATTTACACTCCTCATGATAACATGTAGGCACTCTATCTTCTCCTGCTCGCATACACTCCTGATAAAGTTCTTCCAGAGCTCCTCCTACTGTTCTAACGTACGTTTTCTTGCAGCTTCCCACGGGGGGTACCTGTTCGTAACATTTAGTACTATAAGGAACTCGGGTCTACGGTCTTCCACTAGGTGTTTTATCTTACGACCTGGGGTTATCCGTGGAGATCCAGGCACCTCTGACTCCGGTACTCCGTGAATCTCATCTGGTGTTATCACCTCCCCGACTCCTACCACCTTTAAGCCTTTCAAGTATGCAACATCAACTCTAACAGTCCACTGATACCTAGCTCCCCCTCTAGGCCCTCTGAGAATCTCGTGTTTATCTATTGGCTTTTTAAGCCTAATTTTAAACTCGGGTAGTGCAAGTAGGCCTAGCTCTTCAACCCTTAATAGGCAGTATTAGAGGATGTTGTGAACATTAGCCTAATCATACCTTCTAAGCTTATCATCATCTAGTAGCTCTTGTTTGATAACGAAGTCTATGTTATTTTGGATGGGCTTCTTTAAAACCTCAATGTACACTACCAAACCACCTATGGGCAAGTTGTCTCCTGAAGTTTAAAATATTAGCTTCCGATACCACATAGGTGGCGGGGGCTCCACCTCTACAGATGTGAGGTGGTACAAGTTGTGTTTTACAGGTGTTATCCTAAACCCCTATAGGAGGCCTATACACGATGAGGTCGTCGGGAGGTTACTCGAGGAGATGGAGTGGAATCCTGAGGGCTTCTACGTCTACAGCCTCGATCCAAGGGTTTACATTAGGACTCTCGACTATGAGAGGTTTAGGCCTACGCTGAGTCAGGTTCTAGGCTCTAACCCTCCAGCAGTCCACTTTCACTTCAGGCTTGCTACCGTAGGTAAGGTAGCCGTATACAACGTACACGGGTGGGACGTAGGGGGACACCTTGTAACACATAACGGTATCGTTGGAGCCTACTCATACGAGGATGAGAGAGGCTATAGTGACACGCTTAGACTCGTAGCACAGAAGAAGTTCAGAGAGCTCCTACTAGGCAGAAGGTGGAAGGATCTATACAAATACCTTAGCGGGAGGGACTTTAGAGGCGTAATGTTCATCGTAAGCAGGGATTTCAACGAGGTACACGCCATATCACGTGGAAGGAGCATCAGGTACCATCAGTTAAACGATGTAACCTATGCTACAAGCAAGGAGCTCCTAGCAGGTAGCACATTAAGGAAGGCTAGAGTAGAGGCCTACACAAACGGGATCTTCCAGATAACCTACGATGGAGTTCTAAGAGTGGCTTAGACGAGAGTGAAGTAGCCTGCGGGTTTAGGAGCTCCTTCATTATACCTGGTAGCCCGCTATTCCCGTGTCACGTCAGGTAGAAGTTTTGAGGGCTCCAAGTACTTTCATTCTACTCTTTTACTTTGAGGTTTCTTTCTATTGCTAGTGTTATGAGTGTTAGTGCTAGTATTATTAGCATTATGAGTAGGCCTGGGAATACTATGAGCCAGTATGCTCCTGATATTAGTGCTGCTGATCTTCTGGCGTAGAATAGTATTGTTCCTAGGCTTACCCTCTCTAGGTCTCCTAGTCCTAGGAAGCTTAGGCCTGATTCTAGTAGTATGGCTGCTCTGGTGCCTATTAGGATTGATCCTAGTATTATCGGGGTTATGTTTGGTATTAGGTGTCTCACGACTATATGTGTTACACTGGATCCTAGGGCTCTTGATGCCTCCACGTAGGGGGCTTCTATGAGTGATAGTGTGTATGCTCTGACAAGCCTTGCTGAGGCGGGCCATCCTATGATGGCTATGACTAGGATTACGTTGAATATGCTTGGTTTCAGTATTGCTACGAGGATGAGGGCTACTACTAGGGATGGGATTGATAGTAGGAAGTCTACGATTCTCATGAGGATGGTGTCTGCAAGGCCTCTGAACACTGCTGCTGTTACACCTACTAGGAGGCCTATGGTTGCTATTAAGATTGCGCTTGCCAGGCCTACAAACAATGTTATGAAGACGCCTTCGGAGATAAGGGTCATGACGTCGCGTCCTAGGTCATCCGTGCCCAGGGGGTGCTCTATTGATGGGGGTTGGAAGGGGGCTCCTACCATGTCCTTCGAGGTCCATGGAGAGTAGAGCCTCCAAGCTAGTGATGCGAGGATTACTAGGAGTAGGGTTGTAAACCCTATTTGGAAAAGAGGATCTCTTAACACCCTATGTAGAAGACTCACAACCCCCTACCTCCTAGTAAGCCCTTTAACCTTAATCCGCGGGTCTAGGAAGTAGTAGAGGATGTCCGCGATGAAGTTAGCTGTAGCTACAACTATTATTGTAAGCAAGAATATCCCCTGGAGAACCGGGTAGTCTGCCTTGAATATAGAGTCGTAGAGCAGCCTCCCCACCCCATTCCAGCCGAAGATGGTCTCAGTGAACACAGCGCCCACAATCAACAGGGCGGACTCGTTAGCTATAATGGTTACCGTGGCTATCAAAGCAAACCTAGATATCCTAAGCAAAATCCTTAGATCGCTTAACCCAAGAGCTCTAAGCGTTAAGACGAAGTCTTCACCTCTCACACTAGATACCACATTTCTAACGTATATGTAGTAAAGGGGGGTGAAGAATAGTGTTAGAACAGTCAAAGGCCCTATCATATGATGGATGTAATCAAGCACTAAAACGTACACCGGTACTTCCTCAAAGTAGAAAGACGTAGTCCCAGCTATGGGGATCATGTTCAACCTATAACCCGCGTAGAACTGTATCAACAAGCCCACCCAGAACACCGGGGCTGAGGCTAGAAGGTATAATGTTGAAGTGAATAGCTTATCTAGAAGCCCCCCTCTAAACCCCATTATTAAACCCAACGACGTCCCCAGGAGAGCTGAGGTTAGCATGGCAGAGGACATGAGCACTACGGTGTTGAAAAGCCTCTCCCCGAATATAATCGTGGTAACCGGGACACCTATGTAGACGAAGGAGTAGCCGAAGTCCCCCCTGGCCAGGTTAGTAAGGTATAGTAGGAACTGCTCGTAGAGAGGCCTATCGAGCCCAAAACGTTTTATCAACTCCTCCCTAGCCTCTGGAGGAACCCGTGGATCCAGGAGTGAAATCGTAGGATCCCCGGGTAGGAGTCTGAATATTATAAAAGCCGCTATGAATCCAAATAAAACTATGAGCATAACCTGGAAAAACCTGTTTACTATGTAGTTTACAAACTCCCTAGGCATACTACCTTCTCCTAAGAAGATACAAGGCTGCTATAGCAACTACTATGATCGCAATGACTATAGCTATTATGGCCGTGCTGGGAGCCTCTGATACCCTAGCTGGCGTTGTTAGTGTTGGCGTCGTTAGAGTTGGCGTTGTTGCCGGGGTTTCAGTTGGAGGTGTTGTCATGGCCGGAGGTGTTGTCGCAGCTGGCGGCCCTACATACACCATCACTCCTCTCCTTGCATCAAGCTTATAACCTATACTTTCAAGTATCTGGACAGCCTTCTGGGGGTTGTATTCAAAGAATATATTCTTATTAGCTAGACCCCCATGCCACTCCTTATTTAGAATGGTGTGTACGGGATACCCGTATCCTAGAACCGCTCTTTTGATAACCTCCTCCCTGTTAATAGCATAGTTTATAGCCTCGAATAGCCTGGTGTCGTTGAAACGCCTAAAGTTGAAAGCTATGTATATCAACCATATGTCGGGGGTTACTATAACCTTGAGGTTTGGATCTTTCTCCGCCTCGCGTGCAAGAGTTGGTAGCGCCGAGTACCTCTCCATGTCTACCTCACCTCTCTTAATAGCGAGGAACCTGGTTTCAGCCTCGGGGATAACTCTGATAACAAGCGTTGATATCTTGGGCGCTCCTTTCATAAAGTAATCTGGGTTTCTCACAAGAACTATGCTTTCACCGGCCTTTCTACTGCTCCATTTGAATGGACCTGTGCCTACAGGTTCTGGGTTACCCCAATCTATCGGTTTATCAATCCATAAATGCCTTGGAACTACGTAGACAAGGTTTGTGGCGAGGCTAAGCAGGAACAGGTATGAGGGTTTGCTAAGCTTAAACCTTACAGTATAATCGTCTACTTTCTCAATGGACTCCACGAATTGTGCGAGAGCCGCAAACCTCACAGTCTTATTACCTATGCCTACCTTAAATGTGAAGACCACATCATCGGCTGTAAGCGGTTTGCCATCATGGAATCTAACGTCCTTCCTAAGGTAGAATATATAGGTCCTCCCATCATCCCTTACCTCCCACTTCTCAGCCAGCCAGGGTATAACCTTGAAATTAGGGTCTAAAGCTACCAAGGGGTCGTATAAGATGTTCAGGACCCATAATGACCTTAGATCTGTTGCCATGAAGGGGTTCGTTGAGAGTATATCTGAGGGGAAGGCTATCCTAAAAACGTTCTCCTCCGGTTTATCGCTCTTATACATGTAGAGTAGACTCCACCTATTATAAACTTCTATTATACCCCCAGACATGAGAGTGTAGTTCTTCCACTCAGCTCTAATTATCTGTATATTCTGGCTTACAAACAATGGGATGAAGGGCCCCTTGGAGACCATCTCCTGTATTTTCCAAGCATACTCCCTAAGTTCACTCTCACTCCTAGCCTCAAAAGCTTTATCAATGAGATTATCGACATCGGCATTCTTATAGCCCCAGTAATTAGAACCTCCAGGTCTCGCTTCACTAGAGTGGAATGCTAATAGCATTCCAAGAGGGTTGGGAGTCTGGGAGACAGCTAGGGCGAATGAGTCGTAATCGAAAGTCCTCTGTATCCTAGGATACATAACCGCAGATTCAAGTCTAACCAGGTTAACCTTCACCCCGATTTTAGATAGCTGCTCAGCAACAACCTCTGCAGCCTTATCAGATTGAGGGAACCAGGGGAGTGAAAGCATCTCAAACTCTAAGACCTCGGGGAGGCCTGGAGGAGGCGCTTTCTGGCTTATGCTAACCATGGGAGACGCGATAGAGAATACGATTAGGATGCCTAGAAGTACACCATAAAACACTCTCATGCTACTCACAGGCTACACCACCTCTTCGCATAGGAGGGTTTAAAGAGAAGCCTAAAAAATCTTTGCCCCAGAGATAGTCTGAAGAGAAATTTAAATAGAGGCCCTTCCACCACGGTAAAACGGAGCCTAGGAGGTGCCCGGATTGCTTGTGATCTCGAAGAGAGAGGTTGAGAGGAGGATTTCTAGGATCACGTCAGCTATGGAGTCCAAGGGTCTCGACGGCCTCTACATAGTCTCCCCAGCTAACATAGCCTACGTTACCAACTTCATATTCATACCTACTGAGAGGCCTATAGCTGCTTTCATTAGCGGTGGCGGTGAGGTTACACTCTTCGTCCCCCTACTTGAGTACGAGCATGCCTTGAAATACTCGTATGCTGATAGGGTTGTGTACTACGAGGAGTATCCTGGTGAGAGGCACCCTATGGTTGTTATTGGTGATGAGCTGAGGAGGATGGGTTTTGAGGGGAAGAGGTTGGGCTATGATGTTGATGGCTACGGTCATGTCTTCGGCTATAGGGGTCCTAGGCTTAGTGATGTTCTAAGGGCTAGTTATAGCTATGAGAGGGATCTCGTCGAGGGCCTTAGGATGATTAAGTCTCGTGAGGAGGTGGAGTTGCTTAGGGAGAGTGGTAAGTGGGCTGGGCTCGCCCACAGACTGTTACAGGAGTACACCGGGCCTGGAGCCTTGGAGGATGAGGTTTCACTGAGGGCTAGCATGGAGGCAACACTAGCAATGGCTAGAGCCCTCAAGGGCATCTACAGGCCGTGGGGTTGGACCTACGGGGCTAGAGCTGGGTTTAGAGGACAGGTCGGCCCACACTCATACTACCCACACTCCCACACAATACACGCTGTCATAAAGAAGGGTGATGTGCTGGTAACAGGGGCTACAGCGATGGTGAGCGGTTACGGAGCGGAGCTAGAGAGGACAATGATTGTAGGGGGGCCTACAGGAGAGCAGGAGAAGTACTTCAAGCTAATGCTGGAGGCAAGGAGGGTAGCACTGGAGACCATAAGACCGGGTGCTAGGTGCAGCGATGTAGATAGAGCTGTAAGGAAATTCTTCAAGGAAAAGGGGTTGGAGAAACACTGGAGACACCACGTAGGACACGGGATAGGGCTGGAGTACCACGAAGCACCATTCCTAGACATAGGTGATAACACAGAGCTAAAACCAGGCATGGCCCTCACAGTAGAACCAGGAATATACGTAGAAGGACTAGGAGGGTTCAGACACTCAGACACAATCCTTGTAACGGAGGATGGCTATGAAATGCTAACAAACTATCCAGAAGAGTTAGAAGAGCTGGTGATAATATAGGTGAGGTAGCTAGCTGAGTAAGCCTGGAGGAGATACCGGTAATCCCACTTTTTGAGAGGTTACCTGAACACGTCTTAGGGGATGCTTATACCATGTGGTGCTCTATGAGATGCTAGAGATTGGAGTTGCTCAACCTAGCGCTTCCTTTGAATGTTCAATCTACCTGACTATCCGCATTTCCCGATAACGTTTTACAAGCCGTGCCTCTAAGAGTTTTAAACTCCCACCTCTTTAACCCCAGTGGAGGCTGGTATGGGTGCTGGATAGGCTTATTGTTTTTATAGCGTTGGCTGTTGCATCTCTCTCGCTCATACTCACGGGTTTAATATACGTTCAGGCTGTGAACGCACATCCCTTGTACAGTTACAAGCTTGATGTAACCTTAGATGTGGTAGTAGAGGTTATAGGTAGCCCGGATTTCAGAGCGGCTTTAATGAATACAGTTGTTGTGGCTGTTCTTCAAACCCTTGTAGGGGTGGTTTTAGGGCTAGTGATAGCTCTCGCCATACACAGGGTGGATGTGCCTTTCATAGGTAGGTTTGAGCCTCTCATCATAATGCCTATGTTCATAGCCCCTGTAATCTGGGGGTTTGCGTGGAACTACTCCTACGGTCCTTCAGGGTTCATCCCATTACTTGGCGGGTTCAACCCGTTCATAGTGGGTGTAATCTGCGGTCTACTCCACGTACCCCACGCCTATGCTTTGATAGCCTCAGGCATCCTATCCATGGATTACACGTTAGAGGAGGTGGCTAGAATACATGGTGCGGGGCCTCTTAGAACCCTAGCTAGAGTTACAATACCAATGCTAAGACCTAGTATAACGTTAGCAACAGTACTCCTACTAATACTGGGGTTCGAGCAGTTCGGAATCCCCCTCGTCCTCCTCTCACCTTGGGGGTACGATGTTCTAACAACATACCTCTACGGGATACCCAGCACCTATTTTATGAACCCATATCCTAGAATGGCCGTTGTTGCCGGAACCCTTATAACCATAACTATTTCTCTTGTAATCCTACAGAGATACCTGGCTCTTAGGGAGATCAAAAGGTTTGTTACTATAGGTGAAAGGTACAGAGGTTATTTTAAGATGAGCGTGTCAACACCAGTTAAAGCCGTATTCGCGGCTACCACCCTACTCTACATAGTAGGTGTGGTAATTATCCCCCTCGCATCCCTCATCTTAAGATCCATACAACCCCTCTACGGTGCCGGTATCCACGAGTTTACAGCAGAGTACTACCTCACCATTATCAGGTATGAGAGTTACAGGGCAACCCTGATCAACACATTCATCGTAGCCCTACTAGCAGCAACCCTAGGCTCCCTGATATACTTCTCCTACGCCTGGACCATAGTTAAAAGCCCTAGGAGGCCTATCAGCGTTTACGCAGACCTCCTAAGCTCTATGCCTAGAGCGCTCCCAGGCCTAGTTGCAGGACTAGCATTCCTATGGTTCTACCTACTTACACCACTAAGACCTCTAATGTACACCCACCTCGGCCTAGCCTTAGCCTACGTGATAGTCTGGTCTGCTCTTGGCGTAAGGCTTGTTACAAGCTCTCTACTCCAGATCTCACAGGAGCTTGAGAACGTAGCTAGAATCCATGGAGCATCTCTAGCGAGGACTATAATCCATATATACGTGCCCCTCCTGAAGAAGAGCATTCTAATATCATGGCTATACCTCTTCATACTAGGTATCAGAGAGTACTCAATACCAGTCTACATAGCCACCAAAAACACCCAGGTCATCGGATCCACCATAGTCCTTCTAATCGGTTCCGGGGATCTAGGTATAATAGCTGCCCTTAGCACCATCACTGTTATAGCGTCTTTAACGCTTACAGCATTAATATTTAAAATAGGCTGGAAGCCATACTAGGCTGGGGAGGCAGACAGCTCATGACACCCTATATACTCCAAGTTGAAAGCCTAGGTAAGCGCTTCGGCAAAGTAGAGGCCGTCGTCAATGCAACCTTTAACGTAGCTAGAGGCGAGATATTCTCAATTGTAGGCCCCAGCGGTAGCGGTAAAACCACCCTACTTAGATGCATTGGGGGAATTGAAACCCCAGATGAAGGTATTATCGTGTTCAACGACCGGGTGCTCTTCGACTCCAAGAGGGGGATTAACATCCCCCCTGAGGCGAGAGGTATGAGCTACGTTCCCCAAACATGGGCTCTATGGCCTCACATGAAGGTTAGAGATAACATAGCCTTCGGCTTGAAGATGAGAGGGTTCCCGAGAGAGGAGGTAGATGTGAGGATTAGAGAGGTCTCGAAAGCTCTTAAGATAGAAGAGCTCCTAGACAGATACTCCTGGCAGCTTAGTGGAGGCCAACAGCAGAGGGTAGCGGTGGCTAGAGCTCTTGCACCAAAACCACAACTCATACTCTTCGACGAACCCCTTTCAAACCTAGACGCTGCCTTGAGAGAGGAGGCCAGAGTTTGGCTTAAGAACATACTGAAAGAGCTTAACATAACAGCACTCTACGTAACACATGACATCCATGAAGCCCTCTTCCTAAGCGATAGAATAACATTCATGTACAATGGCAGGATACGAGCTATCGAAACCCCCGAGAACATCTACATGAGAAGGGACATACCAGAGCTTGCCCAACTCTTCGGATACAACATTATTAAAGCCAAAGTCGTAGACCGCGAGAAGGGGCTAGCATTAATAGGCCGGGAAACACTTATCACCTGCGACAACCCCCACAACGTCGAAGGCGACGCCCTCCTAGTATTCGCTCCATCAGAGATCAAAATAGGCTATGGTAGTATAAAAGCTAAGATACTAAGGAAGAGTTTCGTAGGCGGGTACTTCGAGTACTCATTGAAACTCGAAGACCACGTAATAAGAGCTGTATCAGAAACTTCTCTCAAGGAGGGCACCGACATCTTCATAGATATAAGTAGGTGCACTATAGCCAAAGCTTAAATTAGTTGAGAGGGGGAAGCCTGTCAGTTGTAGAAGACAGTTAGCCTTATTCTAGCAGAGAACCATCCATGTTGAAGAGCTTCTAAGCTCCCCTAGATCAGATCCTATGTAATGCCACTAATACTCTCACCATCTGACGATAACTCTGGCAAGGATGTAGGGTATCATATTAGAAGTTGAGCCTATCCTAGAACAGGGTTTGAATTCGAGAAACAAGGGAGGGTTTAGAGTGGGATCGGGCTTCTCCTTTATCCTAGCCCTAGAAGCTTCTTATAGTAATCCTGGAAGCTTTTTCTCACATCTTCCTTTAAGATCTCCCCTACAATCTCGTCGTCGAGCTTTGCTATTATGACGGCCTTAGACCTCTTAGCTATTTCAGGTAGGCTTAGCTCAGGATAATATGGGTTTTCAACTAGAGTTACCTCCCCCACGCTACCTAGTATCCTTTGACCCTCATCGCTCATCACGAATTCTAGGAATAGCTTAGCTGCATTGGGGTTTTTAGCGTATTTTGTTATGAACATTACTCGTGGAATTAAATGTGAGTAGTCCTCGGGTATGAAGACTCCAAGCCTTGGATCAGCCTTTGCATCTCTAAACGCATAGTTGGCTATGAGCCCGGTGGAGAGGATGCACTCACCAGTCTTAACCCTCTCTATCTGCGGCCCTGTTGATGCGTGAAGCTGGCCTCCTATCTCGCCTACACGCGTGTAGGTCATCGTGTAGTACGGCTCCATCGTTTTATACCTGTAGTACTCGGCAACTAGGGCGAACCCGGATCTAATCGGGTCGAAAGCACATATACTCCCCTTTTGGAAGAGATCTTTCCTCGTTGTTAGAAGGTTTAGGATATCCCCATAGCTTTTAGGCCAGAGCTCTCTAGGAATCTTCTCTTTATTGAAAATTGGTACGTATAAAGTATAACTTGTAGTATAGGCTAAGTCCTTGAACTTAGCCTCTCTAGGTATCTGATCGTAGAATGTAAGCTTGTAGGGTAACGCGTGACCTTCATTGATTAGTATAAGTTGTAGATCGAAAGCCGGAGACCAAAGTATATCAGCTGTAGGAGCCCCTGTAGCCACCTCACTTCTAAACCTACTGAAAACCGTAGACGACCCCATCTCCAGGTACTCTACCTCTATAAACGGGTATAACTCTTTGAACCTTTTAAGTAGAGGTTCAGCTGAAGGTCTATCAAGAGTACTATAAATGACCAGCCTCCCCTCCCTCCTAGCAGCCTCAATTATTGGTTTAAGGAGCTCTTCCCTAGTAGGAGTTGGAGTGGGCTGGATGGAAGTAGGAGTAGGAGAGTAGGTTGGGGTGGATGTAGGTGTTAGTGGCGTTGGTGTAGCTTCAGGAGCTCTAGGTAACGTTGTGTAGTATACAGCTATCAAAGCTAGGATAACCAAGACCCCTACCGCTATGAGGATCTCCCGCCTATAAGGCATGTAACATCCACCTCTACCATCACACCATTTAAGCCTAACTGAGAGCTTATATAACTGTGTTTCACGAGTAATTAGAGGAGAGGGGAGAGCGAATCTCCCCTTCAAAAAAGAGTCTAACACCTTCATAGCATAGTTACAGTTAGATCACGTGTACACCTTAAGAGGCTTTAAGAGGATTAACATACCCAGAGAGGCTGGTAACCACTATATCTCAAGTACAGGCTGGATAGCATGCCACTAGATTCTACTGAGATAAGCCACCCTACTGTAACACCTAGCATTGAAGACCATGGAAAAACACATCCTCTATCCTTAAACTTTCCTGTCAACTCAGTAGCCGTCCTCCCTAACCTAGCTTTAGCTAATATAATAGCTGTAGCTTCTCTCACCTCCCCTTCGCATACCTCCCCCTTAATAACTTTTCTAATACCTAACTCTAGTTAACTTAACTAAACATCTCCATACGCTTCTTCAAAATTGTTAACCTAACTAGCATGCTTACAGGAAACCTAGTTGGACTTAGATTGTCTACATCTCATCTTCAGCTTCTAAGCACTATTTCAACTCGTCTAGGAGTTTTAGGAACTCCCCTCCACCAACCTCCTATCATCAGTGCCCTAGAAGTATTTGGTACAGCTAATCCTGGCTAGAAGCTCGCTTGGCCTCTCTAGCCTAAGAAGATTCACCTCGCTTGAGCTACTCAGCCTCCTCTTGAGCTCCTCCACCACCTCAATGATACCCCTATCTACTGTAACGAGGGTGACAGTTGACCTGGTCTTGAGCGAGGCTAGGAGTGCTATCGATACCACCTCCACGTCATCCTCTCCTATCCTTTATGAGTCTCTAAGCTCGTCGGGTGTGTTGAGAGCTCGGGTCTTCTCCGCCCTAGATCGTTGTAGGCGTTTCTTGAGACTACGTGGAGTTTCAACCTCACCTCACCGTTAGATGATAGGGTTAGGCTCTTACAGTGATGACTTCTACTTCGTGTTAACCCTAGGAGATGTTGTAGAGCCCTTAGTAGAGAACTCTGTAGCTTTGGTAGCAGGTGGCGTTCTTGCAAACCTTATAGATTTTACAAGCAAAAATATTTAAGGCTCGGTCTACTTCAACTATGGTTGAGCCGCCCGGTGTGGGAAGGAGGTCCGATGGTCCCACCGGGGCCGAGGCCCCCCGGCCCTGAAATGTGATGCCCCAAGCATGGGGAATCCGATAGGGAGATGAGGAGTGCGCGTCCGAGCGGAAAACCGACAAACCGCTCGGGGGAGGCCTAGCACAAAGCTAGGCCTTCTGGGGATGCGGGGAGGGGGTCACGTTCTAGCAAAGGCCCCCATGGTTAGGGATGTTAGAGAGCTCCTAAGGGGGCTCTACGGCTTGGATGTGGGCTGCATGGGCTAAACTAGATTTACCTGAGGAGTTAGGGCCTATGAGGATGTTGATGCGTGATAGCTCTAGGTCCAGCTTCTCCACACACCTCCAGTTCTTAACATGAAACCTTATCAACGTCATGGCCTCTCCAAGCCCATGTGCTAGTTGCCCTCCCGGAGCTTTTATAAGGCTGGGAAGCTCTGGGAGCCCTAGTTTAGAACTCGGGTTTCCCCCATGACCCCTATTCCCTCAAAACTCTAACCTTTCGAGAAGCTCTGGGAGGCCAGGTCTCCGTAGTTGGAGCTCCCTTGAAGCAGGCTTAATGGAGGGTTACCTTAACACGCTTCTAACGTAGTCTACCAGCTCCAACTCCAGTACTTCAAGCTATTGAACCACCTTAACCTTAAACCATCCGTATGAACGTTAGTGCTTAGCAGCAATGCTGAGGGGGTCAGGGTGGGTTTTTGTTAGGGTTAGGGTGTTGTTTGGTGATGCTTTGAGGAGGAGGGTTGGTGAGGTGTTGTTCCTAGTTGATACGGGGTCCTTCTTCCCAATGATACCTTTAGGGCTTGCTAGGGGGTATGGTTTGGAGGCTTTAGCTGAGGTTGAACTCCTACTAGCTGATGGGAGGAGGGTTAAGGGCTGGGGTCTCCCTAGCACTCTTCACAAACCCTAGTACCTCAGCTGCCTTAGATCTGATTTTCCCAAGCAAGTTTACCTCCCCATAGGTCACCTCATGAGGAAGCTCCGCCCCCTGAAGGCCTACACTTCCGGCTTCAACGAATACAAGGGGGTTCCCCGCATCAACTATAGTAACCTCATATGATTCACCCTCAACTTCAAGCTCGTCGACAACATTACCTGTAGGTAGTAGTTTTCCAGTTGTAGACCCCCCAGGATCATACCATACCAGGTCTATCCTCGCTCCCCCTCGAAAACTCTTCTAGGACCCCTCAAACCCTCTCTAGCTAGGAGCTCTACTAGAAATCCATTCATGGATGCTATACCAGGATGTAATGGTTTAAGCCTTACACCCTTAGGTATAGCTTGTAGTATACCAGAAGACATACTACCAGCAATCCCTAAAGCGTTTATAAGTTGATCCTCACTTAAACCTAGAAGTTTGCCTGCAGTAACAGTTGCTCCAAACACGCCAACCAAAGATGTTGGATGGAAACCCCCCGTGTGGAAGGCAGTAGGTGTTAGTAGGCCAAGCCTCGTAGTACCTCATAACCAGCTATTACAGCCTCAAGAACACGTGAACCACTAGACCCCAAAACCTCACCTACAGCAAAAGCTGTTGGTACCATTACAGAGCTTACATGCGTAATAGCTCCTAGATGGGTATCATCGTAGTCTAGGAAGTGAGCTTGAACAGAGTTAATCATAGCATCAAATGGAGTATACGATTTAAACCCTCTCCCCCACACAGATGACATGTGCTCGCCACTCACCCCTGGTAAAACTCTAATTATGTACTCAACCTCGGGAGCTTCCATAGCTAAAGTTGCTAAAGCCACACCTATAGTATCGAGAATGTGAGGTTTAGCCTTCATAACAACGTTAGATGGTATCTTAGCTAAACTAAGCTCACTAGCAAAACTAGCTTATCTTAGAAGCTAGCAGAAATACTCAATCAGGCCACCCTCCATCCTTAATTCATATACTTTATACCTTAATCTTAATGAGCTTTACTCCTAAGTTCGTGTGAGAGCAACTCAGAATGATACTTAGCTAATGCCATGTACCTGAAGATAGCATGGTTAAGTTTACTAAAAGGTATGTATAGGAAGAAGCCTATAACCGTACCCATATGGATAGTGTAAATCACGCCCATGAGGTTTGTTGCTCTAAGCGTTAAGGTGAGAAGACCTGTGATAACTGGGAGCATTATTGTTATTAAGAGCGCCAGGTTGAGACGCTCCTCCTCTCTAATCCTAAGTTCTACTTCAGAACCCCTATAACCCTGTAATACCACGAGTACCCCCAGGGATGTTAGTACACCACCTGTAACACCTAGAAGTACCGGTATACTGTAGAAAGGATATGGTGAGAGAATGCCGAGAACATTCTTATACACCGCGGCCGCTGTGGTTGCAATTATGAGTAGTAGCATCCCGTACATGATCATAGCGTGAGGAGCCCAAAATAACCTCTTAAGCATACGATAGCTCTCACCACTATAACCACATGACAACATACCATCCCTAAACCATGTATGGAATAGAGCATCCCTCAATGCTAGTAGAAGAGATCTCGTAAGAGAACCTGAGAACCCTCCAATTCCTTTCACAAACCTTGTGCCCTGGTAGAGAAATGCTATGATAACGTAGACTGCTAAAACAAACCCTCCAACGTATATTTGATTGTATGGAAAAACATCATAATACCTGCTCGCTAGGAAGAAGCTGTTAACATCAAATCCTAAATTGTAGAGAGCTACAAAGAGAGCTAACATCACACCCACTACTTGCAATATTATAGCTGAGATGATGGGTTTTTCATAGATTTTCTTAAAGGGTTGGGGTGAGTACTTAAGGTAACTAATGGGTCTTATAATGCTAAAGGTTCTAGGAGGGTTTAGGTTGAGTTCATGTGGAGGGCTATACGGGCATACGTAGTAGCATGTTGTACAGTGATGGCATAGATTCGCTATGTAATCCACATCCTCCTCCCCGAAATCAGTTCTAAACTCTATAACAGTCCATACGGGACATATACCCTCACAGTATCTACAAGCATTACATATCCTTAACAGCCTAGAAGCCTCCTCGTAAATACCCTTATAGCTCACTACAGCGTCACCGCCCTCTCCCCAGCTATCAGGCCGAAAACACCACCAATAGTTAACCCCAGACCACCAAGATAACCCCTACCTAGAATATTACCCATCATAATCTCACCAGCGGCAAGAAGGTTCTCGAAAGGCTTCCCATCCCCCCTAAGAACTCTAGAATCCCTATCAACCATAACACCGTAATACGTAAAAGTAATCCCGGGAACAACCTTATACGCGTAGAACGGCGGGGTGTCTATCCTAGAAGCCCAGTTACTCTTAGGAGGATCAAGACCTTTGGTTGAACATCCATCTAACCTCTCATAGTTCACCCTACAAGGTTGAACACTATCATTGAACTCCTTCACAACACGTATAAACCTTCCTGGATCTAAGTTAAGCTTCACAGCCAGCTCCTCTAGCGAGCTTGCAGTGTAGGGAGGCCATGCTGGTGGTATAAACCTCCCCCACATCTTAGAGTCGAAGATTACATATGCTTCAGCTTCAGGCTGTTCCGCTACAAGCTTACCCCATATAGCATACCTCTTAAGCCACTCATCCTCACCCTCATCATAAAACCTTCTACAATCCCTGTTAATAACTATACCGAATGGTATGGCATCAACCTTACTAATAACCCCACCATCAGTCCTGGGGGCTCTAGCATCAACAGCAACCATATGACCCTCTCTAGGATCACCTACAGGCATAGCACCTAGCTCTATAAGCCTCATTAGGAGAAGACCATCATCAAACCTACTACCCCTAACAATAAACTTATCAGCTTTACCACCCCATATCTGCCTAAGCCACCCTATATTAGCTTGAAAACCACCCGAAGCTACAATAACACTATTACCCTTAAAAACCACCTCCTTGGAACCCATTAGAGCTTTAACACCTACAACCCTCTCATCATCAACTATAATGTCTGTGACCGCCGTATTATATAAGACTTTAACCTCCTTTCTAGCACTTAGATATCTATAATAGGTGTCGATAAGAGCCTTCCCACCGCCTATGAAGGATGCATTAGTTAATGCATTAGTTCTAGAGAGGGCATTAGTTCTAGATAGGTGTAGTGCTCCTCTATAAGCTTTAACTAGGGGGACTCCATGCCTGTACATCCACTGTATAAGCTCCTGGGATCTCTCAACAACAATCCTAGCTAACTCCAGGTTAGTCCTACCACCAGTAACCCTCAGAATATCATTTAACATCTCATCCCTACCGTAAGTCCCCGTTGTGAACTCATCAACATCCTCATGAGCATACCTTATATCCCTTGTATACCTAGAATTACCCCCCCTTAACTCCTTAGGAGCTTTTTCAATCAAGAGTAAACTCTTAGCCCCATGCTCAATAGCTGATATAGCTGATACAAGCCCAGCGTTACCGCCACCAATCACGATGACATCAAAGATCTTTTCATGTAAATACATAGACACACTCACCTGTTCTAACCCTTTCAATTTGTGGGCCTGAGGCGGCATGTAGCTGAGCACCTATCTCACCAGCCCGCGAGTACATTATGGTGAAGTACGGCTCCATCGTCTTATATTGATAGTATTGAGCTACCAAAGCAAACCCTGATCTAATAGGATCGAATGAACATATACTCCCCTTGGGGAAAAGCTCTCTCCTCGTAGCTAGAAGGTTTAAAATATCTCCATAGCTTCTAGGCCAGAGATCTCTAGGGATCTTCTCTTTATTAAATATAGGAGCGAATAGAGCGTAGCTCGTCACATAAGCTAGATCCTTGAACTTAGCCTCCAACGGTATTTTATCATAGAACGTAAGCTTGTAAGGTAGCGCGTGACCCTCGTTAATTAAAATGAGTTGTAAGTCCGTAGCCGAAGACCACGGTATATCAGCTGTAGGATCGCCTGTAGCAACCTCGCTTCTAAACCTGCTAAAGATTGCTAGCATCCCCATCTCCAAATACTCTATTTCTATGAATGGATATATCTTTAAATCTTTTAAGTAGAGGTTCTGCCGAGGATCTATCAAGAGTACTATAAATGACCAGCCTCCCCTCCCTCCTAGCAGCCTCAATTATTGGTTTAAGTAGTTCTTCCCTAGTAGGAGTAGGAGTGTAGGCAGGAGTGGGCGTCGGTGTTGGCGGTGTTGGTGTAGCTTCAGGAGCTCTAGGTAGTGTGGTGTAGTATACGGCTATCAAAGCTAGGATAACCAAGACCCCTACAGCTATGAGGATCTCCCGCCTATAAGGCGTTGCAACACCCACCCCCCAACACTACATCCTTAGAGTTCAACTGAGAGTTCATATAGCTGTGTTTCACAAGTAACTAGAGGAGAGGGGGAAGCGAATCCCCCCTTTAAAAAGGGGGCCTAACACCTTCATAGCATAGTCATCGTTAGATCACGTGTACACCTTAAGGGGATTAACATAAGTGGAGAGGCTGGTAACCACTATTACAGGCTGGATAGCACGCTATCAGACTGAGATAAGCCACCCTATTGTGACACCTAGCATTGAAGACCGTGTAGAAGCACATCCTCTATCCTTAAACTTTCCTGCCAACTCAGTAGCCTCTCTATCTTAGCTTTAGCTAATATAACAGCCGTAGCTTCTCCCACCTCCCCTTCGCATACCTCCCTCTTAATAACTTTTCTAACTACCTAACCCTAAGTTAACTTAACTAAACATCTTCATACGCTTCCTCAAAATTGTTAACCTAGCTTACAGGAAACCTAGTTGGACTTAGATTGTTTATATCTCATCTTCTGCTTCTAAGCACTATTTCAACCTCTTCTAGGATGTTTAGGAGCTCCCCTCTACCCCCAGGTTTTAGGGTTGTAGCCTCTACCTCCTTGAACTCCTCCAAAAGCCTCCTATCATCGTCCTCGTTTAGAACGCTCGAGGCCAGGTTGAATATGTGGCTCTCCACCCTGGATATATGGGCTCTCCTAAGCCTCACATAGCCTAGGACGTCTCCTATAACGCTTCTCACACGATCCCCATCCATGCTCTTAAGATCCTCCTCTAGTATCCCAAGTAGGGTTCTAAGAGACTCTTCTAGGAGTCTATGCTCTGAGGCTAGATCCTCTAAGATCCCCTGGGAAACCCTCTGCTTGATACGCGAGCAAACCCTCTCCTCCTTCTCCACATGCTGTAAATCAAACTCCCTAAGGAATCTTAGGAGTAGCGGGAAAACCCTCATGTCGACAGGCTCACCCCTAAGAAGCCTAAGGGAGGCATTCTCAAGTAAGCCTAAAGCCCTCTCCATAACCCTATGCTCCTCCAAAAGCAAACCCAGGGACCTCATAAGCATAACCATTAAACCCGGGGATCCACGGAGATAATTTAGGCTCATGCACGAAACACCGTAACCAAGCGTATTACACTCTAAAAACCCGTGAAGACTGTTACACATCCGAGGAGGGTTCCCCCCACTATAAGCCTTCAGAGAAGCTTCAACCCCTAATACGTGGAAAGAGAAGCCTGACATAAGCGAGCTTAGATAGCGTGGAATTCAACGTGACTAGGAAACCCTCTCCCATCCCAGCGATGAGGTTTCTCGGTGGGGGCCTTAGAGTATGTCTTCCCCTTTCCCAACATAGCTAAGGTATGTAGTTATCTGAGCTTTATTAAGGAAGCATGTTATTCTTTTAGTTCTTTAACTAGTTCTCTTAGATCGGGGTGAACGTACTCCCCGTCTTTCAGTACATACTCCCCATCTGCTATTAATGTTGCTCCCAGGGCTAGAGCGTCTGTGTGTGAGGATGCTAGGCCTAGTTTACCTTTGTATGTTGGGGCTTGGCTTCCGAAACCCCAGTCTACTGCCCCCCATACTCTCTCATCTTCAAGGATGTTACCTGTAAGCTTGGCGTTTGGGTTGCAGCCTAGAGCTATGTGGGCTACATTATACATCCTCGGGTCGTTAAACTTGCTTAGCCATGTTTTAAACATCTCAGCCTCCCTACCCCCCTCTATCCCTGTAATCCTGCCTTTCTCAATGTATATTCTTACAGGCCTTCTCAACACTCCTAGCCCCTCAGGTGGGTAGATTGAGCCGTCTACAAGGAAGACACCGTTTATGCTATCCTCTAGGGGAGCCCAGTCTACTTGGCCTACCAATGCGTAGTCCCCCGGTCCGGTAACCTCTCCTTCGACGAGAACAGGTCTTGAAGGATCATTCTTAAACACCATACTTGTACCCTCTGCTGTTTTTAACTCAAAATCATGTGATCTAGAGATTATCGATGCCAGCCTCTTCTGGAACTCGAAAAGCACGTCCAGGTTAACCCTTCCTATCAACCTAACCATCATATCCGCTGTCATCCCTACGAGTATGAGGTATCTCGTCTTATCCTTCTTCATAACATCCTCGTATATTGTTGAATAGAGTAGCCAGCTTCTATTAAACTCTATCCACACATCAGCCTCCATAAGCGCGGCCCTTATAGACCTAACAGCTATATCCTTCTCAGCCTCCATAGCAACACCTCTAGCCATGTTAAACCAGAGAACGAGGGGTTTACCACCAGCTAGTTTAACAGCTTGAGCCGTAGCTGAAACCACACTCCAGTCAGATCCTGAGTCAGCGGTGATAACAACCTCCTCACCAGGCTTTACGAGCAGGATTCTATCAACAAGCTTTCTAGAAGCCTCTGCCAGCTCAAATTCAAACCCTATACTCAACAACCTCACCCTCCCATCCCTAAGAGCTCCTCCACAGGTTTATACTCAAAGTTGAAACCAAAATGCTTAGGGCCGAAGAGCTCCAACCCCCTCACGCTTCTCCAGATATCCGGGGCTCTAGTAGCTACAACTATAACCCTCATACCCTCACTCACCATATTTGATAGAACCGGGTGTCCCGATTCATCAAGCAATATGATCAGGTCAGGGCACATTACCACAGGCTTATCGTTGAGTAACGCTAGTAAATACTCGTTCTTAACGTAGACCTTAAGCCTCCCCCTTGCACCTTGAACCTCTATGAAACCTTCTAGGAACTTACCTGTATCCGTTAGATTTACAGTTGAAACTATACCATCGAAAACCCTCCAGCCATTCAAGGCTTTAACCAGCTCCTCCACTACATCCAGGCGTCTAGCTATAGCTTCTCTAACTACTCTACCGAGTTTCATAGAGAAACTTAGAGTGCCTTTGATAACAGCTCTCCCGGCATCCCTTAATGTGAGAGGTGTATCTATAACGAGACTCCACCCACCAGATATGTAGGCTACATGCCTAGCAATACTTTCATAGTCATCCACACTAGCTACATCCTTCAACAAAACTATGGAATCCCTGGGGGAGACCACCACAGATGGGGTAACCTTTAAACCAAGTATGTGGGCCGTAGATTGGTGGAGCTCCGGGCCCGCCCTACCCATTAAATCCCCGTCAACCACAGGTAGATCTACGAGAGCGGAGGCGTAGAGAGGGACAGCTGTATTAGATCCACCCAGCTCTGAGGACACGAATCCAACAACCTTCCTACCCAACTCCTTCTCCACAACACTTAAAGCCTTTAACAACATACCTCTAACCTTCCCTTCACTCCTCTCGCCTAGAGAACCCATAGAACCTATGAAGTATGGGGAGACCAGAACACCGTCTTCATCCCCCGAAAACTCCCTTAAATCAAGGATCTTAATCCCCCTACCAGATCCTAGAACACCTCTAAGCATCTCCAACCCAAACCTTAAAGAACCGCCTCCCCCGGTAGCTAGGATAGAAGCACCTAGTAGTAGATCCTCTGCCTCCTCTAAGCTCTCTATTACTATCATCCTCATACCCTTCCTGAATCCCTACTCCAAGGAAGATTTTAAGATTAACGCTAGCCGCCTTAGAAATAGGATATTTAACTGTTAGATCATATCCACCCTAGGCGGGTCATGGATATGAGAGGAGTTAGTAGAACAGCGGTCATCGTCATAGTAGGGTTACTTATACTAGCACTCGCTCTCAGCTTCTTCTACTTCAGAACATCACAAGTTGAGGCTCCTAAGAGGGTTGTAATCTACGCTTCACTATCCGAGATGACATCAGCCGATCCTAGTACGGAGTTTTCTAACTCAATTATGTGGATGGCAGTGGTATATGAGAGGCTACTCATGTACGATCCTTTAACCGACAAATTCATACCTGAGCTAGCTGTAAGATGGGAAAGGAGCCCTGATGGTGTAACGTGGACTTTCTATCTAAGAAAGGACGCTAAATTCCACGATGGAACCCCGGTAACAGCAGACTCAGTAATCTTCTCCATAACTAGGACCAAGGAGCTTGGGATGGGCGCTGCATTTCTATGGGATTCGGTGGAGAGGATAGAGAAGGTCGATGATTATACTATTAGATTCCATCTAAAATACCCAGCCCCCCTAGATTTGATAGCGTCAGCTAGCTATGGAGCCTACATATTCAGCCCTAAGGTTGTAGAGTACGCTAAAGCCACTAATGCCACGGATCCTAAGGTAGCCGAGTGGTTTAATAAAGGTAATGATGCTGGCTCAGGCCCCTACAAGCTCGTTAAATGGAATCCTGAAAGTGAAATAGTCCTAGAGAAGTTTAAGGATTGGTGGGGCTGGGCTGATCCCAATTACCCACTAAAATCCGATAAAGCACCAGATGTCTTCATAATAAGAATTGTTAAGGATGCCGTAGCCCAAGCTAGGATGTTATCCGCAGGAGAGATAACGATAGCACAGCAGATTCCCTTAGAGGATATAGACTCGGTTAAGAGGGATCCCCGCTTCGTCGTAGTGACTAAGCCTAGCTTCCAACAACTCATACTACTCTTGAACACGAAGAAGCCCCCTCTAGATAACGTTTTAGTGCGAAAAGCCATAGCTCACGCAATACCATATGATGACATAGTGGTTGTTGCTAGATCGAGTCTAGCAAGGGTGGCCAGCGGCCCCGTTCCCTACGGTATGTGGGGTCACTCTGAGGAATTCAGGTTTAAGTACGATCTTGATACTGCTAGAAGGCTACTAGAGCAAGCTGGATACCCTAAGGGTATTGATAGACCCTTAATACTAACATATACAGCGGGTGATATATATGAGAAGCGGACTGCTGAGCTAATCCAAGCCTCGCTAGCTAAGATAGGTATTAAAATAGAGATAAGACCTTTGAGTTGGGAGGAGCAGTGGGCTATAGCTAAGAAGGGCTGGGAGGATCCAGGCGCTGCTCAGGATATTCTAATGTTCTACTGGTGGCCTACATATATATCGCCCTTCGACTTCCTCTACAACATGTTCCATAGCGATAGTAAGATCTTCAACCTAGCATACTATACTAATAGAGAGTTTGAAGATATACTGATGAAGGCCGTCGCATATGAAGGGTCAAACAGAGGTGAGGCTACGAGATTATATGTTGAAGCTCAGAGGATCCTCTACAACGATGTACCAGGCATACCTCTATGGGATATGGTGGATGTTAGAGTAGCCTTAGCTAAGGTTAAGAACTTGGAGAAGGCCATTAACCCATCGTACCCAACAGTCATCTTCCCACAGGTTTTAGAGGTGGAAGGCTGAAGTAGAAGATGCCCGTCTCACCAGGCTATATCATTAGAAGGCTGGTGATGACAGCCATCGTAGTACTTGGTGTATTAACAATAGTCTTTATAGCTACCAGAGTAATACCTGCACACCCGGAATTCCTATGGGCTGGGCCTCATGCAACGGAAGAGCAGCTAGCTGAGGCGAGGAGAGCATTACACCTTGACAAGCCCCTAGTGGTACAATACTATTACTTCATAACCTCCCTTCTTAAAGGAGATCTAGGTGTATCGTGGAGAACGAAGAACCCCGTTCTTGAAGATATTAAAACAGCACTACCGGCAACCCTAGAACTAGCCATCACAGGATTTCTCATAGGAGTTTCTCTAGGACTACCACTGGGGATAATCTCAGCCCTCAGGTATGGAGGGGTTATAGATAAGTTGGTAAGAGTAATCTCGGTCTCCGGATCTGCAATCCCGGTGTTCTGGATAGCCTTAGTATTCCAGCTAGTCTTTTCAATAAAGCTAGGCATACTACCTGGTGGTTACAGGGTTGATCCAAGCCTAGCTGTAGCATATGGATTTAAACCAATTACAGGTTTCTATGTGATAGACACTCTAATAACGGGACATATAGACTTATTCCTAGATGTTGTGAGAAGACTCCTTATGCCAGCTCTAGTAGTCTCAATATACCCCCTATGCTTAACAGCTAGGATGACGAGAGCCCTAGCACTTGAAACCCTCCAGGAGGATTTCATAAGGAACCTTAGAAGTTGGGGTTTACCAGACAACGTAATAGCACGTAGATACTTGTTAAAGGCGGTTACACCCCCCCTAGTAGCCTCTCTAGGACTCTCCTTTGGATACACGCTTATAGGTGCTTTCATAATTGAGGTTGTATTCTCATGGAATGGCCTCGGTATGTATGCTGTACTCTCACTGTTAAGCTTCGACTACCCAGCTGTGATCGGCAGTATAATGGTTGTAGCGATATTCTACACCATAATTAATCTAATTGTCGACTTAACCCATGCCTATGTAGATCCAAGGGTAAAGCTATGATGATTGCACCCGCCCTACTAAAAGATTTCATAGCCTTCCTCAGAAAGGATAAGCTTGGTCTACTACTAGGTTTACTATTAATCACTGGATTCATTATAATAGGTGTAATAGCACCATATATAGTACCGTACCCTGAAGACGCCTGGGGGCTTACTTACAATGTTGAGAGAAGACTTCAGCCACCCTCAAGAGCCCACCCCTTTGGAACGGATGAGTACGGTAGAGATGTCCTTAGCAGAGTTATACTTGCAAGTAGATTCTCGCTAATAATAGCTATTAGCGTTGTAACACTATCGTTGACTATCGGAGTAGCAGTTGGACTAGTCGCAGGGTATTTAGGTGGGTGGATTGGATCAACGTTAATGAGAGTAACAGATATGTTCTTAGCGTTCCCACCTCTCCTCCTAGCCATAGCTTTCGCATCTATCCTAGGGAGGGGGCTTGAGAACGTCATTATTGCTTTAAGCCTTTCATGGTGGCCTTGGTATGCTAGGTTAACTTTCGTCCAAGTATCTAGCGTTAAGACAATGCCCTATGTTGATGCTGCTAAGATAGCTGGTATACCTCCTCTAAGAATCCTAGCAAAATACATACTTCCAAACTCTCTAACCCCAGTAACTATACAGGCATTCCTAGATATGGGGGCTGCCGTCTTAGAAGCTGCAGCTTTAAGCTTCATAGGTATTGGTGTTAAACCGCCCACCCCTGAATGGGGTTTATTGATAAGCGAGGGTTGGATTTTGATAGGTAAAGCTTGGTGGATTAGCTTATTCCCCGGTATAGCTTTGTTTATTACAGTCCTTGGATTCAACCTACTAGGTGACACTTATAGGGAGTATAGTAACCCTAAGATTAGAAGGTTAGCTGAGGCTAGGGTGTAAGAGCTGTGGGTGGAAGTCTGCTTACCATCAAGGACCTCCATATAGACTACAGAGCTCGCGGTGAGACTATAAGAGCTGTAAGAGGTGTTAGCCTAGAACTAGGTTTTGGTGAAACTCTATGCATAGTAGGAGAGTCTGGTTCGGGGAAGACCACCTTAGCTATGGCAATAGCCGGGGCTCTCCCACCAAACGCTATTATTAGAAGTGGGGAGATTGTTTTAAACAATGTAAACATCTTAAACAATAGAGAGTACCCTAGAAAGCTTGTCTCCTTGATACCTCAAGAGGTGGGCTCTTCGTTAAGCCCTTTCCACACTATAGAACAAGTATTCCTAGACGTCTTAACGTCAAAGGGTGTTACCGATAAGGGGGAGGCCTTAAAAATAGCTAGGTCTACGCTAAGCCTCGTAGGTTTCAGTGATATCAATAGAGTTCTCAAATCCTACCCTCACGAGCTAAGTGGTGGTATGCTTCAAAGGGTTTTAATAGCTCTAGCTGTATCGAGAAGACCATTGATACTCATAGCCGACGAGCCCACCTCGATGATCGACGCTTCCCTAAAAAGAGATGTTGTAGAGCTATTGAAGAACATAGTGTTAACTCAAAGCGTTTCCATGATAGTTGTTACCCATGATATAGCCTTAGCACCCCATCTTTGTAGTAGAATCGCTATTATGTACTCAGGCGAGATTGTAGAAGATGGTTTATCCACAGAGATCCTAGCTAACCCTATGCACCCATACACGGTTATGTTATTGGAGAGCATACCCCGGATATTATCTCCTAGAAAGCTTAAAGCTATACCAGGCCTACCACCCGATCCGAGAAGCACCCTTACTGGCTGTAGCTTTGAACCGAGATGCCCTAAGGCTATTAAAGGCTTGTGCGATAAAATCAAACCCCCTCTTACCACCATAGAGTCTACTAGGAGAGTCTCATGCCATCTAGTTCAGGGGAAGGAGGTTACCTTAAATGAAGACCCCTCTTCTTGAAGCTGTTAACATAACAGTATCATTCCCTTTAAGACGAGGCCTCCTAGGCAATGTTGTAGAAAGTGTTAAGGCACTCGATAGTGTTAGTTTAAGCGTTGTCGAAGGGGAGGTTCTAGGAATAGTGGGTGAATCTGGATCGGGTAAAACCACCCTAGCTAGGTGCTTAGTAGGCCTTGTAAAGCCTGATTCGGGGCGAGTCCTGTACGTGGGCAACGATATATTTAAGTTGAGAGGAGCCCTCTACAGGAGGTTCCGTAGAGAAGTTCAAATGGTGTTCCAAAACCCATACACATCCCTAAACCCAACTATGAAGGTCAAAGATATAATTAAAGATGTTCTTAAAGCCTCAGACAACTGGGATGCCCGGGGGGAGGAGCGCGTAAAGGACCTGCTGAAAGCCGTAGGTCTTGGAGAAGATGTACTACACAAGTACCCATCAGAGCTTAGCGGAGGACAAGCCCAGAGAGTAGCAATAGCAAGAGCCCTAGCAACAAAACCGAAAATCATAATACTCGACGAGCCCACATCAGCCCTAGACGTATCCCTACAAGCACAAATACTAGAACTACTCTCAGACCTTAAAAGACGGGAGAACCTAACATACATAATCATATCCCACGACATCTCAGTAATCAGATACATAAGCACACGAGTAGTAGTACTATACAAGGGGAGAATAGTCGAAGAAGGGCCCCCAGAGGAGATCATAAACAACCCTAAAAACCCGTACACGAGAAAACTCGTAGAAGACGTTCTATACCTATATGAATACATAGAAAAAAGATAGCTACCTAGCAAACCAACATAGTCACCATGAAAGATCAATAAAATACTCCACATAACATAGCTAAATTTCAAGTTAAAACAAAGACCTATAATTTATAAAATCTGCTTCCTACCAGCCTTAAAGAAAACACTCATAGTGTACTACAATGCTGCTTATTCATTAATAAACACAAGGCTTATTAACCCCCCTCAGTATCAGTCTCATATAGATATGGAGGTGGGATTGGTTCGATTTAAAATACTAACTTTAAGTCCACTAGTAATCTTTCTCATCCTCATGCTATCATCCTCTATAGCTTTTAATGTTATGAGCCAGAAGACTGTAGAGTCTATCTATGTTGATATTAGCGAGTATATTAAAGAGAGCAGTAGATGAGACCTGGCGGTACTGTTAGAGTTCCTATGATGGGCGAAGCTAATACGTTAAACCCGTTTACACTGACGACTAGCTGGGAGTTCATGATAATAGATCTAATCTATGACATCTTAGTTATTGTAACTCCTGATTTAAAATTCGTAGAAAGGCTAGCAGAGCATGAAAAGACATTCGAGCTACACGTAATACCGGGATCGGGGCACCTCATTACAGAGCCAGCAAAACTAGCTCAACTACTCACCTACATGCTATTATTCTTCGAAAAATACTCTCACGGAAGCATATTATAATAACCTATAACGAGGGTTAAAGTCGCTAGGCGGACAGATCTAACAGGTGGAAACACCCTAACGAACACCAACATTCAACATCCCCTGATAGTTCGTGAAGATATGGTGCTCTAGAGGGAGAGCTAGCGTGATCATGGTTACTAGTTTACCAGTTGAACGCTATACCGGTTTAGAGTAACATTTAAATATAACCTCTGTTGTAGGCTTTCCCTTAGAAGATTAGAGGGTGTTCACGTTGAGTGTTACTGGTTTGGATTTAACTGTTATTGCCCTCTACATGCTAGCTTTACTCGCCATCGGTCTACTGTCTGAGAGGATTGCTATTAGGACTTTGGATAACTATCTTCTTGCTAATAGGCAGCTTAGTTACCTCCTCTACGTCCCGGCTATGGCTGCTGTTGTTTTGGGCGGTGCTAGTACTCTTGGTTCTGCTAGGCTCGGCTACCAATATGGCGTTTCCGGGGCTTGGCTTGTTATCATGATTAGTCTTGGTGTTATCGCTTGTGGTCTCATTGTTGCTAGGAAGATTATACCGTTGAGGATCTATACTATGGCTGAGTTTCTTGAGAGGAGGTATAGTAGGCCTACTAGGTATCTTGCCGCCATAGTCATAGCTATCTATACTTTCATGATCTACGTTACCCAGGTTATAGCTATAGGCACTGTTACCTCGGTCGTCCTAGGTATCTCCTTTGAGTTAGGCGTACTAATAGGGGGTCTAGTGGTTGTAGCCTACGTAGCCCTAGGTGGTATGTGGTCTGTTACCCTAACAGACCTCCTCCAATGGGCTCTGATGACCTTAGGTGTCATAATAATAATGCCGGTAGCAGGCTATCTCGCTGTGAGCGCTAAAGGGGTTTCCCTGGCGGAGCTCCCCCAAGGCTACTTCTCCCCAACACACATAGGGTATGATACCATACTATCGTACTTCCTCCTCTTCTTCTTCGGCCTAATGCTAGGCCAGGATATATGGCAGAGGGTTCTCACAGCAAAGGATACAAGGATTGGTGTCAACGGGACAGTCCTAGCAGGGCTCTACGGCATAGTGTACGCTCTAGCAGCCACGTTCGTAGGCATGCTAGCCTACCTGTACTTCGGGGGAGCTCTTGAAAACCCAAGACAGGCCATGCCCTTATTCGCTGTGGAGATACTCCCAGCTGGGATAGCTGGTTTGATGATAGCAGCTATGTTCTCGGCTTTCATGAGCACAGCTGATGGAGCTTTGATAGCTACATCAACTCTGATCACCTACGACCTAGTAGCACCCTTGAGGAGGCTTACGGAGAGGCAGCTAACCCTACTTGTAGCAGGTTTAAACGTAATCCTAGGGATCCTAGGGTTAGGCGTAGCTATATTCGTGCAGGAGCTCCTAATAGCACTGGACATAGCATACCTAGTGCTCTCAACAACACTATTCATACCAACAGTATTAGGCCTCTACTGGGCTAAGCCGTCAGCTAGAGCAGCTATAATAGCGATAGCCGGTAGCCTGATAGTAGCTGTAGGCTACGCACTCTACATCGGATGGCCCGATGGCTTCGCAGATATAAGACCAATAGTAGCCGGGTTCGCTACAAACCTAGTGATCTTCCTAATAGCAACATACCTATGGCCTAGTAAGACAACGTAGATGAAGCCAAACCCAGCCCATACACTTTTTAAACCCCCACTTTCTCCTATGTAACCCTACATGGTAATATAGGGGGTTACCATGGGTTTAGAGTACCTCAACGTCATAGATGAGGTTAGCGATGATATCATAGAGAGAGCCCTAAGTATTATTTTAAACCCACCAATCCAAGTTATCAACCTAGAGGGGTCCATAGCTAGGAGGGAGCATTTCATACCATCACAGCCTACCATCGAGTACATAGAGGTAGGTAGGCTTCAGCAAATCATGGGCCCTAAGGGGCTTGAGATATTCCTAGCCTTAGACCAAATTATAAGCCTAACACCCTACTCCACCCTCAGATCCACTAACCCCAAGAGCTTAGTAGAGGTTATCAGATATCTTGGTGGTAAACTCCACGGAAACCTAAGGAAAATCCACTCGCTTAAAGCAGTAGAGTTTAGAGGTGAGGATAGCGTCAAAGAGGAGATACTCCTAGTCCTCCCCTCCAAAACACAGGTCGATAATGTTAGGGGTAAGCAGGAGTTGTGGATTTGGAGGGAGAAGACTCGCTACGGTGTTGAATCACCCGAGTTTGAGGGCCTCGTATCAGAGATCCTATCTATAGGGGAGAAGCTAGTCAGCCTAGGCCTCAAGGTGGACGTTGCTGTGGATGGCTCCACATACCAGTTCGTCGAGGATAGGTTGTACAAGTTTAACGTTGTAACCCTGGATATGCCTGTTGACAAGCTTAAAACCATATATGTTAGGGATCAGAGTGTAACATGGCTCCCCAACCCCATAATAGGTAACATGGCCCTACCCTTCAGGAGGGGGGAGGAGGGGGTTGTAGTTGAAATATACCATAAGCTCGGGCTAACACCCCTATTTAGGGTTAGATGGGCTTTACTAGGTAACACACTTGTTAGAGCTGTTATGGAGGGCGGTAACTTCTTCGTCATAAAGGGTGGGGGTGGCGATGTAGTCATACTCTCGGGGATAGGGGTTAGAGGTTCTAACTGGGCTACGTTTAAGGTGTTGGGAGAGCTCCTACCAGAGGATGTCAGGCTTATAGGGGTTCCGTTAGCAGGTTATATTAGGAACTGGGAGCTTGGCGCCGTACACTTGGACGTCGTATTTAGCTACCTAGGTGATCTTGGAGGTGTAAGGGTTGCCCTTGTGGACCCGTCTAGGCTTGGGTTCTACTCACTCCTTGAATACGATAGGAAGACCGGTCTATTCAAGCCCGTGGAGCTCCTAAAGCTCATGAGGGAGCTTGAGGTTATCGTGGATGAGCCTCCTAGGGATGGCGCTAGTGTTATAACAATGGTTAACGCCTTAAACCTAGGTAGGGGGAGGCTTGTGGCCGATGGTTTTAACGAGAGCGTTAACAGGTACCTGGAGCGTAGCTATGGAGTTGAGGTGATAAGAGTTGACATCCCACATCTTGAAGCTGGAGGTGGCGGGGTTAGATGCGCTACGAAGGAGCTCTGGAGAAGTTAAGGGCTAGGGGTTTAAAGGTAAACCCGGAGAGGTTCCTAGCAGAGTTCGATAGGATGAGTAGGATCGGCTGGGTTGAAGGCTATGGGATGAATAGACTGGCACTCTCGGAGAACCACGTTGCCATTAGAATGGATCTCATGGAACAGCTTAAAGCTCTAGGTGCCAAGGTGAAGGTGGATGAGGCTGGCAACATAATAGCTGAGCTTGGAGAGCAGGGGGAGGCTATAGCGGTAGGATCCCACCTAGACTCAGTCCCAGGTGGGGGGAGGTTTGATGGAGCCTACGGTGTAATAGCTGGACTGGAGGTTCTAAGAACCATCAAGGAATCCAATGTTAGGCTGAGGCACAGGCTAGTCTTAATAGACTTTAATAACGAGGAGGGCTCTAGGTGGAGCCCACCACTACTAGGCTCTGGTCTAAGCTGTGGTGTCTACACAAGGGATTTCGTATACTCACGTGTTGACAGGAACGGTGTTAGATTCGAGGATGCACTTAGAAACACGGGGTTCATGGGGAGCCCTGAGAACAACATATCATTCAACCCACCCAGGTTCTACGTGGAGCTCCACATAGAGCAGGGGCCCGAGCTTTACAGCAAAGGCTACGATATAGGAATCCCCCAGGGCATAGTTGGTATAAGGGTGGTGGAGCTAGCATTTAGAGGGAGCCAGGATCACGCCTCAAGCCCCCTATGGGCTAGGAGGGATGCCCTAACAGGGCTAGTAATAGTCAAGAACAAGCTTGAAGAGTACGCTTTAGAACGGGTTGACAAGCTAAGAGTGACAATAGGTAGGGTTAACGTTGAACCAAACGTAGCCAACGTTGTACCCGGGGAGGTTAGATTCACGGTTGACATAAGAAGCTACGACCCCAACATTATAGATGAAACGGTAAAGTACATAGTGGAGAACGGGGAGGACGTAGCTAGGCGAAGAGGGCTGGATTTCGAGCACAGAGACCTATGGTACATCGAGAGAACACTATTCGATACACAGGTGGTGAAGACAATCGAGGAAGCATGCGAGGAGCTTGAATTCAAATGCCTAAAAACGTGGAGCTGGGCTGGACACGACGCACAGAACATGGCTAGAGTGTCGAGAACGGGGATGATATTCATACCCTCAGTTAACGGTAGAAGCCACTCTAAGGACGAGTATAGCGGGGATGAGGATCTGGTTAAAGGGCTACTAACATTGTTAAATGTGATCTTAGCCCTGGACTCTAGCTAAGGCTTTATACGAGGGGGTTTTGTGAGCTTCCCCTAGTACACCTAGGGTTCCTGGATCCCTGGTGTCGTGGGTTTTAGGTGGGGTCTTGTATTATCGTAGTGAGCCGGCTTTCACCGATGTTAACCCTCTTTTCTCCAAGGCTTCACCCATCGGTGTGGATGTGCCTCCAGCACTGTACGGGATCTCTAGCACTTCTCGCAGTAGCGGTCTTGGGTGTAGGAGGCTGATAGCATGTGGGCTTAGCATGGTCTAGGCTCTCGGTGTGAGCTGTTTTTGGCGGTTGGAGGTATTTGGGTTAATCAAAGGCTTTTACAGGGTTTTAGCCTTTTGCCTCCAACTGCTGTGGGCAGGAATGCTACTACATCTCCGTTATTCAGTTTAACCTTGTCTAGAGGATCGTCTCTTACAGCTGAACCGTTTAGTAGTATCACGTAGCTTCCTCTAATGCCACCTCTTTCATCGAGTAGGGTTCTGGAGAAATTGGGGTTGAGCTTGGAGTTGATAACCTCTATTAGGGTTCTGAGGCTGCTACCGTCTGGGAGCTCTAGATCAACCTCTCTGGTGTTGAGGAGCTCGTAGAGTGAGCCATAGAATCGTACCTTGATCCTCATGGGATCCCGCCTCCAGCCTCTCGATTATGTTTCAGTGGAAACTTTTATAAATTCCATTTGATGTTCTTCGAGTTCGGTGTTACCACGTTGTATTACGATTTTGTCGTAGTAGGTGGTGGTGTGGGTGGTGGTGAAGCCTCTGTACGGCTCGCTAGATTCTTTAATAAACCTACACTCTTGATCTCAGACTACCCCTTAGTGTATAGTAGGATGACGCTCTCATATGGGCTTAAACAGGGTGTTAAGACAGTAGACCCATATGTAGTGTACACACCAGAGGATCTTAGGGGTGAAGGGGTTACCTTTATCCACGATAGGGTTGTAGCTGTGGAGCCGGATAGGAATACAGTTATACTAGGGAGCGGGGGGAGGGTAGAGTATGGGGTGTTGGTGCTAGCTACAGGAAGTAAGGCTAGGTTTCTAGATATAGATGGTGTTAGCCTCAAAGGTGTCTTCACCTTCCAAACGTTCACCGACATGCTAGGGTTAAGTAGTGTAGCCGAGCCTGGTAGGAGGGCTTTGGTTGCTGGAACGGGTATGATAGGCCTCCTTGTGTCCGACGCTCTTTCAGCTAGAGGTGTTAAGGTGTACACTGTAGACATCCTACCACTCCCTGGATTAACAGCTGTCGAGGAGCCTCTAGCAAGGACTATTCTTAACAAGATGAAGTTGAAGGGTGTAGAGTTCATGGGAGGGGTTACTGTCGAGAAGTTGAAAGGTGATAGGAGGGTGGAGGAGGCTATCCTAACTAATGGGGAGAGGCTCCAGGTGGATTTCGTGGTATTCTCCGTAGGGGTTGTCCCCAATATCCCACAGGGTTTAGAAGGTCTGGTTAAAAGTAGGGAGGGGGCTTTACTAATCGATAACCTCTTTAGAACCTCTAGACGGGATATCTACGCTATAGGTGATTGTGCTACCACCATGGATTTACAAACTGGTGAAAGTATCTACAGACCACTAGGTATAATCGCTTCATATGCTGCAAAGCTCCTCCCTAAAGCTATGGAGGGTGTGGGCTACCAAGGGTTCCTAGCGTACCAGGTCGAGGAGGCCTTCAGTGTGCTGTTAATGCGTGTTGGGTTGAACGGCTTAGAGGCTAGGAGGTTGGGTGTAAACTACTCTTACGCTCTGGTAGAGTTAAAAGTTCCAGGGGTGGGTGTTACTCGAAACCTCGTGGTCTACGAGAAGGGGTCTGGTAGGCTTCTAGGATGGCAGAGTGTGGGTGGGTACATGGCATCATATAAGTCTAAGGTGTTCGAGCACATGATCAAGAGTGGGATGAGGTTAGAAGACTTAGAGGAAAAAGGGTTTAAGGTGTTAGAGTAAGTTCATCTCTAGACTGGGTTAAGCCGGCCTAATCCCAGACCATACCCTCTTAGAGATATCAGCTTTCACCTTAACCATAGCTGCATACTGGAATGCAAAGTCTAGCCCTACCCTCTCTGGAGGCTCGAATCTTAAAGCGCCATAGTTACAAGCCTTAACACAAGCCGGATCTCCACCACAGAGATCGCATTTAATAACCTTACCTTCACTACCCAACGTTATAGCTCCGTATGGGCATGCGTATACGCATGCTTTACAGTTGATACACTTCCTGTAATCTATTACTACAGCGTTAGTCTTAGGATCCCTGTATATCGCATCTACACCACAAGCCTCCATACATGGTGCTGGGTCACAGTGGTAGCAACCTGTAGTTATGAAGTCACCTGTATCCCTCCAGGCGAAGACTCTTATTCTCGAATCCCTAGTTCCGTAGACGTTAGTTTTAACGTAGTTACATGCTAGAACGCACCTCTCACAACCAGTACACTTTCCGGAGTCAAACACCAGGATCTTGTACGCCATCACTTATCACCCCATGAACTTAAACACTCCCTCATCTACACCAACTCTCTTTAACGTCTCCTTTGTAGGTCTACCCTGCTCATCCCAGCCTCTTAGCTCGTAATACTCCTTCTTCATCTTCTCAAACCACTCCCTAGGTAGCACTCTACCCTTAGTGGGCCCGCTAGTGTGTGGATCCTCGTGTATCCTAGGTGGTAGGACGTCATCCTTACTGCTCATCCCCTCTCTTACGTTAAATACTCTGATGAGGTTAACTATCCTCTCACCTGCTAGCTCGAAGTTACGTACATCCTTGAACTCCTCAAACCCAGTTACAGCCCATGCTAGGAGTGATAGTCTCTCATTATCCCAACAACAGAAGTCGCATACTCCCAGTGCGAACTTAGCAGCATACTGGTGCTCCTGTTGAACTACTATTATGGCCTTGTTCTCCGGGCTAAACCTCTCTATGGGTATAGGCTTTGCTCCAAGCCAGTACCTGCCTAGAACCTCAGGCCCTATAGGCCATGACCTGAGGTGATCTCCACCTCTATCAGCAACAGCATAGGATAAGCCCATTGCTGGTGCTGCTCTAGGATCGTATGCTGGAAGCTCTAAGCCTTTAACATGTACCGCGTACCTACAGGATCCTCTTCCCAGCCTCTCACAAGCTCTCCTAGTACCCTCAGCTAGGAGATCAGTGAAGGGTGTCTTCCTATAGGCTATCGCCTCTACTAGGATAACGTAGGCATCATCATTACCAAATCTAAGGTCGAGACCTCCTGTATCCTCCTGGGTTATAATACCCCTCTCGTAGAGCTCCGAAGCCCACCCTAGGACTCCGCCAAGGCTGATGGTGTCGAGTCCGAGCTCGTCAGCTAGGTAGTTTAGCTTACCTAGAGCCCCGATATCGCCTATTCCTATGTTGGATCCTAGTAGTGATGATGTCTCATACTCAGGTCCCTCGGTTAGAGTTCCAGCATACTTACCACTTGGTATGAAGATCCAGTTGTGGCACCCAATTGGGCATTGCTTACAGGCTGCTCTCTTAACCCTAACTTTGGCTACAGCTAGGGCATCAATACCATTATACATATCAAAATGCCCTGTCTGGAAGTTTAGTGTTGGTAGAGCTCCAGCCTCGTTGGTAAACCATCCTAGCGATATGCTACCCCATTTTATGCCGAACTCAGCCTCAGGGTTCCTGAATATATCCTTCTCTTCCATCTCCTTAACTATCCTCTCAAACTCTGAAGGTAGAGCTACACTAACTGAGCCTGTACCCCTTACGGCTATGGCTTTAAGGTTCTTAGAGCCCATAACGGCTCCAGCACCACCACGACCATGCTGTCTACCCTCAGAGTCTACAATCGCGTATCTTACTAGCCTCTCTCCAGCAGGCCCTATAGTCATAACCTTAACCTGAGGATCGCCAAGCTCCTCCTTGATAGCCTTTCTAGCCTCGCTAACCTTCAGACCCCATAGGTGTTTCGCACTCCTAAACTCTATAGTCCCATCGTTGATGTAAATGTAAGTCGGCTCCTCGGCCTTACCAGATACGATGATGCCATCGAAACCAGCATACCTGAGTTCAACACCCACAGCACCACCAGAATGGCTATCAAGCCAGAACCCTGTTAGAGGAGACTTAGTAACAACAGGGTACTTGGGGGAAGCTGGAGCGAAAGTTCCATTAGCGGGACACGTCATAACAATGAACAGGTTCTCAGGAGATAGAGGGTCAACTCCAGGCGGTAGATACTCAAGAAGATACCTAGCAGCTACACCCTTACCACCAATGTAAAGCCTAGCCCACGTCATGTTAAGAGGCTGGACAGAGACCTTCTTCTTGGTTAAATCTATGAAAGCCACCTTACCAACATAGCCACCGGGCAAGCTCTCACCCACCTCGACTGAGCCATAGGCAGACTCGTACAAGGGATTATATAAATCTTACTCACCAATATAGTGTGCCACCCACCAATTATTTATGCATCTATAATTCACAGTAACTTCGTAAGGACTACAACTTAGTACTTTGGTCCTCATCATAATGCTGCGATCCCCCCATAAACTCCCCTAAGATCTCAATACCGGTAATGCTAATGCGTGTTAAGAACTTCAAGCTTTAAACTCATAAATCGCATTATCTACTATGAGCTCCTTGTGGCGACTATTATCCCTCCTAGGAGGATTGTGGAGGAGCTTGGGAGGAGGGGTGTGGATCCCGGGTCTTACATTGTAGACTTGCTGGTTAGATCTCTAAGCTTAGACCCCATGGTTGGTGTTGAGGCTCACCTAGAGCTAGCATTAAGGTACCTTGAGGAGGGTAGAAGACTTGCTGATGGTGACGCGGTTCGGGCTAGCGGGAAGCTCTACAAGGCTGCGGAGGAGGTTGTCAGAGCTCTAACAACTTACTACAATCTAGACGATATACTCGGAAGGGTTGCCGAGAGGGATAGGTGGACTGTCACGGAGCTCCCGAAAGCAGTCCTAAGGATCTCAGATAAGCTGGGGGAGTGGTTTAGACACTCCTGGAACTCAGCATGGGCCCTACACTTCTGGGGCTTCCACGAGGCTAGATTCGACTCAGAGGTGGTCAGGAGGTACATGCCAGACATTGAGAGGATGATATTAGAAGCTAAAAGGGTAACCGGTGGAAGCAGTTAACATTACTTTGACTCCCACCACGTTTAAAGGCTTGGAGTCTATCCGAGCTCTAGGTAATCCCTCGATGACAGCCTATGTCTTAGAACCCCCCTACGGTCACCTGGTGGATCGCGGTGGTTTTAGTAACCTCGCTAGAATTCATAGCTTAGAGTGTCCTGGAGAGCTCTTACACCCAGCCTCCTTCCTTCAAGGTTGTGTATGTCAGAACATCTAGTTCGATCGCTTGTTGATGTGCAGACAATATCATCCTTATACCCTTGGGGTTACCAATGGCTGTTGATATTAGGGAATCCTAGACCTAGAGGATTATGGAGACCTTTCCTGGTACGAGTGGAGGTTGGGTTGTATGCTCTACTCACTTCATCCTTATCCTCTCCTTTACGGTTTAGCTAGGGCTCCTAGGATTTCTTGAACCCTCCTACTCATTGTTATGAATGCTAGGCCGTAGAGGAGGGATGCGAGGGCTAGGATTTTAACTAACTCTATAACCCTGAGCATCATGAGCTGGGAGGTTTCAAGGGTTACGATCAACTCTATCAAGCCTTCCTCCGTGAAACCTGTTGAAGTGAGGTTAGCCCAGTGCTCTTTGATCACAGTGAAGGGCTTTACTGCCTGGTAGATGTTGTACGCACCTACCAGGTATAGGATGCTCCCTAGGATTAGGAGTGCTCCGGCTACCCTCCCAACCTCACTATACCTAACCGCTAGGATTGACCTCACTAAAGGTAGTATGAGGGGGAGTGCGTAGGCATGCGGTATTATGATCTCCTCACCTAGGGGTCTTAGAGCTTACACAAGCTCCATCGAGTTTAAACGCTCTAGCAGTCCATAGAGTTTTAGAGCTGGGTAGAGTATGGCTAGGGCTAGGATAGTGTACGTAGCGTATACAGTAAGGGAGTAAAGTAATCTAACCCTCCCAGGCCACCTAGACATCGGGTGACCTCACCCTGACGCCAACAGTGTGCCACCGGTAACCCACACAAGAGCTACAACAACCAGGGGGCTAGGGAGCCCTCAAGAGAGTTCATAACGTTGGCTACCGCCACGTTCAACCGGTCCCCAACATAGTCTAGGCTATGAGCACCATACCTTACATCAAAACCCGCTCTCTCAAGCTCCAAGTACACAGCCTGGAGGACACCTAGAAAATACACTAGGTACACACCAGCCAGAAACTTAGCTAGACCCCTAAGCTTGGGAGAGACTGCAACCCAAACCGCCAAGCTGGATGTCACGTGAAAGCCTTTATATCCATAGGGGGATTTCGAAATCTTGTAGAATGATGTGGTATCTGAATTAGCTGGTATAAGCTGCTCTACTAATACCCCTACCCTATTTCATTAAGCTATCTCTTCTTCCTCCTCGTAGCCTGAAAACACCTCTACTGCCAGCATACCTTTTAGGTTGACGCTTGCTGCCTTGATGGTGTTGACTACGAGTTTCGTACCCCGGGGTGGTCCTGAGACGTATATGAATGGGTTTCCGAGCCTGGCGACCTCTGCTTTGATCTCCTCGGGTTTAGGTATTGTGGTTGTGAATGTAGCCGCTATGTTAGGTTTCCTCCTAGCAAACCCTTCAATCTCCTCTCTGAATAGGAAGAATCCTTCAACATCCACGTGTATAAGCTTAGCTGGTATTGTGAGGCATCTGTCGTAGATGTATTTAAGCATGGACCTGATGGGTGAGACCCCAATGCCATATGGTATGAAGAGGAGGCCTTCAACATTCTCTCTGAGTGAGAAGCGCTTACTCCAAGGCCCTGTTATCCTTACAACACCGCCTTCCAGCTTCTCAAGCGCGTTCTTAAACCTAGAACCTCTATGTATTGTGACTATCATAAGCTTATCCTCCGTGGGTGAGGATGCTAGGGAGAATACTCTGAAGCACTCCTCGCCACCGCAATAGCTGGGATCCAGGTATATGTCGATAGAGTTACCAGGACTGTATTTGAACTCCTCAAGAGGCCTCAGCTTGACAATCAAATACTTGTCTATCCTCTCTACACCCTCAATAACAACATTAACATACCTCTCCTCAGACACTAGCACCCCACCCTCACCCCGTGGGAGGGGGTAGGCTTTAAATCTCACCCACTATATTAATACCAGACTTTAATGCCGCTCCCCACGCTAGCTACACGTGAGGTGTTAGTATATGCGAGGAGAGCTCCATATAAATCCTTGCCTACTATACGTGGGCACTAGGAATGGTATGTATGTATTCTACTTTGATGGGAAAGACCTTAGCCTGGTTGGGAGGGGTGTAGAGGGTAACTCTGTGAGGGGAATAGCTGTACACCCTGAAAACCCGGAGGTAGCCTATGTGGGTTGTGGGCTGGGAGGCTGGGGTCTTCATAGAACTAGGGATGCTGGGAGGAGCTGGGAGACCCTAGGGTTTAAGGATGTCTGGGTATGGGATGTCGTGATACACCCTGGGGATCCCAAGACGATCCTCGTTGGCACAGAGCCTCCGATGCTATATATAAGTAGGGATGAGGGCCTGTCTTTCAACGCGTTCAACTCCATAGAGAGACTTCCCAGTAAAGGGAGCTGGAGTTTCTTCTACGAACCCTTCTACGCAGGCCATATGCATGGTATCGCAATACACCCGTTGAGGCCTGAGAGGATATTCGCTGGGGTGGAGCACGGAGCCCTCATATACACCCACGACTACGGGGAGACATGGCATGAAGCTCTAGTAGGCCATGACATACATAGGGTTGCTATAGACCCACAAGACCCCGATAGGGTGTTTGCTGGAACAGGAGAGGGACTCTTCATAAGCACCGATGCAGGACTCACATGGGCACCTGTAGAAGGGATGGAAGGTAAGTACGTCCACGGAGTATACTTCGACCCACACAAACCCTCCAGGGTATACGTCTACGTTGCCGAGACAGGAAGCCCCATATATGTTAGCGATGATAGGGGTAGATCGTTCAAACCTATAGGAAAAGGTCTACCGGCAAACGGGCCCGCAGATAGCTTCAGCATACACCCAGACAACCCAGAAATCCTATTCTATGGAGGGGAGGTCAGAGAGAGGAGAGGCCAGCTCTTCATAAGCCTAGACAGCGGGAACAACTGGAAGCCCATAGGAGAAGAGCTACCGAAGATCTGGAGACTTCGTATAAGCAAAGTTAAGAAGAAAAGCTAATCAGGCATAAGAAGACGACGCACTATGCAACCATCACCCATAGCACTCTGGCTTAAAACTACTCAGCTCACTAGTTGAGAGAAGCTCTAAGTTAAAAAGGACGTCGTTAAATTCCCAAAGGTTACTCGTAATGTTTTGAATGTCAGAGGAGCTCCCGGGAAAGCTTAGCAACCGGAAGTGCTTATAATAGCTTGTAGCGACATAAGCTTTTAAAATCTAATGCTTAGTTGTTTAGTAAAGAGCCCTGCATCAATTTAGGATTGATGTTTAAGTGTTTGAACATTGTGAGATGCTAGGAGACTACACTACATGATTCACGTTCGATCTCATAGAATCTATTGTAATCCTCGTCGAGAACGGATCTTCCAGCAACAGCAACATACACCCTTTGGGCCTCAGCATCACGAAGCAACGTGGATATATACGTGGAGGTGGCACCCGTGGTTCTAACGTCGTCCACGAATATAACGTTTAACCCCCTGATGAGGTTTGGTGCTTCAGGTCTGAGCTTATATAGGTTTAATGCCCTTAGATACCTCTCAGCTCTATCCTTTGGAGACCTACGTGAGGGTTCCATCTTTTCAACTAAATCCACAACCTTAAGGCCTAATCTACGAGCTAAGCTTATAGCTAAGAGCTCGGCTTGGTTGAATTGAATCCTCTTAAAACGGTCCTCCTTCATATCCTCCTTGTGGCGTGGCGTGTAAGTGACCATGCTCCTGCTAAGCGTATCACTATCAACTACGAGGCTTAGAGCTATTGATAGAGCTTCGCCTAGGATATCGTAAATCCATTCATTTGAGCTAACTTTGTTGCAGTATATTATAGCAGTTAGCAGGTTTATGGGAGGCCTGTGCCTTCTAATTAAGCCTATAAGGCTATTAAGATCTGTACAGCTATTGTAAAGCTGCTCTGTCTTCAATCCCCTTGAGTACCTGTACCACTTTTGATAGAAGATTCCGGCTACTACGACCCTCTCGTAATCAATTGGAACTCTCCATGGCTCTATTCGTGCGCTATGAGGACTGATAATTACCTCCCGCCTTTCCTCACTATGCATCTTAAAATATTTACATTTAGGATATGAGCAGACGCAAAGCTGCTCTCCTGGAAAGAAGCCTGAGGGTATAAGGCTCAAAGGGTACGGTGTACCTTCATATTCTACCTGGAGACAGTAGCCTTTAAGTCTCACCGACACATTATCTAATACCATTACACCGTTCCCACGCCTTCCTTCTGTAACCTCTCTAGAAGCTCTCTCAGATCTTCTGTAGTCTTAAGTACAACTGTTCCATTATAATTTTTATATTTCTGGTATGCCTTGTAGTACTCGCTTTTAGGATCCGGGTGCTCGTATATGGCTAGTCGTTTTCCATACCTTATTGACCATGTTATCTGGTGCATTGAGCCTCCTTCGGGTCTCGCCTCGACCACGACCACCAGATCCGACATGCCGGCTATTATCCTATTCCTCATGTAGTATAGCATCTGAGGGCTCACGGGTGGTTTGATGTAGTGCTCTGAGGCTAAAGCTATCCTATCCCCGTAGGCTTCCAGCAGCCTCCTGGATTCTCCTGGTAGCTGTAGGGGCTTCAGCCAGGGTCTAATGCCGATAACCAGGCCCCCCGCCTCTAGTGCTCCTAGGGTTGCGCTGGCGTCGATGCACTCAGCTAGCCCTGTTACGAGGGTGAAGCCGGCTTGTACTACTAGCCTCCCAGTCTCCCATGCAACCCTCCGGCCCCACTCTGAGCAATCCCTAGTGCCAACAACTCCAACAAACCTGCTGCGGAGGCTCACGGGGGGCTTGACGTAGAGGCCTAGGGGCCTGTAGACGGGGGCCTCAAGCCTGTACCTCCTGAGGGCCTCCGGGTAGTCCGGGGAGTAGAAGGGGATGAAGGCTACACCTTCACGCTTCAACTCCTCCGCCAGCGCGGCCGCCTCACCTAGAACACCCCTATAGCGGGTGTAGATCACCTTCCTGATCCCGTCGAGCAGGGAGCGGTCGGCGAGAATCCTATCTATAAGTTCATCAACGCTGTTAACCCCTATTAATTTCCTAAACTCAAGCCAGCGGTGCCTGGGTACAGCTAGGTTGGATAAAGCAATCGTAGTTATGTCAAGCTCGCCTGCCTCGACTAGCCTCCACTTAGCTAAGCTCATAAAGGTACACCACCAGCCAATTCAAATATCCGGGCCTCAGCACGAAATCACAGTAGCAGCTCCCTGGTATAGCTTAACCCCCTAAAAGGTTCTCTCCAGAAATTTTTAAATATTTGACTTTCACATCGTTTAAAGCACTTAGCACGATCAACGTCCAACTTCCACATGGTAGCCCTGATTGTTGTTCAAGTGTTTAAACAACGTAGTTCAAGGGTTTGAGCTTTAGGTTGTAGGGTGTCCTGTTTGGTAGTTGAGGTGGGGTTTGATGACTGGGGGGAGGGCTAGGCTTGAGATACCGGGTGATGGACTTGGAGATGAGGTTATCTCTATGTAGGTGGCGCTATTAAAGCAAAGTAGGCGAGCTAGAGGATGTTTAGATCACGCTACTCAGCTTCCCAACCTCGGAGGCTACTTCCAATGTTTTATCAACTCGATTGTATCCACTGTCTTCTTAAGGGTTTAAGCACGTGGGAAACCTTTATTAAGCTTGCTAGCTCTCTATCAGTGACGGTGAGATTTTGGTTATAACAATGTATACCAAGAGAAGTATGACTTTTGAGCTTCAGAGGCGGAATCCCCAGTGGGGTTTCTTAACATAAGGGAAGCCCCGTTATGGGGGATCTAGGTGAAAGTCTTAGCTTCATTGAAGACAATCTAAGGGTGGGTGTGGTGGAGTATAAAAGCATTCTCGGTGGAAGGGGGAGGAAGGCGGAGGAGCAAACCGTTCAGGATCTCAGGATAGTGGAGTTACTGGCTGATATCCTGGGTGGGGAGGAGGATGAGTTCCTGAAGAGTTTGTATCTAGAGCAGTTGGATAGCGAGGAAGTAGCTGTTTTCAGGCTTAGCGTCTTCCAGGATTTACTAAGGGATGAAGTCTATGGTGCGGTAAAAGACTTTGTTAGTAAGATTAGGAGGTGTATGAAGCTCATCGACTTGGAGAAGGATGTCTACGAGCAACATAAGATTGGATTCCACTTAGACGCTGCACTTATATACGTAGAGGCACTTGAATCCTTCTATAATAGCTTAAAGGCTTTGAAGGTCGGATCGGAGGGGTTCACGCAGCTCCTCAACTACCTTCAAGGCATTGTAGAAGGTGCCTACTTCCGCTCTATGAAGGAAAAAGCCTATGAAGCGAGAAAAGCTAGGGATAGGATTAAGGTGAGGGTGAGGATAGCCGGGGATGAGATTAGAGTGTGGAAGTATGATGGTGGAGAAAACCTCTCCGCTCTTATCGAGGAGCTCTTCTCAATATTTAAGGAGGGTGAAGAGGAGGAGGTTAGGTATATTAAGACCGTGGAAGAAACATCACATGTACATGCTGCAATACTAGAGGGGGCTTTCCATGTTTACAGGAGGGAGTATGAAATTCTTAAAAAATTCATGGAGGACTTCCCTGTGATAGTTGATGAGGGGGTAGCGAGCTTCGTTAAGGAGGTAGGGTTTTACCTAACATACATAGAGTATATGAGGAGGATCGGGAAAAGAGGCTACCCCTTCTCCATCCCTTCTTTCACCAAGGACGGTTCCATGCACGTGAGAGGCTTTTACAACTTACTCCTAGCGAAGAGTGGCACAGTTGTTCCAAACGATATAGACACGGACGGTGTGAAAAGGATTTTTGTCATTACCGGGATGAATGGAGGTGGGAAGACCACTTTTGCAGTCTCCTTAGGACAGCTTGTATACCTATCAAAGCTAGGGTTACCTGTCCCAGCAACCGAGGCTAAAATTCCCTTCTTCAACTCGATAATGACCCTCTTCCCTGTCGGAGAGGATGTAGGGGAGAGTATGAGCAGACTTGAACAGGACGTAGTCAGAGCTTTAAATATTCTAAAACAGGCTAACAGCTCCTCTCTAGTAGTGGCTAACGAGCCCTTCTCCACTACAACCTCGGATGAAGGCTTCCACTTAGCCAAGTTATTCCTCGAAGAGCTTCACAGGAAGGGATCATTCTGCCTCTTAGTCACCTTCATACCCAGGGTTGCTTCCCTAGACTTTGTAATAAGCCTTGTAGCGATGCCCTCCTTAGAGGATCCGGGGAAGCCTTCATATAAAATACTCCCCGGGAGCCCACCTTCCGAGTATACAGCTATTCGTATAGCTGCAAGATACAAGTTACTCTACAACGATTTAATGGGGGTGCTTGGTTGATTCGCTTTGATCTATTGAAAATAGGAAACCCCCCCAGGGTAACCATAGCTGAGGACGTAAGGGTGGATCTTGAGCTAGATAAGATCACCTCCATAGCCTCAAATGGCGATAAGCTGATTGCTGAAACATGGTTGGACGTGCTTTTACTTCAGGAGAGATCAGAGGATGATATAAGGTATAGGCAGGAGGCTGTTAAAGACGCTTTAGCCCATAGGGATGTAGTTCTCAAAATGTACTCGATAGCTAGAGAGGCCCTTGAGAGGGTGAGGAGGGAGACGTTCATCTTCAGATTAGACGACCCTGTTATAGTCGTGTATGAAGCCTCAAAGGGGGTTAGAATCTTTGTTGACGCGCTAGAGAAGCTCCTAGCCATCCTTAGATCTACACCTAGTTTCACGTCGGAGGCCTTCAACGGACTAGTGTCGTCACTTACCACCAACATAGATGAAAGGTTCATATCATTCACTAGGAGGATCTCCGAGATCTTTAGTTTCGATGAAGGCGTAGATTTCCTAGTAGAGGTAGGGGACTACAACTACTTGAAGAACCCCGTGTTACTAGTTCCTAAGAAGAAGGAGTCGCTCCTCTCCAAGATACTCGCCTTCGAGAAGGGGTATAGGTATAAGCTGGATCCAAGGGATGAAGCCGGGGTTCAGATACTCTACGATATCGAGAAATGGGCTCTCTCTCAAACAGCCACAACCCTGATGAAAGCACATAATAAGATGAAGAGGTTCTTTGAAGATCTAATGAGGCAACTGTCCTTCTACGTTGGAGCCATAAATATGAGTGTTTTCTTTGAAAGACTAGAGCTTCCTAAGGCATACCCAGAGTTTAACCGTACAACATTTAGCTTCAAAAACCTATACTGCCTCTCCCTAGCCATCTCTAAGCTAGGCAAACCTATACCCTACACCCTAGATGTTAAAGTCGATGGTGCTTTCGCGGTTTTAATCACAGGTGCTAATAAAGGTGGGAAAACAACATTCCTTAAATCAGTAGGCCAGTCCCTACTACTCGCAAGAGCCGGGCTATTCGTCCCAGCTGAAAACTTCACCATACCCAGCCCAGGAGCTGTGTATACACACTTCCTCAGAGGGGAGGAGAGGGTCATGTCATATGGGAAGTTTGAAGAGGAGGTTAGACGGTTTAAAAACATCGTTAACTCAGTTAAGAAGAACGATTTCATCTTAATGGATGAAAGCTTCTCGTCTACAAACCCTGTGGAAGCCTCGGTTGTTGCAGAGAACGTTGTCTCAGCACTCCTCGACTCCGGTGTAAACGTATTCTACGTCACCTTCCTCCAAGATCTCATACACAACCTTATAAAACGCTATAAGGAAAAAATAGTCCTTCTCGTCCCAGAAAGGCTAGAAGATGGAACCAGGACATTTAGGTTGATAAGAGGAACAATACAACCTGGATACGCTATAGACCTTTGGAATAGAATCTCCAAATCCCTAACACCACACCCCCATAACAACACCACATAGAAGCCATATCCAACCTAAACGAAAGACGGAGTTGCCACGATCCCCCATCTTGAAGGAGATTAGAGAGGCGTTCCCAGCCACTTAGATTCTTAGAGCTAAGCCTCCTAACCCCAACTATCTCCCCCTCAACACTACTCCTTAACCTCGCTTCACTCATCCATATCTATAGGAGTACTCGGCTAGTTCAAATATCCAGGTCTCAACATAAAATCACAGCAGCCCTCCAATACAGACAAGCCTCTTAAGATGCCCTCTCCAGAAATTCTTAAGTATTTGACTCCCACATCAGCGTTTAACCTCCATATGGTAGCCCTGATTGTTGTTCAAGTGTTTGAACAATGTAGTTCAATGGTTTGAGCTTTAGGTTGTAGGGATATCCTGTTTTGGTGGTTGAGGTGGGGTTTGATGGTTGGGGGGAGGGCTACCGTACTCGTGCTTGGGGTGGCCTTGGTTTTGTTGATAGCTTTACTGGCTGTTTCCCAGTTTCGTTCTGGGGAGGTTGCTCCACCGGTGGTTGTAGCTGGTAGTCTTAGCTTGGAGGATCTCGTTGCTAGGGTTAATGGTTTTACTTTGAACCTCTACGGACTCCTCCTAGACAGTGGGGGTAACGTTGTTGTATCACCTTTCAACGTCTACGTGGCTCTAACCATGCTCTATGAGGGTTCCGGCTCTACTACTAGGGAGGAGCTGGGAAAGGCCATGGGCCTCGATGGTGGTGATGCGTGTAGGGCGTACCAACAGCTACTATCAATGCTACCTGTAGGCTCCGGTGGTAACACCACACTGTACGTTGCTAACGGTGCTTGGCTTAGAGAGGACTTCCCATTCAAAGAGGATTACGTTAGCAGGGTTAGAGAATGCTTTGGGGGTGAGGTGAGGTACTTTAAGCCCGGGGATTTGGATGGGCTGGTAGGGGATGTCAACGGCTGGGTTAACGAGAGGACCAACGGGCTTATAAGAGAGCTCCTATCAAGGAGCGATGTGGATGACCGGGTGGTAGCTGTCCTAACCTCAGTAGTATACTTCAAGAGCATGTGGCTCAAGGAGTTCGAGCCCTGCGGTGAGATAGACTTCTGGACGGGCAGGAGCCAGGTTAAGGTTAAGGCGATGGAGGTTGAGGGAAGGCATCTAAAGGTGGTCAGGGGGAAGGACTACGTGGCCGTGGAGATACCATACAAGGACACCAGCATATCAATGGTGGTTGTGATGCCAGAGGATTTCACGAACATCAAGGCGAGGTACAGGGAGCTCCTACAAGAAGCCCTAAGCAGGGTAGATGAAGCAAGGCCGGGAGCATACACACACCTGGTAATGCCCAAGTTCAACATAACATTCAAGAGCGAGCTCAAAGGATACCTGGAGATGCTAGGCATAAGAGAGGTGTTCAAGCCAGGGGTAGCAGACCTAACCAGGATGGCCCACGTACAGAAAGGAGACCTCTACGTCGACAAGGTAGTTCACCAAGCAGTAATCAAGGTTAACGAGAAGGGGACGGAGGCTGCAGCGGCCACAGCGGTAATAGTAAAAGTAGTATCTCAACCCTTATACCAAGAGGAGGTGATCGTCAACAAACCATTCATATTCATAGTAAGAGATAGAGAGAGCAAAATAATACTATTCATGGGCCACGTGATAAACCCAAGTGAAACGTGACAACCAGGATCTACACCCCTCCACGCTATTCCATTAGCCATCCGCTCTTTTCCTCTATAACCCTCTAGAAGTTACTTAAATGACGCCACTTATCCTACGCTCTGCTCTAACCTCAACTAAAACACTGGGTTCAAAGGCGTGGTCTCGGATCTAAGCGATTTAAATCCGGTATGGAAGCCCTGGTGCTAGTGGGGTGTAGCTCCCCCTGGTCATCGAGGTTGAGATAGAGAACTTTAAGAGCATTGAGCGCGTGAACCTAGAGCTAGCTAGTTTAACAGTGCTCGTGGGCCCTCCTGGCTCCGGTAAATCCAATATCCTCGACGCTCTAGCCCTTGTAGGCTACCTTCGTAGGTTTAGTGTGATAGCGAGCGAGTATAAGGGAGAAGCCTCTAACATGGAGCCTTTAACGGTTATCTCAAGATTCCAGGGGCACCACCAGCTCTTCAGGTACTATGATATATCCAAGGCGGTTAAAGTAAAGGTTTCTGGTGACGTCAACCTAGCTATCACCCTCTCCTATGTAGCGGGAGCTCCGAGGGTTTTCGTTAACGATGTTCAACTACCATGGGATCTTGTAGCTCTTAGACCTGACCCTATGCAGGAGGTTCAGAACACGGTCGGTAAGGTTGGTGTGGGCTTTGAGAGTAGACTGTATGGCTTCGATAGGTACGGTTTAGCTAGTAGTATCTGTGTTCAACCGCACCTGTGCGGTCTTCACATACGTTTATCGAATATACAGCAGGCTAGGGATGTGCCTGTGAATGTGCTAAGCGAGCTTGGCTGGAATGCACCGCACGTGTTGAAAAGGCATGCTGACGTGGTTAGGAGTATCAATAGGGAGCTTGAAGAGCATGTTGGTGAGAAGGTTGAAGTTAATGTGCTAAGATCCGCTGCCATAGCTATATTCGACTATGATGTGGAGCTCGATGTTACCAGTGTATCCGAGACAGTGTTTAGAACTTTGTACACACTCCTGGCACTCAGGTCAGCACACTTCTACACTAAAATCCATGGGCTTGAGGGGAGGTATGTTGTAGCTCTTGAGGAGCCCGAAGCCCACGTATTCCCCTTCTTCCTAAACTTAATGGTAGACTATGTGAGAGACGTCCTAGGAGATGTCGTGGTCATCATATCAACTCACAACCCCCTCCTAGTATCACTACTATGGGATCGTGTTAAGAACGTGGAGACATACTACGTTTACAGGGATGCAGGTGGCTCAACACAGGCCGTGAAGCTGGATGTCGATAAGATGGCTAGAGACATGGTTACATCAGATGAACTACTACTCCTACCCCCACATGAAATATTGAAGAAGTACGCTGTAGGTGCAGGCCCCCTTGGGGAGGGTAAGGTTAAGAGTGCTAGCTGAGTGCTATGCGAACAAGTGCTTCGCTGAAATCCTAGAGGCCTCGATAGAGGGTGTAGCGAGTGTAGACTCGATAGTACATAGTGCTAAGATGGGGCGCGATAAAGTGTTAAAGAAAGCCGAGCGGGCTGCCGGAGGTCTTGGGAGGGAGGAGCTCCTACTACTAGTCATAGATTATGAGCGTGGCCCGGCTAGGAGGTATGTTGAGGCCAAGTTCAGGGTGCTCAGAGACCTCTATGAGGGTACGCTTCACATCGCTAGATCGGAGGACTCTAAAGCTATAGCCGTCATATTCGACCCCGACATAGAAGAGTTCCTGTGCAAGGTGACAGGTAGGTGCTGTAGGATGATGAGAGGAGAGAGCTTAAAAGCGGAGACCAGAATGTGGTCTGTAGGAGGCTACTGGATACCATGAAAGCCAAGCTAGCTGACATCCAGAGCAAGGTAGCAGGGAGCCTGGCAGAGCTGATAACCGACACCAGCTAGGGAGTTCAAGTTGTGTTAGAGGCTGAGCTCTAGTAGGCTGTAACCCCTAATGTCTAGAGATCCAAGTAACCCCCGTGGATCGCGTAGCCTAACCTGGAGCTCCTCGGTAAACCGGGTTCTAGTCAAGAGGATACTGTAGAAAGCCAACCTAAAATGCCACTCTGACAGCGGGGGGTGATTGAAGCCTTCTAGACAACAGTTCAAACTCATAGACTCGTAGCCTACAGTTAGAGGTTTTGGGAACGCCGTGTCCCCGGAACTCCTACGCTCTCTAGACTCGTATCCAAACCTCTAGTAGCCTAATGCTCGACCCAAAGAGTCCTACAGTTTTATAGTTTAATTCAGCTAAGCTCATATCACCTCGAATCAAACCCCTGGTTCCGGGTGACCCTAGGTTCTAAAGTGAGCTCCAGGATGGCGTGGATGGACTACCATAGCTCATAGCCCTTCAACGTTAAGGAGTTACCTAGAGCTATGCCCCTCCATCGCAACCCCCCGGGTTGCAAACCTTTTATAGTTTAATTCAACTAGGCCCTTAACGTCCTGGATTGAGCTCTAGGGCCTACGAAGAGCTTAACCTCCCGGCTAGAGGCTAATAGCATGGGGGGCTTCTAGGCCATTCAGCTCTTACCAGCCGGAGTCTCCGGTATCCCAGGGTTCACGAGCTCTAGCTAATTAAGGTTAACGTTTCCAGGTTAACGTGGTGGAGGTTAGGCTAACATGGAGGCTTTACCGGCTATTAGAAGGGTTTGTGCTAGGAACTTCCTAAGCCTTAGGGATGCATGTATTGACCTAGGTAAGCTTAACGTACTCATAGGGCCTAATGCTAGTGGTAAGAGCAACATAGCAACGGTCTTCAGGTTAATTCAGAGCATCTCACTACACGGAGCTCCCAGCCTAGAGGACTACAGGTTTGAGAGCATATTCTACGCTATGGACATAACCAAAGTCGTTGAAGTGAATGTTGAGCTTGAGAACGGCTACAGGTATAAGCTCGAATTATATGGAGAGGGAGGTTATAAAGAAGAGATAGCATCCCCTAAAGGTGAAGTCATCTACAGATTTGATGGTAAGTCAGGCTACTTTGGATACATTAGTGTAGGAAGTGTGGAGAGAACAGGCTCTCTCAACTACCTAACTCAAATGAACTTCAAGGATGGCTCCTACACTGTTTATCGAAGTATATTAAGTTTAAAACCTATGCCCTACGATGTAAGCGATGACTTAAAAACCGTTGCTAGAGCTCTAGCTGGGATCTCGATTTGCAAACCAGATCCGTACACTCTCAAGGCTAGGGATAGGGTTGAGGTGGAGCCTAGGTTATGGTATGATGGGAGGGGTCTGGCTAGGTTCATACTGCATCTTTACCTTGAGAGGAGGAGGGATTTCCAGAGGGTTGAGGAGGCTGTTAGGAGCCTGGTGCCTGAGGTTGAGGAGCTAATACCCCACCTTGAGAGGGGGGAGGTGGAGCTCTGGGTTAAGGTGAGGGGCCTTGATGCCCCGCTTAGGCCTGAGAACATCTCGGATGGGACCCTGAGGTTGCTCGCTATAGTGACAGCCCTATATTCGGGGGGTAGCCTTGTGGTGCTTGAGGAGCCTGAGAACCACGTTCACCCACACCTCCTGGAAGCCCTGGTGGATATGGCTAGGAGCTCCCCAAGCCAGGTTGCTGTGACAACACACTCAACACACATACTAGACTACGTTGAACCGGGGGAGGTGTACCTGGTGTACAAGGAGGGTTTGGAGACGAAGGTTGAGAGGTTGACTGAGAGTAGCTCCATAGACGAGGTTAGGAGGTTACTTGAGGAGGGTGGAACGCTGGGTGAAGCATGGTACTCCGGGGTTGTGAGGCCTTGATAGTGGTTATCGTTGAGGGGCCCTCGGATAAGGGGTTCATTGAGGGCCTCTGCGAGAGGCTTGGAGTGAAATGCCTTGTGCTCATCATGAAGGGTAATAGGCTTGATAAGGCTAGGAGGTTACTTGGAAGAACCTATGAAGGCCACCCTAGGATCCTGGTTAAAGACCTTAAGGGCCCCCCAGAGCTCTAGCTAAGATCGCCAGGGAGCTTGGAGAAGCTGGAGCTAAGGTTGTGGTAGCAGTGAAGGAGCTTGAAGCCTGGATTCTAGCAGGGCTCTGCTATAGTAACGCTGAAGAAATACAAGACCCCTCATGGGAGCTTAGAAGAGTTAAGGGTGTTCTGAAATCCGAGCACACCTACAGGGAGATCGCCATGAACCTGGATCTAGAGACTTTCAACTCCATGTAATGGATTCATGATTTAAGCCCAGTTAGCAGCATAAGCCCCCCCAGGCAGGGTGTTTTTACTTTCAACTCCATGTAATGGATTCCCCAGCCCAGCCCCCGAGCAGACAGGGCATACGGCCGGCACCCCCTTTCAACTCCATGTAATGGATTCGCCTGAACGTTCAAGTGGAAATGCTCGTCGACCACATCCCATGGCTTTCAACTCCATGTAATGGATTCCGCGGTTCACCCAAGAGGGTAGGGGTGCGACCAGAGTTTAACTTTCAACTCCATGTAATGGATTCGGGCCTTTGACTAAGACGTCGTGGTATGCTGAGGATTCGGGCCTTTCAACTCCATGTAATGGATTCCTAGCAGAAGCAGGAGACAGAACAGCACACGAAATATACGCTTTCAACTCCATGTAATGGATTCTCTAGTTAGCTCAGGGTTTGTAAAAATACATACCCCCACCTACTTTCAACTCCATGTAATGGATTCTTCGAAGTAATGAATGCTATACGAACAACACACGAGGAGAGGACTCTTTCAACTCCATGTAATGGATTCACTGTCCCGTATATATTACTCGGCCCCCGGAGCTCCCCCGGGGACTTTCAACTCCATGTAATGGATTCTAGTAGTGGGGGAGTATATATAGGTAAAACCTAAGTGTAAACTTTCAACTCCATGTAATGGATTCATAATTGTGATTGATAGGTAGGAGCTCCACAGTTTAAACGTCTTCTTTCAACTCCATGTAATGGATTCTTCTCTAACACCATGTTTTGCCGTAGACATGGCTAATAAGCTTTCAACTCCATGTAATGGATTCACAATCTCAAACTTCGCCTTAGTGGTGCCAGCTATGACTTTCAACTCCATGTAATGGATTCCCCACCTCTACGATCCGGGTAGGGGAGCTCAGCGGTATTCTTTCAACTCCATGTAATGGATTCGCTACTACATGTTGGTGGTGATACGCTTAAATCACATATAACTAACCTCTTTCAACTCCATGTAATGGATTCCCTACCTTATCCAGTTCTTAACCAAAGCCTTACCCAAAATTATCCCTTTCAACTCCATGTAATGGATTCGCGGGCACATCGATTAGACGGCCATCGCATAGTATGATGCTTTCAACTCCATGTAATGGATTCTCTACCACCACCACCAGAAAACAACGGCTTAGGCCTAACAGCTTTCAACTCCATGTAATGGATTCCTTGCCAAGCCAGCGCCTAGCCCCGCCCAGCCTACGCCCTTTCAACTCCATGTAATGGATTCCTTCAACCACGACCACGCCACCCCAGTATTATCGCTAGCAACAGCTTTCAACTCCATGTAATGGATTCACTATATGCTAACATGAAGGCCGCATTCGAAGCGGTTACCTAAAGCTTTCAACTCCATGTAATGGATTCTGGCCAGATTATGGGGTAATGGCAACAATAGCGATGTACAAGACTTTCAACTCCATGTAATGGATTCTGGCTGTACCGCCCTCGTTCACAGCCCTACCTGCTAGTATTACTTTCAACTCCATGTAATGGATTCCGGCGTTCCAGTACGCGAGGATAGACCCCAAGGACATCCCTCTTTCAACTCCATGTAATGGATTCACGGGGGTAAGCGTAAAAGGGGGGAAAAAGGGTAAAAAACTTTCAACTCCATGTAATGGATTCGATAACGTTAACTTTCACGAAGTTAACGTGGAACGAGTTTATTACACTTTCAACTCCATGTAATGGATTCCTGGCGACCGTGCTGAAAGTGCTGGAGGAAGCCAGGATAATTACTGAACCAACTTTCAACTCCATGTAATGGATTCTGCACCATGGGGGGCCTTGTCACGGTGTATTATCTTGTAATCACTGGTTTCTATTTTGTTTTCTATTGTTGTACCCTTGTTTTCTCCGCTGTGAGCCCCCTATGGTCTTAACTGGGAGAGGGGGTATTTAAGCTTTACTCTACATCATCCCTGGCTAGCCTGGGATCTCACCTTGGTGTCCTGTTGGAACACCTAGCAATGGTTGAGGTTTGATCTTCGCTACATCAACCGAAAGGTATATAAGGATCCCTGGCTAGACAGGGATTAGTTTTAAAGTGTACTATTCGTGGGTTTGTATTTGAAGGTTTTCCTTTGGCTTAGGTGGAGGGTCTGCAGTCGGCCCTCCAGCCCTACTCTTAATCGATACATTTCAACTTGGTGGGAGTTTTAGAATGCTTGTGGTGCGAGCGGAGCTCAGAAGTATTTAGCTTAGAGGTTTACAACGGTAGAGTTCTAGAGAGAGCTAAGGCTAACTCCCCCTCGTTTAGAGAGCTCCTAGAACAACTCTCCCCTAAACACTCGTAGGGGGGCTACATCCAAACTACAAGTAGAACCAGTAGCCTTTGAAACCCTAGAACTAGGGGGCTACCACCCACCCCACTCAGGCTTCACATCACGTACTTGATGGGGGGTTACCTAGAGCTTTAAAACCTGTACTGCTAGAGCTCTAGAGTCTAAGCTACCAACTGTGAGTTGAGCCAGAGCTCCAGGCAACCCCCAACCTGGGATTGCTGATAGCCTAGTTTAACGATAACACCTTAGGTCGTAGGCTTAGCAGGGCTTCACAAGAGGTTTTATAACCTAATTCATGTCAACTCGTGGGGTTCCGAATCAACTCTTAGAAGTAACCCCTCCTAGTCCGACGAGGTTACCTTAACCTAGGGTCTCCGGGGCTCCCAGGTGGCTGGAGGTGGTTGGAGCTCAGAGCTATAGCCTGTAGGTGTAACCGGGTGTTATCATTACATAATCTAAACCCGGTAGCCTTAGGCTTGCTAGCCGAGGTTCTCTTCAGGTTGTGGAGTTCCAACCAGTAGGGTTGATGGGTTCGAGTTCCTAGGTAGGGGGTTACAGCTACCCGGTTAAAGTAACCCCTAATGAGTGGGGCCCATGACGGGGTTACTTAGAGCGATGGGTTAGAGCTCTAACATCAAGATCCAGCTCTAGGCATACAGCTAGCTCAGACCTAAATCCTGTATTGAAGTTCCTACCAGCACTCCAAGTAACCCCATCATGAACACCCTACATCAACAGGGGTTACCTTAACGGCAACCCTAGTTAGGGTGGAGGGAGATCATGTTATTTCTTTAAGCTAGCTTTAGTGCCCATAGTACTGGTATTTTATCCCTATCCTCTTCTAGCCCGCACCTGGGGCATTTCATTCTCCTCCCCAGGAGCTCCTCCATTTCAATCTCGCAGTTCGGGCATACTCTGCTTGGTAGCCTTTTGAACTCGTATGGCACACCGTACCATTTTAGCTGTGTTTCCAGTATCCTAATGAACCTTCTTACACCCACCATGTATATCTTCGCCTTTCCCCTCGATAACCCCTCTTCTAGCAAATCTCTCCATGACTCTTCTAGGGCTTTGTCTATAATAACCTTGGCTTTAAGTCTTACAGCTTTCCTAACCACTTCACCAGCAGATCTCTGTGAGTGATCTCTTAACACCCTGTAGATTCTACTCGTAGTCCTCCTTAGGTCCCTGAAAATCTTCCTACTTTCGGAGGTCTTATGAAGGCCTAGCTTCTTAAGCCTTCCATATAGTTTCCATAGTTTCACAGCCTTCCTGTAAAGTCTGTCTACTAACCTTAGGTTTGGTCTTGACTTGTAGAATTCACCTATCCTACAGTTCCTGTTTACATAAGCTATGGCAACACCATGCCTCCAACTATTAGCATCAACAACAATGAGGCTCTCAGGCTCGTAGGGCTCAACATACCTCTCAGCAACAAGAGCTACAGTCGGGATACCATTCTTGAGGCCTAGCATTGCGAATACGATATCACCACCCTCCCTAATCCTATCGTAGACCCATCTTGGTATTGGGGCTTCAGCGTGGCATATGTACCTTAGCTTCATAACACCCCTGTCTAGGTCTAGCAGTAGTGGGGCTCCGGTATCTCCTCTCCTAGCCTCGTTTTGTATCCTTAGCACGGTCATTGGTAGCCATTGTCTTGTAAACCATCTCTTAGGCCT
>Ga0079997_117577_pt1 | contig 66662 bp, 85 predicted proteins | sample PerSpoCPS_CMetaG_FD_69200 | JGI IMG/M metagenome (GOLD analysis project Ga0079997, IMG submission 69200) | Archaeal communities from Yellowstone National Park, Wyoming, USA - Perpetual Spouter C (PS_C) MetaG (SPADES assembly) (version 2) | ecosystem: Environmental > Aquatic > Thermal springs >... | reverse complement strand
CATGTGGATGAACATCTTTTAGAAGCAGAAAACCCACTTTTCCTTGAAGTGGTTAGAAGACACTATAAAGGAGGTTGAGGTATGCATCCACCACTTTCCTTGATTTGGTTTTTTTTGACCGCGGGAACTTCCATAGGACTTTTCACGCTTACCTACTTGGCGGAGCTTTTGTCTCTCTTTGGCTTTGATACATCTCTTCCCCGGAACATGGTCTTATTTTCGGTAGTGTTCTCCCTGATCCTTGTAGGTTTAGGAGCTGTAGGTGCAAGCTTTCATCTTGGACACAAAATGAGAGCTTGGAAAGCCATAAAGAGATTTCATACATCTTGGCTTTCCCGTGAAGCGGTCTTTAGCGGAGCTTACGGCTTTACTTTGTTCCTTTATGGCATTTCCTATTATTTTGGCTTTAATGCTTTCTTTGTTCATTTATTTGGGATATTTACCTTTATCCTTGGGTGGCTTTCTGCCTTTTCTACTGCCATGATATACGCTTCCAACAGGTTTGTGCTTGAATGGAACACATCCTTGACGGTAATTTACTATCTTAACATGTATCTTATGCTGGGATCTTCTGCTTTTCTTGCCACTACTTACCATTACAAGCCTGAGCTTGTAAAGCCCTTCCTTCTACTTACTCTCTTCTTTGTGCTTCTTGGACTTGCCTTTAGGATAGCCTTTAACATAAGGCAGTTTTTCCTAAAAAGACCTACCCTAAATGAGGCTCTAAACTTACCACACAACAGACCCATAAAAGTCCTTGATACAGGTACAACTACCAATAACTACTGTACAGAAGAGTTCTACTACGCAAAAGGTAGAGAAATGCTAAACTTTGTAATTCCTATTTTTTATGTGATCACCTTTTTTGTTCCTATCTTTCTGCTTTCTTATTCCCTTATAAAAGGAAGCACATCTTACAGTTTTTATGCACTCACCTATGCCAGCTTAGTAATAGGTAGTGCTTTAGAAAGGTGGTCTTTCTTTGTGGAAGGCAATCATGTGCAAAACCTCTTTTACGGACTGTATCCAAAAGAGGGATACACCCTCAGAAAGGGCTATATGGAAAAAAAGAAAACTAAGATAAGTATATAACGCTGAGTGAGAAATCAAGCACATAGCTGAACTTTGATATTTCTGTAGAAACTGCAACCTACTGCATAAGCATACAAGTAAGTGAGCAAGGTGATACCCTTTCTCCATCCGCTCGCGTCAACTTTGGATATAAAGATACTACAAGCAATAGAAGATATACTAAACAGAGTTTTTAAGTGGTACAGCTTTCCTGCGGCCATTGGGTAAGAGTAGCCCGCCCCGCCAGCTATATGGGGCGGGTAGGAGCATGGTTATCTCTGCGTCAGGGAGATGTGAGGATGGTGCCGTTTTGCCCCACTGCCACGAAGAGTCCGTTCCCGTAAGTCACGCCGTAGAGGTCGTTGGTCGTCGGCGAGGTGCGTAAGGTCCAGTTTACCCCATTCGGGGAGGTGAGGATGGTACCGCTATGCCCCACCGCCACGAAGAGGCCATTCCCGTAGGTCACGCCCCCAAGCCAGCTGCTTATCGGCGAAGTCTGCTTCGTCCAAGTCACCGCGCCGTCCGAGGAGGTGAGGATGGTGCCGTTTTCCCCCACCGCCACGAAGGTGCGGCTCCCGTCGTAGGTCACGCCGTAGAGGATGTTGCTCCCTGAGGTACGCAGCGTCCAGTTCACCCCGTTCGGGGAGGTGAGGATAGTACTGCTATGCCCCACCGCCACGAAGAGGCCATTCCCGTAGGTCACGCCGTAGAGGTTGTTGCCCGTTCCCGAGGTGCGTAAGGTCCAGGTAGTGCCCGCCCCGCCTCCACCTCCACTACCTCCACTACCTCCACTGCCACCATCGCCGCTACCTCCACCGCCACCACCACCGCATGCGGTTAGGAAAGCACCTAGGACCAGTAAGGCGAGAATAAAAACTTTTCTCATAACCCTTCCTCCTTAACTTTGATATAATAAATTATATACACGCTGAGTGAAAAATCAAGCAAAGAAGGTGGCTATTTACTACCAAACCTTAGCTTTAAGCTAATTTCTCACCCAGCGTATGCTATAATTAAATATTATGTTTGAGCTGCTTATAGAAAAGTTTAACAAAAGCTTGTCTAAGCTCAGTGGCACAAGAAAGCTTACAGAAAAGCAAGTTAACGATGTCCTAAGGGAAATAAGAACCGCCCTTTTGGAAGCAGATGTGGATTACGATGTTGTAAAAGCTTTTCTCAAAAGGGTAAGGGAGAGGGTACTTACCGAGGATCTTAAAAAGAACATATCACCCGCTGACAGCATAGTACTTACTGTATACGAAGAGCTAACTAACATACTGGGTGGAGAGAAAGCTGATATAAAGAAGGGGGTTGTGCTTTTTGTGGGTTTGCAGGGTACGGGTAAAACCACCACAATAGGTAAATTGGCAAACTTCCTAAAAAGCAAGGGTTTTAAGGTAGCAGTTGCTTCAACAGATGTAAGAAGACCTGCGGCCATGCTACAGCTTGAGAGGCTTGCAGAAAAAGTTGGTGTTCCCTATTACAGCTTTGATGAAAGCTCACCCGTAAGTATAGCTGTCAAGGCAAAGGAAAGGGCTTTAAGGGAGGGAATGGATTATCTGCTTCTTGATACAGCCGGAAGATTACATGTGGACGAAGAGCTTATGCTAGAACTTAAGCAAATAAAGGAAAAGGTAAACCCTTCTGAGGTGCTCTATGTTGCTGACGCTATGCAAGGACAGGAAGCCTTGCGTGTTGCAAAAGTCTTCCACGAAAGTGTTTCGCTTACCGGAGTTATCCTTACCAAGATGGATGGAGACGCAAGGGGTGGAGTGGCTCTCTCTGTAAAGTCCGCTATAGGTGTGCCCATAAAGTTCGTAGGCGTTGGAGAAAAGATAGAAGATTTAGAAGCCTTCTATCCTGACAGGGTAGCTCAGAGAATATTAGGACTAGGAGACATTCAGAGCCTTGCAGAAAAGGTTCAGCAAGTTATACCAGAAGATGAAGCTCAGGTGCTTGCTACAAAGATCATGAGGGGAGAGTTTGACCTTGAAGACATGCTCAAGCAGATAAGGTTTATAAAGAACATGGGACCTTTAGACAAACTTCTTGGTATGTTGCCGGGAATAGGGGCTCAGCTAAAAAATGTGAAGATAGACGAAAAGAAGTTTAAGAAAACAGAAGCCATAATCCTCTCCATGACAAAAGAGGAAAGAAAAAATCCCAAGATCATAAACATGAGCAGGAAAGTGAGAATAGCTAAAGGTAGCGGTACAAGTGTGGGAGATGTGAACAAGGTTTTAAAGGAGTATGAAGAAATGAAGAAGGCTATAAAGAGTATGAGGGGGCTACTGTCTGGCGGTTCCCTACCCAAATTACCCTTTAAGTTTTAACTAATTGCACCCATGCGCTGCCCATCTTTGGGGTGGGTTTCATAGAGCGGTCTCCTTTTTAAGTTGCTTTTCAAGAAAAGTGAGCATATACTTAAATTTTCTGTCTTCTTTCATCTTTTCTTCTACTTTTTTCACCGCATAAATAGCTGAAGTGTGGTCTTTCTTACCAAAATACCTGCTTATTTCTATATAGGAAGCGTTTAAAACCACTTTGCACAGGTACATGGCTATCTGCCTTGCGTTTATGATCCTCCTTTCTTTGCTCTCCCTTTTGAGATCTTCGGGTTTTAGTTTAAAGTGCTTAGCAGTAAAATCCACCACAAATTTTATGTCTTTAATATTTCTTTCCTTTGAGGTATCTTTCATACCAACTACTTTTAAGGTTTTTATGGCACCTTCTATCTCTCTCACATTATAGCCCGTATTTTCAAACACATAGTCCATTATTTTTTGGTCAAGGGGTAAGCCATAGAGAATCAGTTTCTGCTTTATTATAGAGAGTTTTGTTTCATCATCCATTCCTATCTCTATGACTAAGCCACCTTCAAACCTGCTTATAAGCCTGTCTGATATGTCCTTAAGATCCTTAGGATGTCTGTCGCTTACCAACACTAACTGTTTATCTTTGGAGTGCATCGCTTCAAAAACCCTAAAAAGTTCTATCTGAGTTCTTTCTTTTCCGCTGAGAAACTGCACATCATCAAGAAGAAGTATATCCACATTTGAGTACTTATTCCTAAAAGCATCTATCTGTCCATTTTTAAGGTAAGCTATCATCTCATCGGAAAAATCACTTACTGGAGAGTATAAGGCTCTATAACCATACTCCTTTGCCTTGTTGCCTATAGCATGCAGAAGGTGTGTCTTTCCAAGTCCTACGCTACCATATATGAACAGAGGATTATAAGATACACCTGGATACCGTCCTACCTGAAGGCACACTTTGTAGACAAGCTCGTTAGCTTTTCCTACCACAAAGTTTTCAAAACTATACTTTTCTATCAAGCCGCTTTGATATTCATAAGTATTTTCTTCTTTATCTTCTGCGCCCCTCACTTCGACCTTCTTGGTGTAATTACCAAGCCTGCTTTTAATATACTCTATTGCCCACCTTTTGTAAGCTGGAGTAGGTGCTATAAGTATAACGCTGTCTTTTCCCTCTTTTATCTTGAACTGGCGAAATATACCCACCGCAAACTTGTCCGTCTGCTCAATAAAAAATAGGAAGTCCTGCCTCTCCATGATTTTACTACTTATCTTAAGCCAGATGAGTGGTAAACAGCCTACGAAAAAATGCGTAACCATAGAGTTTTAAGCGCTGTTTTAAAAGTTATCCTTTTAGTGAGAAAATCTTACAAATAGGTTTGTAAACTCATCCAAAGATAGCCTCTTTATATTCAGTATCTGAGCGTTTTCTTTTAGATGTTCTGGTTTGCTCATGCCTACAAGTGCGGTGCCTACTCCCGGAGTGCTCAGGACAAATTGAAGACTTGCAAGTACATCTGAATTTACCCTAAGCTTTTCTTTAAGGTCTTGCGGAACCCTACCTATAACTCTGCCTTGGTATATGCTTGCACTTGTGTAAACATACATACCCGATTCCCCGCAAGCTTCCAAAGTAGACAGCTTTTTACCCTTTAGCTCTTGGTTCTTAAGAGTATAAGCCTCTGGCATTCCAAGACTGTAAGGTAGTTGTATAAACCTAAGGTGGTGGTCTTCCCCAGCCACCTGATGGGATAAATCTACTATCTGTGCAAGATTAAGATACTGCCTACTTGCAGGAGACACCCTAAAACCACTCCATGTAGCAAGTCCGTAATACCTTATCTTACCTTCTTTTACCTTACTTTCCAAAAACTCAAAGCATTCTCTGAGCTTCTGGTTGAAAATTTCTCTGCTGAAGAAGTTGAGCTGTTCTTCTGGATTGTGTAGAAAATACACATCCACATAATCCGTTTGCATGTTTTCTAAACTTTTATTTAAACACCACTCTATAAACTTGGCAGATAGGTAGTGCCCCTGTGGTGTCATCTCATCAAGTTTTATCACACCCGTATTAACAAAGTTTTCGTAAAAGTAGTCTTTTGGGTCCGTTCCCGAGTCTATGTCGTAAGGTACATACCCACCCTTCGTGGACACGATGAACTTTTCCCTTCCTACTTCCTTAAGTACTGCGCCCACATCTCTTTCACTCTTCATGTATCTATAAACTATGGCAGTATCCACCACATTTACCCCATAATCAGTATATGCTGACTTTATAGCCTGCCTGTAGCCTTCAGAAGTATGCCGGTCTAGCTCACCAAGATAAGTACCAACCCCCAGCTCTGAAAGTTTAAGGTCTAAAAAACTCTTCATACGGATCATTTTAAGTCCAGTGGTGATATAATGAGAATAAAAAGTATGAAAGGTAAGTTAATTTTTGTGCACAAGTTGTTCCCTGTTGATCCAAAGGGTGTTCTTGGTGGTGCAGAAACAGTAAGCGTGGAGACAGCTGTTGGACTTGCAAATGCTGGTTGGGAAGTTTACTTTTTTGGACATCTTCCAAAGGGCAATCAGATCGTAGATGGAGTTAGGTTTATAGATTACGGTGAGAACTATAATCTTTATGAGGTTTTTAAGGAATATAAAGATATGGAGTTTGATGCGTGTATATGTGTGCATGCTTACCCTGTAAAAACCCTCCTAAGCTTTGAAAATATAAAGAGGTTCTTTTTACTACCTCAGGACATGCACTTTATAGAACACAGGGCTGGACCACACTTTATAAACAGGTACTTGGACGGTGTTATATGCCTATCGGATTATCAAAAGGATGCTTATCTGCGTTGGGGTATAAAGGAAGAAAAGCTTAAAAAGATACCATACGGGATAGATGCACAGCGCTACAGACCTTTATCTGAGAGAAACATAAACAAGATCATGTTTGCGGGAGCAACTATTAAGGAAAAAGGCATAGATTTGCTTTTTGAAGCATTCAAAAAGTTGAACAGCCTTATGCCCCAATTAGAGCTTCATATATACGGAGATGCAAGTTTATGGGGTAAAGCCCAAGAGGTAAAAAACCACCCAGATGGGTTAAAGGTATTTTTCCACGGCAAAGTGAGCAAGGAAGAACTTATAAAGGCTTACAGTGAGTCTGTCCTGTGCATTATACCTACAGTACCCGAGCTTTATCAAGAATCCTTACCGAGGTCCTCCTTAGAGGCACAGGCTTGTGGTTGTCCTGTTGTAGGAACAAAGAGCGGAGGACTACCAGAGACTTTTTTAGACGGTCAGACAGGCTTTTTGGTAGATCCTCTGAGTGTAGATAACCTTGTAAAGACCATAAAAGAAGCCCTTGAAGATGAAGATAAGTTAAAAGCCATGTCCCAAAAAGCTGTAGAGTTTATAAAGGAAAATTTTTCTTTTGAAAAGCAGGTCAAAAGGCTTGAAGATTATATACTTTCGGTTCCTCCACAAAAAGAAAGGATAAGCGGTATCACTTACAAAGACCTCAAGATACTCTACTATACAGAAGTACCCCTGATGCCATCAAAAACCTCTTCTTGCAATAGGGATTATGAGATACTAAAAATACTTCTTGAAAGAGGAGCAAACATAACTTACACTCACGGGTTTTTCATAAACAGCGTAGAACCAGAAGTGGAAGATTTGCATAAATCTTATGAAAATTTTCACATATTAATACCCATATACACTCATCTTACCTCTATAAGAGATCACGATCTTCTGTGGATAACGGAAGCTTGGGACCTGGAAAGACTTAGAAAAGCTCTGAATTTAGCAAGAAGAGCCAAACTTGTTTATAACATACCAGTGATCTTTGACATCATGGACAGCATATACAAGCACATGCTAAGATGGAAAGATGCAGGAATAGAGATCACAGAAGATCAGATAAAAGGGGTGTATAGTATAGAAAAAGAGCTTTATTCATTATCTGATGTGGTCATTTTCGTATCCGAGGAAGAAAGGGATTTTGCGGTGAAAGAGTTTTCCTTAGACATTAATAAAACTTTTATAATATCAAACATACACAGTCCAACAGATGAACCTCCAAACGGGCAGAAAAAGAGCGTGTGCTTCATAGGAGGCATTTTGAACCCCAACAACCTGCTTGCTATAAAGTACTTTTTGAACAAGATATACCCCTTGGTGCTTCAAAGAGATCAAGAGATAGAATTCTACGCCATAGGAGACAGAACAAATGAGTTAAAGTTAGACCAAATAGTAGAAGACAAGAGTTTATTAAAAATCTACGAAAAGAAAGTTCATTTAGTGGGTTGGGTGAAGAACATAGGAGAGGAGATAAGAAAACACAAGTTATCTGTAGCACCGTTGATCTCAGGTTCAGGCATTAAGGGCAAAATATTAAACAGTCTTGAATACGGTGTGCCTGTAGTGACAACATCCTTAGGTGCGGAAGGTTTTGTGGATGTAGAAAACTCAGGGATAGTTGTGGCGGATAAACCAGAAGATATAGCGCAGGCTATCGTGGAGCTCATAAAGGACGAAGAAAAAAGAAAAAAACTTGCCAACAAAGGACTATCTTATGTCAGGAAACACTTCTCAAAAAGTAAGGCAGAGGATACACTTGTGCGTATGCTACCTATGATAAGAAAAGCCATAGAGTTAAATTTCTCTAAAACAAAGCCTTGTAAGTATAAGGTATTGTCTGATTATCAAGTGATCATTCCAGAAGGTTATAAGCCTGCAGACGATCTTGATGAGGTTTTTTATGCAGTCCTGAGCGAATACCAAGATAAATACCATGTAATATCCTTTAATTATCTTGATATTTATAGTACAGAACCCCTCTCAAGACCCTTCTTAGAAGACTCTCCGCAGATTTATAAGTGGATGCCCGCCATAATCAAGAAGGATTTGCAAAAGGAACTATTGAAAGAAGGTGTTTTAAGATATTTTCATACAGACACCGTTCTGTGCTACAGGGAACACAAACACAGAGGGCTGAGGGGTAAGCTTATAGAAATGGGACTAAGAAATAAGATGTTCTTTAAAAAACATCCTTTGATGGAAAAGTTGGCAAAAAAGATATACAGGTTGATAACATGAATGTGCTTATCGCAGAGAATCATGTACCCTTTATGGAAGGTGGTGCAGAAAGACATGCTGAGAATTTAAGGAAAGCTCTTATACAAAGGGGGCACAGTGCGGAGATCCTAAGAATACCTTTTAAATCCTATCCCATAGAGAATCTTATAAAGCAGGCTTTTATGGCGAGGATCATGGACCTTGAGGAGGTGACAAGTAGGAAAGTAGACTTACTGATAGCCATGAGATTCCCCAACTATTACATAGAGCATCCCAATAAGGTTGTGTGGTTAATACACCCTTACAAAGGTGCTTACGAACTTTGGGATAGACCATACATGGACTTGCCAAGGGATCCCGGTGGCTATGCGGTAAAGGAGTTTATCCTTGAAATGGACAAGAAGCATCTCAGAAGAGCTAAAAAACTTTTTGTGGTTTCAAGAACTATGAATGAAAGGCTGAAAAAGTACTTAGGACTTGATGCGGAAGTGCTGTACCATCCACCCCCCAACATGGAAAATCTTCACTGTAAGGGTTACGAGGGTTTTATCTTCTTTCCGAGTAGGATAAGCCCACTCAAAAGACACTATTTAGCTGTAGAGGCTATGAAGTATGTAAGAAGCGATATAAAACTCGTGGTGTGTGGAAGACCTGACAGTCCGGGAGTTTTTGAGGACTTTTTAGAAAAGATTAAAGGCTTGGAGGATAAGGTAGTTTATCTTGGGGAGGTGAGCGATGAGGAAAAGATAGACCTTTATTCTAAATGTTTGGCTGTTCTTTTCCCTACTGCTGAAGAAGACTATGGTTATGTTGCCCTTGAGTCCATGTTCTCCAAAAAGGCTGTTATAACTTGTACAGACTCAGGTGGACCTACAGAGTTCGTAGAAGATGGTATCACTGGATTTGTAGTGCAACCCACACCTTTGGCAATAGCACAAGCCATAGACGAGCTTGCGTGTAATGTACCTCTGGCCATTAAGATGGGGAAGGAAGCTTACGAAAAGGTCAAGTCCATGCACCTATCGTGGAATTATGTGGTGGATAAAATATTAGAGGGACTATGAAGATAGCTTTTGTATGCGCGGAAGAAACTCACCAGATAATACCCCTGTTGAAAGGCTTAGGCGAATACTCAGAACTCTCTGTATGGGTGCCAGAAGATGTCCCCATTAAAATCTATAGCCTCTGTGGATTTTCTACGGTAAGGTTTGCACCTAAGGAGCCTTACACATCATGGTTGTCCTCTTTTGATGCGGTTCTCTACTTTCTTACATTAAACTCTTACCACAAAATGGGAGGGTTTATACATGTGCCTGGCATAATGCTACTTAACGATGATATACCGCTACCCACATTTCCGTCTTATGAGGAAGCCCTCTCACACTTTATTTTTGAAGAGCATCCCTTAAATAAGGCGCTTTTTCTAATGTCTAATAGACCCATACGAGGAAAGACTTTAGCGCCACAGATGATCTTAAACACAAATGCTACGCCAGAAAAGATGTTAAGAGATGTGTTTAAAGGTATAAGATTAGCTCATGCTTTTTTACCTTTTTTTAATTTTATGAATGCGTTAAGACTAAAATTCTTTACGGAAACGAAAAAAGAGCTATTAGATGAAAAATTTATAAAAGAAATTTTAAAAGAATTAGTATCTTTTTATGAAACTTATAAGCCTTTTGTAGATTCCTTCTCGCAATGAACCCGGTGGTATAATTTTAGGTTTTAATGTATGGTAAGCATGATACATCCTGAAAAATACAGAGGTTTTAAGTTTATTAAGCTCCTCTTCACAAGTTCTTAGTCTTTCCATTTTTTCCTTGTAGTCTGCAACTTCCCCTTCTAAGGCTACCCTTAAAGTATGCTCTTTATCCAATTTTTCTATGAGTATTTCTGTAGCTCTTATCTTTTTGAGAAGCTGATTATGTGGGTCTTGACACATAAGGTCGTAGGTAAGATAACTTAACACTTCGTTTGTAGTCATGGGTTTATCTGCAACAAAGAAAGTTTCATAAAGTTTATTTTCTGAAGTGTTTATAGTGGGGTATTTCATGAAAGCTTCTGTTCTCTGGATCATAAGCTCCACACCTGTTAAGCTTAGGCTATAGGAATACTCCAAAAGGGCATTTTTCTTTATGTCATAGACATCTGTTACATCAACCAGCAAATTGTACCTGAAAGTGTTATAGACTCCATACATGCGTAGTTCAAAAGCTGGGTCTTCTTCAAATATAGAGAGCACAGTCAAGGAAGATGTTATATGGTCAGGGTGATGGTCTAAGGGGTGGGGAGTATACACCTTTTGGAAGCCCTTTATTAGTCCTTCAAGAGCGGACTTTAGCCTTTGCGTGTGGTTTTCTAGCTGGCCATCCGGAAAATCCAGAAATATAACCTCATTTATACCCAATATTTGAGATACCTTAAGGCATTCCTCTTTCCTTCTGTACCCATCAAGAAATTTTGAACCATCTGTGAGAACGCAAAGATGTATTCTGTCTCCTTTCTGCGCATGCTTATATATAGTCCCCCCACATCCCAAAACTTCATCGTCAGGATGAGGAGCTATTACGATAATAGAGTTTCTTTCATCTTTTTTTTCCATAACTCTACAGAAAACCTCCTGCGTATTTCCTCAGACACAACATGCTTATAATAATCCCTTATAGCTTTAAACCTCTTTAGCACCATTATTCTATCAAAAAATTCTTTTGGGTCTGGTTGGTTTACTACCAAACCCTGCAAGAGGTTTTCTATTTCTTTCACTATTCCCACCCTTAAGGTTATGATGGGTATACCACAGGCAAGAGCTTCTACTATACTAAGCCCAAAGCCTTCATACCTAGAAGGAAACACAAGGAAGTCTGCTAAGTTATATATGATGGGCATTTCCTCAAAGGGGACCTCTCTGAAAGTAATTATGTCCTTTATTAAAGGCATGGAAGACTCAAGTCCTCCACTTGATATCACTTGAACCCAAAAGACATCTCTGTAAGTATAGCTTACAAGCTCTCTGAAAATGTCGTAGCCTTTGGTATAGTCGTTCCTACCCACATAGAGTCCAACAAAGGCATCTTTTGGTATGTTAAACCTCTCTCTTATTTTTTCCTTGTTCTGCGGTTGAAATACACCATCCACCGGATTTTGGACTACTAAAACCTCCTTTTCCACATGTTTTTTTATGCTTTCCTTTAGACTTTCGCTTACAGCCACTATGCGATCCGCAGCGTTTAGCACAAAAACTTCCCCAAGGTGTCCGTTCAAGTACTTGTTGACCAAATACTCCCGATAGCCTATGTTAGCTTTCTGTAGGTCTTGTTCTTTTATAGCCTCTTCAAAAAATTCCAAATATAGTATGTGGAATACGGCTACTGTTTTCTTTGCTTTTCCGGGAAAAAAGCCCACTCCCACAAAGTTATTGACTACTGCCAACTCCCACTCTTTGTCCATAAGGTGAGCGTGTCTGCCTACCCAGTAAGGAGAAAAACCACCCACCTTTTGGCTGTTTTCTTCGTGTATAAGGTCCACATTAAAACCTTCTTCTTCCAAAAGGTCCTTTATGCGTAATGCTATCCTTTCAGCACCACCTTTAAACTTAAAAGGATCTTTCATGTTAAGGATTAGAGCTTGCATTATAAGGTATTATAGCTCAATTGAATAAAAATTCTTTGCAGTTTTGTGTTTGGAAGTTGCTTCTCCTTCCCTGATTAGTCTTAGGGTTTGCATACCTACACTTTTTGCAGCATCAAGTTCCTCTTCTAGATCAGAAAGGAAAAGGACTTCTTGGGGTTTTAAGTTTATAGCCTGTGCTATTTTCTTATAAGATTGGGAGTCTTTTTTGCTACCTACTTTTGTGTCAAAATATCCCGAGAAAAGGTAGGTTAGATCACCGTAAGGAGTGTGAGAAAATAAAAGCCTCTGAGCCATTACAGACCCAGAAGAAAAAACATATATCCTTATGCCCTTTGCATGCCACTCTTGGAGTTTTTCATAGGCATCTTGGTATATGTGTCCTTTTAGCTCACCCTTTTGGTAGCCTTCTTCCCATATATACCCTTGAAGTTCTTTAAGCACCGTATCTTTCCTATCTTCATCTATCCACCTTATGAGTAGCTCAAGTGTCTCTTCAAAGCTTAGGGTTTTTCCCGTCTTGTTGAAAAGCTCTTCAAGGATGGTCCTTATCCTCTCATCGTTCCAATGGCTTTCTAAAAAACTTCTTAGTTTGTTTTTTGAGTAAGGAAACAGAACTTCCTTCACAAAAGACAGTGAAGAAGTGGTACCTTCTATGTCTGTAAGCACCGCTAAGATTTTAGCCATGAGCTTACTATACTATCGTGATCTGGGATCACTTCTGATATGTTGCTTCCTGTGAAGTTCGCTAGCCAGCCTTCTGGGATGGTGAAAAACCTTATGGCGGTAAAGTGGGGAGCCTTTCCCATATCAAACCAATGGGGAGTGCCAGAAGGGACGCTTATAAGGTCTCCTTCTTCACAGACTACGGCGTAAACCCTGTCCTCCAAGTGAAGGTAAAAAGTACCTCTGCCTCCTACAAAGAAGCGCACTTCAAAATCCGAGTGGGTGTGTTCTTTTAAAAACATGTTCCTTAGCTCTTCTTTTTTGGGGTGATCTGGTGTAATGCTTGCCACATCTACAGATACAAAATGGAAAATTTCATTTATCCTTAGGATCTCATCTTGGTAAGCTCTGAGTATGTCTTCTTGTCCTTTTACAGGTTTTACCCTCCACCTTTCAAAAAGCACACCAACCTTATCTAAGCTTTGGCTTATAGCTTTGTAGTCCTTTTTAGCCAAAAGGGGATATCCTTTCTCATCGTAAATTACAAGCAAGCTCATGGCTTTAATTATAATACAGTGTGATAAACTATTTAGAAAAAGGAGGCAATGTATGAAGGTTTCTGTAAAAGAAAGAGAAGGGCTTTTTAAAGAGTTAAGCGTGGAAGTGGAAGGCGACATGGTAAAGTCTGCCATGGAGGATGTTTACAGATATTTAAAGGAAAATGTAAGTATAGAAGGCTTTAGAAAAGGTACAGCACCACTGTGGATCATAAAGGCAAGATATAAAGAACACATTGAAGAAGAGGTGGGCAAAAGGGTAGCTAACCAAACCCTCATGTCTGCAATAGAGGAGAGCAAACTAAAACCTGTTGCAGACATATTTTTAGAAGAGGTAAAGTTAGAGGAAACTGTGCCCAAGCTTACCTACAGGGTGGTTTTTGAAACATCACCAGAGTTTGAGCTAAAAGACCTTGAAGGCATAGAGGTGGAAGTGAAAAAAGTAGAGTTCAGCGAAGACTTAGTTAAAGATAGGATACAAGAGCTCAGAGAACAGCACGCAGTCTGGCAACCCACAGAAAGGGAGGTGAAGGAAGGAGACCTCGTATTGGTTGATTATCACATAGAAGAGTTGCAGAGCGGAGAGACCACCCAAGGGGAGACATCAGGGATAGTGGGACAGAAGATGTTTAGGGAGGAGATAGACAAGGCTCTTGTAGGTAAAAAGGAAGGTGATGAGGTACTCTTGGAAGACCTTCCCCTTTACGATATGGAAGGTAAAGAAGCGGGTAGAGCAAGGGTAAAGCTTGTTATCAAAAGTGTGAAAGAAAAGGTGCTTCCTGAAATAAACGATGACTTTGCAAAGGAGTTAGGATTAGGAGATACATGGCAATCTGCAGAAGAAAAGCTAAGGGAAGAAGTAAAACAAAGTATAGAGCGTTTAAGAAAGGTTATGATTGAAGACGCAGTAGCTAAAAAGCTTGTTGATATGTTCGATTTTGAACTTCCTCAGACGCTTCTATCCCGTGAGGTATCCCATTTAGTAGAAAGAAGGCTACAGGAGCTTGCTCAGTATGGTATAGATACTAAACATCTCAACTATAAAGCCATGGCAGAAGAACTTATGCCTCAGGCTATATTCAACATAAAATTGAGATACATACTTGAAAAGTATGCAGATCAAAAGGGTATAGATGCAAGTCAGGAGGATTTGGAGAAAAAGTACCAAGAACTTGCCCATCAATACGGAAAAGGCGTAGAAGAGATAAAAGCCTATTTTCAGCAGGAGAATCTTGAAAGCGTGCTAATAGAAGACATACGTAGAGAAAAGGCTTTTAGTGATATAATAAACAGAGCGATAATAAAAGAAGTAGAGGAGAAGAAGGATGAAGGAAATACTTGACCAGCTTGTACCCATAGTTATAGAACAAACCCCCAGAGGAGAAAGAGCCTACGACATATACTCAAGACTTCTTCAGGATAGGATAGTGCTTCTTGGTTATCCCATAGATGACCATGTGGCTAACCTCATAGTAGCCCAACTGCTCTTCTTGGAGGCTCAGGATCCAGAAAAGGACATTTACATGTATATTAACTCACCAGGTGGTTCAGTGACAGCAGGTATGGCCATATACGATACTATGCAGTACATAAAGCCTGATGTGATCACCATATGTATAGGGCAGGCTGCATCTATGGGAGCGGTGCTTTTATCTGCAGGTGCTCCCGGCAAAAGGTACGCACTTCCACACGCCCGCATAATGATACACCAACCCTTGGGAGGTATAACAGGGCAGGCAACGGATATCATAATCCACGCTGAAGAGATAAAGCGTATAAAACACATGCTCAACGAAATACTCTCAAAACATACGGGACAACCCCTTGAACGCATAGAAAGAGATGTGGAAAGGGATTACTTTATGTCTGCAGAAGAGGCAAGAGAGTACGGAATAGTGGATAGAGTTATTGCCAAAAGGCAGTGATGAGCATATATTTTGGGGAATAGGATGAAAAGATACACAACTAAAAACCGTTGTTCTTTTTGTGGAAGGTCCCAAGATGAGGTCTTAGTTCTCATAGCAGGTCCTAATGACACCTTTATATGTGACAGGTGCGTGGAAGCTTGTAGTTCCGTTATAAAGGAGCAAAAAAAACAGCAAGCTCTTTATGGTCTTAAGAACATACCAAAGCCGGAGAGAATAAAAGCCTTTCTTGATGAGTATGTGATAGGTCAAGAAAGAGCTAAAAAGATCCTTTCGGTAGCTGTGTACAATCATTACAAGAGGATAAAGGCAAAGGAAGCAGGACTTGCCTTTGATGATGTAGAAGTAGAAAAGAGCAATATACTGCTCATAGGACCTACTGGTTCTGGTAAAACCCTGCTTGCCAAAACTCTTGCCAAACTTTTAAATGTGCCCTTTGCCATAGCAGACGCTACCAGCCTTACAGAAGCCGGTTATGTAGGCGAAGATGTAGAAAATGTGCTGACAAGACTCTTACAAAACTGCGGGTATGATGTGAAGCTCGCTCAGATGGGCATAGTTTACATAGATGAAATAGACAAAATAGCCAAAAAGTCTGGAATAAATCCTTCCATAACAAGAGATGTCTCTGGAGAAGGTGTACAGCAAGCTCTTTTGAAGATCATAGAGGGAACAGTAGCTAATGTACCACCTCAGGGAGGTAGAAAGCATCCCCATCAGGAGTTCATACAGGTGGATACAACAGACATACTTTTCATATGCGGTGGTGCTTTTGTAGGTCTTGAGGATATAATAAGGCGAAGGCTTGGTAAGTCAAGTATAGGGTTTGAGTCTCAGGTAGGAGGTTTGGTAAAAGAGGAGAACTTACTTGAGCTCGTAGAACCCGATGACCTTGTACACTTTGGTCTTATACCCGAGTTTGTGGGAAGACTTCCTGTGGTTGCGGTTCTGGATGAACTAAAAGAGGAAGACTTGATAAGAATCCTTACAGAACCCAAAAACTCCTTAGTAAAGCAGTATAAAAAGCTCTTTGAGATGGATAATGTAGAGCTGGAGTTTACCCAAGAGGCTCTAAGAGAAATAGCGAGGGAAAGTATAAAGAGAAAAACGGGAGCCAGAGGTCTTAGAGCTATAATGGAAGAAATAATGACTGATGTTATGTTTGAGGTGCCATCCATAAAAGAAGTGAATAAGGTGATAATAGATGAGGAAGTAGTCAGGAATAGAGTAAAGCCCAAGTATGTTTACAAGAAGGCGGTATAATACGAAAACAGGAGGATAGAATGAAAAAGTTTTTCTTGGTAGGCTTGTTGTGTGGTGGTTTTGCTTTTGCGGAGCAGAAGTTTGTATGCGTAGACCCCAACCGTATCCTCTCCGAATCCAAGTCTGTATCCCAAGCTCAGGAACAGCTCAGAAAAAAGGTCAAGGATTATCAGCAACAGCTTGATGAGAAACAAAAGAAGCTTGACGAACTAAAAAGGCAGATAGAGAGCAAAGGTATTAGCCAAAAAGCTAAAGAAGAGAAAATAAAAGAGTATCAAAAGGTTGAGGCTGAGGGCATGGAACTTCAACAAAAAGCTCAGAAGGAAATAGTGGAGCTCAAAAGCAAGCTGGAAGAGGATATACTCAACAAGGTCAAAGCAATAGCGGAAGACATAGCCAAGAAAAACGGCTACACTGGAGTGTTAGACTGTAGTGCCTTTGTTTACAAACAGCCCAATATAGACATAACGGATGTGGTTGTAAAGAGCTTAGATCAAGGTAAATGAAACTGGGTTATGTGGCACGGCTTTTGGAGGGAGAACTTCAGGGTGATGAAAACTTCCAGATAGACGGTATCTCTTCCGTAGAAGACCCAAAGCCCAGAACTCTCGTCTTTTGCTGGAACAAAAAAGACATAGAAAAGGTAAGGGGCTTAAAAGATGTGGTCCTTGTGGTAGATACTCCCATTGAGCATCCCAACACACTTTTAGTTAAGGATGTTAAACATGCTATGGCTGTATTTCTAAAACACATGTATCCCGAAAAGCACCCGTCAGGTGTATCTGCTGAGGCTTATGTGGGGAAAAGTGTGCGTATGGGTAAAGATGTTTACATAGCTCCCTTTGTTTACATAGGTGATGGTGTTTTTTTAGGAGATAAAGTGAAGATATATCCCTTCACTTACATAGGTGATAACTGCGTTATAGGTGATGAAACCATTATATTCAGCGGTGTTCACATATACCCTAAGTGTGTTATAGGCAAGAGAGTGAGGATTCACAGCGGAGCGGTGATAGGATCGGATGGCTTTGGTTATCACATCAGTAAAGAAGGTATAACCAAGCTAAACCACATAGGCATAGTAGTAATAGAGGATGATGTAGAAGTTGGTGCAAACACCACCATAGACAGGGCTTTGATAGACAAGACCATCGTAGGTAGAGGCACAAAGATTGACAATTTAGTTATGATAGGGCATAACTGTAAGATTGGAGAGAACAACATAATGGTATCTCAAGTGGGTCTTTCTGGAAGTGTAAAAACAGGTAAAAACGTAATATTAGCTGGTCAGGTAGGCGTAGCGGATCACATAAGTATAGGCGACAATGTTAAGGTTACTGCCAAGTCTGGCGTAGGAAAAGACCTTGAACCTAATAAAACCTATGGCGCCAACCTTCCTGCAATAGAGTGGACTAAGTGGAAGAGGGTCTACATGTACCTTTTGAGAATTCCTGAACTTTTTAAAAAGGGGGGGCAATAAACACTGAAAAAGTGTTAAACTACTTCAAAACGGGCCGGAGGTGTTGCCATGAAAAAGATACTTTTAGCCTTTGTGCTTGGGAGTGTTCTTTGCAAGCCTACTGTAGATAGCTCACCCTTGGGTGTGGGTGGTCCTGCAAAGGACACTTTTGAGTTTATTCCGGAAAAAGAGCTTAAGCAAGAAGAAGATTTTGATACGCAAAGCGTGGATAATATCATAGCGATAGAGTCTTCTGTGGAAAAAGCCATGAAGGAACTTTTGGATGTTAAAACAGTTGAGACGGTAAAGCCTGACATATGGCCTGTAGTAGGACTCATCACTTCTGACTACGGATGGAGAAGGATGGGTAGGGTAAAGGAATTTCATCCGGGAGTTGATATATCAGTGCCTTATGGAACTCCCGTAAGTGTGGCATCTGATGGCAGGGTCATATACGCAGGTTGGCTGAGCGGATATGGAAAGACCGTCATAGTGTACCACGGATACGGTTTTGTTACTCTATACGGACACCTCTCGGACATATCTGTGAACTACGGAGATAGGGTAGTAAAAGGACAGATCATAGGCAAAGTGGGTATGACGGGAAGAACAACTGGACCACATCTGCATTATGAAGTTATAAAGTACGGCATTAGACAAAATCCTATAGCTTACTTACCTTAATAAATTATGCCTTACAAAGATCTGAGAGAATTTTTAAAGGTTTTGGAAAAAGAAGGCGAGCTTTTGCGCATAAAAGAGCCCTTGTCTCCCATACTTGAGATAACTGAACTTACCGACAGAGTTTCCAAACTGCCCAACGGAGGAAAAGCTCTTCTTTTTGAAAAGGTTGAAGGGTATTCGGTGCCTGTGCTTACCAACATGCTAGGTTCAGAAAAACGAATAAAGCTAGCTTTAGGCTACGAAAACCTTGAAGATATAGGATGGAAACTGTACAAACTTCTAAGACCAGAGATCCCTAACACTTTCTTAGAAAAACTAAAGCGCATACCAGAACTCAAAAAGCTCAACGACTCTTTGCCAAGAGTTATGAAAAAGGGACCTGTGAAGGAAAATGTTATAAGAGATAACATAAATATCCTTGAATTCCCTGTGCTAAAGTGCTGGCCAGAAGATGGTGGAAGGTACATAACTTTTGGACAGGTCATAACAAAGGACCCAGAAAGTGGCATAAGAAATATAGGACTCTACAGAGTTCAGGTTCTTTCTGAGCGTGAGCTTGCACTTCATTGGCAGATACACAAAGACGGAAACCATCATTACTGGAAAGCTAAAAAGCTTGGGAAAAAGATGGAGGTAGCTATAGCTATAGGTGGAGATCCAGTGCTCTCTTATGTGGCTTCTGCACCTCTTCCTCCAGAGGTGGACGAGTATCTCTTTGCCGGTCTCATCAGGGAAGAGGGAGTAGAGCTCCTAAAAGGTGAAACTGTAGACCTTGAGTATCCTGCTCATGCAGAGATAGTAATAGAAGGTTATGTAGACCCTCAGGAACCTCTTGTGGATGAAGGACCTTTCGGAGACCATACTGGTTTTTACACCCCAGTGGATAAATATCCCAAGATGCACATAACCGCCATAGTGCATAGGGACAACCCCATATACCTTAGTACCATAGTGGGAAGACCTCCTCAGGAAGACAAGTACCTAGGTTGGGCAACAGAGAGAATATTTTTACCTCTTATAAAGTTTAACCTTCCAGAAGTGGTTGATTATCATCTGCCTGCAGAAGGATGCTTTCACAACTTCTGTTTTGTTTCCATAAAAAAGCGCTATCCGGGACACGCCTTTAAAGTGGCTTACGCTCTTTTGGGGCTTGGGCTTATGTCTCTTGAAAAAGTGATAGTGGTTTTTGATGATTGGGTAAATGTTCATGACATACAAGAAGTCCTATGGGCTTGGGGCAATAACATGGACCCATCTAGAGATGTTCTTATCCTTAGAGGTCCCATAGATGTGCTTGATCACTCTACTAACAGTGTGGGGTTCGGTGGTAAAATGGTTATAGACGCCACAACAAAATGGAAAGAAGAAGGATACACAAGAGAGTGGCCCAAAGTTATAGAGATGTCAAAGGAAGTAAAGGATAAGATAGACAGCCTATGGCAGAGGTTAAAATTCTGACATGGAGACAATAGAAGAACTCAAAGTGCATTATAACTGGACTAGAGAGGATGAAGAGAACCTACCAAAGGCATCTTGGATAGCAGAAAAGTACAAGGAAGAATTCATTGAGGAGTTCTACAGATACTTAGAGAACTTTTCCGATACAAGTAAGTATCTTCCTGACGAAGAAACAAGAAGTAGACACAAGGAAAAGATTAAAGGTTGGTTTGTTTCTCTGTTTACCTCAAAGTATGACGCACAGTATCTGAGAAGGCTCTACAGGATAGGGGAAACCCATGTGAAAATAGGATTGCCACCTCACTATGTACAGGCGTCCATGAACTTTGTAAGAAATTACATAGCAGATAGGATCACAAGAGAAATGGGATGCAGTCCTGAAGCAAACTCAATACTCTCATCCATCAACAAGGCTTTGGACCTTAACCTTGATGTAATGATAAACTCCTTTAGGGAAGAAGAGCTAAATCTTTATCTTTCATCTGGTAAGTACCAGCGCCTACTCATAGAGAATATAAGAAGAGTCTCGTGGTTTTTTGATACCTTCATAATACTTACCTTAGCTGTAGTTGGAGTGTTCCTTATATTTTGGATAGTTTACGAGATATGGCTTGTCTCTGTGGGAGGTCTCCCTTTAGAAAGGGGTGGGCTTAGTATTTTGGGTTCTGTGCTTGTCCTTTATGCCATATCAGAGCTTTTAACGGAAGAGATAAAACACATAAGGGGTTCTGCATTAAGTATAAAAGTCTTTGTGGGTGTTGCTCTTGCCGCAGTGATAAGAAAAGTTCTCATCATATCCCTTTCGCCAGAAAAAGTTCAGGAGCTTATAACCTTGTCCTTAGTTACCTTGGCTTTAGGAGTTGTTTTTTGGCTCATTTATAAAGTAGAGTCCAAGACTTGAGAGTTTTTCTAAATTTCTTTCCAGTATTCATCAAAGGCTATCCAAGTTTTTGGTATGATGTTTTTTAAATTTTCCCAAGTCTTCATGTACTTTTTACGTTTCTGACTGGCCCTTTTGAGAGTAGTTCCAAATACCTCCTGTGCTTCTTCTTCGTAGTCTTGAATGGATCCAGAAACCAAGAATTTACCTGCCATACTGCCGGAGATCACAGCGTTGGCTATTCCACCCCCAGTTATGGGATGACAAAAACCACCAGCATCTCCCACCAAAAGAGTGTTATCTCTTACCAACTTAAGAAGTCCGTCGGCGGGTATCCATCCTCCTGTTCTTGCCAGCACGGTATTTTCTACCAGTCCATCCGATAGAACCTCCTTCAAAAATAGCCTGAGGCTTTGTATGACATTTATGGGATACGAAGGGTCTATGCCAACTCCCACATTAGCGGTATCCCCTTTTGGAAAAACCCAGCCATATCCACCGGGTATATAGTCCCTGAAGTATATAAGCAGGTCTTTGACCTTACTTTTTAAAGGTACTCTTACCTGTGCTGTGGTCACAAACTCCTTTGTAGACTCCCCTGTTAGTTTAGCTACCTTTGACCTTGGACCGTCAGCACCCACTAAGACATCTGTAAGTACATAAAACCGTTCCCTTGTGTCCACTCTCTCAAGCCATACCTTTCTTCCCTCCACACCCAAAAAAACTGTTCGCAGTAAGTAACAAGCACCATGCTCTCTTGCAAGCTTAGCTATTTGGTGATCAAACACCTCCCTGTTGAGGACAAAACCCGGAGAACTCATAGAAACTACCTCTCCCCATGGAGTGAAGTGTATCATGTTTTGGACTTCCTGTGATATAGCAGGTTGCGGAAAAAACTGAGGGAATGTGTTGAAAAGTTGTAAAGGTACGAATTCTGCGCACTGAACAGGTGTACCTATCCGTTTTTTGAAGTCCACAACAAGCACATTAGCACCACTTCTTGCAAGCTCGTAAGCACACGAAGAGCCTGCAGGACCTCCACCTATGATAACTACATCATACTTTCTCATTGAGCCTGATAAGGAGCTTTTTGGAAGGTTTAAAGCCTATAAGGTATCTCTCCTCTATGTAGGTCTCTATACCCGTTTTGGGATTTTTTATGAAACGGCCGCCACGCCTTCTTAGTCTGAACACACCAAAACCTCGTATTTGGACACTTCCCTCTTCTGCAGTCTTTTGAGCTATCCAAAAAAATATTTCTTCTAATATTCTTTTGGCTTCCTTTACAGGTATGCTGTACTCTTCAGCTAACCTATTTACTATTTCTGACTTTCTCACTCTTTTCCTCCACATAGAATGTTCTTACTCTTTTGCTTTTGCTTATGGCTATAGCTCTATCCTCCTTTTTATAATAAACTATCTCATCTGCTTCAACGAAGTTTTTGTCATCTTCAACTCTTGCGTTTCCAAAAAGCTTAAGAACCTCCGTTTGAAAGTCATATTCGGCTCTGTCTGCAAAAGCTCTGCGCACCCCTTCTACATATTTTACATTTCCTTCTGCTTCTGCTTTTTTGGGTTTTCTCTTGTCATCAAGGTATATTACTACCTTGTTAGCGGTAAGCACTCCGTTGCCTCTTGTCAGCTTCACATTGCCCGTGTATATTATCTTGTCTTTCTCGTAAGTAAGGTTATCTGCCTCACCCAATATGGGTTCAGAAATAGCCAACCCAAAGAATAAAAGCCCAGCTAATAACAAAAAGATCATTCCAATCTCACCTTCGCTTTTTTAATTATAATCTTCAAGGGTCTCAGTTCCAAAGTAAAACTTTCACCGTAAGTCTCTTTACCCTCTTCTTTTAAAAACACATTGGTATTTCCCCACACCTTGCCTTCTTTTAGGTTGATGTTTGCTCTGTCAGTCTTTGCGTAGAAGTTCTCACTTTTAATTTCCACATTTCCCTCTACATACCCTTCAAGGGTGTCTCTGTTTATAAAGGCTCTGTCTGCTGTTATTTTCTCCTTTTCTGTCTGCAAAAGAGCGGATATAAGCAAAACATCGCCATTTTTTGTGTAAAGATGTTTTCCTCTCAGTGTCCACTCAAGCCCAGCCTTCCCATAAGCTTTTATCATAACATCTTGGGCTGTGCTTTCCTCTTCTTGCTTAAATGTAGGCATGTGCTTATACGCACTTCTTACATAAGAGTTCAGCATTACAGAAGCGATAGTTAAAAAAAGGCTCATAAGAACTGTTCTAAACATCACTCAGGAGCTTGTACAAAACAGCCATACGCGTATAAAGGCCGTTTTCCACCTGTCTGAGGATAAGGGATTTTTCTGCATAGACTACATCTTCGCTTATGTCCACATTTAGGTTTACCGGTCCGGGATGCATAAAAAAGCCTCTTAGCCTTTCGTAGCGATCTTTGGTAAGCCCAAACTGTAGAAAATAGCTTTCTTTTGAAGGTATGAAATTTTCTTTAAACCTCTCTTCCTGTAATCTTAGGCATATCACCAAGTCAGCCCACTCTATAGCTTCTTCCCAGCTGTCAAAAGTGCAACATACACCAAAAGGAGAAAGGTCAGATGGGACGAGAGTTTTAGGTCCAAGCACACCTACATTTGCGGAATGCATACTAAAAAGATAAGCACCAGACCTGAAAACTCTGCTATGGAATATGTCTCCTACATAAAGAACTTTTAATCCTTCCACAGAACCGTACACTTCCATAGCAGTAAATAGGTCTATAAGCCCCTGTGTGGGATGTTGATGCGTACCATCACCAGCGTTTATGAGGGATATACCTTCGTTAAGATAAGCGCTGTATGGGAAAAGAACAAAAGGTACTCTAAAGACCAACGCCCTAAAGCCTAAAGAAGAAAGAGTTTTTATGGTATCGTAGAAGGTCTCCCCTTTCTCTAAGGATGTCTCTTTTGCGCCTGCGTAATAAGTATTAAGTCCCAGGTTTCTACAAGCCTTTTCAAAAGACAATCTGGTTCTTGTTGAGCTTTCCAAAAACAGGAGGGCTACATCTCCTTTAAGCTTTTCTTGTCTTCCCTGCTTAAACTGGATAAAAATACCAAAAAGGTCGCTCACTTGGTCTTTAGTCAGGTCAAAAGCGCTTATGAGATGTTTCATGAGCAGTTATATAGTATAAATTATCTTTATGGCTTTTAGAATAGGTTTGGGTTTTGACTCTCACGAGTTTCAGGAAGGTAAGCCCCTTTATCTGGGTGGTGTTCGCATAGAACACGGTGCAGGCTTTAAAGGTCATTCGGACGGTGATATCCTTTTGCATGCCATAACGGACGCCTTACTGAGTGCCATAGGTGAACCTGATATAGGTGAGCTTTTTTCTGACCAAGAGGTAAAATGGAAGGATGCACCTTCTGAGATATTTTTGAGAGAAGCTCTAAAGCGCATGAAGGAAAAGGGATACGGTATAGTAAACCTTGACTGCGTGCTTGTGATGGATAGTCCAAAGATCTCCCCTATAAAGGATGCTATAATAGAAAACCTATCTAATATCATGCAGATAGGTAAATCCGCTATATCCATAAAAGGTAAAAGAAGGGAAGGCTTCTGTTCGGAAAAGGGTGCAGTGTGCTACTGTGTTATCTTGCTCAGTTATGAAGGTTAACCTTGTCCTTTCTGGAGGTGCGGCAAGAGGAATAGCCCACATTGGGATACTTAGGGCTCTAGAAGATATGGGGTTTGAAGTACAAGCGGTGAGTGGAGTAAGCGCTGGTGCGCTTGTGGGTGCTTTTTTTTGTGCAGGTTACTCGCCAGATGAGATGCTCGGGCTTGTAAAAAAAACTGATTGGATAAAGCTTATACGCCCAAAAGTGCCAAGATACGGCTTTTTTAGTCTGAGCAAAGCGGAAAAGTTTTTGAGAAAATACTTACAAGTAGAACATGTAGAGGAACTTAAAAAAGAACTTCACATAGGTGTGCTGGACATAAAGAGTGGCAAAAGCTTTCACTTCAACAGCGGAGAACTTTACCCTATACTTTTAGGTAGCTGTGCGCTACCGGGTATCTTTGAACCTGTCAAATACAAAGATTATGTGTTTGTAGATGGTGGCGTTACCAACAACTTACCAGTAGAGCCTTTTTTAAAAAAGGAAGGACTGCTGATAGGGGCTGATGTAAATCCCACCAACTCAGTAGAAAAGGTCAAAAACATAATCCACATAATAGCTCGTAGCTTCCTCCTTGCAGTAAGGTCTAATGTAGAAAAAAGAAGAGAACTATGCCAAGTGCTTATAGAACCAGAACTGCAAAACTATTCAGTTATAGACATATGGAAAGCTCAAGAAATACACGCCTTAGGATACAATAAAACATTAGAAGTTATGAAGGCATATCTCAAGAAGGTTTAAACCATCTGTAAGGTAATATCAGGTCTTCATCTTGAATCTCAAAGCTGTCCATATCTTGTTTAAGCTTAACAGGGTTTTTTAAACATCTTAAATTCATTTCAAATTGAGTGAGCCCATCTACACCCACTATAAAACCATCAAGGTCTTCAAAATGTGCAACAAAGGAGAGCAACAGGCAAGAGAGCTCTACATCTAATTTTTTAGCAAGATCTCGCAGAGCCTTTACCTTTTCTTCTGCTTTCTTCAAATGACCTTCAAAATTTTCTAGAAAGAATAGACCCTGTAGGAACACAGACCTTGCAAAAAGCATAAAACCCATAGATTTCCAGTTTTTAATATGCTTTGTAAACCTTCTGTCAAAAACATTAAGAGGGAATTCTACTACTATAGGCTCCTTACAGAGGTGGTAAAAACTTTCAACTTCCCAAGGGTGGTACACAGAAATACCGTAATGCTTTATAAACCCCTCTTCTTTTAAACCTTTTAAAACATCAACTATATGAGGCATCAGCTCAAAAGTTCTAAAAGAATGTAGAAGAAGACAGTCCAGAAAACTTAAATTCAATCTTTTTAACATATTTTTTACTTCTCTTTCTACTTCTTTCTTACCGGCATAATCTCTGTGAGGTAGTTTATCTATTACTCTAAGGACCTTTCCCTTTACGGAAAAAAATTCTCCTAAAATATCTTCCGCATGCCCGTAAGCCACTGCTGTATCCACACCCCATACGCCTTCTTCTACAGACCTTTCCAAGATTTTTAGGGCTTCTTTAATATCCACCTTTTTAGAGGATATGCCATACTCCATACCAAAGTTTGCTGTTCCAAGCACGAATTTCTCAACCAATTAAAGCCTCCTCCAACTTCTGGATAACAAAATCAAGGTCCTCTTGCCTCATAGAAGGATATATAGGTAGGCTTAACTCTCTTGAGTAAAAATCTTCAGCTTGTGGGCATAATCCTCTGGAATAATCTAAAAAAGGATGCCAATAAACTGGTATGTAGTGTACCTGTACAAAAATGCCAGATTGTCTGAGTTTTCTGAACAATTCTCGGCGCTTTGTAGGGTCCCTAAGCCTTATGGGGAAGAGATGATAGGAATGGAAAGTGTAGGGTTTTTCTATAGGAAGTTCTATGTGTAAATTGTCTTTTAACCTCTCTAAATAAAACTTTGCGATCTCTCTTCTTCTTTCTACAAAAAAATTCAGCTTTTTTAATTGAGAAAGCCCAAGCGCGCACTGAAAGTCTGTTATCCTAAAGTTGAAGGAAGGAAATTCCACAGAATACTCCCAATCGTCCCCCTTTTTTATACCATGGTTCCTGCATTGAAGTAGCCTTTTATACAAGGTCTCATCGTTAGTCAGCACTGCTCCACCTTCGCCGGTAGTTATGTGTTTTACAGGATGGAAGCTAAATACCGTCATGTGTGAGTATTGGCACGAACCTGTTTTGTAGTCCTTGTAAGCAGACCCTAAAGCGTGGCAAGCATCTTCAACCACCCACAGGTTATATTTCTGTGCTATTTCCCATACCTTCTGCATCTCCACGGTATGCCCTGCGTAATGAACTGGTACTATAAGCTTAGTATGTTCTTTGATGCATGTTTCTAAAAGGTTTACATCCATATTTCCTGTATCTTTTTCCACATCGCAAAAAACAGGTTTTGCACCCAACAAAACTCCAGCAGAAACTGTAGCGGTGAAAGTTATGGGAGATGTTATAAAAAGATCCCCTTCTTGTAATCCTAAGGTTCTGTAGGCGCAGTATAAAGCGGAAGTACCGGAATTGAAAACCACTGCGTACTTGGCACCGCAGTACTCAGCTAAAGCCCTTTCAAACTCATCAACCTTTGGACCCTGAGTGATAAAGTCAGATTTAAGAACTTCCAAAACAGCTCTTATGTCCTCTTGGTCTATGTACTGCCTTCCATAAGGTATCATGACTACTTACAAAACTATATCCTCTTTTGCTCTTTCCAGCAAGCTTTTTATCTCTTGGTAACTAAGCCACCAATCATTCTTATCGCTTCTGTAAGAGAAACCTTCTGGCATTTTTGGTAAGTTTTTCCATTTCTCTATAGCCTTACTCTCAAAGGAGAAGTTTGGAAGTATTACATAGTAAGTCTTTCCTTCATGTTCTGCTATAACTATCTGTCTTGCTTCGTCTTCTGCTATAAGGCTCTCATGCAGCTTTTCACCGGGTCTTATACCTATAAACTTGAAAGAACAGTTAGGGCATATAGCTTTTGCTAGGTCCACGACCCTGACGCTTGGAAGTTTTGGAACAAATACCTCACCACCAACCGCTTCCTGAAGGGCAAAGAGCACTAATTTCACTCCTTCTTCAAGAGTTATCCAGAAGCGTGTCATCCTCTCATCTGTTATAGGAAGCTCTGTGCATCCTTCTTTTACAAGTTTTAAAAAGAGTGGTATCACACTTCCTCTGCTTCCTACGACATTACCATACCGGACTATGCTAAAGGTAGTTGCTTTAGCTCCTGCATAGGCATTGCCTGCTATAAAGAGCTTTTCCATAGTTAACTTAGTAGCTCCATACAGATTAACTGGACTCACCGCCTTGTCTGTTGATAAAGCTATAACCTTTTTAACTCCCCTTTCAAGAGAGGCTTCTATTATGTTCTGTGCACCTACTATGTTAGTTTTTACTGCTTCAAAAGGGTTATATTCAAGGATCGGCACATGCTTTAGAGCAGCAGCATGGATCACATAATCTACACCTTCAAAGGCTAACATCAACCTATCTTTGTCTCTTATATCACCAAGGAAAAATCTCAGCTGTGGATAGCTATCTTCTGGAAACTCCTTTTGCATTTGCCACTGTTTGAACTCATCTCTGCTGAAGATTATCACTTTTTTAGGGTTTGCATGTTTGAGCACAAACCTAATAAAGGCTCTACCAAAGGAACCAGTTCCACCTGTTATAAGTATGGTTTTTCCTTCAAGAAACTTCATTCTATCATCTCCCATCTTAGTGGTGTGCCTTTGGGTATATCCACCTTTGCCCTCCTACCTATTACTTCCTTGAGGTACAAAGGGTGAAGACCATAACCTGGTCTTATGCTTTTGACTTTTTGTTCTGTGATCATCTCACCAGCCTTTATATCCTCTACAGCAAAAAGACTTCTTGAAAACTTACGCATCTCTTCTTGTTTTTTTGTTAACTCGTAGCTGACTTGTCCGAGAGCTTTTTCCACCTCCCTTATTGCTTGAACCATGGCTTTAAACTCCAAAGGTTCCAACGAAAAAGGAGCATCTGGACCGCCAAGTTTTCTATCAAGAATAAAGTGTTTTTCTACTACAACAGCACCAAGAGCTACAGCAGCTATAGGTACAGATATGCCAAGAGTGTGATCTGATAAACCCACATGAACACCGAAAGTTTCTTTCATATTGGGTATGGTACGCAGGTTAGCATCTTCAAAGGGTGTTGGGTATTCAGACACACACTTTAAAAGAATTATCTGGTTATTGCCTACAGATTTGCAGGTTTTGACTGCTAGTTCTATATCCGAAAGGGTTGCTATGCCGGTGGATATGATTACCGGTTTTCCTTTTGAAGCTATATACTCTATAAGGGGGATATCTGTTATTTCAAAAGAAGCCACTTTGTAACATGGAGCATTAAGTTCTTCAAGAAAGTCTACTGCCGTTCTGTCAAAGGGCGTAGAAAAAACAACAAGCCCCAGCTCTTTTGCAAACTCAAAAAGCTTAGGATGCCACTCCCACGGAGTGTAAGCGGATTTATAGAGATCATACAGGTACATGCCATCCCACAAAGTTCCCTGTTTTACCATAAAGTACTCATTTTTAACATTCAGTGTAATAGTATCTGGCGTGTAAGTTTGAAGCTTTACCGCATCAGCACCAGCCTCTTTTATGGCTTCCATTGTCTTTAGTGCAAGATCCATGTTCTGAAGATGGTTAGCAGAAAGCTCAGCAACTATAAAGACGGGTGCATTTTCACCTATCTCTCTTCCGTCAATGTTTATACTTCTCATTAAACTCATCCTCCGTCATACCCATAACTATTACATCAAGCCAGCGCCCATCCTTAAATACAAACTCCCTTAATCTACCCTCTTCTCTAAACCCCATTCTTTTATAAAAGTTTATAGCTCTTTCGTTGTTTTCAATAACTTCAAGCTTTAAGGTATGAAGATTTGCTACTTCAAAAGCAAGCTTTAAAGATGTTTTTTCCAATATCATGCCAGCATTTGGGGGTTTTTCAAAAGGATTTGCGTAAATTCCAAAGTATGCGTTGCGGTTTCTATAATTTAATCTAGTTAAGCTGATAACCCCTATCTTTTTGTGCTCCTTTATTACAAGATAATAAAAATTTTTAGTTTCCTTTACTAGGTTTTCAATAAAGTTCATATGTTCTTCCTTACTTATCTCGTGGTCTGTATACATCCACTTTTTTACTTCAGGGTGGTTGCGCCATTGCCTTATCATCTCCAAGTCTTGCTCTTTAAGATTTATGAAATTTATAACTTCAACACCGTTAATTTGAATATTATTCCTTAGCTTTTCTATTAGCTTGGACATCAGCATTTGTAATAATTATATAATACACAATCAAGCTTTCTATAATAAAATTTATGCCTAACTATGTGCTTTTGCTTTCTTATGTAGGTACTCACTTTCACGGATGGCAGGTACAACCTAACTTAAGAACTGTTCAAGGTGTTCTCAAAGAAAGCTTACAAAGATTGTTTAGAGAGGACATAAAGCTCGTAGGTTGTTGCAGGACTGATACGGGTGTGCATGCCAAAGAATTTGTAGCTAACTTTTCCGCTCAAAGGGAGATAAAACCAGAACAACTCCTGAAAGCTCTAAATTCCATACTTCCACAAGATATGGGGATAAAAAAAGTGTGGGTACAAGAAGGCTTTAACGCAAGGTATTCGGTAAAAGGCAAAGTATACCTGTATAGAATACTAAATTCCCATTCAAGAGATCCCTTCTTGGAGCCTTTCGTGTGGAGAATACCTAAACAGCTGGATTTTTCCATCATGCTTGAAGCAAGTAAACTGTTTTTAGGTAAAAGGGACTTTTCAGCCTTTGCCAAGATAGAAGAAGAAAAAAATACACTAATAGAGCTTGAAGATGTTAAACTGTCAAAGTTTGAAGAGCTTATTGAGATAAGGATAAGGGCAAGGAGCTTTCTTAGGTATATGGTGAGGAGGATAGTAGGAAGCCTTGTACAGCTTGGTTTAGGGAAAATAAGCCAAGAAGACATACAATCTTATCTTCTCAACAAAAAAACTTGCCCTTTTACCGCTAAGGCTAAGGGTCTTACTTTAGAAAGAGTGATTCTCTAAGGACATTTGCTTGCATCATGCGGAGGATTGTCCACAATGTCTAAGAAGGCTTCAAAAGGTCCCATGTTTTTCATAGCTACGAACTTAGGACCTTCAAATTTGAGCCTTCCTAACATCATAGCTTTCATGGGTCCATACTCCTTCCTACCCATCTCTAACCATCTTTTAGTTTCTGCATACATAAGAAAGTCGTTAGGTCCCCTTTTGTCCTTAGCAGGACCACCATAAACGCACATGGCTTTACCGTGCTCGTTCCTTATGGTTAACTGTATCTGCTTTGCATCTGTGCAATCTTCTCTGTATATGAAGATCTTCCTTTCTTCAACCGCTGTCCAGCTTTCGCTCTTGCCAAGATTATCAACGAGCTGAGGTGTCTTGTTCCACTCATTGCAAAGCGCCTTTGCGTACTCCCCATCCATAAACACGGGCAGTGCAAAAGAACCTCCAACTATTCCTAAAAAAGCGAGCAAGCTCTTCCTCATACTTTTACCTCCCAACTTTTAATAGTAGCTTATAATTTAACTTGACTGCCTCTTTCGGCAATAAGACTTTCTTATTTTTGTATAATTTTTATTTTATCCACAGAAATAGAAAAAACCTAAAGCACAAGGAGCCTCTTTACGCGGGAAGATACATTGCACATAATCTCGTAAGGGATTGTTCCCGCAAGCTTAGCGAGATCACCAAAACTTTGGTGTTTTCCAACAATCTCTACCCAATCACCCACTTGTGCAGATGTGTTGTCCAAATCTACAATAGTCATGTCCATGGTTATGTTTCCCAAAATCTTGATAGGTTTATCTTTCCAGTAAAGACATCCCAAATTAGAAAGTGCCTTAGTAAGTCCATCAGCGTAGCCAAAGGCAACAACACCCACTTTTTTCTTTTTATCCGTCGTGTAAGTTCTTGAATAAGATACTGGATGTCCGCTAGGGAGGTATTTTACGGAGATGATACGAGCTTTTAGCTCTATGGCTCTCTTGAGATTCACAGGATAGTCCCATGCTGGTTTCTCTCCGTACATGGCAAGACCTATCCTAATATGGGTAGTAAAAGGCACACGGTATACAACACCTGCAGAGCTTTCCATATGTATATCCACACCTGAGTAAGCCTTCAGTATTTCTTTGAACTCTTCTATCTGCTTTAGAGAAAAATCCCTGTCTAATGGGCTTGAAAGATGGGTAAGCACACCTCTTATCCTACTATCCCTTATCACTTCTTTAAGAAAACCAAGCCTACCCATACCCGTATCGTACTTTACATGAAAGCTTACATGGATCCCTTCTATGGCTTTCAGATGCTCTTTGTGGGAAACAACAGGAATAAGGCGATACTCTATCAGCGCCTTTTCCTCACCCTTTAGTACACCCCCAAGTATTAGTATATCTTTTTCAAAACCAGCCCTTCTAAGTTCTATACCTTCTTCAACACAAGCTACAGCGTAAGAAGATACTTCATCCATATGTTCCAACACGCTACACACATGGAAAGCAGACATACCATAAGCATCAGCCTTAACTACCGCTATAATCTTTTTACCAGAAAATTCTTTCAGTGCTTTTATGTTATGTCTTATAGCGTCCGCGCTTATCTCCAAAACAGCTCTTGCCATAAGAAGCTCATATTATAACGCAGGCTGACTTGTATCATCTTGCATACTATACGCAGATCCTTTTAAAATTCTAATAAAACTAAGAGAAGGAGGTTTTAAGATGGCTCAGACTGTTAACCTAAAAGGAAATCCCGTTACTCTATCAGGTCCTACACTTTCTGTAGGAGACAGAGCACCCGAAGCGGTAGTTGTTACCAAAGACCTTCAGGAAAAGATGGTGGGTGGTGCAAAAGGTGTAGTGCAGGTGATCATAACAGTACCTTCTTTAGACACACCGGTTTGCGAGACGGAAACTAAGAAGTTCAACGAGATGCTTGCTGGCATAGAAGGTGTAGATGTAACTGTGGTATCCATGGACTTGCCCTTTGCAGAAAAGAGGTTTTGTGAAAGCTTCAACATAGGTAATGTAACTGTAGCCTCGGATTTCAGATACAGAGATATGGAAAAGTACGGAGTTCTCATTGCAGAGGGTGCACTCAAAGGTATACTTGCAAGGGCGGTTTTCATAGTTGATAAAGACGGAAAGGTTGCATACATACAGCTTGTTCCAGAAATCACTCAGGAACCTAATTACGAGGAAGTTGTCAAAAAGGTAAAGGAGCTTCTATAATCCTTCTATGAAGGAAAAGGTTGTAAGGTTTTGTGTGTCTTTGCCTCAGTATTTGTTGGAAGAGCTTGATAGAAAGATAATAAAAAGGGGTTATTCCTCAAGGTCCGAGCTCATAAGGGACCTCATAAGGGAACTTATGGTAGAAGATGCGTGGCGGGCGGAGGAGGAGGTTATTGGCGTTTTAACCTTAATATATGATCATCATCAGCGAGAACTTACTCAGAAGATGCTTGAAATACAGCACAACGAATATGTGAAAGTGCTTTGCAGTACACACATACACTTAGACCACCATAACTGTCTTGAAAACATAGTATTGAAGGGAAGACCTGATGAGATAGAAGGTATATCTATCAGCATAGGCGGATTAAGAGGTGTCAAATTTGCAAGACTAACAAAAGCCTCCAATGTTTTATAAAATTTAATTATGATGAAGCTACAGAAAGTTGGTCTACACTTAAAGAAAGTCTCTCTATTAGTTATCACAAATAATAGGACTTCCTCTTTCGGGCGGTTCAATAAGCAGTATAAAGGCATTGTGGGAGCCCCAAACATAAAGCGGTTTGTAGAAGATATTAACCAACTAAAGCTTACAAGATGGCAGTATGAAAAGCTTTTAGCGGAAAACGGGCGGATTGAAGGTTTATTCCGGTATGAAACAGAAAGAGCAAGACTTCTAACGCTTTTTGAAGAAGACAAAGAACCCTTCTTTAGCCCAAAGCTTTCAAAGGATATCTTCAGTTTGTAGATTGTCAGAAAATGCTGAAAAGGCGAGTTATATATAGTGTTATGGTGGTAGTTAGGAGAAGAAACAAAATTGTAAGCCTTCCTAACAAGGGAAGACTTCCTCTGAGGGGTCTTTGGACCCCTTATTGCGAGGAGGTGGGCTAGTGGCTTACCTCTTTGTCTATGGCACCCTTAAAAGGGGTGGTTCAAGGCACAGTCTTTTAAAGGGCTGTCCTTTTTTGGGGCATGCCTTGGCAAAGGGCTTTGCCCTTTATGACCTCGGCGCCTACCCTGGGGTGGTTCCCGGAGATGGGATAGTGCGTGGAGAGGTCTACGAAATCCCAGAAGGGCTTCTTAGGGAGCTTGACTGGGTAGAAGCCACTCCTTTCCTCTTCAGGAGGGAGCTTATTGAGGTGGTCCTTGAGGACCACACTCCTTTGCGTGCCTACGCCTATCTGTACAACAGAGAGGTGGAGGGTGCGACTTTGGTGCCTTCCGGTGAATGGAAGGTATAAAACGAGGTCCCCATGGGGGGACCTTTTTTTAACCAAAATGGAAAAAAGTTAATACTTATTGATGTCCAATGGTATCTTGGTGCCGACCAAAGCCACTTTATGATCTGGCTGAAAAGAAATTTTCCAGAAACACCCATCTACTTTGCTATTAATCGTCAATGGGAGTATTGGAGTAAGGTAGGGGACCTGCTTACAAAGATATACAAAAAGAACGGTGTAAAACTATTGGACGCAAAAAAGCTCAAGCTGAGCATGGTAAAACACTTGGTACATGGTTTGAAAGCGGAAGAATTAATCATAGGAACCAACGATGAAGAGGCACTTAGTGCAGTAGCAAAGGATAAAACGTTAAAAACAACTTATTTAAGGATTACCTACAAAAAGAATAGGGATCGGTGGAGCACTACCCCCTTGGTTTTCCAAAAGCTTCAGGAACTTGGCTATACGGTGATTAATGTAAACCTTGCAAGCCGGATAGAAGGTAAGCTTGCAAGGATATTGGGCTTACACTTTGAGGAAGCCTTGAAACTTTGGGATGAAAGAGAGAAATTTTCGGAGAGTGTCCAAACCATAAAGAAAAAAGTGCTTCCAAAAATAGCAGGAGAGATTACCTTGGAGAACTTTAAGAGCATGTGCGTTAAAGAGGGTATAGCCCATCCACTTGAATCCACATACCTTTTGGCGTATTATGGAGATATTAAATTAGTAAGCGTCCGTGGAAATGTGCTTCTTCTGAGAAATGCGAATACTTTTACAGAAACAGAGACAGAGGATCAAGAATCCTCTGCAGAGGGCATACTTTCCAAAATATTCCAACCTTTTCTTAAGTTTTTCCCTAAATCAGAAAAGGAGTGAATATTCCTTGCCCCCACTGGGGGCTTTTCTTTCAATGTCGTCAATGGATTTTTCTACTCTAAGCTTGCGGGGAATTTTTATAATTTTGCAAGTCAGCAGGGATGGAAATATAAAGCTGAATGAAAAAGGAGATATTGATGGAACTGGAACTATTGTGGGAGTTGGAAATGTAAATTTTCAGGCAGTAGAAAATTTGGCTAAAGAGAAGATGTCAACTTTTGGCATCCATGGACTGTACTGGTTATATTACAAGCAATAGAAGAAATACTAAACAGAGTTTTTAAGTGACACAGATTTCCTGTAAGCCTCATTATACTCCCTCCCTCAGCAGGTTTTTTATTACCAAACTTTAGCTTTAAACTAATTTCTCACCCAGCGTATAAAAGAATAAGTATATATAATACAACCTATTCTTTTATACATGTATAAATTTAAAGTTTCAGTTTCTATTTTTGTAGTAAACTTATCTAAGGACTACCCATTACCTCTGATACAACCCTGGGAGCAGGCTAAGCCTGTATCTCTTTCTTCATCTTGGGGGGTGGGTAGTCCTTTGATAAGCTTACAACGGTCATCTCTTATGGTGGTAATGGGGGCAGGTTTTCCTGTACCTCTCAAAGAATAGTGGGAGGCCGTTTAAATGTTATACGCAGGGGTTGATGTATCTAAAGACAAGGTTAGTATGGCTGTTTTAACAAGCGGAGGCACAAAACTAACAAGCGGAGACTTTGACATCACAACGGAAGGGCTAAAGCTTTTGGAACTGACTTTAAAACACTTAAAAGATGAGATAAGCATGTTTATTGAACAAACAGGGACTTATTCCATACCTGTGATTTTCTACCTGATGAAAAGGGTAGAGAACTTAAGGATCTACTTAGTGGATGGGCTTAACTTTAGCAGGTTTATAAAGCTTGAGGGTAGGAAAAAACAAGATAAAACAGACGCAGTGAGCTTAGCAGAATACGGAAGAAGAGGGCTAAAAGCAAGAATAATAACAGATAAAGACATAAAGGCATACGAGTTAAAAGTCCTAATAAGTGAAAGGGAACACCTACTAAAGGTAAAAAACCAAATAGAAAACAGATTAAGGCAACTTATAGAAACCATATTTCCAGATAGCAAAACACTAAGTAAACAAGTTTTTTGGTCAGAAGTAAGAAAAGGATGGGGTCTTATTGACTGGAAAAGACTAACGGACAAGCCAGAAGTATTATCAACCACAGTAAGGGAAAGAAAAATATGGCTGGAGATAATCCATAGCTTGGAAGAAACGGAAAAAGAGATAAACACCTTCCTAAGGTTAAACTATCCAGAAGATGTGAAAATCCTAAAAAGCTTTGGATTTTCAGACACAACCACAGCATACTTTATAAGTGTTTATGTAGATGTAGAAAGGTTTAAGGATGTGAAGGCTTTTAAAAGTTATATGGGCTTGGGACTGAGAATATACCAGTCAGGAAAGAAAGAAAAGAATGTGGTAAATTGGTAAATTCCTATACCAACAAATACATAAGAAAACTGCTTTATATGTATGTAATCCAAGCGATAAGGGAAAAAAGCAACCACAGGAAGGTTAAAGACTACTACCTTAGGCAAGTGGAAAAAAGCGGAAGCAAGAAAAAGGCAATCATAAAAACAGCTGGAAAGGTCATTGAATGGGTTTATTACTGCCTTAAGCATAGAGAACCTTTCAACTGGGAGGTTAAACATGAAACACAACAGGAAGACATTAGCCAAGCTTATAGCGGACAAGCTGAAGATTAAAGAGGAAACAACAGAAAGGGTAATAAAGGAGTTTGTAGAAACAGTACGGGAGGAAGTCAGAAAAGGAGCAGTAATTGAGATCCGAGGGCTGGCAAGCTGGAAAAAGAACGGAAAAGGAAGAGTAAAGGTTAAAAACTTCATAAAGGAGGGTTAAACATGGCATGGATGGACTTTAAACACATCCCAGCTAAGCAGGTTATGATAGCTAAGGTTATTGAAGTATTAGAGGAAGTGGAACCCAACCTCTGGAAGGTCAGGGTAAAACACGCATGGGAGGAGATTATAAAGATAGCGGGAGAAAGACCACAAGAGGGAGAGATATTAGAACTCTACCCTGTGCCATACGAACAATGGAAAGAATGGACACAAGGAGAATAAAGGAACAACTCAGAGAAATAGAAGAAGAACTAAAAAAAGAAACGCTTAGGCTATGCAGAGAGCTTGGACTTAAGGATCTTTTATTAAAAAACTTTGAGTATAAGACAATAGCACTGTGTATGCTTGAAGTAAAAACAGAGGGAGGGAGAGTATACAGATACCAACAGCTTAAAGGAGAACTGGAAAAGGGAAAAACCATAACAATAAACAGCTGGAGACAAGAAGAGACACCCTTTAAAAATTTAGAAATACTTTGCCAAGTATACAGAGCAGTAAGGAGCATAATAAAAGCTAACAAGTACCTAAAAACAGTCAGCTAAAAATGAGAAACATAAAAAAGAGCCAAAGAAAAAGTAAAGCCAAAATCATCAGCCAATAAACAAAGGAATTAGAAACCTTAGAAGACATACTTTGCTGGGACTTTATAACCCTCAAAGAAGCTTTTAAACTTTCCAGCCTTTGCTCAAGACTTGAAGGCAACTTACTAAACTCAATCCTCGGATCATCTTCTTTTCTTTCCTTCCTCATATAGTCCCTATCATACAAACCCATAGCCAACCCCCTACTTAAGTTTATCACAGGTACCAAGTTTAAATTTAGTTTGTATATTAATACAAGCCCACAGGCAGGCAGGCTAACGCCCTGCCCCCTGCCTTAGAGTAAAGAAAAGAAAAAAAGAAAGAAAATGCTTGCTTGCCAGCCCACGCAATATTTTAGCTCGCTCGCCTTCGCTGTCAAGGGTGCTCCGCTTCGCTCCGCATCCCTGCGGTGCTCGTCCTTACGGACTGCGCTCCTCGGGACTTACGCCCTTGACAGCTTCGGCTCGCTTCGCTTTCTTCCACCCTTGAGGCTGGCAAGCAAAGCAAGCAAGCCTACGGCTGACACCTACACGCTTTTGGGGGAGTTTCTCCTTAGCTTAGGGGTCTCCTCACTCAATAACTTTTACCTTAGGTGAGGGGAGCTCAAAATCACCACGATGAGGTGTTTCTGGGAGGGATGGATTACCTATTATGATATAGCCAGAGCCAGAACCAGAGCCAGAAGGAGGCTTTGCTGTTTCTTCCGAGGGGTAAGATGTAGAGCGTGAGGGTGTAGAAGGTGGATATGAAGGTGTAGCAGGTGGAGGTGATGGAGAGGAAAAGGAAGGAGAAACTGAAGAAGAGGGGAAAAAGGAATAATTAGACTTACGCTCCTGGGCTTGGGGCTTTTGGTCTGATTTCTGAAGGTTAGGCGGTTTGGGGATTATCCCACCATGAGCTTTAAAATAAGAACCAAGCTGGAAGATAGCAAATAAAGCAACTGCAACAGCAACGAAAAGCATAACGGGAGGCCTTCCCTTAACTCCCTTCATATGCTCCACGAGGGCAGAACGATAAAGAACAAAGATTTTAGGGTCATACTTAACAATGCTTTTTTTGACAGGCACACCACCGATGATGGTCTTTAAGACTGCCATACTGGATATACCAAAAATACGAAGATTTACAAGGCGAAGCTCAATTTCAACAATATTCCTGATTGCTTTGTTCATCCTCTGTATGCTTTGGGTGATGATGAAGAAGTCAAGACCTAAGTGTCTGTGATAGTCAAAGAAGAACTTCTGAAGCTGGGTTAACTCTGTATCCTCATCAATGATGGACTGGAACTCATCCAGATAAAAGATCACCTTTCTATAACCCAGCTCACCATAAAGCTTTGGAAGTATAAACTTTTTCCAATAGTCAACATTGAGAATGGTCAGGAAGGCATTCCTGTAATTACCATCATAGTGGAGATTGCAAAAGGACAGGACAGTAGCGAGGAACTCATCCAAAGTCCAAAGGTTATTAACATCCTTGCCAAGATAAAAGGAGAGCTTAGCCCTGTCTATACCATCAATGTTTGAAACCACTAAATTAATGTCCTTCTTTAGATCTTCCACAATCCTTTTAACAGCATAGTAAGATTTACCAGCTCCAGGAGTTCCTGTTATAAAAACTATAGCCATCTCAAACCCTGAAGAAAGGAATAAGGTTCAGGACAAACCTAATGGTTAAGGCGGTTCCAAGAATTCCTATGGCTTGAGGAATTCCAGAGTTAGCCAAAAACCAATTATCAATCACAAGAGAAGAAAGAGGAGATATAGGGATAGACAGAGCAGAGAGCAAAGAAAGCACAAAGGAAAAAATACCCTGAAGCAGAGAAACAAAAGCACAGTACACAGCACACATGGTTAAACCCTCCTTATTGGAATGTTTTTCCAAAGCTCAAAAATAGACATAGAAACAAGGATCGCTGAGATAAAACCAAAGATGAAAGCAAGACCCACAAAGCTTTGAACGAGCAAGTCCTTCATACCTTCAAAGTTTGCATAAAGCATCTGTTCCTGAGTTTGGCAATCATTATCTAAGCTTTCCTCAATCTGATTGATCAAAGCTACTGGCTGTACAGCCTCCTGTGTAAGCAAGTAATTAATGTAGGGGATAAGTTCCTGAGGTGAGAGGTCAAGGGAAACATCAACATAAGGGTCTGTATCAAGGTCAGGTGGCAAAGGAATAGGAATAGGAGTAGGAGATACAGAAATGCTTGGGTCAATAAGAGTGTCAGGAGCAGGCGCAAGCTCAGGCAGTGTATCAGGAGAGACCTCAATATAAGGCTGTGTCTGTATTTCAGGCAAAGGAACAACCTGTTCTTTTGTTCTTAGCTTTTTCACAGTCTCAACCCAACGAGCAAGATCAGCCACATCATCACCTACAGCCTGCTGTATCCTTTGGTATTCAACAACATCAGCTGGAAAAGGAGGAGAGCCAAAATCTGGGTAAGGAAGATCAACCTCAATCCAGGGATTATAGACACCCCCCTTACTCGCCTCATATAAAGCATCAAAACACGCCCGATCAATAGAGCAATCATACACAGTAGCAGAAGAAACAACAATCAAACCAAAACAACCATCCGTAATAACCTTCCTAGAAGAACGAACTTTAGTATGATTACACGGATGAATTTGACAGTGAACAAAAGAAGGAAGCCCAGAAGGACTTGGTGTACCACTAAGCCAGCAAGGAGCATCCTGATAATACCATGGAGGAAGAGAAAGAGGAGGAAGACTTGAACAACCCACAACATCAGCTGTTCTTACACCACCACATGTAGTATCACAATTTAAACCTTGAGCGGGAGAAATAGAAAAGTAAACAGTTCCCAAAAGAGCAGAATAAACCACACCTTCATAATAAGCTCTAACCATGTCAGGTGAATGAACAGAATCAAAGAATGGCACATATACATGTGCATCTATACAAGTTCCATCTGATGAGATAGCTGTTTTACAGCTCTCATAAACGGTACAAAATTTGCAAACAGAAGAAGAAGGACTAAGAGGGAAAATAGCATAATTAACATACACCAAATTACCCATGCTGTCATAAAGACAATCAGAACGGAAACCAAAACACCCAAATTGACCACTTGCACAAGGCTGTAAAAGAAAAGGAGGTATAAATGTATCAGGAAAGGGAAGACCTGAAAAATCCAAAGCAGGCAAAAGATCAATAAAACCACGCAACTGTTTCACCTGCAAGTACAAATGCCTTCTAAGTCTCAATATCTGATCCTCTGTCAGATTGACCTGCTCGAAGTCAAGAAGTGGGTTCATCCAAATAGAAAGAAAACGAAAAGCTAAAGCGGAAATATCAGAAGTCCTTGCAAGAAAGCGTGTCAAAAGAGTATTAAAAGCTCTTGTCTCATTCATAGAACGCTGAACATAAAAAAGATCAGGATAAAGCTGAGCTAATGCAGGCTCTAAAAGTTCCATGCTCTGCTTTGTCTCTGATATTCTGATGACAAGATTACGGATTGCAAACTGTGTATCACGCAGTACCTGAAGGGAAGCAGATGGATTTTGTAAATAGTCCTCATAGGCACGCACAGCAGATTTAGCAGAATTAAGAGCATCCTCAAAAGCTTGTTTTTTAGAACGGAAATTATCAAGTGCAGTTTGATCAACACTAGGAGAGTTAGCCCACACCTGTTCAAGCATAATCAAAACATTATCAAACTCCGACGACCTCTTAAACAGATATCCCATATAGCTAAAAACTACATCATTAGACACCTGCGGTATATCCAAAGTAGGAGCAACAACAACAGACACTCGAGCAAAAGAAAAAGAGAAACAAAAGAGAAGAAAAACAACCAACCACATCATCGTCTAAAGATGATGAAATAACTAAGGATTGTAGCAAAAATAATCCAAGCTGTTTTGAGTACTGACAAGAGAGTAAGCATGAGAGGATGTCCAGCAATGTCAATAGATGTGTGAAGAAATGGAGGAAGATCAACAGGAATAGGAGGGGGAGGTGTGGAAGAGACATTAAGCTGGAAAGAAGAAAGAAAACGGAAGAGATCAGTATTCTTAGCGGAATTTACAAAGTCCTGGAGCACTTGAGATATTGATGGACAAGAGCAAGAAGAACTACAATAACCATCATCCACTATAAAAGAATTCCCTCTATCAGTACACACACACGCCTGTCTACCATTAACTGTCTTAAAATTACAATCAAGAGCAAAAGAGAAAACAAAGGAGAACAAAAGCAAAACAAGAGCCCTCATGTAGACCTCCTAAGAGCCTTGCCCACCAGAATAGCAGAAAACACACCAAGCACTATTGATAGTCCCAAAACCATCTTTAAAAAGTCAGATTTAAAATCTTTGATGGTCTTGTTTAGCTCATTTAGTGCTAAAACATAGTCCGTACACTGACATTGATCCTGAGCAAAAGCAAAAGAGAGAAACACCACACTAAGAACCAAACCTAACCCTAAGTACCGCATAAGCACCCCCTAAAAGACCCAGTGCAAAAGATACACCGACAAGCACCCTAAAAAAACCTTCCCTAATACTCAGAAAAGCTTGCGAGAGATCATAAACTTCCCTACATGAAAAAGTAGCACCACCAGCACCAGAAAAGGGAAGAGTACAAGGATTAGTACTACAAGAAAGAGAAGGAGGCAAGGAAAAACTGCCAGTATTATCACTTATGCGTGTACAGGAAACAGAAGAACCATCAACGGAACAATCAAAAACAACATCCTGAGATGCGAGATTTGAATGACAATAACTGATATCATCATTGTAAGAAGGATCATTAGGATCATAGACAAAGAAAAAAGCTGAAAACTCATCAACAGTATAACACACACAACCATCAGGATAAGAGGAAAAGTGAGCAAGATAACAAGAAGTAGCAGGAAAGGCAGGCAAAGAGCCTGCCATCAAAAGCAAGAGAAAAAGGGAGAGCAGATTACGCACGACCAAGAGCTTTCTTGATGATCTTATAGGTGACGAAAAAGATGAGTATGGAAGCTACAGCAGAAAGGAGACCCTGCACACCAGAAACCAAACCCTCAACAGCATTCATAGCATCATCGAGAATGCCAGCATAAACAAAGGTAGAAGAAACAAGAAAGCCAAGAAAAACTAAAGCTGGAACAACACTTAAAACTCTCTTTAACCTCATGATGACACCTCCAGAGATTTTTTTGGGGGAAGGTCTTTTTGGTTAACTGATTGATTAGCTAATTGGTTTTCATAGTGTTTTAAAAGCACATCATAAACAGAATGCCAATAAGAGCCATCCTCTTTACCTTTAGACCAGTCTATGGAGAACGGGAGCCTTTCCACCTCATCCAGAAAGGCAAGAACGACCTTTTTAATGTGTGCCTTTTCATCTTTGAAGAGAGTAAGAAAAGCATGAGGTGACGAGTAATATCTGAAGAAGTCCCTAACTTTTTTCTTTGCCATGGCTTTAACCTCATAGCTTCTTTAAAATCCATATGGGAACTGTAAGCACCCATATAAAGAAGAAGACACCAGTAAAGAAGGGAACAGTTCCAGTAAAGGCAGAAGAGAAAGCAGATACAATTTGATCAACAATATCCATCACTTAGTCCCCTTTTTATCATCCAGCACAGGAACAGAAGGGACAGAAGAGAAATCCTCAAGAACAGAAAACCCACCAGCAGATGGGAAGGCATCTCCTAAGGAAATGGTAAGCCCTGAAATGGGAACATCAATCACAAGCCCTGGAGCTATTGGAAGATTAACAGGAGCAGAAACCACCAAGTATAAAGGAAACTCAGGCTTTTCATTTTTGAGCCTTCCATAGAGCTGGTAAATGGCACCCTGACGATTGTTCTTTTCCCAAGTTCTTCTTTTTTCCACAAGGAGCACCTGAAGCTTGAGAGGAGACCCAAAGTTTTCCATATCACACCCCCTTTTAAGGATCTAACTATTAGAATAAGGAAAGGAAAAGACAAAGGGAAAAACCTAAAAACTTTAAGTTAAGACTGTATAGAAAATAAACAAAAGTTAGGGAAAGGGAAAAGGTTAAAGTGAGAAGTGTTTTTAACTTAATGCTAAGGTTTAGGAATATTTATTCCTAAAGGTTTGGGATAGGGAGAGAAGCAGTCCATCCTTTTCTAAAGTTCCAGCATCATAAAAACATCTATAAAAGTCAGAGAAGGCTATACCCAAAGACTTGTAATAAGCTCTATAAAAATGAGAAATATCAATAAAGCCATGAATAACAACCTGAGAGGAAGAGACCTTAACTTTAGACAAGTGTCTTGACATGGCAAACAAACGCACCCTGAAATACCATAAAAACAAAGTAGACAAACGCACTGTACACTTTGAGCCATTCAGAGAGAAAGACCAATACTTGTGATGACCCTTTACGAGATACTTCAAAAGATAAGCCTTAATGTTTTCTGTATCTCTACCTATAAACTTAACATCTACACCCTGAAAAGCAGAGAGCGGATTACCTTCCTTTGTATCTTTCCACCAGCTGTGTATAAGCTCAACACGGACAAAAGGAAAAGAAACGAGTAAATGAAGATGCGGATAACCATCCTCATGAGCTTCTATAACCCAAAGATATGTAAACTGCTCAAATCCATATCTCTTTTTGAGATAGACACGGAAGCGACGGAGAAAGTCAGAAACCCAAGAGCCAAAATTAGCCCAAGCATCCTGTATAGAAATATCCCTGCTCAAAGTCAGAGTTATAAGGACCCAGTTAAGTTTGGGGATTTCTAAATGCTTTAGCCAAGCGTAATAAGTCTTCTTGAAATAACGAAGCTTTGGCATACTCACGAATACTTTTTTCTTATCTTCAAGCGATACAGAAACAGGAAGACGCTTAAGCTTTTGAAGATACCAAAGGGGATATAACTTAGCCAGCTCAAGAGCATTATAGGAGTTCCTAACATTACGCCCACCTTCCCATTTTGAGAGCACATCCAAAAGCTCAGTGTTAAGCTCTTTTAAATCATAAGTAATGTACACAGAAAAAAAATAACACAGAGGAAAGAAAAAGAAGGGGTGAAGATAGGAGTAAATAAAGGACAGGTTAAGGGATTAAGTTAATAGGACAGTAGGGAAAAGGAGAAAATGAAAGTATGATTTATATCACATTAGGAAGACTTGACAAGTTCCTATAATGGTGGTATGAAAAGAGTGCTCATGACGGGTGTAAGAAGGATAGGGTTTAACATCGCCAAGAAACTTATAGACAATGGATACAAAGTAGCCTTCGTTTACCGTACATACACTCAAGCAGTAGAAGAGCTCTTAAAGGAAAATGCCTTTGGCATTGAAGGGGATCTGTCAGACCCTAATGGCTACCTAAAGGTAGTAGAGAAGGCTGTGGATTACTTAAATGGAATAGATGCTTTTATACACGGTGCAAGCCCTTATTTCTCTACACCCATAGAGTCTTTAAAAAGAGATGAGCTGTATGCACACTTTGTTCCAAACACAGAAGCTTTTCTGTTTCTCTGTAAGCTTCTTTACCCGTACATGCTTCAGAATTCTGGTGATACTAAAGGTAGGATAGTAGCCTTTGGAGATTGGGCTGCTGACACAACACCATACAGGTATTACTCTGCATATTTTATCTCAAAAGGAGCTCTTCATACTGCAGTAAGGGTTTTGGCAAAGGAGTTTGCACCCTATGTGTTAGTTAACGCCATAGCTCTGGGACCCACACTAAAGCCAGACGACTTTTCTGATGAAAAGTGGGAAGAGTATATAAAAAAAACTCCTCTTAAGAGGTCAGTTTCCTTAAAGGATGTGGTGGAGCTTACCGAGTTCTTACTTAATGCCCAAAGTATAACTGGGGAAGTTATAAACTTAGATAGTGGGAGGCACATATCCGGTGAGTGCTAGAATAGCAGTCCTCTTCAGTGGTGGTGTAGAAAGCACCACCTTGCTTTACATGTACCTTCAAAAAGGCTATTTGGTTTATCCAGTTTATGTAAAATCTGGGGAAAAGTGGGAGAAGCTTGAACTTGAAAACGCAATAAACCTATGGAAATACACAAAAATAAGTTATCCAAATCTCATGGTACTAAGGGTGCTAAGAGTGCAAGGGCAAGCGGTTCCCAGAAAAACCTTAAAAACTATCCAGGATATTTTCATACCCCTTAGGAACATGACCCTTATAACTGCATGTGCCCTTTACGCTCTTTCTAAGAACATAAACCGATTGGCTATAGGGAGTCTTGGGCTTTATGCCTTTCCAGATAACACAAGAGAGTATATAAAAGATCTGGAAAGACTCATAGCCAAGGGTTCAGGCAGAGAATTCGTCATAGATACGCCTTTATTTGGTCTTGAGAAGGCTCGCATAATAAAAAGTGGTCTTGGTATAGTACCTTATGACCTTACTCTTTCGTGTGCTAGACCCAGAAAGATCAAAGGAAAAGTAATTCCATGCGGAAAGTGTATAAAGTGTAAAGAAAGACAAGAGGCTCTTACTATAGGCTAAAGCTCAAAAAGAAAGTATCCACCATAAGGCTAAAGCAGTTTAGGGTCAGCTTTGATACGGTTGGTATAGATTAAGGAGTGAGGGAGGAGGTCACATAAAGGGGTTCCAGAAAGAAGAGATGGTCGCCTTTGTATCCAGAACTTAGCTTTTCGTAAGCATACATACCACCGTAAGTGGAAAAAGGGAAAAACTCAAGAACAATCTCACTACTCTGTATGCCATGCTCTTTTAAGCTTATTGTATGCCCCTCAGAAGGGCATTCTTTTGAAGTCTTCACCTCTGATATTCTATCTTTTTCCGCTACCCTATAGAATACCGTATGGCTTACTTTCAGACAAGGTATCTTAGGAAAGTCCACAGGTATGTATTTTGCCATCATTTCAAGATTCTCATAACCTACCACCGGCTTATTAAAAAGGTAAGCCCAAGTTTTTATAAAAGTTATGCCAATTCTCACTGAGGTGAGATATCCAGCACCTACGGAAATGGCAAAGGCATCGTAATCTTGAGGTTTTACATTATACTCCAATAGCACTTTAGGTAAGTTTTCAAGCGTTTTCTTTGAGTTGTCAAGATAGCATAAAAACGCAAGCTTTCCATTATCGATCACCGAGAAGTTTAAAAAAGAAAAAGATGTGTCAAGGGAAAAGATCTTCATTACGCTATACACTATTATAACTTGTGATAAAATCTGAGTATGCTGTTGGTCAGCTTCCTGTTAGGAATTTTTTATGTGGAGAGCCTTTACATGCTTTCCAGATACACAAGATGGCTATACCTTTCAAGTTTGGTAAGGCTTGTATTTATGGGGATATTCTTCTCTTACATTCTTAGGTCTTTTGGTCAGGTAGAGCTTCTTCTGAACCTTTTGGTGTTTCATTTGGGTTTTTTTCTTCATCTGATAGTTCGGGGCTGGATATTCAATGGATTGGTTAAAAACTGTTGAACCCCTCTTCAAAGAGCCTTTGGTTCAGTTCTTTATCTGGCTGGCTTTGATCCAGGTAATGGTTCAGGTGTTTTTAGATAGAAGGATAGCTTTCTGGATATCGTCCATATCAGCAACATATTTATGGATAAAAAACTACGAAGTTTTTACACCAATAAAAGCGTGGCTGATTATATTAGGTATTTTCTTCCTTTACCTGCTTCTTAAGTACCTTTTTCACTTTAATGTCTTCCTTTATCTTAAGGGTAGGAAAAGGTGTCCAGTGTGCTACAGCGAGGTACATATAAAGGCAACAGTATGTCCTTACTGTCATAATAAACTTAAGGATGCTACCTGACCACCTCCCATTCGGTGATGAGGTGGTGCCCCCTTTTGAAGTGTGCCCTTAGTCTAAGATGCATAAGATTTCTGAGCTTTTTAAAGCCTTCACCACCCACAAGGGTAGGCACATTCTCACCACCTACTATAACTGGCAAATGTATGAGTCTTATTTCGTCTACGAAGCCCCTCTTTATAAACTCCCAGTTTATAGAAGCACCACCCTCTACCATAAGACTGCTTATCCCTCTCTCTAATAGCATAGGCATAAGAGCATCAAAGTCTACAAGGTCTTCTCCTACAATCCACACTTCTGCTCCTGTTTCTTTTATCTTTTCTAACCTTTCGGCGGGTGCTCTTTTTGTGGTCACTATAAGGGTGGGTGCGTCCTTTGAAAAAATATTGGCATCCAAAGGAACATTTGCTGTAGAACATGGGATTACCCTGACAGGATTTTTCCCCCGAACATACCTAACTGTAAGGCTTGGGTTGTCTGTCCTCACTGTTTCGCAACCTACCATGATACCGTCCACCTTGGCTCTTATCTCATGAAGATATCTATAGGCTTCTTGATCCATCAGTGTCATAAGCTCTTTACTGGATGCTCCTCTGTAAAGAGTCAGCTTTCCATCAACGCTTACCTCGGAAACTATGATCACATATGGCCTATTCATAGTCCCTCCCAAAGTGTTTGTAAAGGTAAAGTATCCTCAAAAGAAGAGATAGCATGCTCAAAAGAGCTATGAGTTTTATGCCTAAAGATAAGCCTATAGGAGCGTTCACTCTTTCTAATATGGCAAACATTACTAGCGTCAGGTGTGTTTCTGGTCTTCCGAAAAAGCCAACACCCTCTAGAGGATCTTTTATTTTCCCTTTTATGCGCGCCTGGTATCCTATTTCGGAATAGACCACGGGTTTTATGAAGGAATGAAGCATGGATGCTGTCACTACTGTTATGGCAGTAAAAGGTCCCGCATAAAAGTATCCCACTGTTCCCAAAACGAACCCGTCTACCCACTTGTCTGCCACCCAGTCAAAGACTGCACCAAACTTGGAAGCTCTATCCGAAAGCCTTGCTACTGTACCGTCTGCAAGGTCAAAAAGTCCAGAAAGTACTAAAAAGCTGGCACCCGTTAGTAGTTTCCCGTGATAGAAAGAGTAAGCAGAAGCCATTCCGAAAAGTAAAGCAAGTAGAGTTATAAGGTTAGGAGGAAAGTGAAGTTTGTAAAGCACTACACCAACAGGCGTGTAAACTTTCTTTAGAGCTTCTTTCCTCTTTGTAAGGTTCATTTGAGCTCCTTACCCGTTATCCAAGGCATCATCTCCCTTAACTTTTCACCTACTTCTTCTATAAGGTGCTTTCTGTCCTTTTCTAAAAGAGCGTTGAATACTGGCCTTCCAGCTTGGTTTTCTAATATCCATTCCTTGGCAAACTCTCCTTTTTGTATCTCATCCAGTATGTCCTTCATAATGGGTTTTATGAGTTTGTATATCCTTTCTCCACGGGTAACATCACCGTACTTAGCGGTATCCGATATGGAATATCTCATGCCAGCTATACCGTACTGGTATACAAGATCCACAATAAGCTTAAGCTCGTGAAGGCATTCAAAATAAGCGACTTCAGGTTGATAACCAGCTTCTACAAGGGTTTCAAACCCTGCCTTTATGAGCGCAGTAACACCTCCACAAAGTACCGTCTGCTCTCCAAACAGGTCCGTTTCTGTTTCTTCTTTGAATGTGGTTTCTATCACTCCTGCCCTTGTGGCACCTATGGCTTTTGCGTACGCAAGAGCTTTATCTTTACAATAACCGCTCGCATCTTGATATATGGCTACTAGTGCCGGTACACCTTTGCCTTCTTCGTACATCCATCTTACTAAGTGTCCCGGTCCTTTTGGTGCTACCATAAACACATCCACTTCCTTTGGGGGCACTATCTGTTTGAAGTGTATGTTAAAGCCGTGAGCGAAAGCGAGACTTTTGTTTGAATCAAGATGCGGTTCTACACTTTCTCTGTATATCTGCGGTTGAACCGTGTCAGGCGTTAGAAACATAATTATGTCAGCTTCTTGCACAGCCCTTGCAGGTTCAAGAACCGGGAAACCATCCTCAATAGCCTTACGCTTAGACTTGCTACCTTGATGTAGACCTATGACCACTCTTATTCCGCTATCTCTTAGATTCAATGCATGGGCGTGTCCCTGACTACCGTACCCCAAGATGGCTACAGTTCTACCCATCAGGGGTTCAAGGGTAGCGTCCTCTTCATAGTAAACTTTAGCCATACCATGCCTCCGCAACTTTTAAAAAAGATTATACTACTTTTCCACCCTTAGGAAGATCCTTATACCGTCCCTCTTGAGCTTGTATCTGGTAAGAGTAAGCCTCTCTTTAAACTGCTTGGGTATCTTTTCGTAAACTTCTGTCAGCTTAACTGCAGGCCATACATCCATACCAAAAAGCTCACCATCTACCAAGAAAACCTCCTCTTTTGTAAGTTCTTCTGGCAGGTCTTTTGTAAGAACTTTCATAAGTATGTACCTCCTGCCCGTATTTTTATCATTTTTGACACTATTTGCATTTTCCGAAAGCCTGATCTCTTTTTTTCTCTTAAATAGCAGTCCTCTGGTTTCCATATGTATCTTCAAAAGCCCATCATCAAGCTCAAAGTTTAGCTTAGGGTAAGCACTCTTTAAAAGGTCTTTCTGTAGCTGTATGTCTATCTCTGCATCCATAAGATTTCCAAAGTTTAAAAGGTCCTCAATAAACAAGCCCATAATTTAAAATATACGAAATGGATTATCTTTTTGTGTTCCTTTTGGGTGGTGTGTCTAGTAGGTTTTGTGATCCTGTAATAAACTAACTATCTCTTCTAACAGCTGATCCCTGTTTTCTTTTTTTATCTCTATAAGCACCGCTTGTGGATGTTTCCTTATCCATCTTACCAAGGGATGCACATCTCTTATGGGTATAGTGATGAGTAAAGAGCGATTGGCTGACGAGAATAGCTCAAAAACCATACGGATAAACTTTTCAGAGAAGAGCTCCATCTTTCCCACTTCGTCTATAACTACTATCTTGTCTTTTTCTTCTAAAGCTTTTTCAAGAACTGGCAACGCTATGCTTTCAAACTTTTCCACATTCACTCCATAAGAACCTACTAAATGTTTGGAAGTGAAGAACTTGCTTGCAAATATTGTGGACTTTTTGTCTGTGCTTACTATACTAAATCCTGTTCTTTCTTTTCTGGATTTATCTCTTACCTCCTCAGTCCAAAAGCCTATCACTTTATCTTTGATCTGCGCTACTACCTTTTTTACTAAGGTAGTTTTACCTATCCCAGGCGGACCCGTTAAGACTATCTTCATAAGTGTAAGTCCTGTAATGCGTAAACTCTTAGCTTTCCTTTTTCCTTTATGAAACACTCAATGGCTGACAGTATGGCATAACCCCCTCTGACCGTGGTGGTATAGGGAACATCGTATTGCACCACTGCTCTTCTTATATGATAGGCGTCACTTCTTTCTTTCTTGCCTGTTGGTGTGTTTATGACCAAGTTTATCTCTCCGTTGGTTATCATATCTACTATGTTGGGTCTTCCTTCGGACACTTTTAGCACATGGATTGTATCTATTCCATGCTGTTTTAAAAACTTGTGTGTACCAAAAGTAGCACAAACTTCAAAGCCTATATTTTTGAAACCTTTGGCAAGCTCAATCACTTTTTCCTTGTCCCTGTCTGCAACACTTATGAAGACCCTTCCTTTTGTGGGTAGTCTGTTGCCTGCTGCAAGTTGAGCTTTGTAATAAGCCATACCAAACTCCTCATCTATAGCCATAACTTCTCCCGTACTTTTCATCTCTGGTCCAAGCAAGGGGTCTACTTCCGGAAACCTTTTCCAGGGGAAAACTACCTCCTTTACCGCGTATAACCTTTTGTTTACACTCATAAAGTCGCTTGCAATGTGCACATCTTTTTTTTCCATCCTATCAAAAACCTCTGGTACCAACTGTCTGAGTTTTTCGCCTATCCCTATCTTAGCTGCAAGCTTTGCAAGAGGATACCCTATAGTTTTGCTTACAAAGGGTACAGTTCGTGAAGCTCTTGGGTTGACCTCAAGCACAAAAACCTCATGGTTCTTTACCGCAAACTGCAAGTTTATAAGACCTTTTACGGAAAGTGCTTTGGCTATTTTTTTGGATTGCTCTTTTATTGCATTTATAACTTCCTCTTTTAGTGTATAAGGTGGTATGCAGGCTGCACTATCCCCAGAATGAATTCCTGCCTCCTCTATGTGTTCCATAATAGCACCGATAAGATAATCATCTCCATCACCTATTGCGTCCACATCTACCTCAACGCTGTCAGACAGGTACTTATCTATGAGTATAGGCCTTTCATAACTTACACTAACCGCTTCCTCAAGATAACTTATGAGCTCTTCCTCGTCGTAGACTATTCTCATAGCCCTACCACCAAGCACATAAGAAGGTCTTACCAAAACGGGGTATCCTATGCTTTTTGCTACTTTTATTGCTTCTTGCTTTGACCTTACCGCAGCGCTCGGTGGCTGCTTTATACCAAGTTTATCCATAAGCTGTTTAAAAAGTTCCCTATCCTCTGCTATGTCTATACTTTCTGGTTGTGTGCCAAGTATGTTGATACCTGCTTTTTTGAGCTGAAGGGAAAGTTTTAGTGGCGTTTGTCCTCCAAACTGTAGAAACACACCGTCAGGCTTTTCTCTTCTGATCACTTCAAGCACATTTTCAAGAACAACAGGTTCAAAGTAAAGCTTATCTGCTGTGTCATAATCTGTGGATACAGTCTCTGGATTGCAGTTTACCATGATAGTCTCTATACCTTCCTCGCGCAAAGCGTATATAGCATGCACGCACGCGTAATCAAACTCTATACCCTGACCAATGCGGTTAGGACCACTACCAAGGATAAGAACTTTTTTCATTAAAGTCTTTATTATAAACCGCCGACTTACACCTAACAAAAGATGACATTAAATGCCAGCCTGTTAGATTGCGGCGCCTCCAGGAATATCCTGGACTTACCCAACTCACTATTCTGTAAACTCTTTAAGAGCTTACAGAACTCGTAGTCGCTTTTGATTTTAATGGGATTACACAACTTAAAGAGTTTGTCTTTTAGCCACTCAAAACTTTTACCAGTGCCTACTTTGATATGATTTACCGCTCCATTAACATCCGCATTGAACACTTTGTTTATAACAGTATCCAAGAACAAACCCTCTTAACACGCTTTCCATTGAAAGCATTAGTCAAGTCAGGGCTATCCTGGATACTCTTTACATCATCACTTATACAGCTTGCCTTAGATGTATACCTTTCATCTACATAATGCACTCTTATTCCTCGTTCCTGCGCCTTGTATTCTATGTATTTGAGTAGCTTTATAAACGGTATTTGAATGAAGTTCTGTTTTATAGCTTTGCTTAGTTCACATTGTCTGTTGTTTTTAAGTTCTGCTAAGTTTTTAGATATAAAGACATCTGACACTCCATGTAGATGTAAATACTCCACTATACGCTTAGCCATTTTATGAAACTGATCCGTGAAAAATTTATTTCTCTTAGCAAAGAGAAAGCTTATAAACCTGCCAATATTCTTACCTTTCTCTGTATATTTAGCAGGATATTTTGTTCCTGTCTTGGATACAGCCCACTCCTCTACCTCATTAGCCCTGCTTTCATTTAGCTTTGCTATAAACCTGTTGAACTTGGTATTGTAATGTTTAAAGGGTTTGCCATCTACTATCAGGGACGAAGTATGTTCATCGCCTATAAACACCGCCATTAGATTGCCTACGCCTACATCTATGCCTGCATACTTACGACTTTCCATCTCCACTTTCTTTAGTTCCTTCAGGTAGTTAATCTGTAGATACAAGCTTCCATTATAATACACAAGCCTTGCGGAGTATAGCTTGTCTATGTCCGTTAGCTTCTTGACCTGTTCTTTATCTACATGTATATAAACCATACCGTCAAACAGATTGATACCTACTAAATTTTCCTTTTCCAATCTTGCAAAAGACAAAGAACAGTATTTATCCAATTCTATAGAATAGTTTGTTAATTTAGACAGCTTCTTTGGTTTAGGAGGTTTAGGCATTCCATTAAATAAACTTGGATTTTGTTTGTATAACTCTAAGCTGGTAAAATAAGTTTTAAAGCTTGTTTTTACTCTCTTTATGATATGAAGTAAGTTATGTGGTTTTAACTTCTTGGCTGTTTCTTTCAACGCTTGCCACAGTTGATTGTCTTTGTATTTGTTTTGGAGATACTCTACCTGTGTTGAGTGTTTAGAGTTGTAATCATACAAAGCATTTCTTATAAGTTGTGGAGAAGTTAGCAAATTAAAGTCGTTTGTATCTTTACCATCTTTATATAGATTGTAGTTTTGGTTGATAAGTATAAGCAACATATTTTCAAAGTGCTTGTAGGTAAGTAAGATATTCTTTAGTTTCTTTTCTAATTTATTAGACTTTATTCTGATAGAAAAGGTTCTTAACTCTGTATTTTGTGTTAGAGATTGCTTATTATGCTTTTTCATTTAAGAGTTTCTCTGCTATCAAACTTCCCTATTTTATACATACCTTGATAATGTATCACATGATCTAATCCTGTCAAGTAGAAAAAAGTAGGAAAGAGGAGAAAAGTTCTAACAGTTAGTATCCTCTAAGTCAGAATAGTTTATACTAAGCTTCATGAAGGTTGCTATTATAATGGGTAGTATATCTGATTGGGAACATCTTCAAGAAGCTTATGGATTACTTAAAGAGTTTGGTGTTGAGTGTGAGGTCAAGGTGGTGTCTGCCCACAGAACTCCAGAGCTTATGTACGAGTTTGCCAAAAGCGCTAAGAGTAGAGGTATAGAGGTTATCATAGCAGGTGCAGGAGGTGCTGCCCATCTGCCGGGTATGACCGCTTCTTTGACCATTTTACCCGTTATAGGAGTGCCCATACCTTCAAAGCATCTTGCAGGTGTGGACTCTCTTTATTCCATAGTACAGATGCCCTCGGGTGTTCCCGTGGCTACTGTGGGTATAGGAAATGCTACAAACGCAGCTCTCTTAGCTCTAAGGATATTGGCGCTAAAGGATCCCCACATAGCCAAAAAGTTGGAAGATTATATGGAGAGCCTTGAAGAAAAAGTAAAACAGATGAACCAGGACCTAAATTTTAAAATATGAAAGTTCAAGAAGGTTTTTTGCTAAAAACCCACTTAAAGCCTGCGGGAGATCAGCCTAAGGCTATAAGAGAACTCCTTGATAACTTAGAAAGTGGCGTAAAGGAGCAAGTGCTTTTGGGAGCTACTGGCACAGGAAAGACCTTCACTTTGGCGTGCGTTATAGCTCAACATAACAAACCTACGCTTGTGATATCCCACAACAAAATACTCGCAGCACAGTTATACAGAGAGTTCAAAGAGCTTTTTCCACAGAACGCAGTGGAATACTTTATATCTTACTACGACTACTACCAACCTGAGGCGTACATACCAGAAAAAGACCTTTACATAGAAAAAGATGCATCCATCAATCAAGTGCTTGAAAGATACAGACATTCTGCAACCATATCCGTATTAGAAAGAAGAGATGTAATAGTAGTTGCTTCTGTATCTTGCATATACGGACTTGGATCTCCAGAAAACTATTACTCCCTGAGGATAAAGCTAAGAGTAGGTGATAGGTTCAGCATGAGCAAACTCATAAGAAAGCTTGTGGAGATAGGATACCAAAGAAACGATTATGCTTATACGAGAGCTACCTTTAGCGTAAAAGGTAGCGCTGTAGAGGTAGTGCCATCTAACACAGAAGACAGAATAGTAAGGATAGAGTTTTGGGATGATGAGATAGAAAGGCTGATCCTTATGGATGCTCTAAACAGAAGTATTATCAGCGAGCTTAAAGAGTTTTCTCTATTTCCTGCATCTCACTACATAGCAAAAAAAGAGAGCTTGGACCATGTGCTTGAGCAGATAAAGAGGGACCTAGACGAAAGGGTAAAGTTCTTTAAGTCTCAGGGCAAAGAAATTGAGGCAAAAAGGCTCTATCAGAGGACCATGTACGACATGGAGATGATAAAGGAGATAGGACACTGTAAAGGTATAGAAAACTACTCAAGGTACTTTGACGGAAGGAAACCCGGAGAGCCACCCTTTACTCTTCTTGATTACTTCCCAGAAGACTTCCTCATCATCATAGACGAATCGCATGTTACTATACCTCAGATAAGAGCCATGTACAACGGAGACAGATCCAGAAAAGAAAAACTCGTGGAGTACGGCTGGAGGCTTCCTTCCGCACTTGACAACAGACCTCTAAAGTTTGAAGAATTCCTTGAAAAGATAAATCAGGTGATTTATGTTTCCGCAACGCCCGGTGATTGGGAAATAGAAAGAAGCAAGGGAGTTATAGTGGAGCAGATAGTAAGACCTACAGGACTTTTAGACCCAGAAGTAGAGGTAAGACCTAAAAAGGGACAGCTTGAGAGCCTCCTCAGAGAGGTGCAGGAAAGAAAGAAAAGAAATGAGCGTGCCCTTGTGCTTACCACTACCAAAAGGCTTGCAGAAGAGGTTGCAGACTACCTAACAGAAAGGGGACTGTCTGCCAAGTACATGCACTCAGACCTTGATGCCATAGAGAGGGCAAAAGTGATAAAAGAACTCAGAGAAGGTAGCGTGGATGTTATAGTAGGCGTGAACCTTTTAAGAGAGGGTCTTGACCTCCCAGAGGTCTCTTTAGTTGCCATCTTAGACGCAGACAAGGAAGGTTTTTTAAGAAGTTATACTTCTCTCATACAAACCATAGGTAGAGCTGCAAGAAATGTAAACGGCAAAGCCATACTTTACGCGGATACCATCACAGAGTCCATGAGAAAAGCCATAGAAGAAACACAAAGAAGAAGAGAAAAACAAAGACTGTACAACCAACAGAACGGGATAACACCCAAAAGCGTATCCAAACCCGTAAAAGACCTCCTCTCCATAGAAGAGCTGGACTATGTTAAAATGCCTCCAAATATACCCAAAGGCATAAACAGTGAGGTGGACTTACTGAAAAAGATAGAGAGGTTAGAAAAGGAGATGTTTGAATGCGCAAAGCGGTGGGAGTTTGAAAAAGCTGCAAAGCTAAGAGATGAGATAAAGAAGTTAAGAGAGTTACTAAATCTTATGTGAGGTGTAAGACCATGGCTCACAAGTTTGATCCGTCTAAGCTGGAAAAGCTTGATGACCCTTCAAGGCTTGAGCTGTTTGATCCTCCCAAAGTGCTAAAAGAGTTTGGGCTAAGAAAGGGTATGAAAGTGCTTGATGTGGGTACCGGTGCCGGTTTTTACCTTCCTTACCTATCCCAAGCGGTAGGGGAAGAAGGAAAGGTTTATGCCATAGACATAGAGGAGTCCGCAGTTGATTATGCCAAGCGCAAGGTGGAGAGCTTAGGTTTAAAAAATGTAGAGGTCTTAAAGTCTGAAGAAAACAGCGTACCCCTTCCTGAAAGTAGCGTTGATTTTATATTTATGGCTTTTGTGTTTCATGAACTGGAAAACCCTGTTGAGTTTATAAAGGAACTAGGGCGCGTTGCTAAAAGGTTTGCTTACCTTGCTATAATAGACTGGAAGAAAGAGGATAGGGACAAAGGACCACCTGTAGAGGAAGTCTACTCCGAGTGGGAGATAGGGTTAATCCTCGAAGATGCAGGTGTCAAAGTGGGCAGAGTTATAGAGCTAAGCAAGTACGCTTTTGGGGTTTATGCTATGTTTGTGCAAGAAGATACTGAAGGCTTCAAAAGTCCTATAAAAGTTCCGCCGGGAATAGTATGAAGGATGCAGATATAATAAAAGAGCTCATAAGAAGAAATAAGATTAAAAAAGAAGATGTAGAGGTTTTCCTGAAAGAAAAACATAAGAACGAAAGCATCCTACTTTTTCTGGTAAGAAAAGGTATTCTCTCAGAAGCGGAAGCTCTTGAGTTATCTCAGGAACTTCTCATGTCTGATGAAGACTCTAAAGACTTACCGCTCGATGAAGGGGTGCTTTTAGAGGACAGATACCTCCTTTACAGAGCAAAAGACAGCATCTATGCGGTGCCTTACTCCCACATAAGAACTATGGAACTGCGAGGTAAAAGTGTAATACTATACACAGGAGGCATAGAAAGACTTACTATACAAGTAAAAGACCAAGAGAGTGCGAAAAAGCTCTTTGAGGGGATACTTTTGGGTATAGAAAGGCTTTACTTAAGATAGCCTCCAGCTATAGCTGGCACTATGGATAACACATCACCGTCCTTTAGCTCACTGTCTATACCCTTTAGAAATCTTATGTCCTCATCGTTGAGATAAAGGTTTACGAACCTTCTTAGCTCACCTTTTTCATCAACGAGCCTCTCTTTAAAACCCGGAAACATCTCCTCCAGTTTCTCTATGGCATCTCTTACGGTTTTTGCATCCACCTGCACTTCTCCTTGCCCGTTTGCTAATCTTCTGAGAGGTGTAGGTATTCTTACTACTACTGCCATCTCTTACCTCCGTTCCGCGGTGTTTGTAATATTAGTATACTCCAGTTTAAAGGTGTAAGGGGTTTTCCTCGGGTATTTTTCCGCTTCTTGAAAAAATTCCTTTGCCTGACTTTCCTGACCCAAAGCGGTATTTACAAGCCCTAACAGAAAATACTTTTCGTAAGAATCTTCCGAGAGCATGAGCCATTTAGTAGACTCAAGATACTTAAACTCAAGTATGTATCTAAGAGCCACACAAAAGGCATCTCCTTTGTTTGCAAAGTCGCTTTTCCTTAGTTTTGTCCCTTCCTTGTAAATGGCTATTCTGAATTTGACACGCATGTTTGCGCTGGCTCTTTCCAATTGAAGAGTTCTAAAAGAGATTCTGAGTTTATCCTGTTGGTTATGTGGCGCTCCTTAGGTAACTGATCCACTTGGACAAAATAGAGGCAGTTAGTTACGCACTTAGAAACACAGGAAGGTAGCAATCCCCTGTCTATCCTCTTATAGCAGTAGTCGCACTTTTCTACCTTCATAGTGTTTGGATTGAAAGTTATAGCTCCGTAAGGACAGGCTATTATGCATGCCTTACAACCTATACAGAGTGTCTCTTGTACATACACTATCCCATCATGTCTTTTTTTCATGGCTGATGTGGGACATGCAAAAACACAGGGCGCAGGGTCACAGTGATAGCAGTTCATCGGAAGGAAAAAGGCGTCTGCGGTTTCCGCAAGCCCTTCTACCCTAAATACCTTCATGGGTCTTATATTTAGGCTTTCTAAACCTTTCTCCTGTTTGCAAGCTACCTCACAAGACAAACAACCTATACACCTGTCTAAATCTATAATCATCACCGGTTTTTTACTCATAACTTAAATAAATTATACGCCCTGCGAAAAAAATGAACTAATTTATATACTAAAGCTATGAGTAAAAATAAAGAGATAGCGCGGATTTTTGAAAAGATGGCTGACATTCTTGAATTTCTTGGTGATAATCCCTATAGGATAGCCACATACAGACGGGTTGCTAACATTCTTTCGGAGCTTAATGTAGATGTTGAGGAGCTTGTAAAAAGCGGAAAGATATACAACATACCTGGCATAGGACAGTCTAGCGTAGAGAAGATACTGGAGTATCTTAAAAAAGGGAAGATATCCAAATACGAAGAGTTAAAGTCTAAAGTACCAGAAGACCTCCTTGAACTTATGGATGTTCCCAGCATAGGACCAAAGACACTGAGGTTAGCTTATGAAAAGCTTGGGATAAGAAGTAAAGATGACTTTTTAAGAGCGGTGCGTAGCGGCATGTTAGCTACTCTACCTGGTTTTGGTGAGAAAAAGCTTCAGAACATCATGAGAGGCATAGAGCTGTGGGAAAAAAGCAAAGAGAGGATGACCTTAATAGAAGCCTTTGAGATAGGTCAGGAGTATCTTGATTACATGAAGCATCTGGAAAACCTTATAGAAAAAGTTGAGCTCGCTGGAAGTCTTAGAAGGAGGAAAGAAACGGTAGGGGATATAGACATACTCGTGTCTGCACCACGCCAAAATTGGGTCAAAATACACGAACATTTTGTAAACTTTCATGGTGTTAAGGATGTGCTTTTAAAAGGGGAAACCAAGTCAAGCGTGGTGTTAGAAAATGCAAGGCAAGTGGATCTGAGAACCGTTGAACCTCATCAGTGGGGGGCTGCACTCCAGTACTTTACTGGTTCAAAGGAACACAACATAAGGATTAGGGACATAGCCAAAGCAAAAGGTCTGAAACTCAGCGAGTATGGAGTGTTCAAAGCGGATACAGACCAATGGATAGGAGGAAGTAGCGAAGAGGAAGTTTACGCACTGCTGGGTATGCAAACACCACCTCCCGAAATAAGGGAAAACGCAGGGGAGATAGAATTAGCCCTTGAAGGAAAACTGCCTAAACTCGTATCCTTCCAAGATATAAAAGGAGACTTTCACATGCACACTAACTGGAGTGACGGTATAGGCACTTTGGAGGAGATGGTAGAAATTGCTTACCGAATGGGCTACGAGTATGTAGTCGTAGGTGATCACTCCTTCTCTGCAAGGGTAGCAAAAGGTCTTGATGTGGAAAGATACAAACAGCAGTGGGAAGAAATAGATATGCTACAGAAAGAATACTCTTCTAATGGTTTTTACATTCTCAAAGGTTGTGAGGTGGACATACTTCCTGATGGAAGCCTTGACCTTCCTGATAGTGTGCTTGCAGAGTTTGATTTTGTAGTAGCATCTATACACACAAGGTTTTCTCAGGACAATACCTACAGGATATTAAAAGCTATAGAGAATCCCTATGTGAATCTCATAGGGCATCCAACGGGTAAATCCTACGGTTCAAGACAGGGCTACCCTTTGGACATGGAAAAGATCATAAAGCTTGCAAGAGATACTGGCACAGCGCTGGAGCTAAACACCTTCAGAGCAGACCTCTCACCTGAACATGTGCGTATGTGTATGACAGAAGGTGTCTACATAGCCATCGTAACAGATGCACACGCACCTGCTCACCTCAGATACATGCATTTAGGTGTAGGTTTGGCAAGGAGAGGGTGGGCACTGCCAGAGTTCGTCCTTAACACTAAGGATATAAAAGGTGTTAAGGAATTTGTGCTCAAAAAGAGAAGACTGCTCGCTGTTGTTTAAAAAAATGAGAGAAAAACTGCTTCGGTCTTTACCTCAGGTATCAAAACTGATAGAACATTATAAAGATAGATATCCTGAAGTATATGTTAAACAAGCGGTAAAAGATACTCTTGATCAAATACGCAAGGAAATAAAAGAGGGAAAGAGGGATACGCTGGCAGACCTTTATGAGCTTTTGGAAGAAAGCATACGCAAAAAAGTTCAGACAAAGCTTAAAAGGATCATAAACGCCACAGGCGTGGTTATAAATACAAACTTAGGAAGATCTCCTTTGGCGGAAGAAGTGGCTGAGTTTGTGAGCTACATAGCAAAAGGTTATTCCAACTTGGAGTATGACCTTTATGAAGGTAAAAGGGGCTCAAGGCATAAACTTGTAGAAGAATATCTGGTACACTTAACCGGTTGTGAGTCTGCTTTCGTAGTAAATAACAACGCAAGTGCGGTTTTCTTAGTGCTTAACACCCATGCTAACGGTAAGGAGGTGATAGTTTCAAGGGGAGAGCTTGTAGAGATAGGCGGAAGTTTCCGTATACCTGACATAATGAGAGCAAGCGGTGCAAAGCTGGTAGAAGTAGGAACCACCAACAAAACGCGATTGAAAGACTACGAAGGAGCCATAACTGAAAATACCGCTCTCATCATGAAAGTACACAGAAGCAACTTTTACATGGAAGGTTTTGTAGAAGAGGTTAAACCAGAAGACCTTTTGAAATTATCATTACCCGTTTATTACGATACAGGAAGCGGACTTCTATTGGACCTAAAGAAGTTAGGAATAAAAGCTCAAGAGCCAGACCTGAGAAGTTGTGTGGAAAAGGGTATCCACCTAATATCCGCAAGTGGGGATAAGCTCTTAGGAGGTCCTCAGGCTGGCATCATTTTGGGAAATAGACATCTCGTAGAACCCATAAAAAGAAATCCACTCAGTAGAATAGTTAGAATAGACAAAATGACTTTGGCAGGCCTTGAAATGACCCTAAGGCTATACATAGAAGAAAGGTGGCAGGAAATTCCCATCTTAAGAATGCTAACTTACAGCACATCTTACTTAAAAAGGCGTGCCAAAAAGCTATACAAATGGATAAAAGAAAAAGTTCCTGAGCTTGAACTTAGGATCATCAAAGATACATCCCAGTGTGGTGGTGGATCTTTGCCAGATCTCGTGTTGGAAACCTACTGCGTTTCCCTAAAACACAAAAAACTTTCAGCAGAAGAGCTTTCAAAACGACTTAGAAATCTTGACACCCCTCTCATAGGCAGGATAAAGGAAAACACTTTGCTTCTTGATGTAAGAACGATACTGGATGAGGAACTAAGGCTCATACCTGACATTATTAAAAAAGCTCTATTTTAGGTGATTGGATGGCTTTGAGAAGATCCTTTCTGCCTTTTCCTTCTTTGGCAGATGTGATTATAGCATCTTTTAGTCCAAGTTTTTGTAGTTCTTTTAGGCTTTTTGAAAGCTCCTTTTGGTCTGCCTTGTCGCTTTTTGTAAGCACCGCTAAGTGATTTATTCCTTTGTACCTCAACCACTCTATCATCGATCTGTCAAGCTCTGTAGGTCCCACCTTGCCATCTATGAGCACAAATACACATCTTATGTTATTTTTCCTTTCCGTGAAATACCTTTCCATAAGTTCTTTCCAGTTTTCTCTTTCTTGTTTTGAAACCTTTGCAAAACCATATCCGGGCACATCAACGAGCTTTACACCACCTTCTAACAGGAATACATTTATAGCCCTTGTTCTACCCGGCTCTTTACTTACTTTTGCAATAGGTCTTCCTACTATCATGTTTATAAGAGATGACTTGCCCACATTGGATCTTCCTACAAACACCACTTCCTGCAAATCATCCTTAGGAAGGTCCTTCGTGTAAGAACCCAAAAACTCGGCTTTCATGGTTTTCTTGCCTTCTCTAAAGTGGATTTTACCTCACCTACCAAGTAAAGGGAGCCTATCACAAGAAGGTCCTCCTCTATACAATGCACCTCATCAGAGGACAAAAGAGGTATAACTTCTCTAAAACCTAGGTTTTTTGCGTGTTTTTCAAGATGTTCTAATTTTTCTCCTCTGTGATGATTAATCTGAACAACATATATGCGTTCAGAAAGTTCCCTAAGGAAGGACATACTTTCTTTCCACTCTTTATCCTTTAGACCTGTAAATACTGGCGTTATATTGCCTATATACTTCTTTACCTCTCTAACAACCTTTTTTATGCTATCTGTATTATGCGCACCGTCAAGAATGAGCAAAGGAGCTTTTCTTACTATCTCCATCCTCCCTTCCCAATAAGTCTGTCTTAGAGCTTCTTTTAGTGTGTCAGTGTTTAGTTTTAAAAGACTGCCAGCGGCAGTTATAGCCAAGCTGGCATTTCCTATCTGCCATCTACCCCAAAGCCCTAAAACTGCATCTTCCAAGTGTATATCCCGCCAAAGATACTCCTGAATAACTGTTTTCTCCCTGCTCACTTTACCGTAAGAGAAAAAGTCCAATCCCCCTACCACAAGATCCTTCTCATCGCACATTTCCAAAGCTTTAGTATATAAGGGAAATTTCATGCTTCCAAGGATCAACGGAACACCTTTTCTGTAAATGCCTAACTTTTCTACGGCTCTGCTTTCCACATCTGCACCGAGCCATCTGGTGTGATCCCGTTCCACATTGGTAATAACGCACACGGAAGGGTTGCAAACTTTGGTAGCATCCCACCTCCCCCCCATACCTACTTCAAAAACCGCTACATCCACCCTTTCGTCTTTGAAGTATTCAAGAGCTATTAAAGTGCATGCTTCAAAGTAAGTAAGCTCAAACCTTTCAAAAACGCTTTTTAGTTCTTTTACATAGTACTCCAATTTTGCAGAAGGCATTTTCTGACCGTTTATTCTCCATCTTTCCTCTTCTTCTACTAAGTGTGGGGATACAAACCAACCCGTTTTGTATCCATGATACCTGAGTATGCCTTCTAAGAAGGCGCATGTAGAACCCTTACCGTTAGTACCACCTACCTGAAAGGATACATAAGGCAACCTTTCAAGACCTATATGCTCTACCGCTTTTTGTATGCGTTCAAGGGTAGGAACTATACGGTAATCTCTCCCTCTGTAAAGCTCGTACAGGATCATAAAAGAATAGTATAAAGCCCCAGAAGGGGCTTTAGATTAGCTCAGGAGTCTTACATTCTTTGCTCTTGGTCCCTTACTGTCCTCCTCTATTTCAAACTCTACTCTCTGCCCTTGTTCTAAGGTTTTAAAACCCCTCTGCTGTATGGCAGAAAAATGGACAAAAACGTCCCCTTGGTTATCATCACGGGTTATAAAACCATAACCCTTTTCCTTGCTGAACCACTTTACAGTACCTTTGAGTGCCATGGAACTAAAAACCTCCTTAAAACTAAATTTACGGAGCTTAAAGTAGCGAAGGTAAGGCGCCCTCCCTTCTGCGTACCTAAACTCCTCCTATAATATTAATCTGTACACTTGTTTTTGTCAAGCCTAAGATTATAATAAAAAGGTAGGAGGTAATGGTTATGCATTTCCCTTTGCCGTGGCAACTTATACTTATACTTTTAGTGATCCTTGTAATATTTGGAGCGAGCAGGCTACCTGAACTTGGAAAAGGTCTTGGAGAAGGCATAAGAAACTTCAAAAAGGCACTTTCTGGAGAAACTGAGGAGCAAAAGGCACATCAGAAAGAAGGAGGCTGAATATGTTTCATACACCCACTTTGCCAGAGCTTTTAGTTATCCTTGCCATAATATTCCTCATTTTTGGAGCGTCGCGCCTTCCGGAAGCTGGAAAAGCTCTTGGAGAAGGCATAAGAAACTTCAAAAAGGCACTTTCTGGAGAGACCGAGGAAGAGAAGAAAGTTAAAGAGGTAAAAGCTGAGGAAATAGAAAAAGAAGAGAAAAAAACCTGAGCTTTTGGATTAAACTATAACTATGGACTTTCCTGAAATAGCATTAATACTTCTTGTTGCCTTCATTTTTTTAGGACCTGAAAAAATGATGGAGCTTGCTACCAAGCTGGGAGACCTTCTCAGAAAGGTAAGGGAAACATGGGATGAATTAAGATACCAAATGTACATGGAGAGTATTAACCAAAAAGTACTTGAGGAACAAAAAAAAGTAGATGAGTTAGAGGACCAAGAGGTGAAAGAAGATGGAACCGCAGGAACTTCCCAAGATGCCCCTAACGGAACACCTGAGGGAACTCAGAAGCAGACTGATTAAATCCATACTGGCCGTACTTATGGGTGTGGCTGTATCCTTCTATTTTGCGAGTTATATTTTTGAGATTCTAAAAGAGCCTGTCAAAAAATCTTACCCAAAAGTACAGCTCATCACACTATCACCTACAGAACCTTTGTTTATACTACTTAAGATATCCTTTGTGTTTGGTCTCATATTGGCTTCTCCCGTAGTACTTTATCAGGTATGGAAATTTGTAGAGCCTGCGCTTTATCCTAACGAGAAAAGGCTCATAATTCCCATAACGCTCTTTTCTATAATACTCTTCATTTTGGGTGGCAGTTTTGCTTATTTTGCTGTGCTTCCCATAGCTCTAAAGTTTCTCATAGGCATAGGCTTTTCACAACTGCAAGCCACACCTTTTCTTTCCGTAGATATGTATGTCTCCTTTCTGCTAAAGATGATATTAGGCTTTGGCATAGCCTTTGAGATGCCTATAATACTGTACCTCCTGCAAAGAGCTGGTTTAGTCACACAAGAGCAGTTGAAAAGTTTTAGAAAGTATTTTATAGTAATAGCTTTTACTGCGGGTGCTTTGATAGCTCCAGATGTTACCACACAGGTACTTATGGCTATTCCCTTGCTTTTGCTGTACGAAATTTCTATATTACTTGGAAAATTAGCTAAAAGAAAGAGCAAGACTGCAAATATAGAGGTAGCAAGAGAATGAGAGTATTGATAACAGGTAGTACGGGCTTTGTGGGTAGGTACATAGTGGAGCATCTACTAAACGAAGGTTATAAGGTGGCATCCCCCGTCAGAAACACGGATAAGTTAAAAAGCCTTTATGGAGAAAAAGTAAAAGCTTACAAAGTAAATTTTGAAGATGCATCATCCATAAGGTACGCCTTTGAAGACTTTAAACCGGACTATCTTATACATCTTATTGGCATCCTTTACCAAGAACCAAGTAAAGGCATCACCTTTTACAAGGTTCATTATCTTTACTCAAAAAACCTTTACCAAACCGCCAAGGAGTATGGTGTAAAGAAAGTCCTTCACATGAGTGCTTTAGGTACACATCCAGATGCGCCGTCCTCTTATCATAAAACCAAATACATGGCAGAGCAGGAGCTTGTAAATAGTGGCCTTGACTATACCATATTCAGACCTTCCATCATACTGGGGCCAGAACAGAAGCTCTTTTTTGATATGTGGAAGATAACGCGATACTTGCCGGTTATCGCATTACCTGGAGGAGGTTCTTACCTATTTCAGCCTGTGGATGTAAGAGACTTAGCTTGCTGTTTTTCTAAAGCTTTAAAAGACGAGCGAACCACTGGAAAAATTTACGAAGTGTGCGGTGATAAAAGGGTTAGCTTTAAAGAACTGTTAGAAGACATATTTTCTCACTGGAATAGGAAAGTAATGCTGGTGCCTGTCCCGAAAACTTTGATGTATGTAGGTGGATTTATAGTAGAAAAAATCCTTGAGCCCCCACCCTTTAGCTCAGACCAAGTGTTGATGATGTGGAGAGATAATATATGTGGACTTGATGCTCATGTAGAAACAAACGCCATAAGAAAGCTATGCGAAAAAGAGCCTATACCTTACGATAGGTCTCTCATGTGGAGCTTGGAAAGTTTTAGAAAGTTGGTAAGACAGAAATAACTCTTATGAGAGCAAGACTTTATTTAGCAGATGCCCGCAGTATGCAAGAGCTTGAAAAGGAAAGCGTGCAACTGATCATAACTTCACCACCTTACTGGCATATAAAAGATTACGGAGTTAGAGGGCAAATAGGCTACGGGCAGAGCCTTCACGAATACCTGAGGGATCTTTACAGGGTTTTTTCCGAGTGCTACAGGGTGCTTGAAAAAGGTTCGCGGTTTTGCATAAATATAGGCGATCAGTTTGCAAGAAGTGTGGTATATGGAAAGTATAAAGTAATACCCATACACGCAGAAGTAATATCTATGTGCGAAGAGGTCGGTTTTGATTATATGGGAGCTATAAT